>Ga0315912_10000036_pt1 | contig 371359 bp, 316 predicted proteins | sample VfabasoilMG_FD_204469 | JGI IMG/M metagenome (GOLD analysis project Ga0315912, IMG submission 204469) | Garden soil microbial communities collected in Santa Monica, California, United States - V. faba soil | ecosystem: Environmental > Terrestrial > Soil > Garden | place: USA: California...
ATATTACCTGGTCATTCAATGATGGCAATGGCAATACATCAACAGCACAGCAAACAGTAGTGGTGGATGATGTAACAGCGCCGGTAGTACCAGTGATCGCAAATGCAACAGGAGAGTGTTCAGCATCAGCAAGTGCACCAACAGCAACAGATGCATGTGCAGGTCTTATCACAGGAACAACAACAGATCAAACAACTTTCAATACACAAGGTACCTTCTATATTACCTGGTCATTCAATGATGGCAATGGCAATACATCAACAGCACAGCAAACAGTAGTGGTAGATGATGTAACGGCGCCGGTAGCACCAGTGATCCCGAATGCAACAGGAGAGTGTTCAGCATCAGCAAGTGCACCAACAGCAACAGATGCATGTGCAGGTCTTATCACAGGAACAACAACAGATCAAACAACTTTCAATACACAAGGTACCTTCTATATTACCTGGTCATTCAATGATGGCAATGGCAATACATCAACAGCACAGCAAACAGTAGTGGTGGATGATGTAACAGCACCGGTAGCACCAGTGATCCCGAATGCAACAGGAGAGTGTTCAGCATCAGCAAGTGCACCAACAGCAACAGATGCATGTGCAGGTCTTATCACAGGAACAACAACAGATCAGACAACGTTCAATACACAAGGCACTTTCTATATTACCTGGTCATTCAATGATGGCAATGGCAATACATCAACAGCACAGCAAACAGTAGTGGTGGATGATATAACAGCGCCGGTAGTTCCAGTGATCCCGAATGCAACAGGAGAGTGTTCAGCATCAGCAAGTGCACCAACAGCAACAGATGCATGTGCAGGTCTTATCACAGGAACAACAACAGATCAGACAACATTCAATACACAAGGCACCTTCTATATTACCTGGTCATTCAATGATGGCAATGGCAATACATCAACAGCACAGCAAACAGTAGTGGTGGATGATGTAACAGCGCCGGTAGCACCAGTGATCCCGAATGCAACAGGAGAGTGTTCAGCATCAGCAAGTGCACCGACAGCAACAGATGCATGTGCAGGTCTTATCACAGGAACAACCAGTGATCAGACAACCTTCAATACACAAGGGACCTTCTATATTACCTGGTCATTCAATGATGGCAATGGGAATACATCAACAGCACAGCAAACAGTAGTGGTGGATGATGTAACAGCGCCGGTAGTACCAGTGATCGCAAATGCAACAGGAGAGTGTTCAGCATCGGCAAGTGCACCAACAGCAACAGATGCATGTGCAGGTCTTATCACAGGAACAACCAGTGATCAGACAACCTTCAATACACAAGGGACCTTCTATATTACCTGGTCATTCAATGATGGCAATGGCAATACATCAACAGCACAGCAAACAGTAGTGGTGGATGATGTAACAGCGCCGGTAGTACCAGTGATCGCAAATGCAACAGGAGAGTGTTCAGCATCAGCAAGTGCACCAACAGCAACAGATGCATGTGCAGGTCTTATCACAGGAACAACAACAGATCAAACAACTTTCAATACACAAGGTACCTTCTATATTACCTGGTCATTCAATGATGGCAATGGCAATACATCAACAGCACAGCAAACAGTAGTGGTAGATGATGTAACGGCGCCGGTAGCACCAGTGATCCCGAATGCAACAGGAGAGTGTTCAGCATCAGCAAGTGCACCAATAGCAACAGATGCATGTGCAGGTCTTATCACAGGAACAACAACAGATCAAACTACGTTCAATACACAAGGCACCTTCTATATTACCTGGTCATTCAATGATGGTAATGGCAATACATCAACAGCACAACAAACAGTAGTGGTGGATGATGTAACAGCGCCGGTAGTTCCAGTGATCGCAAATGCAACAGGCGAGTGTTCAGCATCAGCAAGTGCACCAACAGCAACAGATGCATGTGCAGGTCTTATCACAGGAACAACCAGTGATCAGACAACGTTCAATACACAAGGCACCTTCTTTATTACCTGGTCATTCAATGATGGTAATGGCAATACATCAACAGCACAACAAACAGTAATTGTTGACGATGTAACAGCCCCTGCAGTACCTGTTCTCACAACAGCAACAGGAGAGTGCTCAGTAACAGTGACTGCACCAACTACAAGTGATAATTGTGTAGCCTCTGTAACAGGAACGACTTCTGATCCATTGTCATATTCAAGCCAGGGAACATTCACCATTCATTGGTCATTCAATGATGGCAATGGCAATACATCAACAGCACAGCAAACAGTGATTGTTGACGATGTAACAGCCCCTGCAGTACCTGTTCTTGCTACAGCAACCGGTGAGTGTTCAGTAACAGTGACTGCACCAACTACAAGTGATAATTGTGTGGCTTCTGTAATAGGAACGACTTCTGATCCAGTGTCATATTCAAGCCAGGGAACATTCACCATTCATTGGTCATTCAATGATGGTAATGGCAATACATCAACAGCAAATCAGACAGTCATCATTCACGACGTAACACTGCCTTCTATATCTTGCCCTTCAAATATCACATTAAATGCATGTACACCAACAGCAACATGGAGCACACCTTCTGCAAGTGATAATTGCTCAGGTGCTGCAGTAACTCAAATAGGAGGTCCTGTTTCTGGTTCAACATTCGCAAATGGTTCTACAACAACTATAACCTATAGAGCAACAGATGTAGGCGGCAATACAGCAACATGTTCATTCACTGTTACACGGGCAGCAGCTCTTGGAGCAACAATTGTTTCCAATAAAACCAATGTATTATTTGGTGCTCCGGGTGATCAGACAGCAACTATTACAGCAACACCTACAGGAGGAACTGCTCCATACAGGATCAAGATCATGATGCAAAATGGTGCAAACGCTGCAGTTCCGCCAGCAGCACAACGTGTGAGTGGAAAACTGATCTGTGATTTCGTCAACAATGCAGGTGATGAGGTATGGACCCCGGGTGCAAACACGAATGGAGGTTTATCGGCAGGTATTACTTGTTCAACAAATAGCGTGACCGCATCTTCAACTTCAAACCCGGTTAGTGGAAGCTATTCAGTAACCGTAACATTACTGGCAGATGCAAGATTCGTTGCCATAGTTACTGATGCTAATAATTGTACTTACACCATCCCGTATGAATCAGGAGCAAGGGTTGATGCGGAAGATGTACGTTGCTTTGCCGGAAACAGTGGTGTTCCAAAAGTTACTATCTGTCATAAGACCGGAAGTGCTACTAATCCTTGCGTTACAATTTGCGTAGATGCGAATGCCGTAGCAGAACATTTGGCACATGGCGACTTCCTTGGTAAGTGTACGCCGAATTGTTTGCCACCAGTGAACAATGCACAATTAGGATTGACGGCTAATACAACAACAAGCGAAGTAGTGCGAACAGAGAATTTCAATGTAAAAGCATACCCCAATCCAAGCGAGAACCAGTTCACTATCCTGCTTGAAGGTGCAACGAATGAGAAGATCCAGGTTACTGTGTATGATGCGGTAGGAAGACTGGTGAAGAAGATCGAAAGAGCAGATAATAGTTCACCGATCCGTTTTGGTGAAGATCTGAAAGTGGGTGCATACTTTGTCGAAGTACGCCAGGGTATCAATAAACAAACGATCAAACTTTTAAAACAATAAGGTTTTCATGGACGGTTTAGGAATCGACCCCGCCGCGAGGCGGGGTTATTTTTTGGATAGATCTTATATGCAACGATTTTTGCAAAGGGCTTATTTAGGTGACAACTTTTATTAGTAAAAGCCCGATGTTGGGCATAAAATAATTGTGAACTCTATTGTTAATCCGGAAAAGCCAGCTACCTTAGAAAACGCCTCCGTATTCTCAATGAAAGATTCCCTCCCTAAACCCTTATCCTTCTCCCCCTGGAAAGCATTTCTTGTTAGCCAACAAGTACATAGTTTGATCTGATTAGTACAGGATTCAGCATTCTGCGAAAACCACCATTTTGTTCCACCGTTACCCTGCGTTACGATCGATTAAACTTATCTATCAACCAAAATTCACTGCAGATGAAAACACTGCTACCTGTTTTGAAAACGAAACTCTTTTTATTGGGTTTTGTTTCCGCTTGCACAATCGTTTTAGCAACCACAGTTCCCCAGATCAGAAATTTTATTGCTCCGGAAAAAAAGATCGGAGAGAAGATTACAACGGAGCAAAAGAAGATAACTCCGAAAATAAAATCGCAAAACAAAAAGATAAATACTTCGAGGCTTACTTCGGGTATTAATCTTGGAATAAATAACTCGTTTGAAGCAACGGTACATACTAACAAAGCGGATTATCAGCCTGGTGATTATGTAGAAATTACTGGTTCCGGATGGCAACCCGGTGAGACTGTTTCATTAAACATTGTTTCCGATTGTGGATGCACCAACGTTACATATACGGCAACGGCAACGTTAGCCGATCCAGACAATAATTATCCTGGCGGAGAAATTTATAACGCGGAATTTTTAATTACAGAAGCACATCTTGATGCATCGTTTACGTTAACTGCAACAGGACAATCTTCTGGCTTTTCAGCACAGACTACATTTACTGATGGAAGCATCTCGTTTGATAATCCAACAGTATGTGCTGGAGGAAGTACCACTATAACAATACTCACAAATAGCTTAAACACATCGCTGCCCATCATTTTATATAAAGGAACATTCAATAATGTTGGCGCTTCAACTTTACTCCAAACTTATAATTCAGGCCCGTACACTTATACAATTCCGAATGCACAAGTTGCTGATGCCGGCACATATTGGTATAGCGCAACTAGAACTAATGGGAATCCAGAAAGCAATCAAACCACATTAAATGTCATTGCATTAACTAATAATACGATTGTTTCGACCAACCAAACTATTTGTTCCGATGCTACTCCTAGTTCAATAAATGCAAATGCTGCAGCCACATCTTTCGGCACATTGGAATATAGGTGGCAGTCTAGCTCTGATGGATTGAATTTCACTAATATTTCAGGAAATGCTGCTGATGATGAGGATTATTCACCTGCAACACCATTGTCAAGCACCTGGTATAGAAGAAGAGCCTTTGTTTGCTTAAATGGTCCATGTACTCAATTTTGCGAATCGTTTTCCAATGCGGTTAAGATTACAATCAATAATGTTACTGGAGGAACCATTGCTGCCAATCAAACAATATGTGGAAGTGATCCGGCTGCATTTACAGAAACTGGCATCTCTACGGGTAGTGGTACATTAACATATCAATGGCAAAATAATACTACAGGTTGTGGCGGAGCATTCACAAATATTGGCGGAGCTAATGGTACAACTTATGATGAATCATCCATAACACAAACTACCTATTATCGTCGTTTAACTTTTTCAACGCTGGATGGAAATGTGTGTACAGCAACCAGCAATTGTATTAGCGTTACTAAACAAGGTAACGCAACTGCTGATGCCGGACCTAATCAAACAGTATGTGCTGGAGCTGTTGTAAACCTAAATGGAATTGTTACCGGTACTCCATCGCCGACACCAGTATGGACAAAAAGTGGTTCGGGAACTTTTGGAAATATTAATTCAGCAATTACCACGTATACGCCATCTCAGGCTGATATCGATGCAGGTACAGTTACACTAACACTTACGGCAGATGCTCCCGGAGCTTGTGATCCTTCAGATTTTATGACATTAACCATTCGTCCTCCATTTACACCAGGGGCCATCAGCACAACAAACCAAACAATTTGTTCTGGCGGTGATCCTGGAGAGATTGGCAGCACAACAATAGCTAGCGGAGGAGATAACAACATTATATATGAGTGGAGAGCAAATGGCAGTCCTATTACAAGCTCAAACAATGTAACATATGATCCGCCATCAGGTTTAACAACCACTACAACTTATACCCGTTGGGCAAAAGACGGAACATGTAATACAACCTTTGAACAATCAACAGGTAGCTGGACAGTGACAGTAAAGACGTTGTCAGTAGCGCCAACATCTATTACAACCGATGCAGACAATTATTGTGCTGATGCTGGCGGTAATATTACATTAACGGCTCTTGGTGGCAGCGCTGGTACTGGTGCACAGCTTTATTGGTACACTGCAGGTTGTGGTACCGGCTCACCAAATGTAACTGCAGGTAATGTACTGGTTGTAAATAAGCCAACAACAACAACAACTTTTTATGCGAGATATGAAGGTGATTGCAACATGACAAGCTGCGCAGAAGTAACAATAACTGTAAAAACATTATCAGTGGCGCCAACATCAGCAGGCAGCAGTGCAGATAATTTCTGTTCAGATGCGGGCGGTACATTGAACTTAACTGCGAGTGGTGGATCAGCAGGAACAGGAGCTTTATTAAAATGGTATGCTGGTTCATGTGGTGGTGGCACTTCAATTGGAAGCGGAAGTCCATTGAATATTGCGAAGCCAACAGCTACAACAACTTACTATGCCCGTTATGAAGGCACTTGTAATACGACAGGCTGTGCAAGTGTTACTGTCACTGTAAAAACTTTATCAACAGCACCAACATCTATCACAACTGATGCAAATAATTTCTGTTCTGATGCAGGTGGTAATATTACATTGACTGCCAATGGTGGCAGCGCTGGTACTAATGCCCAACTTTATTGGTACACGGCCGGTTGCGGTACAGGTTCATCAAATGTAACAGCAGGCAATACGTTTGTTGTAAATAAGCCAACAACAACGACAACCTATTATGCGAGATATGAAGGTGATTGTAATACGACTGATTGTGCAAGTGTAACTATAACAGTTAAACAAAAGTCAGCTGCGCCAACATCAGCAACTGCGACTTCATTAACAATATGTAGTGGTCAAAGTACAGATCTTTCATTGATCGGTGGCGGCGGCGGCGATAACGAAACTGTTCATTGGTACACTGGTTCATGCGGTGGAACGCCGGTCGGAGGTAATGGTTATACAGTAAGCCCGACAGCAACGACGATCTATTATGGACGTTATGAAGATGGAGCACCATGTAATTTCAATACGACATGTGCACAGGTTACAATAACAGTAAACCAATTGCCAAACAATGTTGGCGGTGGATTTACCGGAAATACAATATGTCCGGGAGAGAATGGTCAATTAACTTATGATGCAAATAACACTGGTTTTGCATCACCACATACGATTTATTATTCCGATGGTGTTACTACATGGAGCCAGGTGATCAATACGGCAAGTGCAACAGCATTTAATGTTGCTGTCAATCCAACCATCACTACAGCTTATACACTAACAAAAATAGTTGATGGTAATGGCTGTGAAAGAACAAGTGGATTCATTGATGATGGTGCTTCCATCACTGTTCGTACTTTACCGAATAATGTATCATCGACAGGATTTCAGGGGAATACTATTTGTGCAGGTGGAACAGGAGTCTTGACATTTAATGCAATCGATGCAACATTCAGTACTGCTTACACAATTGAATATACCGATGGAGTGACAACGTGGAGCCAATTAATTCCGACTGATGAAGTAGAAAACTTTAATGTCGCCGTTAACCCTCTTGTCACAACTAATTATTCATTGGTATCTATCACAAATGGCTTTGGATGTAAGAGAACTACAGGTTTTGGTGATGGTTCTGCAACAATTACGGTGAACCAATTACCAACAATAACACTTGGTGCAAATCCTGCAATATGCAGAGGTACTACAACAGCCAATCTTCCATATTCTGCAACAACCAATGGAGCCAATCAATACAGCATAAATTATGATGCAGCAGCTGAAGCAGAAACTTTTGCTGATGTTACAAATGCAGTATTAGCAGTAGCACCAAATAATATTGCTTTAGTTGTTCCGGCCGGCGTTACACCGGGTACATATAATGGAGTCCTTACTGTTAGAAATAGTTCTACCACATGTGTAAGCACTAGTTATAATATTAGCGTAACAATTGATGGTAATCCAACAATAACTACTGGTCACACATGTATAGGCGGTTCAGTGATCAACTTTACACAAGCAGGTGGTACGACAGGTGGAACCTGGTCAGTGAGCGGTGGAGGAACGATCAATGCTTCGACTGGTGTGTTTACTCCATCTTCTTCCGCTGCCAACTATGGTTGCTATACGGTAACCTATAAGACGCCGAATGCCGAATGTTCGGATACTAAATCATTTTATGTAGCACCGGTACCACCGGGAGTTGCATTTACAGTAGCTAATACGTGCAACACAAACCTGGTTGCATCAGCTCCGAGCCCAACTGGTTTAACTACTCAATTTAATTTTGATGGTGCCGGTTGGACCACATCTAATACATCACCTAATGCAACACCGGGATGTCACACTGTGCAAATGAGATGGGTGCTCAACAATGCTTGCGGCACATTAGCAGCTGGTGACCCGGTACCTTGTAGCGAGGCACAAAAAAGTGCCGTGATCTTCCCTGCTGCACCAACAGTTACAGCACTTAGCAATAAGTGTAATGTAAAGCTGGATAACATATCAGGTGTAGCAACGGTTGGCGACTTTACGGCGGAGTATGCGGTGAAGAAACCAAATGATGCATCATTTGGTTCATGGGGTACATTAGCAGCAGCCAATGCATTGTTGGATGCAACTCCAGGTTGCTGGTCAGTAAAAGCTCGTTATAAATTAACCAGTACATGCGGTGCAACGGGAGCAGATGCTACCAGTACCGGTGTCTGTGGTGAAAGTGCCGAAGTGAAAGCAGTTGTATTCCCGGCTAAACCGGTAGTCACTACGATCAGCAATACATGCAACACAAAACTTGCCGATATAACTGCAGTATCCTCAGTTACGGGCTTTACAGCTCAATATGCAGTAAAAGCGCCGAATGCGATATCGTATAGTTCATTTGGAACGTTAGCTCAGGCCAATGCTTTATTGGCAAATGTACCGGGTTGCTGGTCAGTGAAAGCAAGATATGTGTTAGCTGCAACTTGCGGTAGTACAAATAGTGGTGACGCAAGTACCGGAACATGTGGTGAGAGTGATGTAGTGAATGCTGTTGTCTTCCCTGCAGCACCTTTACTCACCGCTCCATCCAATACATGTAATGCTGCATTTAGTTTACCAATGGTGGCGCCGGTAACAGGATTTGGTGTAGAATATAATATCAATTACACAGGTTGGTATGCAGCACCAATTGTACCGACCACACCGGGATGTTATACAATTCATGCAAGATATGTACTGATCCAGGCTTGTGGTTCTACACCTCCTGGTTCAGATGGTCCATTGCCTCCGTGTGATGATGAGTACGACGATTGTCCTGCTGTTATTGGCGGTTGTACAGTAAGTAATGCAGTAAACGTTGTGATCTTCCCAAGTGCACCAGTTATTACAGCACCGGCCAATACATGCTATGCAGCATTTACATTACCGGTAGTAACTCCTAAAGCAGGATTTAATGTTCTTTATAGTATTGATGGTAATGCTTATGCGGCAAATCCATCAACAACAGCGATAGGATGTCATACAGTAAAAGCAAAATATGTATTGGCAGCAGATTGTGGCATACCAGGCGGAACGTCTGCTGGAGCAAGTGCGCCGGCAGGTTGTTTGGAAAGTAATACAGTTAGTGTAGTGATCTATCCGAATGCACCAGTTATTACAGCACCAGCTAATACGTGCAATGCTGCATTCACATTACCAGCTGTAACTCCAAGGACAGGATTTAATGTTCTATATAGTATTGATGGAGGAGCTTATGCAGCAAGTCCATCAACAACTACAATAGGATGTCATACAGTAAAAGCAAAATATGTATTGGCAACAGATTGTGGTATGCCAGGCGGAACACCAGCAGGAGCAGATGCACCAGCAGGTTGTTTAGAAAGCAATACAGTTAGTGTTGTGATCTTCCCAAGTGCACCGGTTATTACAGCACCAGCGAATACATGCTATGCAATGTTCACATTACCGGCAGTAACTCCGAGAGCAGGATTTAATGTTGTTTATAGTATTGATGGTAATGCTTATGCACCAAATCCATCAACAACAGCGATAGGATGTCATACAGTAAAAGCAAAATATGTATTGGTAGCAGATTGTGGCATGCCAGGCGGAACACCAGCAGGAGCAAGTGCACCGGCCAGTTGTTTGGAAAGCAATACAGTAAATGTTGTGATCTATCCGAATGCACCGGTTATTACAGCAACTGCTAATACATGCAATGCAATGTTCGCATTACCGACAGTAACTCCAAGAACAGGATTTAATGTATTGTATAGTATAGATGGAGGAACTTATGCAGTAAGTCCATCAACTACTACTCCGGGATGTCATAGCGTAAAAGCAAAATATGTATTGGCAGCAGATTGTGGAATGCCAGGCGGAACACCAGCAGGAGCAGATGCACCTGTAGGTTGTTTGGAAAGCAATGAAGTGAGTACAGTGATCTTCCCAAGTGCACCAGTTATTACAGCAACAGCGAATACATGTAACGTAATGTTTGCATTGCCATCAGTAACACCAAAAGCAGGATTCAATGTTCTGTATAGTCTTGATGGTGGAACGTATGCAGCTAATCCATCAACAACGACACCGGGTTGTCATACAATAAAAGCGAAATATGTATTAGCAGCAGATTGTGGTGGCACACTTTCAGGAGCAGATGCACCGGCAGGTTGTTTGGAAAGCAATACAGTAAGCACTGTGATCTTCCCGACAGTTCCAGTTATTACAGCAACAGCGAATACATGCAATAGCATGTTCACTTTACCAACTGTTGCATCAGTAACTGGATTCAATATTCAATATAGTCTTGATGGCGGAGCTTATGCAGCTAATCCAAGTACAACGACACCAGGTTGTCATACTGTAACAGCACGATATGTACTTGCAGCTACCTGTGGTTCTACTTATTCAAACAATGCAGGTCCATGCAGTGTAAGTAATACAGTAAGCACAGTGATCTTCCCAGGTGCACCAGTTATTACAGCAACAGCCAATACATGTAATGTAATGTTTGCATTGCCATCAGTAACACCAAAAGCTGGATTCAATATTCTGTATAGTCTTGATGGTGGAGCTTATGCAGCTAATCCAAGCACAACGACACCGGGCTGTCATACAATAAAAGCAAAATATGTATTAACAGCAGATTGCGGTGGCACACTTGCTGCGGCAGATGCACCTGCAGGTTGTTTGGAAAGCAATGAAGTGAGTACAGTGATCTTCCCAGGTGCACCAGTTATTACAGCAACAGCCAATACATGTAATGTAATGTTTGCATTGCCATCGGTAACACCAAAAGCAGGATTCAATGTTCTGTATAGTCTTGATGGTGGAGCTTATGCAGCTAATCCAAGTACAACGACACCAGGTTGTCATACGATAAAAGCAAAATATGTATTAGCAGCAGATTGTGGTAGCACACTTACAGGAGCAGATGCACCGGCAGGTTGTTTGGAAAGTAATGAAGTGAGTACAGTGATCTTCCCAAGTGCACCAGTTATTACAGCAACAGCCAATACGTGTAATGTAATGTTTGCATTGCCATCAGTAACACCAAAAGCAGGATTCAATGTTCTGTACAGTCTTGATGGTGGAGCTTATGCAGCTAATCCATCAACAACGACACCGGGTTGTCATACAATAAAAGCAAAATATGTATTAGCAGCAGATTGTGGTAGTACACTTACAGGAGCAGATGCACCTGCAGGTTGTTTGGAAAGCAATACAGTAAGCACTGTGATCTTCCCGACAGTTCCAGTTATTACAGCAACAGCCAATACATGCAATAGTATGTTCACTTTACCAACCGTTGCATCAGTAACTGGATTCAATGTTCAATATAGTCTTGATGGAGGAGCTTATTCAGCTAATCCAAGTACAACCACACCAGGTTGTCATACTGTAACAGCACGATATGTACTTGCAGCTACCTGTGGTTCTACTTATTCAAACAATGCAGGTCCATGTAGTGTAAGTAATACAGTGAGTGTTGTGATCTTCCCGACAGCACCAACCATTACAGCACCCGCTAACACTTGCAATGCAGCATTCACATTACCAGCGGTAACTCCTGTAGCAGGATTCAACATTAAATACAGCATTGATGGTGGAGGATGGTCAGCAACACCAAGTACAACAGCAGTGGGTTGTCATAGTATCAAAGCGAAATATGTATTGGCTGCGGCTTGTGGATCAACTGCAGCTTATGCTGAAGGAACAGGATCATGCGGTGAAAGCAATACAGTAAATGTTGTGATCTTCCCATTGGCGCCACCTGCACCAACAGTAAATTCAGCATGCAATGCAGATATAGTAGTGACACCGCCTGCATCAGTAACTGGATTTAATATTGAATATAGTTTTGATGACGGTGCAACTTGGGGTGCCAACACACCTCCGACAGCAGATAATTGTACAGGCTATAAGATCAAGACACGTTATGTAACTGCATCAGCTTGCGGAACAATACCGACAGGCACCAGCAGTATCATTGCAGCTTGTAAAGAATCGCCTGCAACAACAAGGATCCTTGATAAGACAGCGCCGACAATTACTTGTAAAGTCAATACAACAAGAAGTACAGTGGCAGGGCTATGTACTTATAAGGTTTTAGGCTATGAGTTTGACCTGGCGACAGCATCTGATAATTGCACAGCAAGCGGCTCATTGATAAAAGCATGGACTGTTACTAATCCAAATGTGGCTACATTGAACGGAACAGGATCATTAGTTGGTACTGATCTAAGTTTTGGTCTGAATACCATTAAATGGACTGTTACAGACGGATGTACTAATACATCGACTTGTTCATTCACTGTGAATGTAAATAATATAACAACTACGACATCACTTGTTGTTTCATCAACACCAGTTGCATCTAATCCGGTATCTCAGCAGTATAGTGATAAGATAACTTGTGTTGCTACTGTAACACCTGCAAATTGTAGTGGTGCCGGGTTTATTGGAGGAACGGTGACCTTTAAGATCATAAACGCTGAAGGAACAGTGATACTTGGAACCGCACCGGTTGCATCTGATGGCACTGCAACACTAACGGCTCCGTTGTTAGAAAATCAACTTTATCCGGGAGCTAATAATTTAACTCCAACAAATGGTCCATTGAAGCCGGGCAATAAAACTGTGACGGCATGTTATAGCGACACAGATCCTGATTATACAGTTTCAAATCCAACAGCGCCATTGATAGAAACTTGTGAAGATGCAGATGTTACTTATAACGGAGGTACTTACTTTACAGTTAATCCAAGCACTCTTTTAGGTACGGTATATCTGTCAGCTTATGGTCTCGATAAGGATGATGTTGCTGCAGGTGGTGCCCGGGGTGATATTAGAAATGCAACAGCGAAATTCAGAGAGAATTCAGGCGGCCTTGGTGAAAATGGACCAGTCTTGGGTCAGGCTTCACAAATACCGTTTGGACTAATTAACCCAGGCAACTATCAGGAAGGATTAGCAACAACACAGTTTAATGAAACGATTTCATCTGCTGAAGCAAGTTCTGGAGGTAAAGTATTTAACATTTGGGTTGGCGCAGGAAACTATTATTGTGGAGGTATGCCTCAGCCAGACTACATTCCAGTTACACTTGCAATGCCTGGTCAGGATTTTGTAACAGGTGGCGGTTATACAGTGTTCCCAACTATTAATCCTTCTGCAGGTACTTATGCTGGTACTCCCGGCAAACGCATGAATTTTGGTTTCGTAATGAAATGGAACCCGAGCGGTAAGAATCTCCAGGGCCAGGTGAATGTGATCTACAGAAGAGTTGTTAGTGGAGTTACCCGGCTTTACCAGATCAAGAGTAATGCGATAAATACACTTGTGACAGAAAATGTGAATGATGCCGGGCAACCCGCAACAGGAAATGCTGTTACATTCAGGAGAGCAACTATAAGTACAAAAGCAAATCTGAGAGATATTACTGATCCATTGAACCCGATCTCACTCGGCGGTAACCTGGCTCTTACAGTGATAGCATGGGAGTCAACTACCGTTAATACAGGAGCATTGGACAGGATAAGTGTTCAATTGACCGGCTCAGGTAGTATTGGGTTATTATTTGCAAACAGTTGGTTAGGTTCTTCTGCACAATGGCAGACATTGACAGGTGGTAAGATACAGGTAAGAAATGCATCAACACCTCCTCCGGGTCAACAAATAAATAGTATCACGAAGATTGGTGAAGTAGATCAAACAGCAATTGCGCAGTTCAACGTAAAAGCATATCCAAATCCAACAGAACACCAATTCACATTGTATCTTGAAGGAGCAAGCAATGAAAAAGTAGATATAACTGTGTATGATGCTATCGGCAGGCAAGTGCATAAGATCGAAAGAGGCGATGCAAGTGGTGCAATTAAGTTTGGCGAAAACCTCAAAGTAGGTGCTTACTTTGTTGAAGTGCGACAGGGAACAAACCGAAAAACACTTAAGTTGATAAAACAGTAATGAGATTTTAATAAGGACAGTTTCCAAAAGCCATTCCGATTATCGGGATGGCTTTTTTTATCTATAGTTATATGCCCCTAAATCCCCTAAAGGGGACTTTGCTGCAACTTATATTTCAGCTTAAATCATAACTTCAACTATCCAACTTTCTCAGAATGTCAAGTAATATGCATTATGGAGCTACAATGGAAACTTTTCAAATAGCTGAGAGATTACGAAGAGATATGACTCCAACCGAAAAGTTATTATGGGAAAAAGTTTGTAAGAATCAGCTTGGCGTTCGTGTTAGAAGACAACATCCCATCTGGAAATTTGTTGCTGATTTTTATTGCCATGAAGTTAGATTGGTTATAGAAATTGATGGGGGTATTCATTTGAATGAGGAAACCGAAGCATATGATATAAGTCGAGAGATAATATTAAATGAGTTTCAAATAGAAGTGATCCGGTTCACCGATAGGGAAGTTATGAATGAAATGAATAATGTTATTGGAAAAATAAAATACAAAATAGAATCATTAAAGCAGAAATTAATTCAAAAGCCTGGAGAAGAAACAAAAGCTGGGTTAAGTCCCCTTTAGGGGATTTAGGGGCTTTAAACGTTGAGACTATTCCCCCGCCAGCGGGCACTAACTAACCAATGGGAACAAGGATTAAGTGGTGATAGCCAAGAAAAAAATACTATTGATTCTTCTTTTATTGATGGCTTATTAGAACTGAATGAAGATGGTTCGTTATCTCCTATTTCAATGGATAGTAAGAATAACCATGAATTTTTATCAGTTTTCTTATCGGGGGCAAAAGCAGCGTGTCGCCATCTTCACTTATACCTGAAACAATCATGTTAAACTTATCGTCTTTTTTGACTGAATTTAAAAACATTCCCAATGAAATTGTTTCTGGTTTCACATTGGATAAATTGAATATGTCTGACGATTGGGTATCAACTAATGAAATCCTGTATTCTGTTTCGGTTTCTTTTATGACCAATTTTATTTGTTTATCAGTAAAATAATCATGTAAGTTTTTATGATTTTCAAATTCCTTATAGTGCTTGAACCCCTTACGGTCAAAGAAGAAATTCATAACAGTATCCTCCCCTTCACGGGCGAATACAATAGCAGCAGCCTTAGATAAAAATAATTCTGTTTTAGATTGAATATCCATGATAACCGATAACAGTTGTTTTGACGAAATTAAAACTAAATAACCATGTTTAAGAATCTACGAGAACTGATTGTCTCAATGCCGGACGAAAAACAATGCAGGGAGTATTTAGCTGCCCAACGTTGGCCTAATGGGGTTGTATGTCCATATTGTGAGGGTAAGAAAATCTATCGTATTAAAGAACGTGACAGGTATAAATGCGGCAATCCTGAATGTTATAAAAAGTTCTCTGTAACTGTGGGAACTGTTTTTGAAGACAGTAAAATACCGTTGGTAAAATGGCTTACTGCTTTTTATTTGGCATCTGCACATAAGAAAGGAATTAGTAGTTACCAGTTAGCAAAGGATATTGGAGTTTCTCAAAAATGTGCTTGGTTTATGCTTCATAGATTGAGAGAAGCATTTAGAGAAAAATGCCCTCAATTCTTAGAGGGAATAGTTGAACTGGATGAAAGTTATGTAGGTGGCAAGGTTGCTAATAAACATAAAAAGCAACGTGAAATAATGCTAAAGAATAACAAAGGCTATTACGGCAAAGCCCCTGTTTTTGGAATGTTACAAAGAGATGGGAAGGTTATTTTATTACAAGTTCCTTTTACTAATGGGGAAGTATTAAAACCGATCATTGAGCATCATTTAAAACCAGATTCATTAATGATTACAGACGGGTTTGGAGCATATAAGAATATGAAATTTAAACATGAAATAGTAAACCATGAAGCAGGGGAATTTGGTAGGCAGGAATTTCACACCAATTCTATTGAGGGATTTTTTAGCCAATTAAAACGTGGTATCTATGGAATATATCACCATGTATCACCAAAACATTTACAGCGTTATTGTGATGAATTTAGTTATAGATACAACCATAGAAAGATGAATGATGCGGAAAGATTTACACTAACTTTGGGGAAGGTACAAGGCCGTTTAACCTACAATCAATTAGTGTATGGGCAAGAAACAAAACCCGAAAAAGATAACTCCGAAAAAGGATAAGAAAGATATTACTCTCAAAATAAAGGGCAGTCCCGATGAAGCATTAAAAGAGTTATTAAAATCCTCTCTTAAGAAATCAAAGTAGTTGTTTTAGTGAAACTGTATTTTTGGTAGCAAATAAAGCTACCATGCTGGATGAAGAATTAGCAATTAAGATATTAGAATATATTACCGAAGGAGAAACTTTTGGACGGGATAATATTTTTAACGAATTGAAGAAAACCGATAAATATTTTAATCTTACAAAGGAGTCCTACATGATTACTTTTAATGCCCTTGAAGAAAACGAGTGTATAAGACGAAACACATTCCTGCCTCAACGTGGGTATATTATAGGAAATCCAAAATGCTTAGAACTATACAAAAGAAATTCAGAAGCAGTCACAACAAAAGATAATGTAAGGGTAAGAATAGAATATTTAACTGCTGAAAACCTTAGACTTCAAAACGAAATGCTCCCTTTACAAACAAAGGATTTAAAAGAAAAAAAGAAATGGGCTTTCTGGGGCGGTGTTGCTGGGGCTATTTTTGGATTCTTATTAGCACTACTATTATACTACCTAACAGAAGGCAGACGATAAAAGATGCAATAAAGGCATTTAAAAATGCGGCTGAATTGAAATTAGAAAATAGTTTTTTTGCCATACAAATAGTTTAAATTTGTGATGGCAGCAATGATGAATTGCCAAACTTATTTCACCCCGTCTTTACGGGGTGTTTGCGTTTTACAAAGCTATATCTTAAAGTAGTTGTTTGAATGAAACTGTAATTTAGCAGCCAAACAAACCACTATATGAAGCTGCCTAAAATAATGACTACGCAAAGAGAATACCTCACCTATGCCCATGACACAAGAGGGAGAATAATTAATTCAATTGCAGAAATGGAGCAACGAATAGATTGGTATATAGCAGACCATTTTTGTAGCGATTTAAAGAAGCGAACCGAATTAATGGAAGTAATTATTTCAACTAAGCATTTAACATTTAACTCTAAGGCTGAAATAATAGAGTTCTTACTTAAACGAAAAGGCCACGCCTCCGGGAAGGAGGCTGAACAAATTAGAAGCCACTTTCGCAAGATTGGAGACAAAAGAAATGTATTAGCTCATTGCTCATTAGATACATCCTTAACTGCTATCAGAAAATTTGAAAAGGATAAAGAAACTGTTTCATTTATTAAATATCTCCACACCAAACAACCTGTTTACTTTGGTAAAAAAGACATTGTAGAACTATTAGAATTAACTAACAATATTTCGGGGCTATTACTCCTAACGAAATCACCAATTTACCACTTAATGAAATAAACGTCATACCCCTTTCATTATTTAAGTCTGTACAAACCTAAAATAACTCAACAAGGGATATGTGCCTGATTTTAATGTTTTGCGGAAGATAACAACCCCTCTTTCTTGTTCCCATTGGGTTGTTGTTGCCCGCCAGCGGGAGGCAATGAGCATCAATTAAATTGTATAAAGAAAGGAAGATCCAAATATCAGTTCACTCCCCTGATAACTCCATCCTGCCATTTAATGAAGTATAATTTTTTGTTCTCAAAATATTCCATCGTCATTGTTTGCTTGTTCAGTACGGGTTGGATATCGAAGTCGGTAAAAACTTTATTGCCTTTATTATTAAGATTGGAAGAAAGATCTGTTTTGTATTGCGACAATAGTTTAGAATACTTCCACATCACTTCATAGCCGCGAAAAACCATATCACTTGGGCGGGCATACATTTTTGTAGCAAAATAATTGTTGATCTCCGTACTTACCTTATCTGTTTTAGTATTGTAAAAAGGATTGCCATAAATAATTTCAGGTCCTTTGAATTCTGGTTTTGAGAATTCCCTGTCAAGATTATCAAGCGTTGGCATACCAATGATGCTGATCTTATATGATTTGCCTGCCAATACAAATTGATTAATAAGTCTGCGATTGAAATTATCATCAAGACTTGCTGCAACAAATGTATTCTGGCGATTACTGTCCAGCATTGGAAGCAATTGCTTTACTGTAAAGCTATCAGTAAGATCAACATATTTTATTTTCAATGGAACAGATACGGTTGATATACTATAATCATCAAGATATGTTTTGATAAGATCCTCCATCTGTCCTTTTTTCCGGAGAACCGTTATCGTATTCAGCGCAAAATATTTTTGAAGATGGCGATACACACTTTCCACATGAGTTTTCAATGAAGGATTGAGCATTACAAAATAAGGGTTGTTGGTAATGCCGCCATCATTGGGCAGGTTTACATTGATGTAAGGTATCTTTCGCAACTTAGCTTCATCAGCCAACACCCAATTCTCCTGCGTATTTGCATGCCCAATGATGAGATCAACAGTGTCAAGTTGATTCAGTTGTTCCATCAGCAAAGTTTTTGTGGACCTTGTATCAAAAACAAAAACTTCCAGCTGTGCATTTTCTTTGCTCAATGAATCCAAAGCAAACTGTACACCTTCATAGAATTCAAGACCCGGGTTGATGAACTTTGGAAAATTTTTATCGTAACGATAAGTGTTTGTCGCATCAAATGCTGAATCAAGATAAAGTGGGGCAAATACTGCGATCCTTTGCTTAGCACCATTATTTTGTGCAAACGAATCAACGGATGACAAAATCAACAAGCAAAACAGAAATAGAGTAACATTTCTTTTTTTCATCTGAATCTCATTAGATCCTAAAAATCCTGGGTCTGGCCTATTCCCACTCGATCGTTGCCGGCGGTTTACTGCTGATATCATACACCACCCGGTTAATACCTTTTACATTATTGATAATATCACTGCTCACATTTGCTAAAAAATCATAAGGCAAGTGTGCCCAATCAGCGGTCATTCCATCCACACTGGTAACAGCACGAAGCGCAACAGTGAATTCATAAGTTCTTTCATCACCCATTACACCAACACTTTTTACAGGTAATAAGATTGCTCCTGCCTGCCATACAGTTGCATACAGGTTGCTATCTTTTAATGCTTTTATATATACATCATCTGCTTGTTGCAACAAATTCACTTTTTCTTCATTCACTTCACCAAGTATGCGTATAGCAAGTCCCGGGCCGGGAAATGGGTGACGGTCGATCATTTCAGCAGGTATACCAAGCTCTCTTCCTACTTTTCTTACTTCATCTTTAAATAAAGAACGCAAAGGTTCCACTAATTCGAGATGAAGATGTTCCGGAAGCCCACCTACATTATGATGAGATTTTATCGTTTGTGAAGGACCATGTACCGACATACTTTCAATTACATCGGGATAAATTGTACCCTGTCCAAGCAAGCCAATGCCTTCGATCTTTTTTGCTTCTTCCTGGAAAACATCGATGAATAAACTGCCGATAACTTTACGTTTTGCTTCGGGATCAGTTTTGCCTGCAAGATCATTGTAGAAGCGTTGTTTGGCATCAATACCTTTTACATTCAATCCAAGCCTCGCATAGGTTTTCAAAACATTTTCATATTCATTTTTGCGAAGTACACCATTGTCAACAAATATTCCATAAAGACGATCTCCAATTGCTTTATGGATTAATGTAGCAGCAACGGTGGAATCCACGCCGCCACTCAATGCCATTATTACTTTACGATCACCAATTTGTTTTTTCAATGTTTCAACGGTGTCGGAAATAAAATGGGCAGGTGTCCAATCCTGGCTACAACCGCAAATGTTTACCAAAAAGTTGTGCAGTATTTTTTTTCCCTCGATACTATGATAAACTTCCGGATGAAATTGTAAGCCGTAGAGAGGAAAATTTGAAGGCTGGGTTCCGTTTGATCTTTCACGTTTTACTTTCGATGGATCAGTTTTTTTAAATGCCGCGATGGGAATACTCTCAGTAGTTGCCAGCAACTCAAAACCTTCAGGCAATTCAAGAATTGTATCCGCATGGCTCATCCACACCTGGCTTTTTTCCATAACATCTTGAAGAATCACATCATCTTTTTGTTTATGAAGTAAAGCCCTTCCGTACTCCCGCTTGATACTTTTATCTACCCTGCCTCCATATCTTTTTGCTGTAAGTTGAGCACCATAACATACTCCGAGCACAGGAACCCTGTCGGTCATGAACTGAACATTCACATCAGGGGAGTTGGTATCATTTACAGAAAATGGTGAGCCGCTGAGGATAATGCCCTTCAGCCCAGGTTCATATTCAAAATTTTTATGGTAAGGAATTATTTCGCAGTACACATTGGCTTCTCTTACAGCACGGGCAATTAGTTGGGTATATTGAGAGCCAAAATCAAGGATCAGTATTTTTTCCGTCATGCCTGCGAAGATAGCCAGTTTAAAGTTTTTCGTTTTTGGTTTATTGTTACCGGCATAAGTACCTTGATAAGCAATTGTTGCGTCGCACTCTTATACAGCAGTAATTCTATTCAGTATTTGAGTATTTCTCACAGATGTCAGATTTTCACAAAACTTGCTATATAGATCCGGGTGGTCAGTGACATTAATTGTAACCTATTTCGGTTGTTCTTAGTCTTATCAGTTTTCCAAACAGGAAAACTATTTATCTTCGAAACATAAAAACCAACACAATGCAAAAAATAGCTCTCTTCTCATTTGTAATTCTTGTTTTAGCCAGCGGTTGTCGTGAAATTTCTGGTCCAAGGGTGAGGGGAAGCGGTCATATTACAACTGAAAACAGGAATGCCTCGGGATTTAGCGGAATTGATGTATCCGGAGCTATCGATGTTTATGTAAAACAGGATTCTACAACTTCTGTAAAAGTGGAAGCTGACGATAATATACTAGAGTATATTGAAATACATACAAGCGGATCGACGCTTGAAATATATACCACAGAACATGTGAACCTGAAGCCAAGCCACAAGATAAAAATATATGTAAGCAATCCAGAATACAAGGACTTCCAGGTGAGAGGTGCCAGCAGTATTCGCAGCGAGAACGAGATCACATCAGCAGATGCACTTCATGTAGAGATTAGTGGTGCAAGTGAAGGAAGATTGGAATTAAATGCGCCTAAGGTATCGGTAAGTCTTACGGGTGCAAGCAATGCAACCTTAAGAGGACGGACCAAAGATTTTGAAGGTGATGTATCTGGTGCCAGTGAGATCAGGGGTTTTGATCTGCTTTCAGAAAATGCAAATGTGGAAGCAAGCGGTGCTAGCAATATAGAAGTATTTGCAAGCGTAAAAATACAAGGACAGGCATCTGGCGCATCGAGTGTAAATTATAAAGGAAATGCGCAGGCTAATGTGGATAAATCCGGCGCCAGCAGTGTGAATAAAAAGGACTAGTAAAAGAACGTTAATATAGGAAATCCCGCACTAGCGGGATTTTTTTTGTATTAATTTTATGGCTTAACCTTATACCTCGAATCGCCCATGAAACAGTCCTCTAAACAAACAACCCTAACTTCGGTTAGCTATTTACTCGTTGGGTTTTTAAGTTTATTTATTGCATTTCCCATCTTTATTTTATTGCATAAGCAATTGCCGGAATACGACTGGCCGCTCTATTCGGATAGGATCTTACTTTTTCTTTTAGTAGTTGTATTTGTATTGCTATTGTTAAGTATGTTTCGCCCCATTATCAATTTTATTTTCGTTGGTTCGTTGGTCCTGCTGTTGTATGGCACTTTCACTGATACGTACGGTTTTCAAAATCTTGCCACTGATTATAAAGCAATGTTCTCTGAGATGAAACCAAAATCAGCTAACGAGAACATTATGATCCTTGACGATTCAAAATTTTATTACAAGTCAGATATCATTGCAGCAACAACAGATAAAGATTCCGAAGTCAGAGGATTTGCAATAAGAGCCGCTAATGCAAATTTTAAAAAGGAGCAAAATCTTTTTGAAAGATACCGTGACATCATTCAATGCTTTGCTGTATTTAAAAAAATAAATCGTAACTGGAATTATGTAAACGACCCGGTGGGCCAGGAGTATTTTGCAAAAGCAAGTGAGTCTGTAAAATTTCTTGCCGGTGATTGTGATGATCATGCCATCATGATGGTTGCGGCAATTAAATCAATTGGAGGTACGCCAAGATTTGTTGCCACAACTGGTCACTTGTATCCGGAGATGCTGATCGGTGATAAATTCGATCTTCCCAAAATTGATAATCTGATCAAGAACGTTCTTTTCCCAATAGAAAGTAAAGGGCAGAGCTTGCATTACCATACTGATCCAGACGGAAAGATATGGTTGAACCTTGATTACACTGCTGCTTATCCCGGTGGAAGATATTACGCAGAACCTATTCTTGGAGTTTTAAAACCTAAATGATCTATCATAGATAACATTCCGTATTCACAATTGACCATTCAGCATTCACAAATTCACATACCTCACCATGATCTTAATATCCCTGTTCCTTCCTTTATCATCTGTGCAGGAAATTTTTACAGGCCCTTCATCAGGCACAAAGAATTGTTTTTCTCCCGGCGAAGAAGATTTATAGAATTTATTATTAATGTACCAATAAACTTTGTTTACATCCGTAGCCGCTTTACAAGTTAGCTGCAATGGCTCCTTGCTTTTCTTATTTATTAAATATTCTGAACCATTTGAGGGTGAAGTGATCGTTGGAGCATTGCCCTTAAATATAGTTTCGCAACCGGGATTGTGTGCAGGGATCTTGTCGTAAGCGATCTTATGTTCTTCAAACCAGGCCTGCATTTCTGGTTCAATTACTTTATATGTCTTCTTTTTATACCCCGCTTGCGGCGCACAGTTTTTACAATAAGAAATTTTTTCGTCAGCCGACACAAGCACTTCCTGTATGTTATTACATTTTGCAGTTGATGAAATAAGCGGGATATAATAATCCATTATGAGACTTTGGCAATGATCAGCTGGTAACAACCCGGTTTCGGAACAAACCATTCTCGTATCACAATCTTTTGGTTGAGTGAACCATTCTTGATCACTGTCGTAATCTATCGTATTAAAAATTTTGAACAAAAGTGGTGTTGCAGTGTTTGACCCGCTAAGGTCAGGAACACCAACGCCAGAAAAATTTCCAACCCAAACACCAATGGTATAGTTTTTATTATAACCAATGCTCCATGCATCTCTTCTCCCATAACTGGTGCCTGTTTTCCATGCGATCTTTGGCATTCGTTCAGTTGCCTGCCAGTTCAGGGGAAAATCTGGACGATTCACTTTCGACAACATATCATTGATCATAAAAGCTGCCTCAGCACTTACCACATTTACCTTTTTATGCGATGGATCTTTATCAAAATAAGAAGGAGATATATAATCACCATTGTTTGCAAATGCTGAAAATAAGCCAGTGAGTTCTTCTAATGTTGTACCACAACCGCCGAGTATCATGGATAAGCCAAGTTTGTTCCTGTCTTTTTGTATTTGCGTAAAATCACAGGTAACCAGTTTTTGTACGAGCTTATCTGTTCCTAATATGCGCAGACTTTTCACTGCCGGAATATTCAGCGAATGTTCCAATGCATATTCGGCTGTTACATAGCCATTGTATTTCTGATCATAGTTCTCAGGCGCATAACCATTATAATTCACAGCAACATCATTCATTACTAATTTGGGAGTAAGTAACCCTTCATCCATACACATTGCGTATAGTAGTGGTTTTAATGTACTACCCGGTTGTCTCACTGCAGCAGCTCCATTTACCTGGCCTGCATCTGTTGTATCATTAAAATTAGCAGAGCCTATATAAGCGATCACATTGTGTGTTTTATTATCGATGACCACCACGGCGCCATTATTTATGCTACGCAATCGTTGTGCTCTTATATAGTCCTCTACCAGCTTTTCAGTTTTTAATTGAGTATTCAGATCAAGATGCGTTTTATAATAATAGCCGCCTTTCTTATACAATTTGTTGGAGAGATGTTTTGCAAAATGCGGAACAGTATTCCTTGTAGCTGTTAAGGGTTCTGCTAATGCATCTTCAATTTCTTTTTCTGTAAACACTTTATCACTCGCAAATTTTTTCAGCCAACGATTTCTTTCTTTTACGATCAGGTCATTGGATCTTCCCATCACAAGTGAAGAAGGCCGGTTGGGTATGATACTTAGGGCCGTGATCTCTGCCAGGGAAAGATGGTCCGGATTCTTTGAAAAGTATAAAAGCGAAGCCGCCTTTACGCCTTCAAGATTTCCTCCGTAAGGCACAAGGTTCAAATACATTTGGAGGATCTCATCCTTGCTGTATTTCAATTCCAGTTGAAATGCACGGAACATTTCTATGGCCTTGCTCCAGATATTTCTCTTTCGTGGTTCTAATGCTCTTGCTACCTGCATCGTAATAGTACTGGCACCACTGGTGCGTTTCATTTTAAAAACATTCTTGAATGCTGCACGGACAACCGCAACAGGATTAACTCCCGGGTGATAATAAAAGTATTTATCTTCTTTAGCGATGATCGTTTTACGAAGTAGAGGAGATATCTCATTCAGTTCCGTTTTCATTCGCCATTTCTGGTCTTTTGTTAGATAAGCATTAATGACCTCCCCATTTTTATCGGTGATGATCGTTGAGTATTCTACCTGCGTTTTCAATGGGAAAATCAGGTTCAGAAGAAAGAAAAGAATGAATAAGCATATGACTGCTATCCCGAGCCTTTTGAAAAACCGAATGAAATGTTTTTTGGTGATGCGTAGCTTCATTATTGTGTCGCTAAATCCATAAAGAAAGAATGCATGATACAAATCTAATAAGATTGCTTGTTTGCATAATCGGTTGCTGATTTGAAAAACTAGCTTAACAATTATTTATCTAATAAAATTTGCAAACAACTTTTTCTTACTATTATCTTTCCATTCAAATTCTTTTCAACCTGTATGGAGCCTTCAGACCAGTCACGGCCCACTCGTGACATTCCTCCTTAGCTTTTCAACAATATGAATTTTGTTTTCCACCTCAGGAAATAACAAGGGGATAAATTTTTACTACCCATTTCTTATTTAACCTAACTTTCGGTTACACACTCAACCAACAAACCTATATGCGTATCAAACCTGTATTAGTAACTATACTTATAGTTACTATTTTTTTACCCGCTTGTAAACAGAAAGCCGTTCAGCTTGAATATACAAATGCAAAAGGAGAAGTACCACAGATGGGCAATCTCATCTTCCGTTTTAATAAATCGCTGACAAAAGATTCATTGCTCAATGTGTGGGATTCTACAGATTATATCTCATTTACTCCAAAAATACCTGGTCGTTTTCGCTGGGAAAGTCCTGATCAATTGGTGTTCTCCCCTGCAGTTCTGCTGCAGCCTGCTACCACATATACCGCAAAGCTCAGTAACGAAGTATTACGCTACAGTAAATACGATAAAGTAGAAGGAGCAGATAAGATAAGTTTCAATACACCTGCACTTGCGTTGGAAAATGCACAGGTAGTTTGGACCATGCCTGATGAAGCTACCCGTAATGTAGTTCCTCAATTGGATCTTTTCTTTAATTATAAGATCGATCCTGCTAAGCTTAAAGACAAGTTATCCATTGAGGTGGATGGAAAAGAAACTTTGTTCACTTCACAAACAGTTTCTTCAGACACAAAGATCTCTTTCAGGTTGGCAAGTTTCAAACCTGAGGATCGTAACTATGAAACAAAGATCACAATCGGGAAAGGACTGGTTCCCGAAGGCGGCACAAACGCTATCGTAGGATCGATCACTGAAAATCTTTCTGTGCCTTCGCCGTATATTCTCGCAATTCAAAATGTGGAATCAGAGCATGATGGCACTGAAGGAACGATTCGTGTAACGACCAGTCAGCAATTAGTGGAAACAGATATTAAATCTTTTATCAAGTTTGATCCAGCCATTCAGTTTACTGCTGAGATCGATGAAAGCGGATTGACATTACGCAGTGATAAATTCGATATTGAAAAAAGTTATACGGTTACTTTTAAAGAAGGGCTTCGTGGTAAAATAGGTGGCGAATTAAAAGAAGAATCCCAGCACCAGGTTGCCTTTGGAGAATTAGAGGCAAGTATAAAGTTTACAAGTAAAAAAGGGGTTTACCTGTCAAAACGTGGCGCAAAGAATTTGGAAGTGAAGATCACGAGTATTCCTAAAATAAAATTGACGATCTCAAAGATCTATGAAAACAACTTGCTGATGATGGATCGTTATGGTTATAACCCATCTACTGCGAGTTATAACAGGTATGAAGATGAAGAATACTATGATGAATACCGCGGTGGTTATGATGATGCAATGTTGGGTGACATTATTTATGAAAAGGAAATTGATACCCGTTCATTGCCAAAAAGCGGTGGTGGCAAGGTCTTGAACATTTCGCAGTTTGAAGACAGGCTTCCCGATTTTAAAGGGATCTATCATATACAGATCAGTTCTATGAAAGATTATTGGGAAAGGGACAGTCGCTTTGTTTCCGTATCTGATATTGGGTTGGTTGCTAAAGAAGGAATTGATAAGATAATCGTTTTTGCAAATTCTATCAGCACTGCAGACGCATTGAGTAATGTAAATGTTTCTGTGTATTCGAAGAACAATCAATTAATAGGCACAGGTTCTACTAATGGGGATGGCGTTGCTGAAATTATTTATACCAAAAAAGATTTTGCCGGTTTTCAACCTGCCATGATCATTGCAAAGACAGCCGATGATCTTAACTATTTACCATTTAGTTCTACAAGAGTAAATACTTCACGGTTTGATGTTGGTGGAAGAAGGGGTAACCCTTCAGGTCTTGATGCGTTTGTTTATGGCGAAAGAGATATTTATCGTCCGGGTGAAAAAATAAACTTTTCCGTTATTGTTCGCAACCGCGAATGGAAGAGCCCGGGTGAAATGCCGATCAAAATGAAATTCCTTTTACCGAATGGAAAAGAATTAAAGGAATTTCGCAAAACTCTAAATGAAGAAGGTTCAGTTGAAGGTAGTATTGAGATGGCCATTTCAGCGATCACCGGTTCATATACGCTGGAAGTTTATACTTCCAATGATCTTTTACTTGCTTCACAGGATTTTCGAATAGAAGAATTTGTTCCGGACAGGATAAGAGTAAATACAAAATTGGATAAGCCATTTTTAAAAGCAGGGGAGACAACAACACTTTCAGTGAATGCGATGAATTTCTTTGGACCTCCGGCGGCTAATCGTAAATACCAAACAGAAATTCAAACCAGGCAGAAATATTTCTCGCCTGCTAAATTTGAAAAATATGATTTTAGTTTTTCCAGCGAGAGTAATTCAATAAGTAAAGATGAAAGGGAAGGGACAACTGATGCAGAAGGTAATGCTAAAGAAGTTTATACAGTTCCAGACAATTTGAAGAACCTGGGTGTTTTACAAACTTCATTTTATACTACAGTATTTGATGAAACCGGCAGGCCGGTAAGCAGGGCTTCTTCTATCGATGTATTTACGCAGGATGTTTTCTTTGGTATTAAATACGATGGTTGGTATTATCATGCCTTGAACCAATCGGTGAAATTCGCTTTGGCATCTGTAAATAAAGACGGAAATGCAGTGAATGCTAAAGCAAGAGTTGAAATTATAAAGAGAGAATATAACACACATCTTGTCAATAGTGGTGGATATTTCCGTTATGAATCACAGGAGGAGATAAGATCAATAGAAACAAGAGAGATGGTTGTTGGGGCTGAGACCTTTTATTCATTTGTTCCAAGAATTCCGGGTCGTTATGAATTAAGAGTATCCATTCCTGGTGCTACGGCTTATGTAAGTCAGTCTTTTTACAGCTATGGCCGTTGGGGCTGGTCAGACGATAATTCTTTTGAAGTAAGTAACGAAGGAAATGTAGACATAGAACTCGATAAAAAATCATATTTGGCCGGTGAATCTGTTGCTGCGTTTTTTAAAGTTCCATTCAGCGGAAGAATGCTGGTAACAATGGAAACTGATAAGCTGGTACACTATCAATACGTGAATGTAGAAGCTACAGAAAAAAATAATCGTACAGTAAAAGTTGATCTGCCATTGACATCCGAGCATGTGCCGAATGTTTATATCACTGCAACATTGATCAAAGCACATGAATTATCTGATCTCCCGCTTACAGTGGCGCATGGATTTCAAAATGTAAAAGTGGAAGAGAAAAGAAGAAAGATGCAGGTTGATATCAGTTCAACAAAAACTGTCCGCTCAAAGACAAGACAAAAGGTAACCGTAAAAGCAGCGCCAGGTAGTTACATTACGTTATCTGCAGTCGACAATGGAGTATTACAGGTAAGCAATTTTGAAACGCCTGATCCATACAATTTCTTTTATCAGAAAAAAGCATTACAGGTTACTGCATTTGATCTTTATCCATTATTATTTCCGGAAATAAGAGCAAAGTTCAGCAGTACTGGTGGCGATGGTGAATTAGACATGAGTAAAAGGGTGAATCCTATGCCTGCTAAAAGAATAAAGATCGTTTCTTATTGGAGTGGTATTCAACAAGCCAATGGAAATGGTGAAGCAAATTTTGAATTTTCTATTCCTCAATTCAGTGGTGAGATCAGGTTGATGGCAGTTGCATACAAAGATCAAAGTTTTGGCAGCAGTGAAAATACAATGACTGTTGCCGATCCTATTGTTATCAGTACTGCGTTGCCAAGATTCCTAAGTCCGGGGGATACTGTAACAGTTCCTGTGACTTTGAGTAACACAACTGCAAAGTCAGCAAATGTCTCCGCGGCTATCTCATTAGAAGGGCCGATGAAAATAATCGGGGCAAACAGTCAATCAATTGCTATTAATGCAAACAGTGAGGGGCGTGCTGTTTTCCAGGTTGCTGCTGATCCATCTGTCGCTGTTGGTAAAATAAAAATTGCTGTGAATGGCATGGGTGAAAAATTCAATGATGAAACGGAAATTTCTATTCGCCCTGCTTCACCATTGCAAAAAGTTGCTGGCAGCGGTTCAATTGCCGGGGGTACCACGCAAAAAATAAATATCGGCCTGAATGATTTTATTCCATCCAGCATTGGATACAAGCTTGTGGTCAGTCGTTCACCTGCATTAGAGCTGGGTGATCATCTCCGCTATCTTGTAGAGTATCCTTATGGATGTACAGAGCAAACTGTATCGGCTGCATTTCCTCAATTGTATTATGGAGATATGGCCGACCTGATGGGATTGAATCAAAAATTAAAATCAAATGCTAACAGTAATATTCTTGAAGCGATCCGTAAAATAAAGATGCGGCAAACATATAAAGGCGGCATCATGCTTTGGGACAATGATGATACCGAACATTGGTGGGCCACAGTATATGCGGCGCACTTCTTACTCGAAGCAAAGAAAGCAGGCTTTGATGTTGACAATAATTTGATCGAGACAACACTCGCCTATATCAATAATCGTTTAAAGAGCAGGGAAACGATCAGCTATTATTACAACCGTAATCAAAGTAAAATGATCGCACCAAAAGAAGTAGCCTATGGATTATATGTGCTGGCATTGGCAGGTAAAGCCAATACATCAGCAATGAATTATTATAAATCAAATCCGCAGCTGCTTGCATTGGATAGCCGTTATCTTTTATCTGCTGCGTATGCAGCAGCAGGAGACAAAAGATCTTTTAATTCATTATTGCCTTCCGCATTTGCAGGTGAAGAATCAGTGCCGCAGACAGGTGGAAGTTTTTATTCCGATGTCCGTGATGAAGCGATCGCATTGAATGCATTGGTTGATGCAGATCCGGGAAATAGCCAGATCGGTATCATGGCGAAACATGTTAGTGATAAATTGAAATCACGTTATTGGCTCAGCACACAAGAGAGAGCATTTGCATTTCTGTCACTTGGCAAGCTGGCCAGGTCCTCAAATAAATCAGATGTGACTGCTGATATAAAAGTAAATGGTAAAACAGTTGCAAAAGTGGATGGTGGTCAATGGACGGGTAACCAGACTGCACTCAAAGGAACGAATATTGATATAGAAACAAAGGGTAGTGGACGTTTATATTATTTCTGGGTAGCTGAAGGTATCAGCAATAGTGGCGCTTATAAGGAAGAAGATAATTATCTCCGCGTACGGAAAAGTTTTTATGATCGTAATGGCAAACAGTTGGCTGGAAATACTTTCAAACAAAACGATCTTATTATAGTCAAAATAACGCTGGAACGTTCTTATTCAACAGATATTGACAATGTGGTGATCACTGATCTGTTGCCTGCTGGTTTTGAAATTGAGAATCCTCGGACAAAAGAAATACCCGGAATGGAATGGATAAAAGATGCAGCATCCGTACGTTCACTTGATGTTCGTGATGATCGCATTCATTTATTTGTTGATGCCGATTATACAAAGAAGAATTTTTATTATGCGGTTCGTGCAGTGTCGCCGGGCATTTATAAAATGGGTACTGTCAGCGCCGATGCGATGTATAATGGAGAATATCATTCTTATCATGGGGCAGGGATTATAAAGGTGACACAATAAAAGTTGGAATTGTTAAATAATAAAAAAGCCGGCTTTATTCCGGCTTTTATTTTTATTGGCCAAACTGTATTGCTACTATTTAACTTTCGTTGCGTCGCACTCTTGTAGGTTCAGTAATTCTATTCAACAAAGGTTACCTCGGAAAAAATGTACCGCTATGCAGTTAACGCAGAACATTACCTAATCCCACTTTTATTCTTCGAAATCAAAACTTTTATCTTGTCTAGTCAAAGTTGCCTTCGAATTTATTTTATATAAGAAAGAAATTAAATCATCAGATATTTTTGGGGGAAACATAGATTTGAAATATTTTCTTTTATCATTATAGTAGATTATCAAGGTTATCATAGGAGCATCACAGCAACTGGTAGGCCGCCATCGTAATGTTTCAAGTTGGCAGTTTCTCAGTAAATGAACAATAGTGTCTAAATCTTCTTTTGAAAATTTGCCTGTAAAATCTCCACTAAGAACAGGATCCTGATAAATCTCTCCACTATAAATTATGTTTTGCTCTTTATCCATTTGGATATTTAAAACGGGGCATTGACCAAAACAATCAGTCGTTCTGAAAACAAGCTTTTCAAAATTTATTGAAGAATCTATAAAATGCTTTCTTCTAAAAAATTGGATCTCTTTTCTATTGTTAAAAAATTCTTTTGAGTTCTTTGAATCAGGTAGAAGAATGATGAAGTCATCAGTATGTTCCTTAAGTATAAAGTCATAGTTTTTCTCGAAATCAATCTTTATTTTATTGCGATGTTTAGAGTCATAATATTCAGAAAGGAACCGCAACTTGTCGTCATTTCTTTCAAAAATTGTAAAACCAGATGACGATAAGCTTTTCCCGCTCTGAATTTCCCAGTATTTCGGGTTAAACTCAATGTAATCCTGGTCAGAGGAATACCAAATGCCTAAAAGTTCTTTGTTTTGCGAATGAACCTGTGCAATAAGATTTAAGAAAAGTGTAGTTGTAATAAAGAATTTCATACAAGAAAGGTATTATAGAAATCCATCATATCTCAAACAAACCGTCAAATCATTTCAATCATCTCAAAAAAATATCGGAAGTTTACAGAACGAAAATTTATTTTATCTTATTGCACTATGAAAAAACTTTTTATACTATTTATACTTTTTATTACTTGTCTTTCATTCAGATTTTTAATTATAAGGAATGATGAGCCAGTCTTCGTTCCGCCAAGTCTACAAAGAACAGGCGGCGATTCAGCCAAAGGCTATGATTATTTAATTAATGGTGATTATATAAGAAGCGGTGTTCCGGAAATGGTTTTTAAAAAAGCCATTGGTAAGCCAACAGTATTTCTTGAAAGAGAGGGGATGAATGAAGGCATACCCCACGATTATACTGCGGTAAAAGCTTTTAACGGTGAGATCGTTATTGCGCCAAATTGTTTGCAATGCCATGCACAGGTTTTTGACAACCAACTTTACATCGGGCTCGGTAACTCATTTGCTGATTTCAGTGACAGGGAAACAATGAGTGTAAAAGAATTAGAGAAGGCAGAAAAACTTTTGAAAACTTTTACACCTAAAAAATGGAAAGCAACTGAACATTTTTTTGAAGTGGCCAAAACAATTGGCCCGCATCTTTATACTGAAACCATAGGTGTAAATGCAGCGGATCGTCTTGCTGCTGTTCTTGCAGCACACAGGGATCCGGTTACTTTTAAATGGAATGCTGAACCGCAAATAAAAATTCCGGAACAACTTATTCCATCAGATGTTCCTGCATGGTGGTTATTGAAAAAGAAGAATGGAATGTTTTATACGGCATTTGGTCGTGGCGATTTCGGAAGGTTTTTAATGGCATCAAATCTTTTAACTGTAAATGATACTTCTGAATCTGCAGAAGTGGACAGTCATATGCCGGATGTATTGGCCTATATTAATTCGTTAGAAGCACCAAAATATCCAAAGGAGATCAATGCATCACTTGCAGAAGAGGGAAGAATTATTTTTAGTAATACCTGCTCTGAGTGTCATGGCACTTACGGAAAAGGTGGACAATATCCCAATCTTTTAATCCCACAGTCTCAAATACAAACAGATTCATTATTGCAGGCTTCTAATTATTCTAATCCTGAATTTATAGATTGGTTTAACAAAAGTTGGTTCAGTACAGGAGATCATCCGGGAAAACTTGTACCCTTCAAAGGATATATTGCGCCACCACTGGATGGAATTTGGATCACAGCCCCTTATTTTCATAATGGTTCTGTACCGACATTGGAAGCAGTGCTGAACAGTTCTATACGACCGAAGTATTGGTCAAGAAATTTTGAAAAGCCATTTTATAATTATGAGAGCCCCGGGTGGATATATTCAACTTATGATAAAGGCGACAGCAGGCTGATCTACAATACTACATTACCCGGGTACGGAAATTATGGTCATTACTTTGGTGATGGACTTTCTACAAAAGAACGTAAAGCTGTTATTGAATATTTAAAAACATTATAGGAACTATTCTTTTCTTATCTTACTATCATAAAAATGATTTTCATGAGAACAACACTGGTAGTTTGTTTGCTATTCATTTCTTCAGCAATTTTTTCGCAGCAATGGCAATCTCTTTTTGATGGTAAAACGCTTAACGGGTGGAAACTAATAACAGGTAAAGCTGAATACAAAGTTGAAAACGGAATGGTAGTAGGCACAACCGTGATGAATTCACCCAATTCATTTCTTGTATCAGATAAAAAGGTCAGTGGTGATTTTATTTTGGAACTCGAAGCAATGATAACAGATACTGCTTCGAATTCAGGCATTCAATTCAAAAGCAATTTCGACCAGTCTGCAAATAATGGACAGGGCAGAGTTTATGGTTATCAATTTGAGATCGATCCATCGGTTCGCAAATGGAGTGGTGGAATATATGATGAGGGCAGACGAGAATGGCTTTATACCGGGTCATTAAATCCAAAAGCACAGGCAATACTTACAACAAATGTTTTTCATAGGATCAGGATTGAATGTATTGGCAACACTACCAAAACATGGCTTGATGGTGTTGCTACGGCTTATCTTATCGATACTCTTAAGACTAATGAAGGTTTGATCGCATTGCAGGTTCATTCTATCAGTAATGAGAAACAAAAAGGACTAAGGCTTTGTTGGAAAAATATTCGTATCAATACAGCAAATGTTCGCCCTACTTCTTTTCCCAAAGGAATTTATGTGGCCAATTTAATGCCTAATAGTTTATCAGGATATGAAGTGCAGGATGGATGGAAGCTATTATTTGATGGAAAAAGCAGTGATGGCTGGGTAGGTGCTTATAAAAAAGCTTTTCCTGAAAAGGGGTGGGAGATAAAAGATGGAATTTTAAAAGTACTCCAGTCTTCAGGAGCAGAATCGACAAACGGTGGTGATATTGTAACGAAGGAGCAATTCAGCGCTTTTGATCTTTCCTTTGAGTTTAAACTGACTCCCGGTGCCAATAGTGGGTTAAAGTATTTTGTTACATTAAATGAAAATAATCCGGGTTCTGCGATCGGCTTGGAATATCAATTGCTGGATGATACACTACATCCTGATGCAAAAATGGGAAGAGACGGGAACAGGACTCTTGCATCACTTTATGATCTTATAAAAGCGAATAAAACAAGCAGGTTCATTAAACAACCTGGCAGATGGAATACAGCCCGCATTATTGTTTACCCAAATAATCATGTAGAGCATTATTTGAACGGTGTGAAAGTTTTAGAATATGAAAGAGGTTCACAGGCTTATCATGATCTTGTTGCGATAAGTAAATACAAAGTTTGGAAAGACTTTGGCGAAGCCAAACAAGGGCATATTCTTTTACAGGATCACGGGAATGAAGTAAGCTTTCGGAGTATTAAGATAAAACGTTTGAATTAATTTGGTGATTTGAAGATGTGATCATTTGGAAATTAAAACATCAGTACATTCCCAAATTTCCAAATCGTCACATCACACTTTTGGTTCCCACCCTTTTTCATATTCCCTTCTCCATAATTTCATGGCGTCTGCATCATTTAAAATATGTCCATTTTTTGGATCACAATGTAATGTGCGACCGGTGCGTTGAGCAATATTTGCCAAATGACAAAGCAAAACACTTTTATGTCCTTCATCAATTGGTGAATTGATCTTTTCATCACCGCGAATGCTGTTAACGAAATTATTGAAGTGGAACAGATCAAGATTGCCTGTTGCGCTTATCGTATTTGTTCCATCATTTTGTGTATCCGATTTAACTTCTTTTACCAGTTTGTTATCCGTATCAAAAATTTTGTAATCATCATTGCCATAATTTATCAATGTTCCTTTATCTCCATAAATGATGAATCCACGACTGGCGCCTTCCACATTCATTTTATTACAACTTCTTCCTTCCCATGTAATGGATTTGTTATTGCCAAATTCCCATGTGGCTATTTGTGTGTCGGGAGTTTGCCAGTCGTCTTTAAATGCATAGCGTCCGCCTGCGGATGTTACTTTTGTTGGATAGCCAACATTAAGAAGCCATCGGCACATATCTATTTCATGAGTTGCATTGTTACATGTTTCGGCAGTACCCCAATGCCAGAACCAGTGCCAGTTATAATGAATAAGATTATCCTGGTATTCTTTTCTTGGTGCAGGGCCCTGCCATAAATTAAAATCAAGTGTTGAAGGAACAGGAACTTTTTTGCCTACTCCAATTGATTTGCGATTATTTGCATACCAGGCTTTTCCAAAATAGGCATTGCCAATTATTCCATCTTTAATTTCTTTAGCAGCACTGATAAGTTTGGGCATTGAGCGACGTTGATTGCCCATTTGGATCAATTGCTTTGGATATTTTTTCATTGCCTGTATCAATAACTCTCCTTCATAAGGATTGTGGCTGCATGGCTTTTCTACATATACATGTTTGCCATTAGTTACACCTAAAATCGCAGCAGGTGCATGCCAGTGATCAGGAGCAGCGATCAATAATCCATCAAAGTCCTTTTTCTTCACCAGTTCACGAATATCTTTTATCACCGTTGGTTTTTTGGCGGCATTGGCAAAGGGTTTTAATCCATTGGCTATTGCTTTTTCTTCTACATCACATAAATAAGCAATTTCAACATTTGCGAGACCTGCAAAACTTTCAGTGAGATAAGCGCCGCGGCTGTTCACACCCATTACGGCTAATTGTACTTTATTGCTTGGAGCATTTTTTCCAAACACCGGAAAATTTAGGAAAGTTATTCCTGCTGCTGCAAATGAAGAGTTCCTTATAAAATCTCTGCGTTTCATGTAGAAGGCTTTTATTGACTAAGATAATTATATCTAACATGCGACAATACATTTTTGCAGATTTGATTTATTAACTGCATCTTTAAATAACGAACCATGCCAACGGAAAGAAATATTTCGATCGTATGTAATGGCCTTGCAGGCGGTGGAAGAGCAATTTCTTTAAGCAAAAAAATTGCTTCGGAACTTCAAAGCAGGAATATCTCCAATACTTTATTTTCCATTGATTGGCCCCGGGATTTTAATCGCTTTACTGATGTTTGGATCGTAGGAGGTGATGGCACACTCAATTTTTTTATTAATAGATATCCTGGAATAAGATTGCCACTGGTGATTTTTAATGGAGGTACAGGAAATGATGTTCATGCTGTACTTTATAAAGGTCAAAGCTTCGATGAACAGTTACAAGTTGCATTGACAGCTACTCCAAGACAGGTTGATGCGGGCAAATGCAATGAAAAATATTTTATTAATGGCGTAGGAATAGGTTTTGAAGGTGCTGTGGCCAAAAGCTTAACAGGTAAGAAAAAGAGTAAACCTGGCAAAGCAGCATTTATGGGAACAATTTTACGCAAAGTGTTTTTTTATAGTTCAAAAAAATATAGGGCTGCGTCATACGAGTATAACATGGATGGTCAGAAATTATTGATCAGTGTAATGAATGGCCATAGGGCAGGAGGTGGTTTTCATATAGCTCCTTCGTCAGCTATCGACGATGGGTTGCTTGATGTTGTAATGGTTGATAAACTTCATCCTTTTCTTCGTTTACGCTGGTTGCCTGTGATCGAGAAAGGGAAACATCTTGATCTTCCTTTTATAAAACATTTCAGAACAAAAAAATTAATTGTTACCTCCGAAGAACCGATGGATACACACCTGGATGGGGAATACTATTCTGCGAAGAGATTAGAGATCGAGATACTTCCTGCAAAATATTTATTCAGGTATTAAAACAAAGCGTCCCGACATATCGGGACGCTTATTTATGACTCTATCACTGTTTGCTCATTGTCATCACAGGTATCTCTGAGCCATAAGAAAGAATTTTATTGGTGAATTTATTCCACCAACCAGGCATTTTAAATTCTTCAACAGGGTTGATCATGATAAGATCGCCATTAATTCGTTTTGCAAAATCTATTGTGGTTTTTCCAAGATCATCACCTTCGAGAATAACTCCTTTTGCAGAAATTCTCGGAATACTCTTAGCTATCTCAAGCCCTTCTTTAATTATTTTTTCGGGTATATTTTTTCCCTGCCGCAGTGTGACCATATAAATTGTTGATTTGAAACTGCGGGCCAGCGTTGTTGCCATCCTGATCCTGTGAAGCGATAGTTCATCATACAATGGCAGAATAATCTTTTTGAAATGATGTACCAAACCTTTTGAACCAACTGCGAGTACTGGTACATTTGTTTTTCCTGCAAGCTTATTAACAGAAGTAGAAGAGATCACTCGTTGAAATAAATTGTTTGATAACCCCATCACCACCATATCCATTTCAAAGTCTTTTATATATTCAACCAGTTTGGTTGTGCTGTTGCCTTCAAGCAGGCTAACTTCTATTTTTCCATTACCACAAAGCTGGTTTGAATAAGATACGGCCAGTTCTTTAAGCCGGTCATAACTGTTTAACCTATCCACATGAGATTCATATGGAGTAAATGAACTAAACAGTCGTGATCTCACAATATTTACTAAATGAATATTGCAATTCATTTGATTGGCCATTTCGATCCCTTTGGCAATTGCCCATTTATTTTTACTGGTAAAATCTACGGGTATAAGGATGTTGCACAGTTTATTATACATATGTTTTCTTTTGTTTAATACCCATAGAATAAATCATGCCATTGATAAAAACCGTTGAAAACTTTTTTAATACCCACTCATTTTTAAACATTATTGTCATGGTGTGATCATTATTAAACGTTTATCCATTGTTCTTTTATAAACGGGATAGGGATTCTCAATAAAAAAGCCGCTTCAAGGAGCGGCTTTCGTGATTTTAAACCACGTGTTCAATCAAAACTAGCCTAAGAAAAATAAACAATTCTCATAGAGGATAAAGAATGCTTGATCATGAAACAAAATATAAAATATGAATCAGTGCTAAATTATTTTAAAACAAATGAAATTTAAATAAGAACGGATTAAAAAGCGATTAAAATATTCTTTTAGCCGGCGAGATTGCCGTCATGTTCCTGTTTATTGATAGTAATTACAGGTATTTTTGAATCGTAAGGCAGTATTTTATTTGTGATCTTGTTCCACCATCCTGGTAAATTAAATTCTTTTAAAGGGTTGATCATGATCAGATCTGCATTGATCTTCTTTGCAAAATCAAGCGTTGTTTTTGCAAGATTCTTTCCTTCTAAAATAATTCCTTGTACCGGGATGGTCGACAGACTTTGTACTATTTCCAGCGCTTCATTAATGATCTTTTCGGCTACATTATCTTCTTTACGAAGTGTGACAACATAGATCGTTGACCGAAACATTCGTCCCAGCATAGTTGCCATTTTTATTTTTTGTAGAGATAGTTCTTCATGCAATGGCAAAATGATCTTTTTAAAATGACATAGTAGTCCACCCGGACCAACTACAAGTACCGGCACATTGGTTTTTTTAGTTAGGCGGCTTATTGAAATGGAGGAAACGATACGTTGAACAAGATTGAATCTATGCAAACCGATGACGATCATATCCATTTCAAATTGTTTGATATAGCCGGAAAGTTTGTTTACTGTGTTTCCTTCCAAAATGCTTATTTCTATTTTGCCATTTCCGCAAAGTTGATTGGAATAAAATGCAGATAGTTCTTTTAATTTTTCGTAAGCATCCATCCTGCTGGCATGCGATTCATAAGGAGTGAAAATACTGGCTTCCACCGGCAAGATCGGAACTATGTTATGGTGCACAATGTTTACAAAATGAATATTGCAGTCAAAACTGTTTGCAATTTCAATTGCCTTGGCAATTGCCCATTTGTTTTTCCCTGTAAAATCTATCGGGACAAGTATATTGTAGAGTTTGTTTGGCATAAACAATTTTTTATTGATTTGAAATGATTATGCTACACCGCCATCGCTAATAGTGATTCAAAACTTTTTTCTTTGATCGATTCCGTAGCCACTTTTTCAAGTAATTCATCATTTGTGCAAAATGCTACTCCTTTGCCGGCATGGCCGACCATACAACGGTCATCCATACTATCTCCTACAACTATGCAATTTTTCAAAAGCACATTATATTTTTCACAGGCATACTGCAACGCATTTGTTTTGCAAAAGGAATGTCCGCAAATGCTTTCAGGTGAGCCAAAGAAATAATAAGGAAGATTCACCTCGCCGGTTGTTTTGCCCTCTAAGAACTCCAGGTTATTTGCCAGCGAAAAATCAGCACCGATCTTTTGTTTGATATAGTTTGTGATAAGCGAATAACTATTGCTAATGATGCCAGCTAAATATTTTTTTCCTTTTAGCTCTTTTATTACCTTTTTTACATCTTCCACTATCTCCATACCATCAACCACATTCAAAAGATCATCAATAGTTTTTCCCTTTAGCATCAGTCCGATCCTTTTTGTCAGGATGATTGGGTCCTTTTCTTTGGCTCGCAAATCTTCCAGCATGGGAAAGAACCCAAACTTTTTTGCACACTCATCAATAAATCTTCCTTTTAATATTGTGTCGTCCATATCAAAGACGATCATTTTATGAAATGATGCCAATTCCTGTTTTAAGACTTTGTTCATTTCACTGTTGATCGTTTCTAATGAAATAACGTCTGCCTCAGTCAGTTCAGATGAATGCCGGCCATGAGCTTTTCGAATAATAGCTTGTGAAACCTCTTTGCTCATTTTGCCCAAGGCTTCCCATGGTTTGCTTTTGTTCTCGATATAGCCAATATTTACTTCTGTTACCCTTGCTTTCATCAAATACATATCGATCAGCAACCCGATATCAACACCGTAATCATTAAAGAAATCTACTTTATTGAAAAAGCTTTTTTTCCCGGCGATCATTCCACTTAAAGGCTGTGAAAAATGACTAAGCCCCGGGAACAAAATATTCAAAAGAGGTTTTGCCACTAATTCTGTTACACGACCTGCATTTCTTGCAAAAGCTCCTTTTACAAAATCAGCCTTTTCATCTAAGATGGGGTCAATAAGATTCCTGATCGTTTTTTCAGGATAAGGATCAATATCGCCATCAAGAAAGACAATAATCTCGTTATAGGCTTGCCTGATCCCATCTTTCATAGAAATACCCTTACCTCTTATATCACTAAGAATAACTTTCGCACCACTCTTGATTGCGACGGTGGTAGTATTGTCAGTTGATCTGTCATCAACAACAATTACTTCTGCCACCCACGGATCGGCCAGGCAAAATTTTACAACATTGCCAATTGTTTTTTCTTCATTCAATGCCGGGATAACTACAGAGATCATGGCTTGTTGTTTTTGTCACTTATTTTAATGGGTTTCGATCTTAGAGTTTAAAGAGCCGCGTCTAGCTGCGGCTCTTTACGAATACTCACTATTCATATTCACACTGCACATAGGGATGGATGGAATTGAGAGAACCAATACTGATCTTAATCACTTTTTCATGCCCTGTATGGACGGTGTATTTTTTTATCATTTATAGCATGTACACTCAATACAGGTATCGACGAATGATCCACAATGGTTCCACGCCACCTACGCAATGCCTTGTCTTTAAAAAAAAATTCAGATCCTGCATTTACCAGGATAAGATCTGCCCCGATATTTTCAGCATATTGAACAGTGGCCTGTGCCAGGCTGCTTCCTAAAACCGTTTTACATTCGATAGGGATATTGGTAATGTCTTTGAAATACTGGTAGGAAGCCATCAACGCTTTGGTGTCTTCGCGGCTGAGGTTGCGGCCATTTTTCGTTAATGAGATCAGGTGAACATTTGCCGCAAATTTTTTTGCCAGTTCATAAGCCAGCTTTATTTTTCTTTTCGGTATATGCTTTCCTATCGGCAAGACAATTTTTTTCAGCCTCGTTGAATTTGATTCAGGATATACACATAGTACTTCACTGTTAACAGTTCTGACAATATCTTTTGCATTACTTTGAAATAGTAGTTCTTTCAGCCAACTTTCTCTTTTTGCACCCAGAACGACAAGATCGATCTGAAGATCATCAACGTATTTATTTACCGTTTCACATAATTTCCCTTCTGTTTTATGACATTCTATATTTAGCCCGAAACGTTCTTCTAATTCTGTTCTTAATTTATTTAGCAACACTTTACTGTTCTTACCTTTTTCATTACCATCTTCTGCCAAATGAAAAAAATACACTTCTGGTGCCAACAACCATGATAATCTTGAATTGAAAGAAACATGCAGGATATGAAGTTCACTGTTGAACTTGGTTGCGATCATGGCTGCTTCTTCAGCAGCATGAAATGAAGCTTGTGAAAAGTCAGTCAACAACAATATTCTCTTGAAATCCTCCTTCATACTTACCTTTCGATAAAAGTATTGCTGCGCAATTAAAACGGAATTAAGACCGAATTAAAATGTGATTAAAAGATCAAATAGAAGGAAGAATAATGGAAAACAAACTGCCTTTTTCAGGTTCTGATTCAATAGTGATCTCACCTTTGTGAAGACGAATGATGCCAGATGACATTGATAAGCCAAGCCCCTGGCCCTGGGAAATGCTTTCAGCTTTTTGAGAACGGAAAAAAGGTTCAAAGATCTTTTGTACTTCTTCTTGTGTCATCCCAATTCCTTCATCTTTTATTCGTATGATCTTTTTATCAGGCTTAATAGTGATAGCAACCCATGCTTTATGTGAAGGTGAATATTTGCAGGCATTTTCTATTATATTTTTAAAGGCGATAAAAAGCAATTCTTCATTTCCATACACGTAGCAAAGCGATTCTTCTTCCGGTATTTCATCAAAAGAAAAATAGACATTGTAAGAGGGATGCAGCTTATTTACTTCTTCCACAGCACTCAATATTATTTCATCAATACGAACTGGTTCAAGGTTGATCCCTTTGCCGGCCCCAGCTTTTGCCAGCTCAAGTAATTTTCTTACGAGATTATTAAGGTGAACAACATCTTCCTGTACCGATGCTAATACTGCTTTGTATTCTTTTTCGCTGCGGTTTTGCAATGAAGCAACCTCCAGCTGGCTTGATATCGCTGCAAGTGGTGTGGAAAGTTCATGCGATGCATTGGCGATAAAACTTTTTTGATTGTTGAAGGAAGCTTCAAGCCTTTCTAATAAACTGTTGAATGTTTGTACGAGCTGATTCAATTCATCTTTTCTATTACTCGTGGCTATTCGTTGTGAAATATTTTGAAAACTGATCTCATTCATTTCAGTTATAATTTGACCAAGTGGCCGAAGCAAATTGATGGAAAAATAATAACCGACAAGCATAGTAATGATGATCCCCGCTAAACCACTTAATAGTAATATTCGCTTCAACTGTTCAAGTGCATTGCGGCCTGTTTTGTCAATAGCAGTTGCCACCACAACATAGTTATTTTTCTTTTCATCGTAAATCATCCCCACGCCTTCGTATTCTCCGTTTGAAAAGCGATATTCTTTGTCTTTCCTGATCTGGTCAAGCAGGCTTTTTGTTGGCTTTAACAGGTCATTTGTTTCAGAACGGCTGGTATAAAAAAGCTCATTATTTTCATTATAGATAGATATTCTTTCTTCAAATAACAAGTTGGTTGTAAGTGAATCGATCTTTTTAAGAAGGGGCCTGTTTATTTCTTCTAATTCAACAAGCAGGCGGGTAGTAGTAATTGCCCGGTTTCGCAAACGCTGAGCGAACTCGCTTTTTCGATTCAATGACGATAAATAATAAACAGTAGATCCAAGTAGCAGGAAGATCAATGTTACCAGCAGCGTGAACAACAGAGCTATTTTATATTTTATTTTCATGCGATCATGCTTCTTTCATTATATATCCCATGCCGACCTGTGTATGTATGAGTTTTAGCGGGTAATCCTTATCGATCTTCTTTCGAAGAAAATTTATATAAACGTCGATCACATTGGTGCCGGTATCAAATCCTATATCCCAAACTTTTCCAGCAATGTCAGCCCGGCTTACTACCCTGTTCTTATTGCGTACCAAGTATTCAAGCAATTGAAATTCTTTGGCCGTTAAAGAGATCTTATTTCCAGATCGGAAGACCTCTTTGCTATCAAGGTTTATTTCAAGATCAGCGATCTTAAGCATATGCCCGATTGGTAATCCATGAATTGTTCTTCTTAATAATGATTTTATTCTTGCAATTAATTCTTTGAATGCAAAAGGTTTTACCAGGTAGTCATCAGCGCCTGCTTCAAACCCCTCTACTTTATCTTCAACTGTGCCAAGTGCAGTCAGCATTAAAATAGGAATGTCCCGCTTTTTTTCCCTGATCATCCTGCTTAATGAATAACCATTTATATCAGGAAGATTGATGTCGAGAATGACAAGATCAAAATCATAGTTGCTGAAAAACCTTTCGCCCATTGCTCCATCGTATGCCACCACAACATAAAAACCCAGCTCTTCCATTCCTGATTTGAGAGCTGTGGCTATCTTTTTTTCATCTTCAACAAGCAAGATTTTTATTTCATCCATATCGTGCTTCGCAATAAATGCAAAATTACCCAATAATAGAGAGGTAACTAATTAAGATTCGATTAAAATGGGTTGTGATCTTTATGGGATCTCATGTCCTTTACTTGCACGCCACAGCATAAACCATTCTTCTCTTTCAATATTTATTTTAGTGGCATCATAAGCCGATGTTAACCTTTCAATTTTAGTGGAGCCAATTACGGGAATTATTTTTGAAGGATGTTTTAAAAGAAAGGCTAATAACACCTGGTCATTAGAACAATTATATTTTTCAGAAAGAATGTTTGCAACTGCTAATATTCGTTGGTTTCTTTCATCACCATCGTTATGATGAAGTTTCCCGCTTCCGAGTGGTCCCCACGCCATAGGACGTATATAATGTTGTAAACATTTATCAAGCGAACCATCATGAAATGGATCAAGATGCAATATAGAAACCTCTAATTGGTTAAATTCAACTTTAAATGCTGTCATCATCATATCCATTTGAGAAGGAGTAAAATTTGAAACACCAAAATGCAAGACTTTGCCTTCTTGTTTTAATTGAGAAAAAGCCTCTGCAATTTCATGTGGATTCATTAATGGATCAGGACGATGAATAAATAATATATCGAGATAATCTGTGTTTAAATTTTTTAATGATCTCTCAACTGATGTAGTAATATGTAAGCGGCTTGTATCATAAGAATGGATTTTATGTTCAGGTCTGTTTGTTGTAAATCTTCTTATACCGCATTTAGTAATTAATTGTATTTGCTGGCGCAAATGTGGTTTAATCTTCAATGCATTTCCGAATTCTTCTTCTACGGTATAATCGCCATAGATATCGGCATGATCAAAAGAAGTGATCTTATTTACTATACAATCTTCAATAAGCTGCAGGTATTGGTCAGTGGAATATTTTACACCCCATTCTCCCCATTTCATGCAACCGGCGATAACTGGAGAAAGCTCTAGCATTTTATTTTTAGTTTGAAAATAAAAAAGTCTGATCTCGTTGCAAAAACGAAACCAGACTTTAAAGACAGTGAATATTTGTTAGATATTAATAGTCGCTGTTGTAACCGCCACGGTCGCGATAGCCACCGCTACCACCACCTTTGTTGTAGCCGCCTTTTTTGAAGCCGCCACCACCACCGCCCCCGAAGCTGCGTTTTTTGAAGCCGCCACCGCCGCCACTTCCACCTTCCTGTTTAGGACGGCTTTCGTTGACAACGATATTACGACCATCAACTTCAGTACCATTCAATGCAGTGATTGCTGCATTTGCTTGGTCGTCGTTTGGCATTTCAACAAAACCGAAGCCTTTGCTGCGGCCTGTGAATTTGTCGGTAACAATTTTAGCTGAGCTAACTTCACCATGTGTGGCGAAAAGATTTTGTAGATCCTGATCTTTCAGGTTCCAGCTGAGATTTCCTGCGTAAATGTTCATTTTTTTGAGAAATTTTTAAAAACAAATAAGTGTCAACAGTAACCAGTAATCAAAGAACATTTAGCGAAAATCGAAACGTTCATGAACATGAGAAACTGTAAAGAGCACCGAATACAATACAAAATAACGGTTTTTAGATGATAATATTGCAATTTTTTCCCTCTCACGTTGGTAGGCTTTAATTAAGGTAAGCCCCAGCCAGTTACGCAAATAAAAAATCCCCCGCCATAAGCGGAGGAATTGCTAATGATAGTTAGTTTATTTCTTATTCACCCACTACTTCAAAGTCTACATCAGCAGATTTTCCATTGCCGAAATCGATATGAGCTTTGTAAGTGCCAATCTCTTTCACCTCATCGGTGATGTTGATCTTCTTGCGATCGATCTCATATCCTTTTTGCTCACGGATAGCACGGCTGATCTGTAAAGATGTTACACTTCCAAAGATCTTTCCGCTTGTTCCGGTTTTAGCACCAATTTTTAATGGAGCTTCACTTAGTTTAGCAATTACGCTGTTAACCTCAGCAAGCATTTTATCTTCTTTCTTTTTCAGCTGCTTCATCTTTTCTTCCATTTGCTTCATATTGCTGGGGCTTGCTTCTACTGCCAGCTTACGGGGAATAAGATAATTACGGGCATAGCCATTTTTTACTTTTACAAGTTCATTGGCTCCTCCCAGGTTATCTACATCTTGAATTAATATTACTTCCATGATTCTAGTTTTTATCCCAATGAAAAACAGGCTTCATTGTCCCCCGACATGTCGGGGTTAGGGATGTGCCTATTTCAATAGATCAGTTACATAAGGTAACAAAGCCATTTGACGGGCTTTCTTCACAGCATCACTTACTTTACGCTGGTACTTCAAAGAATTACCACTTAAGCGACGGGGAAGAAGTTTACCTTGTTCGTTCAAAAACTTTTTCAGGAACTCTACATCTTTATAGTCGATGTAGCGGATGCCATATTTTTTAAAGCGGCAGAATTTTTTTACAACCTTATCGCTTTTAATGGCGGTCAAATATTTTATTTCATTTGCTTTTGCCATGATATTAAGCCTCCATTGCTTTTGCAGTTTTTTCGGTTCCTGATGCTACGCCACTTCTCTTTTTAGCATTGTACTCGACGGCGTATTTATCGAGTTTAGTTACAAGGTGACGAAGCACTGATTCGTCACGGAGAAGTTGAATCTTCATCTTCTCATTGAAGTCGGATGGCGCAGTGAATTCCATTACCCAATAAAGACCAGTTGTCTTTTTCTGGATCGGATACGCCAGTGATTTCAGGCCCCATGCATTTTCATGCACTACTTCACCTTTTACAGATTTTACCAGTGAAGCGTACTTTTTTTGAGCGGCTTTGAATTCTTCGTCGCTTAGTACAGGGGTAAAAATCACCATCAATTCGTAATTGTTCATTTACCCTTTTGTTTTTAGTTAATAAATCGGTTTACCCATTGGACATTCCGCCGTGGCGGAAAGAATCTGACGATAACAGATTTGGGGTCGCAAAGGTAAGGGAATGAGTGCAGAAGATGGAGGAGTGAAGAAAGATTTTTATGATACCAGCAGGGTTAACCCGGATCAAGCTTTACTTGCGACACTCCATTGATGTTTCTTCCCCTGATTTGGGAATTTAAGGCTTGATTTTCAATTATGTTTCTGAAATTGCTTAAGCATACGGTTTACTGGATATGAAAAAGTTTTCAAAGGCATTTCTAAAATGTATCAATGAATCCCAGATTACCAGCGTTCGGGCAGGAAAGGACAGGGAAAAATTTACTGGCATCTGGATGGTTGTTGTTAAGGATCGAATCTTTGGCCGTTCTTATTATGGTGCCGGGAGAAGCTGGTATACTGCCTTATTAAATGGTGGCGATGGTGATATCAAATGCGTAAAAGAAATTATACCAGTTAAAGGCGTAAAGCCTTCTGACATCAATTCGATCAACAAAGCAATCAATAAAGCCTATGAAAAGAAATATCTTGTAAAAGCTTACAATAAAAAATGGGTAGATGGTCTTGCCGAACCCGAAAAGGTAGCCCGAACAATGGAGTTTATTCCTATCTGAACTTATCAATTACTGACTTCTGCCATTTTTTTAGCAATATGAGCCATTACTTCATTTAATTCTTCTGTCGGACTAAAGTCAATAATTTTCATATCCTTTTTTACAAGAGCTGTATGACCGGGCTGCATGTAAAACACATCACCGGCCTTTAATATTTCTTCGGAGCCATCATCGTATTTCATCAATAGTTCGCCATCGATCATATATCCCCAATGTGGACATTGACAACTGTCGTTTTTTAATCCTTTCAATAAGGGAGCAATATCGGTTCCCGCAGGAAATTCATTGAAAGCAACAGTCATTCCACCGTACCCTTGTAGTGATCTCATGACGGAACCCGGTCCTTGCATAATGACCGGCAGATCTTCTTTTTTAACTTTCATATTTGTTGGTTTTTGGTTTGATCCTGAAGATAACGAAACTATAAATAGAAAAGACATCACGGGAATATTTGATTTCATAACTTATGTTATAGGTGGTATAAACGCCAGCGTTTACTTTATATACATTTGAATAGCCATGAAAAGAGGATTACAAATCTTTACAGTTTTAATGTTACTCTATAGTTGCAAGCCCCAGGCACAACAACAATTACTCACTGTTCAACAGATCCGGTCCGATTATGATAGTTTAAGAAGTGCATTAGAAGAAGCACATAGCGGTTTGTATCGCTATTCCACAAAAGATGAAGTGAGCCGGATATTTGATCGCTATCGTTCACAGCTTGATCATCCAATGACATCGCTTCAATTTGCTTCTGTAATTACAGGATTGCTTCCTGAATTGCGAGATGGTCATTTGCGTTTAGAACTCGATGCTGTAACCAATTCAAATCTTACTAATGCTAAATTATTTCCATTGCGGGTTATTACCGAAGGTGAAAAACTAATGGTGTTGTTTAATGATACGCCGGATGATCATCTTATACAACCCGGAATGGAGATCACAAGTATTAACGGTCATCAACCAAATGATCTCATTAAACTATTTATGGCAAAACTTTCCGGAGACGGGTTTATTGAAACTTCAAAACGCAAAAGAGCAGAAGGGAGTTTTGGAATGCTTTATTGGATATTGATTGACACGGACTCGATTTTTAATGTCACCGCTAAAGATATTACCGGGAAAATCATAACAACAAAATTAAATGGTGTTTTAAGAGCGGATCGTGATAAGAACAATGTTGCTAATCCAGTGAATAGTGTGATCAGAAAAAATATTGAAGCTATGCAATGGGCAAAGGATAATATTTCATTGCGGATTATTAATAAGGAAGTAGCAGTATTAAAGATCAAATCCTTTAGTGGGCAAAATTTTTATAATGAGATCGACAACACTTTCCGTTCGATAAATGATCAAAAAATAAGATCGTTGATGCTTGACCTACGTGGAAATGGAGGAGGTGTTGATAATTACGGAGCTTATCTCGTTGCTCAGTTTATGGAAAAACGGTTTCATTATTTCGATCATATACGAATGAGTAGTATTGATCCATCGTTTGCTCAACTCAGGCAAGAAAGCATTGACAATTTTCGTAGCGGAACTGTAGCTGATGGAAGCGGCGGTTATCTTCTTACAACAAAACTCCACGAAGCTTTGGGAGAACAAGCACCCGGAAAAAATCCATTTACCGGCAAACTTGTGGTATTAGAAGATGGCGGAACTTTTTCTACTGCGGCTGATGTGATGGCTCTTCTGCGTTATTTGACAAATGCTATATTTATCGGCGAAGAAAGTGGTGGTAGTTATGATGGCAATACTTCAGGAGCGAGTGCCCGTTTTGTTTTTCCTAATTCCAAATTCATGCTCAATATTAATATGTGGGATTATTATAATGCAGTAAAACCTGCAAAGAATAAAGGAAGGGGAACGATGCCGGATTTTGCTATTCCAATAACTATAACTGATTTGCTTAAAGGTGTGGACATGCAATGGGAGAAAGCAATACAGGTAGCAACGGAGAACAAATGAGTTTCTGTTTGCTGAATTTGCTATTATTTCAGTCCACGAGTAATTGTTGAAGCTTTTTGATTTACTTCATAGTCAACCGAAGAAACATTTTTTACGAACGGTCGGCTTACAACTGCTTTTACCAGGTCAGAATGCATAAAGTCTTCCATTGCTTTTTTGCTTTCCCATAAATAGAAGCCGCCAAAAGTATTTTTTTCTACATCTGCCAACCAAACTTTTGAAATTAGACCTTTTACGTTTGCAATAATGGGTGCATCTGGTTCAACCATTTGTTTCAAATATTCCGCCTGGGAAATATTATTTAATTGGTAAGTGATTACTTGGGCTTGCATTATTTTATTTTTTAAGTTAATAATCATCCAAAACTAAAAATGCTCTTCAGTCAAGTTTTGTGTTAGTTCAGATAGCAATACTCTTTATCATACTTAATTGTTACCCTTTTGTTGTTAGTTGTGTATGATTCTATTACCGCTAACACTTTGTTTAGGTCAGCATCCCAGTTGGTAGCATCGGCAAATTATTTAGTGCCTTACCTGTAGCATTCAATACTGCATTGCGTATCGCAGGTGCAATGCCAATGATCGCAGCCTCGCCAGCTCCTGCCGATGGCAGATCTTTTCGGTCGATCAACACGATCTCGATTTTAGGTATATCACTAAAACGAGGGACACGGTAAGCAGACAGTGCTGCATTTAAAATTTTTCCCTTAGAAAATTCAACTGCTTCAAATAATGCACCACCAATCGCCTGCACAATACTACCCATTACCTGGTTTTCCAAATGATGTGGATTAATAATAGCGCCGCATTCAAATGCCTGCACAACACGAACAACATTCACTTCTTTATCCCCATTAATTTTTACTTCGACACAGGTACCTACATAACCTCCTTTTTCAAAACCACCAGCAATACCATAACCATTGCCCGGAATCTTTGAAACATTCCATCCGAATTTTTTTGCTGCTGTTTGCAACACATCAATAAAACGATTATCATCTAAATTTTTGATCCGAAATTCGAGCGGGTCCATTTTTATCAATCTTGCCAGATCGTCCATATGACATTCCCTTGCAAATACATTTGCTGTAGATGCAAGCCCCCGGTAAGAACCTTGTCTCAATGGTGAATTAGAACGAATATGTGCTACCTGTTTATTGACGATTTTATATTGCGTATCCAATCCGGCGCCACCTGAATTGTAATTAATAAATTTCCATGCATTGATGATGCCATTTTTATTTACCCCGGCATTTACTTCAATTACTCCGCCGGGTCTGAAATAGGCCCATACAAATTCTTCTTCTCTTGTCCAGACAACTTTAACTGGTTTATGCGCTTCCTTTGCAAGACGTGCCGCTTCAATGGCTGTTTCACCGCTGTGCTTTCCTCCATAGCCTGATCCTGTATCCGGCATAATAACTCTTACGTTCTTTTTATCGATTCTGAATGTTTGTGCCAGTTCATCCTGAACACCAAATGGACGTTGCGTGCCCGTCCACACAGTAAGTTTATCATTGGTCCATTCAGCAACCGCAGCTCTTGGTTCGAGTGGTACATGTGCGATGTAGTGAATATTATATGTAGCAGTATATTTGAGATCAGCTTCCTTTAACCCGCGTTCGACATCTCCATTTGTTGTTCCTGAATTTCTGTCGCCACCATCGGTCGTATTCTTCACGAGATAATCAAAGATATTTGCATTTGAGGGATGTTCTTTTTTCTCTTCCCATTTTGCATTGATGGATTGCAAAGCTTTTGTTGCAGTTTTTACATCGGGTGCTGCTACGCCAATAAAATCTCCGTCTTTCACAACAATTACTCCCGACATATTCTTTGCTTGAGCGAGGTCTGCCTCAATAAGTTTTGCTCCATACGATGGCTGACGCAAAACTTTACCATAAAGCATTCCAGGCAACTTCATATCTGAAACGTAAATATGTTTACCCGTTATAAAATTCCGTAGATCCACTTTGAGTAAAGATTGCCCTGCCACTTTCCAATCTTTTGCAGCGATCACCGGCACGTTATCAGAAATTGTGATCATTAATTTCTCACCTTTTGTCAATGCTCCATAACTTATTTTTTCATTGTTTGCACTGTTCACCACGGATCCATTTTCAGTTCTTAAACTTGTTGTCGTTGTGTTCCATTTTTTTGCTGCCATATCCACCAGTGCCAGTCGGGCCGCTGCTGCAGCTTTACGTAATTGGGTTCCCATCTGCGGAGTAGTACGGCTTCCGAAAGTACCGGCATCATATGGTACAAAATCCGTATCTCCCATTATCATTTTAATTGATAAAACAGGAACTATCAATTCTTCCGCAACGATCTGGCTTAACGAGGTTCGTATGTTCTGTCCTACTTCAACCTTTCCCGTATAAACAGTTACAGTTCCATCTTCACCAATATGTATCCATGATTCTACACCTGCTATTGTAGAAGGTTCGGGTGAAGAAGTTTTATTAGCAAAAGAAAGCAAGTCGTCTAATACAAATGCAACGATCAAACCTGCGCCTGTGATCTTGAAAAATTTGCGACGGTCAAGTTCGAAATGATAACCGGGTTTATTTGGAAGTTCATCCAAGGTTGGCTCAAATGGATGATGTGTATGATCTGAATTGTCCATTGTGAGTTGATTTAAGGTTTAGCAACCAGCTTAATAGCTTTCAGAATATATGGATAAGTACCACAACGGCAGATATTTCCATTCATTGCTTTTATAATTGCATCTTCATTTGCCGAAGGATTTTTTTTAAGCAAGGCAGTTGCTGTCATGATCATGCCTGATGCACAATAAGAACATTGAAAAGCATCTGTTTTAAGAAATGCTTCCTGGACAGGATGAAGCTTTCCATTTTTCTCAAGGCCTTCGATCGTGATGATCTCTTTGTTGATTGCATTGCCGGCAGGTGTTATACAAGAGCGGGTGGGGTTGTCATTTATCAATACTGTACAAGCTCCGCATTCTCCTTCTCCGCAGCCATATTTGCTTCCGGTCAGATCAAGATAGTCACGCAATACTGTTAATAATGGAACATCGGGATCTGCTGCCACTTCATGCTTAACACCGTTTACATTCAGGACCATGATCTCGGTTTTTTATGATACTGTAATTTACAAAAATGGAATCAATGGAAGTAAATGGTGTGCATAATTAGCACTGACAGGTAAGCACACCATTCTATTATTTACTATCTATTGTTAATTTCTTTGTTGGGTCAACTATTAACCAGAGTGAAGACCCGATCAACATTAAAGTTGCGATCACAAAAAGTGGGGCATTAAAATTATTCGTTGCATCCACGATCTTGCCAAACACAATTGCAAGAAAAAAAGCACCGATCTGGCCAACACAATTCATTAAGGCCGATACCGATCCTGAATGATTACCGCTCACATCTATACAAACTCCAAAAGCGGCAGTTCCAAATACCAATTGACATGAAAATCCAAGTATAAAGCAGCCGATCAGAATAATATTGTTATGAGTAGTGGCTTCTATCAAAAACAAAATGCAGTTGAGACCAAGTGTTGACATCCCGATCGATCTTCGCCCAAACTTCAATCCTTTTTTCTTTACAAGCCTGTCCCCCCAAAAACCAATGATAAGTGTAGCAGCAATAGCAGGTAGAAATACAAGTGATGCGATATACTTCATATCAGATTCGGAAAAATGTCGTCCCTGTTGCAAGTATACAGGCATCCATGCAATAAAAAAATACATACCCCATTGAGAGCAGAAAAATGAAGATACCAGTGCAAGAAAGCTTCGGTCCTTAAGAATTTTTTTCCAGGAAATAGTTGAACTGTGAGTCGTAATACATCGGTTCGCTTCAATAAACTCTTTTTCTTGTGTTGTTATACCTTTCATTTCTGATGGATTGTTTCTAAACCAGTATACAACGATCATCACCCATAACAATCCTATAAAGCCGTTTACAAAAAAAGTTGCACGCCAGCCAAAAGCTTCTGCAAGTGGAACAACAATGAAAGGAGACAATGCGGCACCTGCTATCTGGCCGATCAATGCGATCGCCAAACCTCTTGATAGTTCTGTTGAAGGAAGCCAATGTGATATGACTCCTGAAGTCGTGGGTAGTGCACCTGCCTCACCCATGCCAAAAAGAAAACGAATAAATATCAGAGAGAAAAGCCCTGTTGCAAATCCGGTCAGTGCAGTGAACAATGACCACCAGAGTACAATGCGAATCAGAACGATTCGTTGTCCTTTCCTGTCTCCCATAATGCCGGCGGGAATTTCAAAAATGGCATAAGCAAGAGAGAATGCTGATAGCACCCAGCCGAACTCTGTATTAGTTAAATGAAACTCAGAAATTATTCTTTTACCAACCAAACTGATAGAAATTCTATCGAGATAGGTAAGGAACATAAATGAAAAAAGAAAGATCAATATCCTGTAGCGATATGGTACCGATCGAGTCATCGTGGCTCCTTAAAGATATATTATGTAGACGAAGTGTTATTACCGAACTATTTTTTTCGTTAGCGACTACTAAATTCCAATCAGGAATATTGCTAGGTAAATCCGTAATCTATATACCGTTCAGGCGAGGGAATGAAAAGACCTTTGTTCTTATTGTGATTCACATGTTGGCACAGAAGTTTCGGCGTAACTTTAGTTGGAATATAAAAATTTAAGGTCTCACAAATATTGCGCATTGACACGGTGCCTCACCAGATAGTATGTTCGCTCATCTTGTCGTAGTACCCGATATGAGAAAGGAGAGGTAAAGTGGTTACAGAGAGTGACAGAGGAAGAGTATAAAGGATTAAAATAATTTTTTTAACAATAAACCAATTATCGAAATGGAAAAAAGAAAATTAGGAAACAGCGGACTTGAAGTTTCTGCTCTTGGTTTTGGTTGTATGGGATTGAGTTCAGGGCTTGGTCCACCGGCTGATAAAAAAGAAGCGATCACTTTGATAAGAAAAGCAGCTGAAAAAGGGATCACATTTTTTGATACGGCTGAAGCATATGGACCATTTGCAAACGAAGAGTTAGTTGGTGAAGCATTAGAACCTTTCAAAGGACAGGTAATAATAGCAACAAAATTTGGATGGAAGCCAAATGCAGAAGGAAAATGGTTTGACCTGGATAGTCGTCCAAAGCATATAAAGGAGGTTGCAGAAGCATCATTAAAGAGATTAAGAATTGATACAATTGACCTGTTTTATCAGCATCGTGTTGATCTTGATGTTCCGATTGAAGATGTTGCAGGTACCGTACAAGATCTGATCAAAGAAGGTAAGGTTAAACATTTTGGTTTATCAGAAGCAGGAGTAAAGACAATTCGAAAAGCACATGCAGTACAACCTGTTGCTGCTTTACAAAGTGAATATTCATTGTGGTGGAGACAGCCTGAAATTGAATTATTGCCAACATTGGAGGAATTGGGAATTGGCTTTGTTCCATTTAGCCCGCTGGGTAAAGGGTTTCTTGCCGGAAAAATAGATGAGAACACAAAGTTTGATCCCTCTGATTTTCGAAATATGGTTCCCCGTTTTTCAACTGAAGCCAGGAAAACAAATCAATCAGTGATCGATCTGTTAAATAAAATTGCCGGCAGAAAAAATGCGACAGCGGCACAAGTTGCTCTTGCATGGTTGTTGGCACAAAAACCATGGATCGTTCCGATACCTGGGACAACAAAGCTTCATCGTTTGGAAGAGAATATTGGTTCATTAAATATCGAATTTAATGCGGATGAGCTTCGTGAGATCGATAAAGCATCTTCTGAAATTAAAATTGAAGGCGCAAGATATCCTGAACAATTGCAGAAATTAGTGGGTCGTTAATATTAGCATCTAAGGTTTATTACATTGATAAAATTTTTATGGAAATAAAAAGAGTTGGATCGCAACCATCAACGAAAGGACCTGCTGAATGGTTTACAGGTGCCGTTCGTATTGATCCTTTAATTCAACCGATCGAGCCGTCTAAAGTTGCCAGCGCCAGTGTTACTTTTGAACCAGCGGCAAGAACGGCGTGGCATACACATCCATTGGGACAAACATTGATTGTTGTATCGGGTTGTGGCTGGGTTCAACGAGAAGGTGGTTCAGTTGAAGAAATTCATCCCGGAGATGTGATTCGTATTGCACCAAATGAAAAACACTGGCATGGAGCGAGTGCAACTACCGCAATGACTCATATCGCAATCCATGAACAACTCAATGGAAAAGCAGTTGAATGGATGGAGAAAGTAACGGATGAACAGTATCAGATAATTAAAAAATAGTTCTGTTTAGTCAAAGTTTGATCATAAGATTTTCAAAAGCCCCTTGTCGGGCTTTTGCTATTTTTACAATATTCATGCAGGATACATTTATTGAATACATATATCTCGTTCTCATTATTCTTGGACTGGTAATGCTTGCCAACAGGCTTAAGGTGGCTTACCCGATCATTCTTGTCTTAGGCGGATTGCTCATGAGTTTTTCTGATGTTTTTTTAAATGTCACTATTGACCCTGAATTGATATTTTTTATTTTTCTTCCACCGCTACTTTATGATGCAGCATGGCAAGTATCATGGAAGGAGTTCTGGAAATGGCGGCGAGTGATCACGAGCTTTGCATTTCCTATTGTCATTTTAACATCCTGCGTCGTTGCCTTTATATCAAGTGCATTTATTCCAGGATTTACTTTGGCACTTGGCTTTTTGTTGGGCGGAATAGTTTCTCCGCCTGATGCAATATCTGCTACTACGATCATGCGACAGGTAAAAGTTCCGAAGTCGCTTGTGAGTATTGCTGAAGGAGAAAGTCTTTTAAACGACGCATCATCATTGATCGTATTTCGCTTTGCTATGGCAGCAGTAATTACCGGTCAATTTCATTTAGGCGAAGCGACTGTTAGTTTTTTCCTTGTCATAATAATGGGGGCACTGATCGGTGTTGCGGTTGGGTTGGTATTTTATTTTATTCACCGCTGGTTGATCAAATCACCAAATATCGAGATCGTCGCAACCCTGATCACACCTTATATAATGTATTATTTTGCGGAACATTTTCATTTTTCAGGTGTGCTTGCTGTTGTGTCAGGTGGACTTTTATTATCCAGTCAACGTCAGACGATGCTTTCCTATAAAAGTCGTTTGCAGGGTTTCAACGTTTGGTCAAATCTTGTGTTTGCAATGAATGGTTTGATCTTTTTATTGATCGGGCTTCAGTTGCCTTCGATCGTAAGACAAATGGGTGATATAAGTTTGGCGACTGCGATCTGGTACGGGTTGGTTATTTCTGTCTTATTGATCATCACCCGGTTACTTTGCACATTTGGGGCATCATTATTTACCAGGTTTATGAGCCGGTTCATTACAGTAGCAGATACGAATCCTGGATGGAGGGGACCGATCGTTCTTGGATGGGCAGGTATGCGTGGTGTTGTCTCTCTTGCTATGGCTTTTTCTATTCCATTGCTTATAAAAAATGGAGAACCATTCCCGCATCGCAATCTTATTTTGTTTATCACATTTGTTGTGATTCTTATGACGCTGGTGTTGCAGGGTCTTACGTTGCCATGGATCATTCAAAAAGTAAAACCTGAGAATCGATACAATCCCTTAACAGAACAGGAACAGGAAATGATCATTCAGAAAAAAATTGCAAAGGTCTCTATTCAATTATTAGAAGAACGATTTAATGAGCAGCGAAAACAAAACAAACATTTAGATAATCTTTATGCAAGACTTCAACTCGATCTGAATTCTTTACAGAAAGGTATTACTGAATTAGCAAAAGAAACAGGTCAATCAAAGGATAGCTTTCGACAGGTATATCTTGAGCTATTAGAAACACAAAGAAAATTATTGATTGATATGAATCAGCGACATGAGTTTGATGAAGATCTTATTCGAAAATATCTTGGGCTGATCGATCTCGAAGAATACAAGATCAGGGAAAAAATAATTCAGAATGACTAAGTATGGTTTTATAAAAAAGGCGCCTCATTTTTTTGATAAGACGCCTTTTATCTATGATGACTATGAGAGTCTACTGAATTTTTACCAGCTTCACGATCTTGATTTCTTTGCCCTGAACTATTTCAGCGAGATAAACCCCTGTCTTTAACTTATCTCCGAATTTTATGATTGAGTTAGCTGAAATATTTCCTAAACGATCTATTACCCGGCCTTGCACATCAAGTATTCGGATGTTCACAGGCAATTCATTATTGCTTTCAATCGAAAGAGCAAATGATGTTCTGCTTGGATTTGGGAGAACAGAAACTGTGAAAGATTCACTAACGATCATTTTGCCTGATGTGATCAATCTTGATTGTTGTGAACATGGATCTTGTCCACATTTACCCAATTTATCATCTGCATGATTCTGTAAGTGATCTTTAACTGCATTTACATTTACTGCTAATGTTTGTCCGTTTCCGGGGTTACCCGGTGGAGCATGGCAGATGTAAACCTTTTTACCATCCGTTCCTTCAACTCTTATATCCAATACACAAATAGTAATGTTGCAAGTTGTGGTACATCCATAATTGTTCGTAACGGTGACTGTGAAATGATAAACTCCCTGCGTTGATGGCGTGAATACAGGATCTTCACAAGTTGTACAATTCAAACCATTGCCATTCCATAAATAAGTGAACGAAGAACCACCAGATGCAGTTACATTCAGTGTTACGCTTTGCGGTCCATAGCCAAGATAAATATTGGTTGCAACACCTCCTGTGTAGACATTGCTTGATGGAACTGCAGTAATAGAACATGATGGAACTGCACCAATAACAGTTACAGTTGCATTGCAAGTCGCCGTATTTCCTGTTGCATCAGTTACAGTAAGTGTCACTGTATTCGCACCAATATTTGAACAGTTGAAAGAAGTTTGGGATACCGATAGTGTAACTGGTCCGCATTCATCATTACTTCCATTATTAATATCTGCAGCAGTTATAGAAGCTGAACCATTTGCCAATGTTACTGTAGCAGGTTTACAAATAGCAACAGGTGGAGTTACGTCTACAAATAAGAAATACGCAACCGGTGCATCATGATCAGAAATTCTTTCAGGTCTGTTTGCATCATTGCGGTAGATCTCTGGAAAATCTGCATCGACTCTTGCAATTGCGAATCGGCTTTTTATTGTCAATGCTTTTTGATTTACTAAAATATGATCAAGCACTTGTGCACTTCCATTGAAACTATATGAATAACGCTGGCCAGGCGTATGTGTATCCACAAGATCAGTGAGATTTGGATTCACCAGGTCGGGTGATGCAAGAACAACATTTGCTGCAGGGGTTGGCGTTCCTTTTATTGTTCCGATCATATCAACATAGCCATCACTGAACTCAAATGCATTGTAATCACCCACTGAAATGATCTTTGCATTCGGATCAGCAGTTTGAAAGCCTTGAATAAGATTTGCTAAATACTCTGCCTGTGCTTTTCTTTTCTGACGTACACGATTTCCATCTGCAGGATCATCAATACCATTTAATGAGCGAAGATGGTTTACAATAACAATAAATGGATATGGTGTTGCGCAACCTGGTTTATTGAAAGTTGCATTTAAAACAAGCGGTGGCCTGTCATTTAATAATTCCTGTTGACCAGAAGGACTATTGAAGACTTCATTTTTACCATATTGAGTTACATTAACAATATTTACTCTTCCCGATTTTACTAAAAAGCCAACGTCAATTCCGCCCACATCATTCCCTTCCACTAAATAGGCTTGGTAATTTGGATTGGGTTGACCTGCGGTAACAGCGTCAGTATTTATTTTAGTTGCTAATGCTTGCAACACAGTAAGATTTTCCATTTCAATGATACCGACTACGTCTGGAGAACGAAGAACATTTCTAATTGCAAGCGATGCTTTATTTAAACGATTAGAATAAGCAGTTGCAGTAAGAACAGGTTCACCGATAGCAGGATCATTTACATTATCAAAGAACCTTTCAAGATTAAATGATGCTACAGTTAACTCATCGTTTGTTTGTTGTGGTACTGCTGTAAACGTTAAGTTGTTATTTGAAATAACTGGTAATGGAGATGTGGAAGGGAGATCAATATTAATAGTATAATAACGGTTTGAAATATCGATCGGCCCGATAACATTTGTAAGAACTGCGCCAGCAGACACATCAATGATCGTTCCATTGAATAAGCCACGACTTGCTATAGCGATCAGTTCAGGATTTGCGTCGTAGCGTGTAACTGTTGCAGGAGAACCTGCGGGTAATGGATCTGGTAATTGAACACCAGGCTCACGGAATGGCCTATTTACACCAGTAACAACTCCATAAAAATAACCAGAGCTTGCTGATGTCGCACTGCTTTCGGTCAACGTGCCGTCAGTAGGTGCAACAGCGGTGAGAGAATTTACTTTTACTCTCATCCCTTCATATTTTTCTAACTGGAACAAACCACCACCTGGATCGGTATCACTACTTGTGATAACGACAGGAACTGGCAAAGAATTTCCAGTGCTTAAAAGAGTGATCGTTGCAAAAGTCAATTCAGTTTGTGATTGCTGATTGGGATCAGTAGCAGGAACAAATTCACTTACTGTTCCCGTTACACAAAGTGAATTACCAACAACTACTGACGCAGGAGGAACACCAGCGGTGAATACAAATATTCCATCAGATGTATTTGCATTTCCATCTCCAACGGGCATTTGCAAAAAGAATCCATTTGTTTTTATTCCTGTAACAATGCCGCTTGTAGTAACTACACTACCGTTTAATGGAGATGTGTTCGTTGTTCCCTGAATTTGTGCAATAGTATGAGTTGGTGTACAGTCATCATTAACAATTGTACCAACACCTTGTCCATCTCCAATAGTAGCACCGGTAGCATTTGTAATGTTGATGAAAAAAGTTTCATTCGGTTCTGTTGTGTTGTCTCCATTTACCAAAACAGTGAATAAGTAAGAAGTATTGCCGGCAGGGATCGTTTGCGATACAAGTGATTTTGTTGTGTAATCACCTGGAGCAATCGCTGCGTTATCAGCCGTTGCAATATCAAATGTTACTCCACCGGCACCGGCAGGTGAGGACAAGCTAACTGTAAATGTGAATGAAGTTGTTCCGGTATTTCCTTCAAGTGCTGAAACATCATTGATCGCAAGGCTATTGCCACCCGAACTTGTTGGTGTAATTGAAAAATCATCAACTGCCAACCCATCATCGGCACCTGATGCATCAAAACTTGACCAACGAATATAAAAAGTAGCTCCATTGGGAATTGATAAACCAGTTATCGTAAATGAAATGGCTGTTCTGTTTGCTGAAGCATTCCCATCTAATGCACCAGCAGTTCCTGTGCTGATCGGTCCATTAAAATCAAGATTGTTTACATCAGTCCATGTGCCTGTCGCAAGACTTGTTGCATCCAGGCTATATTGAAAATCTATCCTGTCAGTTCTTCCTGTTGCACCAAGTCTCCATTGTTCACCGGTATATGCAATGGCAAGTGATGTTACTGTGCCACCTGTATTATTTGTAAATGCAGCGCCAATAGTTGGAACTAAAGTTCCTGATTGCAAGCCACCAAATGCTCTTTCAGAATTACTCGCAGCGCCAAAACTATAAGTGTCGCCGGCATTACCAGAACCTGTTCCTGCAGTATAAATTGTGTTTGCATTCGTACTTGATTCAAGGAATAACCAGCCTGCAGGTACGGTGCTAGATGTGCCCGACAAAGCAAGTGTATTAAAATCCTGGTTGTAAGTTGTACCTGTTAATGATACTTGCGAATTGGAATTTTGGAAAAGAAATAGAAACGTAGCTAAAAGGAAAAAATAGATTTTTCTCATTACAAATTGTTTTGGGAAAATAAATGTAGACTTAATCTGCTTTCAGAAAATAAACTCTCTATAAATTTTTTATTAACTCGTAGTTCTACGATTGAATTTGATCTTCGCTTAATCTGAGATCAATGATACGAAGTTGAAGTGTTTTATCACCGTTCCATTCATTCTCATCAATTTTAAAAACAACATCGATGGGTTTATTCATTTGAAGTAAATGAAATTTATCAGCCATTTTAAAACCAATTCCTGAAAACACAATGCCATTTTGTTTCAGCGAAAATTTAATATGTTCTTCTTTTACAATTTTTGAATACCCAGTGTTCCAAACTTTTTTTGCAACAAAGACCGGGCGAAGATTTTCCGGTCCGAATGGTTCCATTTGCTGAAGTATATTATAAAACGGCCATTGTATGTCTCTGAAATTTATTTCTGAATCGATAACAATTTCAGGGATCAATAACTCCGGGTGAATAGTAGATGAAACTATTTCTTCAAATTTGTTCCTGAATGCATCGATCTTATCAATTTCCAATGTCAATCCCGCAGCCGCAAAATGACCACCATAGCCGATCAGGTGTTCACGGCATGCATGAACAGCTTCATATAAATTAAAACCAGGAACACTACGAGCACTGCCGGCAGCGTATTCGCCACTTTGTGTCAATACAATTGTTGGTCTGTAATAATGCTCAATCAATCTCGATGCAACAATGCCAACAACTCCTTTATGCCAATGGGATTGATAAACCACTGTTGATTTCCTTTCAAGCCAATCCCCATTTTCATTAATAAGTGTAAGCGCTTCGCCTGTAATGTTTCCATCCGCTTCTTTTCTATCCGTATTATCGCTGTGAAGCATTTCGGCGAATCGCAACGCTTCATCATAAGTTTCTGAAATAAACATCTGTACTGCCTTTCTTGCATCATCCATTCTTCCAGCAGCGTTTACTCTGGGAGCGATCATGAAAACAAGGTTATTGATATGTAGCTCTTTTTTTAAACTGCTTAAAAAGCTGAGAGCTTTTATTCCATTGTTTGGATCCTCATTTGCTTTTTTTAAACCGTAATAGGCAAGTATGCGGTTTTCACCAGTCATTGGCACTATATCCGCAGCAATAGCGGTTGCAACGAGGTCAAGATTTTCATTGACATCTTCATCATCCAGATCAAATTGTGGAGCAAGAGCAGAGATCAATTTGAATCCAACTCCGCATCCGCACAATTCTTTGTAGGGATAGTTGCAATCTTTTTGTTTTGGATTTAAAATGGCGATGGCCGGTGGCAACTCTTCATCAGGCAAATGATGGTCGCAAACAATAAAATCGATACCGATTTGTTTAGAATAGGAAATAAGATCGATTGACTTTATTCCACAATCCAATGAAATAATTAAAGTAAAGCCATTTTCTTTTGCATAATCGATGCCTGCTTTGCTTACACCATAACCTTCACGGTAGCGATGCGGTATGTAAAAATCAAGATCCGTATGAATTTTTTTCAGGAAACGATACATGCTGGCAACAGATGTTGTTCCATCCACATCGTAATCGCCAAATACTAATATCTTCTCTTTATTGTTTATGGCACGGATAATTCTTTCAACTGCTTTATCCATGTCTTTCATCAGCCAGGGATCATGAAGGTCTGTCAATTCAGGACGGAAATATTTTTTTGATTGTTCAAAGGTTTCAATGCCTCTTTGTACAAGAATATTACAAATAATAGGAGAAATTTTAATAGACTGCTGAAGCAGTTCAGACTTTTGCTTATCAGGAGTTAATATTTTCCACCTCTTTTGCATTTTTAAATTTAGGACTTAATATTTTCTGTTGATCACAAAATTGATGAGGTCTTCAAGTCCTTTTTTTGAATCATCATTGGGAAATTGATAAAGAACCTCTTTTGCTTTGTTGTGGAATTCATTCATTTTATCGGCAGCATATTGAATCCCTCCCGACTTTGTTACGATATTTGCCACTTTCTTTACTTGCGAAGCATCAGTGTTTTTATTTTTTATGATGTAAATGATCTCACGACGTGTTTCCTTATCACAATTCTTCAATGTATAAATAAGTGGCAGCGTTAATTTTTTTTCTTTGATATCATTACCTGTGGGCTTACCAATTTTATCACTTGCGTAATCAAATAAGTCATCCTTTATTTGAAAAGCCATGCCAACATATTCACCGAAAGCTCTCATTTTTTCAGTTTTCTCTTCGTCGTTGGACGATGACCAAGCTCCGGCGGCACAAGCTGATGCAAGCAATGAAGCTGTTTTGTTCCTGATGATTTCATAATACACTTCTTCAGGAATTGCCAATGTCCTCGTTTTTTCCAATTGCAGCAATTCTCCTTCACTCATTTTTCTTACAGCATCAGAAAGTATATGTAAAATTTTATAATCGTTGTTATCAAGAGATAAAAGAAGTCCTTTGGCAAGTAAATAGTCGCCGATCAAAACCGAAGCTTTTGTTTTCCATAATGCATAAACAGAGAAGAAACCTCTTCTTTCTGTAGAATCATCTACTACATCATCATGTACGAGAGTTGCAGTATGCAATAATTCAACAAGTGATGCTGCACGGTAGGTACTTTCAGTGATAGCTCCGCAAAGTCGGGCTGATAACAAGACAAACATTGGCCGGAGTTGCTTGCCCTTTCTTTTTACCACATATCGCATGATACGATCCAAAAGGGGGGCCCTGCTTTTTGCAGCTTCTTTAAACCTGTCCTCAAAGGTTTTAAGTTCATTTTCGATCAATGCAGTTGGTAAATTCATTTTTTAAAAGCAGAGCAAGATACGTATCAAAAAAAATATAGCGGCTCACGTATTGAATCATGGCTCATTGAGGGATTTTGTAGAACAAATTCCACAATGATTTTCAAGTAAATAAATCACCTAAAAATTTGGTTTTTAAGCATCAATTTATATTTTTGCGTATAAATTTGGACATTCGTATTCTCTTATCAAAAACTAACTCTCAAGTTATGGCAAGCAAAAAGTATATTTTACTAGCTGGCATTATATGTCTGCTAGCAACCGGAAGTTTTGCACAGGTAGGCGCAAGCTATGATGTAAAAGATTCTTCCCTTATCCCATCGAAAAGAATGCCTCAGCATTCGGAGTTCTTAAATGGAACTTATAATTTTCCTGCTAAACCACGCAACCAGTGGGAAATAGGAGCAAAAATTGGTGCATTTACTATTACTGGTGATGTTCCTGCGGTTTTTCCAACTCTTGGTTTTGGTGCTCATGTAAGAAAGTCATTTGGGTATGTATTCTCGATGCGTCTTGAATATATGTACGGAACTGCTAAAGGACAACAATGGAATCCTTCAACAGGGTATGCAAGAAATCCTGCTTATACTTCCAGGTACCAGACCCCTGTACTGATTGCAGGAGGCGCTAGTGGTCAACCAAGCTTTATTAATTCAGCAACAGGTACCCCTTGGACTGGTACTACCAGATGGGATAATGTGTTTTATAACTACAAAACCCAGGCCCATGATCTTTCATTAGAAGGTGTATTTACGCTCAATAATATTCGTTTCCATAAATCAAAGACAGGATTTAACATGTACGGCTTTGCCGGTGTAGGTGCTACAATTTATGAATCCCATGTAAATGCAGTAAACGAAAGTGGAGCTCCATATACTTCCTTATTTAATTCAGTTGCTGGCCAAAGTATCGTATATGAGAATAGAAAAGATATTAAAGATGCTTTAAAAGATGGCATGGACGATAGTTATGAAACACCTGCAGAAAATGAAGGTGGGATTCGGAGACCAAAACTATTTGGGAAGACTTTAAAACCTTCCGCTTCTATAGGATTGGGTTTTGCTTTCAAACTAAGTAATCGTGTGAATTTAGCAATTGAGGACAGGCATACTTTAGTAAAAACTGATCTGCTTGATGGCCAACGCTGGCAGGAGCATGCTATAGGTGCACCGGTGCTGACACCTGATTATGATTCATACAACTATGCCACAGTTGGTATAAATATTAATATTGGTGGAAAAGCTGTTGAGCCTCTTTGGTGGCTTAACCCGCTTGATTATGCCTATAGTGAGATACGCAATCCTCGTTTGATGCGTTTGCCAAAACCAGTATTACCTGATAGCGATCTTGATGGTGTAACTGATCAATTTGATCAGGAACAAACTCCTGAGGGTTGTCCAGTTGACTCTCATGGTGTAACTCGTGATACTGATGGTGACGGAGTGCCTGATTGTAAGGATAAAGAACTTATTACACCAACATATTGCCAGCCAGTTGATGCTGATGGTATTGGTAAATGCCCTGTACCATGTCCAGACTCAACTTGTAAAGGTTGGGGTACCGTAACTCCTGATTGTGCTCAATTATTAGGTGCTTTACCGAGTGTAAGTTTTGCTAAGAACTCAGTTAAATTGACTGATGATGCTAAGAGATTACTTGCTGTTGTTGCTGATCGTATGCGTAATGCTCCTGGTTGTAACGTAGTTGTTACAGGATATTGCGCTGGAAATAAAGCTGAGCAACAAAGAAGCTGGGATAGAGTAAATGCAGTTATTAACTACCTGGTGGAAAAAGAGGGTGTAAGCGGTGATCGCCTGATATTCAAATACGGTGAAGAAGGCGGTGATTGCGATACAGTTGATATACGTTCTGCAAATGCTGGTGAAGAAGGACCAAATACAGTTCCTGCTCCTCATCCTAATCTTAGAAAAAATTAATAACTAGTTTTTGATAAAAAGACCCCTGATTTTCGGGGGTCTTTTTCATTATTACTTTGGCCCTGCCTACAAACAGTATTATAATATTCTTAACCACATTCTCTTGGTATCAATTAATTTTTAGGTCAGATTTGCCAGATTAAATCTATCTTTGCCCACTTTTTATGAAAGTATTTCTTTTTGTTATAATAGTCGGTTTTCTCAGCAGTTGCAGCGGGATCAATAAGGTTTTGAAGAATAAAGATCCTGAATATAAGTTGCGGATGGCAGAACAGTACTATGTGAAAAAGAAATACAATTATGCCCAGACCTTATACGAGGATGTCATGCCGCATTTTAAAGGAACAGCTATTTTTGAGGACCTGTATTACAAATATGCTTATTGCGCTTATAATCAAAAGGATTATTTAAATGCAGAAAACCTCTTCAAAAGTTTTCTTGAGGCTTTCCCTAATAGTTCAAAAGCAGAAGAACTTGATTATATGAGAGCATACTGCTATTATAAAATGTCTCCAAAGGTTGCTTTGGATCAGTCGAATACTTTAAAAGCTATGGGGATGTTACAGACTTTTATAAATACCCATCCCAATTCTCCAAAGAATAAAGAGGCCACTGAACTGATTGAAATTTGTCGTCAAAAGTTGGAGGAAAAGGAAATGATAGCTGCAAAATTATACTATGATCTTGGGCAGTTTAGAGCCGCCGGGGTGGCGTATACAAGCTTGCTAAATGATTTTCCTGATTCTGAAAAGTGCGATGAATATAAATTTATGGTTATAAAATCTTACTATAAATTCGCAGAATTAAGTGTTGATGAAAGAAAAATAGAAAGGTACGAGCAGGTAATAGTTGAGTGTAATGATTTTATGGATCGTTTTCCTGATAGCAAATTGGTAAAAGAAGTTGAACGCTATATTTCCTTAACAAATACTAACATTAAAAAAGTATAAATAATGAGCAAATTAAGACGCCAGCTAAGTGTTGGTACCAGCAACATAGTTGAAACAAAGAACCTGAATGATATAAAAGAGAAAACAGGTAATTTGTATGAATCAATTTCCATTGTTGGAAAAAGAGCTAACCAGATCAATATCTCATTAAAAGAGGAATTGCATAACAAATTGGAGGAGTTTGCTAGCCATACTGATAGCCTTGAAGAGATACATGAGAATAAAGAGCAGATCGAGATATCAAGGGCTTATGAAAGAATGCCAAACCCTGCGTTGTTGGCTACGCAAGAGTTTATGGAAGATAAGGTCTATTTCCGCAAAGGAGAAGATGAGCTTTTTAGCTAATAAACCAGCATTATTTCAATTAGCAATAAAATATTTTAGCGTCCCGTTTTACATGGGACGTTTTTAGTTTCTGATAGTTAGTTTTAATTTTATGGAAAATGTTGAAGGGGAAAAAAATACTGTTGGGAGTCACCGGGAGCATAGCAGCTTATAAGTCTGCATATCTTGTCAGGCTGTTAGTTAAAGCAGGTGCTGAAGTAAAAGTGATCATGACCCCTTCTTCTTCTGATTTTATTTCGAAACTTACGCTTTCTACTCTTTCAAAGAATAAAGTATTAATTGACCTGTTTGATGAAGAATCCTGGGCGAATCATGTGATGTTAGGAAGGTGGGCCGATCTAATGTTGATCGCACCATTGAGTTGTAATACCCTTTCAAAAATGGCTCACGGGCAATGTGATAATTTATTGCTTGCCGTTTATTTGTCTGCTACATGCCCGGTTGTTGTGGCGCCGGCAATGGATGAGGATATGTGGCATCACCCATCTACAAAAGAAAATGTCGGGAAATTAATATCATTCGGAAATAAAGTAATTCCGGTAGATAAAGGAGAGCTTGCAAGCGGATTAGTCGGTGATGGGAGAATGGCTGAACCAGAGGCAATCTTAAGGTTTATTGAAGATAATATTAGCGTTTCCAAATCTTTATTAGGAAAAAAAGCATTTGTTTCTGCCGGCCCGACATACGAGCCGCTTGACCCGGTACGTTTTATAGGAAATCATTCATCAGGTAAAATGGGATTAGCAATTGCCGAAGAATTATATGCTCGTGGAGCAGATGTTACATTGATCATGGGCCCCTCTTCAATTAATATGCCTGCGAACGGAATTAATTCTCTTAGGGTTAATACCGCCGAAGAAATGTATAATGCTTGTTCAAAGCAGTTTGAGAGATCAGATATCGGTATCATGGCGGCAGCCGTTGCCGATTATACCCCAGTAGAAGTGGCTGCGAATAAAATTAAGAAGACGAGCGGAGATCTTATTATTGAATTAAAAAGAACAAAGGATATTTTAAAAAGCCTTGGTGAAACCAAATCTTCTAAACAAGTATTGGTGGGCTTTGCTTTGGAAACAAATAATGAACGTGAATATGCGCTGGGAAAATTGAAGAGTAAAAATGTGGACATAATTGTAATGAACTCTTTGAATGATGAAGGCGCTGGTTTCGGAACGGATACAAATAAAATCACCATCTTTGATAAAAGCGGCAAAGAATTTAACTATCAACTTATGTCAAAAAAAGAAGTGGCAAAAAATATTGTTGACACCCTTATCCAATTATACTATGCTTAAGAAAACGACCTTCCTCATATCTTTTTGCATTATTTATTTATTTGGCCAATCCCAGGAGATACAGGCAAGATTAACGATGAACGTGAATAAAGACAGGGTGCCTACAACAATTGACAGAAAAATTTTCCAAACCCTCCAAAGTGGCCTGACAAATTTTATCAATAACAGGAAATGGACAACCGATGTTTTCCAGCAATCTGAAAGAATTCAATGCCACTTTTTTCTTAGTATTGATGGGGTACTTGGTAAAGATGTGTATAGGGCGACACTCACTGTCCAGGCGGCAAGGCCTGCATATAATTCCACTTATCAGTGCCCGTTGATAAATTACATTGATGAAAATTTTGTTTTTAAATATGTAGAATATCAACCGATAGAATTTAATGAAAACAGGATCCAGGGAAGTGATGCATTGGTAGCAAACCTGACGGCTGTAATTGCATATTGGATAAATATCATTCTTGGTTTTGACTACGATTCTTTTGCTCTTCGTGGCGGCGATCCGTATTTTCTAAAAGCGCAATACATTGTTAATAATGCTCCCGAATCAGGTGAGATATCAGGATGGAAAAATTATGAAACTCAACGAAACCGTTTTTGGCTTGCTGATAATATAAACAATAACCGGTTTGCACTTATTCACGATGCCGTTTATCTATATTATAGGAACGGAATGGATCTTCTATATGAAAATGAAGACGAGGCCAGGAATGGGGTATTAAACTGCCTTAATTTTTTATCAACTGTTGATAAAGAGAATCCGAATTCAATGATCATAACATTCTTTTTCCAGGGAAAAAGTAACGAACTGGTAAAAATTTTCAGCAAAGCAAAAAAGGATATCAAGGACCGGGCCTTAAATCATTTGTTGAAATTGGATGTTACGAATGCCCGTATTTATAATGATCTGAAATGAGATTTTTTCTTTTTATAATTCTTAGTATTATAACGTTTGGATGTATTCAGGATAAAAAGATCCCCAAAAACATTTTATCTCAAAATGAAATGCGTAAGATAATGTGGGACCTGCTGAGGGCCGATGCTTATGTAGCTAATTTTATAATGAGAGACAGCACTAAGAACCAAAAGGATGAAAGCGCTGTTCTGTATGAAAAAATATTTGATATTCATTCTACAACACGGGAGATTTTTAAAAAAAGCCTCGAGTTTTACGAAAGCAGGCCTGACCTTTTTAAAGCAATAAGCGATTCATTACGCAGTGACGAAAGGAAAGCCCAGGAACCCCAGGAGCTGAAAAAACCAGAGCTCGATACAACACTAAAAAAAATGAGATTGAATAAGAAGGTGGTAGAAAAGAAGCCATAGTTTTACTTCCTCGTATTTTTGTTTAATAAAATTTTTTATGAATAAAATTGTAAGTGGAGCTGATGAAGCAATACATGATATTAATGATGGTGCTACTCTGATGCTTGGAGGATTTGGACTTTGCGGCATCCCAGAAAATTGTATCAGCGCTTTGAAACGAAAGGGGTCTTCTAATCTGACATGTATCTCCAATAATGCTGGTGTTGATGATTTCGGATTAGGACTGCTGCTCAAAACAAGACAAATAAAAAAGATGCTAAGCTCTTATGTAGGAGAAAATGAAGAATTTGAAAGGCAATTATTAAGTGGCGAGCTAGAAGTGGAGCTGATACCACAAGGAACACTGGCAACAAGAATTCAAATGGCGGGAATGGGGATACCGGCTTTTTTTACACCGGCAGGTTATGGAACTGAGATAGCAGTAGGCAAGGAAATAAAAGAGTTTGATGGAAAAAAGTATTTAATGGAAAATGCACTTCATGCCGATTTTGCAATCGTGAAAGCCTGGAAAGGAGATAGGCTCGGTAATCTTGTTTTTAGAAAAACAACAAGAAATTTTTCAACTTCGATGGCAAAAGCCGGAAAAATTACCATTGCTGAAGTTGAGCAGTTGGTAGCAACAGAAGAATTAGACCCTGATCATATACATGTAGCAGGAATTTATGTACATAGAATTTTCCAGGGAAGTAATTATGAAAAAAGGATTGAAAGAAAAACTGTTCAAATTAGAAACTGATCAAGCAAAAATTATGGCTATTGACAAATATGGGATTGCAAAAAGAATTGCCCAAGAGTTGAAGGATGGGATGTATGTAAATCTTGGGATTGGCATTCCTACTCTTGTTGCTAATTTTATTCCCAGAGGCATAAGTATTATGCTACAAAGTGAAAATGGAATGCTCGGTATGGGACCTTATCCTTTAGAAGAGAATATTGATGCAGATCTTATAAATGCAGGAAAAGAAACTGTAACAATTTTACCCGGCGGTGCTTTTTTTGACAGCGCTGAAAGTTTTGGAATGATAAGAGCCGGTAAGGTAGATCTAACAGTATTAGGTGCAATGGAAATAAGTGAGAATGGTGACATCGCAAACTGGAAAATACCCGGCAAGATGGTAAAAGGAATGGGAGGTGCAATGGACCTTGTTGCAAGTGCACGAAATATTATTGTGGCAATGATGCATACCAATCCGAGAGGTGAGTCAAAATTATTGCCTGCATGTCAATTGCCACTTACTGGGGTACAATGCGTAAAAAAAGTAGTTACCGATCTGGCTGTAATAGACATTACTTCAAATGGCTTTAAATTATTAGAAAGAGCCCCCGGTGTTAGTGTTGATGAAATTAGATCTAAAACCGCTGGCAAATTAATAGTGGAAGGTGAGATTCAAGAAATGAAAATTTGAGCAAGAATTCTGAATTAATCTACAAGATTATTTTTAACTGCAAAAAATACCAGACCAGCTGTATTTCTGCTTCCAAATCTTTCCATTAATCTGTCTTTTATTGCTTCTACAGTTCTCGCACTGATATCCATTTTTTGTGCAATTTCCTGTGCAGTAAATTCCATGCAGATATAACGAAGTACATCTCTTTCTTTATCGTTCAAGGTAATTTCGTTGTTAAGTGAAGGAACAACTTTCTGACGGGCATGAGAACGTTTTAATAAAATGCGATTCACAAAATTATTCAAGTAATAACCTTTTTCGTACACTTCCATAATGGCTCTTCTTATTTCTTGCGGTTCGGCATTTTTTAGCAAATAACCATTTGCTCCATTTTCCATCATATGGTATACAAATCTTTCATCTTCATACATTGTCAGCACAACAACTTTTATAGTGGGGTATTGTTTGCTTACGATCTTGGTTGCTTCTATTCCATCTTTTCCAGGCATTCTAAGGTCCATTAAGATTACATCGGGCTCACTGCCGGGAATTCCTTTTATTAACTCTTCTCCATTTTCTGCTTCCAGTACAAATTTGATATTAGTATAAGGTCGAAGTGAAAGAATAACACCCTTACGGAAGATTTTATGATCATCGGCAATGGCTACTTTAATAATTCCCATAGTTTTCAGATTGCACCAAAATTATTAATTAATTCAAAGCCGGGAACGGATAAAAAATTTTTATATAAAAGTTTATGAACTGTACGGCTCATCTTTAGGCACTTCGATCGTCACTTTATAATATGTTTGAGAAATGTCCTTTTCAAAAAGAATTTCTCCCTGGAGCAGGCGAATACGGCTGCCTATGTTTTTTAATCCCAACCCAATATTACTTTTGTTTAGTTTTTCAAAGTCAGATTGTACAATACCACGACCATCATGATGAATGCGGAGATAAAATTTATCAGCATGTACGTTCTGTGTAAGGTGGATAAAACTGGAATTACTATGCTTCAGAATATTATTAATAAGTTCCTGCACGATACGAAAAACAAGTAGTTCTTTTTCTGGCTTTAACCTGTCTTTGTAATCATGAAAGCGCTGGCTTGCATTTACAGTGCCGCTACCACTGATCTTTTGAAACAGATCATTTATCGCTGATTCCAACCCAAAGTTTTTAAGCGTTGGCGGCATCAGGTCGTGACTTATGTTCCTTATTAATTGTATTGTGTCATCAATGATCTGCCTTGCCTGGAAAATGCTTTGAAGCTGGTTAACCTTATCCTGGTTCACAAGGTTCTCATTTAAATAAAGTCTTGCAGTGGCTAATAATGGTCCAGCATCATCATGCAGATCAGCAGCCAAACGTTGGCGCTCTTCCTCCTGCATTTTAATAGAAGCATTCAGCATCATTTTTTGTTGCTCTATTTCCATTTGTTGCAGTTTTTGTTGAAAACGCTGCACTCTGCGTTGATGCATAATAATAAATACAACAAGCCCGATAGTAAGAACAAGCATGCCAATAGTCCCCAGGAATAATGCTGTGGTAGTTGAAGAATTTGTGGCTTGTAGTAAAAACATAAATTGATAAATAGTTGGTGGATCAGATCATATCGAGATTTGGAATGTTTTTAGAAAGATTATGAATTCTGTTTGCCGAGAATTTCTTATACATAAAAATGGAAAAACCAAATAATAAATTCTTAATGATTTCTGCTACATAAGTAAGGGTGCCAAAATCATCCCTCTGTTTTCTATCAAGTTCATTAACCAGAATAAAGAAAAAGAAAGATCCGCCTAAATAAATAAGTATACCTACAGCAATCCAGAAAGTATAATGGTTATAAATAAATGTGTCTTTGATTTGCTTTGAAAACTCGTAAAAAAAGTAGAAAATATATAGGAAGACTAATATGGTTTCAATACCTATGGGGATACTATCAAGGCGTCGATGAGCAGTAGAAATAACAAAAGTAATTTGAAAAATTATAAACATCCCTGAGAGGATGAGGATCAAGCTTTTTATAGATTTATTACGGAGATTATACCAAAATATGTAAGAAAAAAATGCGTATTCCAAAAAAGTATAGGCAGATTGAGCATATTTGGTGATTTCGCCTTTGGGTAATTCCTCATAGATCATGAGAAATGAAAAAACAAATAACCCATATAGCGCAATTGTTGCGGGTATTCTATCCTTAAACTTACAGCGAAATAATACGAATGCTAAGGGGAGAATCAGGTACGAGTATGTGACTATAGAATACAAAAGTTTTCCTAAATTTGGATTTGTCCAAAAATAGAAAAACTTTTAAAAAAATTAAATACTTTAGGGATTATTCTTCCCAAACAGTAATTAAGTTGTCATTATCCCAAGCTCTTCTGACATTCTTTTTCATAACACTAGTTTTTAGCCTTAAGATTAATTGTGTGGTAAAAATTGCCCAAATGAAGGGGCTTTTCAAGGGAGCGATATTTTGAAACGATACATGAAAGTGAATGAAATACGCTACCAGTAAGGGTTTTATCTATTTTTGTATAGTAAGGATACTTCATAAATATGAGTATAATTTCTAGGAATTATTAGTATTTTTACGGACATAAAAATAGGAGTATTACCTGGAATTACCCGATTTTTCGTGTACTTATTAACAGATGTGGAAAACGGGGAAAGTGTAGATGTTACACTGAGGGGAGATCTAGGTTCAGAAACAAAAGAAGTTGATTGACCGTGGAGTCGCAATGGTCTTCAAAGGATAATGTGATTTCTTTTTTGGACGGTTTTTTCCCGATTGAGATCGGGATTAGGACATTGGATATTTGAGGGAGCTAATCCTCGTCAATCAACTTGCTTCAAATGTAGAAACGCATTCTAAGGAGTGCAAGAGCAAAACTGCTCAATTTTATTGTTATGGTTTTTACTCAATGAATCGTATATATACAATTAATGTTGAGTTTGTTTACGAAAATTAAGTACTGATATATAAATATAAAATTGATCAAAAGACCCTTTTTTTTTAAATCTATTACTTATGACTCATTATTTTATTTAATAACATGCGTAGACACTTCAAAAATTATGGATTATAAAAAAGAAGTATTTTCGTCCAGTTTTTACTTAACCTATTAAAGAGACCCCAAACCATGACTGCTGATCAAATCAAAGTTGCCATTGCTGATGACCATAAGATATTTCGGGATGGAATAAAAATGGCATTAAGAGACAAAGAATACCTGAAAATCCTTTGGGAGGCTGAAGATGGGAAAGACCTGATGCACAAATTGAAAATAAAGTTGCCAGATGTAATACTTATGGATATCCGGATGCCGGAAGTGGACGGCATCAATGCTATAAGCCTTATCCGAAAAGAATATGAAGGCATTAAAATTATTGTACTTACTATGTATGATGATCAGGAAATGATCACGAAGATGATGGAAATGGGTGCCAACGCATATCTGACAAAGACAACAGATCCTGAAGAAATTTACCAGGCTATCCTGACTTGTATGAATGATGATTTTTATTTTAATGATCTCGTGAATAAAGCTGTTTTGCTTAAACTCCAGCATAAAAAGAAAGTGAGGCAATTTTATCCTAATCCGGTTAAGCTGTCAGAAAAAGAATTAAAAATATTGAAACTTATAGCGGAGGATAAAACCACAGAAGAGATATCTAAAGAAGTATTTCTTAGCCCACGCACCATAGAAACTATACGCCAGAATATGAAACAAAAGGTAGGAGCTAAAACAATAGCTGGGTTAGTTATGTATGCCATGCGCAATAAATTATTAGAATAAAGGATTATTTGGTGTCCTTGAGTTCAAATACATTTCTATTCATAAAAACTTTATAATGCCTGCAAATATTAAATCTGAAAACGTCAATAACTCTTTTTTTGATGGTTATTATAAGGATATTTGGCGGCATATTTTTCCCGAAAAGACCACACAGGCTGAAGTTGATTTTATGATTGAAGAGGCAAAGTTGCAACAAGGAGATCATGTTCTTGATGTAATGTGTGGCTATGGAAGGCACAGCCTTGAACTTGCAAATAGAGGAATAAATGTAACAGCAGTAGATAATCTTAATGATTATATTAATGAAATAAAAGAGAAAATTGAGAACAAGAATTTGTCCGTAGAAAGTATTTGTACAGATATTTTGGAAATGCAACTTGACCAGGAATTCGATGCTGCTATCTGTATGGGCAATAGCTTACAGTTTTTTGATGAAGAAGACTCAAGTAGGATTCTTTCAAATATATCGGCTCACTTAAAGCCAGGCGGAAAATTTTTTATCAATACCTGGTCACTTGCAGAAATTGCGGTGAAGAATTTTAAAGATAAAACCTGGAGCAGGATAGGAGAGCTTCTTTTCTTAACTGAGTCCAAATTTCTTTTTCATCCTTCCAGAATAGAGACAGTCAGTATAATAATTACAGACAAAGGAGAACGAGAAGAAAAGAGAGGAATTGATTTTATCTATAGTATTTCAGAACTGGAGTCAATGCTGAATAAAACTGGATTCCGGTTAAAAGAGATATATAGCATCCCCGGAAAGAAACAATTTACTGTTGGAGAACCGAGAGCTTATATTGTTGCTGAGAAAATATAAGTAGATAACTTCCACTACGCCTACCAATTATTACAGAGGGACTTTTTAAACTTAGACAGAGTATAAGAAAGTTGACTGTCGGAAACAGTGCGTTGGTTTTTACAAAGGATTTGGAAATTTCTTTTTGGACGGTTTGGACATTGGACGGTTTCGGATTGCGAAGAATGCAGTGAGTCCGTATCAATCAACTTTCTGAAGCAAAAATATTATTGCACTATATTTGAAACAAGAGCAAATCTTCCTGATATTTCAATTATGGTTTTTACTGATGTTATCGTAAACCTCACATTCGTCGTTGAGTAGTTTTGCCCGATCTGGGTTTATTACTTGTATATTCCACATACTTAAAATCAGGTACTTGTACTATGGTACATGTTGCAGGAATTTTACAATTTGCACTTCGAAATGATTTAAGAAAATAAGTTTAAAAAAAAATCGTTTATTTACTAACCAATATCCGATGGAATCGTACGATTTCATCAAAATTTTAAAAACCAAACATTTCATGAAAAACCCTGAAACAACTAGCCATGTAATTAAAGTGGCGATTGCTGATGATCATACCCTCTTCCGTTCCGGAGTGAAAGCATCCCTCACTGCACATAAGGACATACACATGGTGGCTGAAGCTGAGAATGGCATGCAAATGCTTAATTTATTGAAGCATATTCAGCCTGATGTTGTACTCCTTGATATTTCAATGCCGATCATGGACGGTCTCGCCACATTACCTGAAATAAAAAAATTATATCCTGGCGTCAAAGTGATCATGCTTAGCATGCACAATGATCATTCAATGATCAGCCGTATGATGGAAATAGGTGCTAACAGTTATCTCACAAAAGAAAGTGGTGCTGAAAAGATCTATGAAGCCATCAAACAAGTATATGAAAATGAATTCTTCTTTAATGATCTTACCAATAAGGCCTTATTGAGTGGCTTGCGTAATAAGACTTTCGCAGATGCTCATAAACCTGCAGAAGTTCATTTAAATGAAAAGGAAATCACTATCCTGCGCCTGATGTGCGAGGAAAAAAGCACAAAAGAAATTGCCGATATAGTTGATCTTAGCCCTCGTACAGTCGAAGCGATTCGCGACAAATTAAAAACTAAAACTGGTACTAAAAGTATGGCCGGTTTGGTAATGTATGCAGTAAAAGCAGGGATAGTAGAACAATAAGTTTTATTTTCAAGATAATATTTAGCCATCCACAATCCGTGGATGGCTTTTTTATTTTACTTTGATGATATGGAATTTGTTATTATTAATGGAACATTGCTTGAAAAGAGTAATGCAGGGTTGCTTCCGGATGATCATAGCTATCGATATGGAGATGGGCTATTTGAAACAATGAGATTTTTAAAAGGGACTATTTTATTGGAACAGTATCATTTCGAAAGACTGTTTTCGGGGTCTGAAATTCTAAAATTTAATCTTCCGGCTCATTTTACAAAACAAGAAATAGGTAAACAAATAAAGGCACTTTGCAAAGGAAATAAGTGTGAAGAATCAGCTAGGGTCCGCCTTTCAATATCCCGCGGCAATGGTGGTTTAAATGATTGCGATAATAAATTTTCTTATTTGATCGAATGCTCGCATTTGGAACAAAGTAGCTTTAATGAAAACGGATTGGTCATTGATATTTTTCCAGACGCAAGAAAAAGCGTCGATAAGTTTTCCAATCTTAAATCCGCGAACTATTTGCCTTATGTAATGGCTGCGATCTGGTCAAAAGAAAATAAATTGAACGATGCACTGATACTTAATCATCATGGACGGGTTTGTGATGCTACAATTGCAAATATTTTTTGGATAAGTGGTGAAGATGTATTTACACCTCCTTTAAATGAAGGTTGTGTTGCCGGAGTGATGAGAAAAAAAATTTTGACTTTTGGCCAAAATATTAATGAAAGAAACCTTACTGAAAACGATCTGATAGATGCAGATGAGGTATTTCTTACAAATGCTATCCAGGGAATTCGCTGGGTAAAACAATTCCGCGATAAGGTATATGAAAATAAAATTTCGAAAAGCATTTTTACACAAATGATCCAAACTATTTCTTCTTAGACTTGTTTTGCAATTATGGGTTTACCTGTCAATATTTTTTGGTTTCGTCGTGATTTGCGGCTGCATGACAATGCAGGCCTATATCATGCTTTAAAAGAAGCGAAACCTGTGGTTCCTGTGTTTATTTTTGATCGTAACATCCTTGATGAACTTGAAGACAGGAAAGACCGGCGAATAGAATTTATTCACGCCGCACTTCATGAGATCAAACAATCTCTTGAAAAAATTGAATCAACATTAGATGTAAGGTATGGATTTCCGAATGAGATATGGAAGCAATTAATAAAAGATTATAAAATTCAAAATGTTTATACGAATCATGACTATGAACCGTATGCCAGCGAAAGAGATACAGAGGTAAAAGACTTACTCAAGATAAACGGTATTTCATTTCATACCTATAAGGACCAGGTAATATTTGAGAAAGATGAAGTAGTAAAGGACGATGGAAGAACATATACTGTTTTTACACCATATTCAAGAAAATGGGGAGCAATTCAAAATAACTTTTACTTTGCATCATACCCAAACAAAAAATATTTTTCAAACTTTTTGAAACAGAAATCAAAGCAACTCCCATCTCTGGAGGCCATGAACTTTAAACAGGCAGGTCAAAAATTCCCATCTAACAAATTCAGAAACGAGATAATTAAGAATTATAAAGAACAACGAGATTTTCCTGCTATTGAGGGTACATCCCGATTAAGTGTGCATCTTCGGTTCGGAACTATTAGCATCCGTGAATTAGCTAGAGAAGCAAGTAAACTCAATGAGACTTTTCTAAACGAACTTATCTGGCGGGATTTTTATCAAATGATCCTTTGGCATTTTCCGCATATTGTTGGAAATTCTTTCAAGCCTGAATATGATAAAATCAAATGGAGAAATAGTGAAAAGGAATTTGAGAAATGGTGTAAGGGAGAAACTGGCTACCCAATTGTTGACGCAGGAATGAGAGAATTAAATACAACTGGTTTTATGCATAATCGTGTCAGGATGATCGTTGCTTCCTTTCTTACTAAACATTTACTTATAGACTGGCGTTGGGGTGAAGCATATTTTGCAAAAAAATTATTGGATTTCGACTTAGCGGCAAATAATGGTGGTTGGCAATGGGCTGCCGGTTCTGGTTGCGATGCTGCACCTTATTTCAGAATATTTAATCCTTATTTGCAAACGAAGAAGTTCGATCCTGAATTAAAATATGTAAGGAAATGGGTTCCTGAATTTGAAGAACTAACCTATCCTCAACCCATCGTTGATCATGAATTTGCAAGAAAAAGATGCCTTGAAGTTTATAGTAAAGCCCTAAAAAAGTAATTACAGGGTTATACAATTATTTTAAAAGAAACCGCCACTAGCTTCTCCTAATCTTGGATTTACAACATTATTATAAATAGATCCGAACCGATAATTAAGCCCTATACCAGTGAAGTATTCAAATGAATTTCTTAAAACCCTTTGTCGGATCAGCACTTGTGTTTGTGTTGCATTTCCTTTTGGTAATTCGACCTGGTCGTGGATAATTGAAAATCCACCATAAAAATTAACAGTTAATCCTTTTACAATTCTGAATTCGCCATTTCCATAAAAGCCATAGTTATTCCAATTCCAGTCGAAAAAATAATTGGACCAATACATTGAAGTATAAACTGAGCCCCATTTTTGGGTGAAGCTCACATCAAAAGAAAGACTTTGTTGTAATAACCATTCTTTGGATTTATTTCTCCATGTTATTTCTGAATAATCATTAAAGACTGGGCCGAGCCTGTATAAAAATCCAATATATTTTGTATTAAAAGTCTTGTATGGATAAATTGAATATTCCAGAGCCAGTTTAGAGGAGATCGATTTGTTGATATTACTATAAGTACTAGTATAATAATTAGCAAATATTCCTGTAGACCAATGATCATTAATGCTAAAGGCTGCAGAGCCATCAATACTGGATCGTTTAATAGTGCTTCGCGTTGTATCGCTGTAGGTAATAGCTCCCAAAGAATCATATTCAGTATAGATATATTTATCCTTTTGGTTGCTGTAATTACTCGAAAATCTAAGTTTCAGTTTTTCAGTTACTCTGGCCGCATTTAAATTCACCCTGGTATATGACGAAGCATAATTATCACTGCCACTGAAATTTCCATTGACCCCCGTGTTAAAAACCCATGAATTCCATTTATCTTTTTTAGCAACGTCTTCTTTCTTTTCATCACTTGCTTCAGCGGGAACCGATATTTGAATGGATGGAGCCATTGATGTTTTAGACAGATATGGTATCAGACCTAATTTTAAAGTTTGCACCATTTTTCTTCTATCCTCGTCTTCTGTATCAACAGAAGTACGTATGTAAATAAGGGTGTCGGTCAATGATTTATATTTTTCGAGGCCCTCAAAATATATTTTGTATTCCTGGCCACCTGCGCCTGTCGTAACAGACGTTAAAAGGATAAAAACATCTGCTGCAAACCTGTCATTGACAAAATCAACAAACTTTATTTCTGAACGAATGAAGTCAAATGGGCAGCTCCATGATTTGCAATCTATAAATACTTTTAATCTTTGATTAGACTGGGAAGTATTCTGTGCTTTTATAAGAAAAGAAATAAAAAGCAGGCCAAATGCCAGGAGTAGCTTTCTCATGTTGTGGTGTGGTTTAGGTTTTCGAATCACAAATAACGCATCAATAGTTAACCTCTTGTGTTAACAAAACGACAAAACATTGATTCAGCGGTAAAGTAAATCCATATTCTTTTGACTTAATAAGCCACTTTATGAAAGGAACAAGTCACTTGATGATTGGATGGGGGCTACCGTTAGTTGAGTTGATGCTACTTCGAACAATTTTTGAATTGCCTTCTTTCCATCATTTCCAAGATCGATAGAAAAATTATTTACATAAAGTTCGATGTGCTGGCGCATAACATCTTCGCTCATCTCTTGTGAGTGTAGCTTTACATAATCAGTAATTAAAGGGTAATTGGCAAAGCTGAACTCAATACTCTTTCTTATTAATCGATCAACTTTTAGACTAATCTCTTTATCAATTGATCGGCTAATTGCTATCCCCCCTAAAGGTATCGGTGCATGCATTTTTTCTTCCCAATACTCACCGAGATCTTTTACCTTATGCAATCCTCTTTCATGGTACGTGAATCGATTTTCATGAATGATGACTCCTAATTCTGTTTGCTCATTTAATACGGAATCTTCGATCGCCGAAAATATCATGTACTCTCTATTCTTTGCAGTAGGGTATGCAAAAGAGAACAGGAGATTAGCCGTTGTGTTCTTTCCGGGTAATGCAATTGATGCCTCTTGAAAGTTGAATGTCGAAGATTGAATGTTGTGTTTTGAAATTAATAACGGACCTACCCCCTTACCCAAAGCTGCTCCTGAGTTTAGTAAAACATATTTATCAAGATTTTGGAAAAAAGCCGGGTAGCTAAGTTTTGTTATATCAAGTTTTTTTTCAAAGGACCATTTATTTAAAGTTTCTACATCCTCTAGCACAATATCAAATTCTAGTCCTTCTGTATCTATCTTTTTGTTTGCCAACGCATCGAAGATAAAAGTATCATTAGGACAAGGCGAAAAACCCAGAGTTAGTTTCATGTTGAGAGAAGTATTAATTCCTATTTAATAATTATTAATTATTCTTATCAGTGACTGGTTCAGGTTAGCGATCGATTCACTCATGTCCCATTTCTTTTTATTTCTTTCACCAATATAATTTGAAATACTCCTGATCTGTACAAATGGAATTTTTTCCATTAAACAAACATAGTGTAACGCAGCTCCTTCCATTGATTCTGTTACAGGCTTGAAAACATCTCTGTAAAATTGTATCATTTGTATGGAAGTGCTTATCTGGTTGACTGAAATTCCTTTTACAATTTTTAGTTTGGTTCTTTTCAGCATGTTCTGGTTTGGATTTATTAACCACCCTTTTTTATATGGATATTGATCTTGTGGCACTAATTTCAGATCAAAAAGTGTTTTAAGTCTTTGCAATTCCACTACACTTTGATCTGCGATAGCATCCTGTTTAACTGCTACTACTGCTCCTAGCGGAATTTTCAGATCAAATGAACCCGCTACGCCGGCCTGAATTGCCAGGGCATATTTTTTTAACGCAAGTTGCTGGGCCAAATGATAAGTGCTGGCAGTTAATCCTATCCCCGAAATAAGTATATCGATCGTATTTTTCAGTGCTCCTGTTCTCGTTAATTCAATGAAAGGAGCGATTTCTTTTGAGGTAGCTGCAACAACCAATATATTTTTTCCCATTTTGGCAAATATCGTACATCGTCAGTAAAGCTGATGGCCTTACCTTTGCCGCTCACTTTTTCCTCCGCCCAATGCTGTGAGGAAAGCAAAAAGTAAAGCATGGTTTACTTAACAAGAATTGAACATTTTAACGCTGCACATAAACTGTACAATCCCAACTGGAGTAAGGAAAAGAATGATGAAGTGTTTGGTAAATGCGCAAACGAAAATTGGCATGGACATAATTTTGAATTATATGTGACCATTAAAGGTGAGCCAGATCCTGAGACTGGTTTTATTTTTGATGCAAAGAAACTGGGTGCATTGATCAACGAGAAAGTGGTTGAGAAGCTCGATCATCGTAACCTGAATATTGATGTGGATTTTATGAAAGGAAAACTTTGTTCCATTGAAAACCTTGTGATCGGTATTTGGAATGAACTGGAACCACATCTTCCGCCACCGATCCAATTGCATTGTTTGAAATTGGTTGAAACACCTAAAATATTTGTTGAATATTATGGCAGTAAATAACTTACTGAATGAGATCTTCAATATCCTCTGACACCTGTTATTTTAATTATTGAGTAAATGGGAAAAAAAGTTGCCATATTCAGGAAAGAACATTTCAATTCAGCTCACCGGTTGTTTAATGCTGATTGGGATGACAAAAAGAATATGGAAGTATTCGGGAAATGTGCTTTGCCAAATTATCACGGGCATAATTATGAGTTGATCGTGAAAATTACCGGCGAACCTGATGAAAATACAGGTTATGTAATGGACCTAAAACAGCTCAGTGACCTGGTAAAAGAAAAGATCATAGAACGATTCGATCACAAAAACCTGAATCTTGACACTCAGGAATTCAAACACCTGAATCCTACAGCAGAAAACATTGCGATCGTTATTTATGAATTATTGCGTCCGCATATAAGCAAGGAAAAAGAGTTGCAAATAAGATTGTATGAAACACCAAGGAATTTTGTGGAATATCCTGTTTAATGTCCTAATATGCTAATTTGCTGAATAGAATTGGAAAGTACAAGTGTGCGACGCAAGGAACGACGAATAGAGTTCAACTGTTGATAACATAAATTAAATTTCAAACCGGTATTATGGCTTATAAGAAAACAGAGCAGTACGAAGACAAGATCACAAGTGGACTTGTAAAAAGTTATGGTGAAATCCTTGAATTGCTTGGTGAGGATCCGGAAAGAGAAGGATTAAAAAAGACTCCTGAACGACTGGCTAAGGCAATGCAATACCTTACACAGGGTTATCATTTGGATGCAAAAGCGATCATCAATTCTGCAAAATTTCATGAAGAGGTGAGTGAGATGATCGTGGTAAAGGATATCGAGATTTATAGCATGTGCGAACATCACATGCTTCCTTTTATTGGCAAAGCACATGTTGCTTATATTCCCAATGGATGGATAACAGGGTTAAGTAAAATAGCAAGAGTGGTGGATGTTTTTGCAAGGCGCTTACAGGTGCAGGAAAGATTGACAATACAGATCAAGGATGCTATTAAAGAAACATTAAATCCATTGGGTGTGGCAGTAGTTATTGAGGCTAAGCACTTATGCATGATGATGCGTGGTGTGCAAAAACAAAATTCAACTACCACTACTTCAGCATTTGATGGGGAGTTCCATAAAAATCCTACCCGCAGCGAGTTCCTGAAACTTATATCAGCCGATTTAGGCTAATCTGGTATATTTGTAATTCATTAAAAAGGTTTGATATTATCAAACCTTTTTTGTTTCGGCTATTCAACAAATCTGTCACCGGAAGGGTGGGGGTAAATTATCGAACCATGAAACATGCATTTGTATTTCCGGGCCAGGGCTCACAATTTCCGGGGATGGGAAAAGATCACTATAACAATAGTGTCTTCGCAAAAAAATTATTCGAACAGTCAAATGAAATACTTGGTTTTCGTCTCTCAGATATAATGTTCAATGGCACTGAAGAAGACCTGAAACAAACTAGTGCAACACAGCCGGCTGTTTTTTTACATTCGATCGTTGCCTACAGAACTATTGAAAGCGCATCACCTGACATGGTCGCTGGTCATTCATTAGGAGAATTTTCTGCATTAGTTGCTAATGGTACGCTGAGTTTTGAAGATGCTTTAGGGCTGGTTTCAGTTCGTGCAAGTGCCATGCAAAAAGCTTGTGAAATGAATCCTTCAACAATGGCTGCTGTTTTAAATCTTGCAGATGATAAAGTGGAGACGATTTGTGCAGAGGTGCAAAAAGAAACAGGCGAAATTGTGGTTCCTGCAAATTATAATTGTCCCGGTCAATTAGTAATAAGCGGTTCAAAAAAAGGAATTGATATTGCCTGCGAAAGAATGAAAGCTGCTGGTGCTAAAAGAGCATTAGTGTTGCCCGTTGGCGGAGCTTTTCATTCTCCCTTGATGGAGCCTGCAAAAAAAGAATTAAAAGAAGCAATAGAAGCTACCAAATTTCATAATCCTACATGTGCAGTTTATCAAAACGTTGTTGCAAGAGCAGTAATGGATAAAGACGAAATAAAGCAAAACCTTATTGATCAGTTGACAGGCCCTGTTCGCTGGACACAAAGTGTTCAATCAATGATCGCTGATGGGGCTTCAAAGTTTACAGAATCTGGCCCTGGCAAAGTACTGCAGGGATTGATCATGAAAATCGAAAAATCAATGGAAGTAAGCGGAGTGAGTTAAAAAAATTCTATCTTTAGAATAGAAAGCCGAACCACTAAATGGGTCGGCTTTTTTTTATTTCATTAGCAGTTTTACTATTTGCTAATGTTAGTGATTGGGTTAAATTGTAAATTCTAAAACTAAGCTTATGCGAAAAATTGTACTTCTCCTGATTGCAGTATCATTCTTATTCATTGCTAATGGCCAAAACAAAGTTCGTTGTGGTACCAGTGAAATGGTCAGGCAAGAAATGGCTGCAAATCCTGCTTATGCTAAAAAAGTAGAAGAACTTTTAAAAAATAAAGGCAACTACGATCGTAGCAACCAAAAAGGAAAACCAGGTGATCCGGGAAAGCCACCTTCTCAATCCTCCATCACAATTCCAGTTGTAGTTCATGTATTATGGTATACCCCGGCACAAAATATTTCTGATGCCCAGGTTCAATCGCAGATTGATGTATTAAATGAAGACTATGGTGCCTCCAACAAAGATTACAATAATTACGATGCCGGTTACCGGGAAGTGAAAGGTGATCTTAATATTCAATTTTGCCTTACGCAGGTAATACATAAACAAACCTCCCATAAATCATTTGGTGGCAACAATAATATGAAGTATACCAAAAAAGGCGGCAGTGATGCTGTTGACCCAATGCATCTCTTGAATATTTGGGTATGTGATATTGGTGATAAACTTTTGGGATTTGCTTATTACCCGGGTGCAAGTCCTGATATATTTGGAGTTGTTTGTCATACAAATGCTTTTGGAAGAGGAACTGGGTATAATTTATTTGCTGATTATAATCTTGGTCGGACTGCTACACATGAAGTTGGCCATTCGTTGGGTCTTGCACATATTTGGGGCGATTCAAACTGCGGCGATGATCTTGTTGATGATACCCCTTTACATAACGGCCCGAATTTCGGATGTCCTGAACAAGGGCTGCGTAGCACTTGCGTTGGCACTCCCGTGATGATGACAATGAATTATATGGATTACACAGATGACAGGTGTATGTATTTTTTTACTGACGGGCAAGCTTCAAGAGCTTCGTTCTTTATTGATACGGACCCACAGTTAAACAGTATAGTAAATTCAGCTTGCACAAATCAAAATAGAGCTCCAATAACAACGATCTCCGCCAATGATCTGCTTGCAGGAAAAATAAATAGAAGTACAATTTCTTTGTATCCTTCAATTACATCAGGAAGACTTTCTTTAGAAATTGAAAATCCTCAAACAGGTAAGGCAGAAATAAATATTTATAGCCAGGCTGGCTCCTTTATGATGAAACAACAAATATTTATCTCCGGCAAAATAGTTAGCCAGGTAGATGTAAGTAAACTGAATAACGGGATCTACTATCTTGAATTAAACCAGGGAGGAGAAAAACAAACTCAGAAATTTATTGTTCAACATTGAGAGTAACAATAGAAACGATCCCTCACTTCGGTGAGGGATTTTTTTATAGATTAATACTGCAGTTTATCCATTCGGGGTCCAGGTTAGCGGTATAATATTTTTTATAAAAATTAATAGCAGGTTCATTCCATTCAAGCACCTGCCACATCATACCGCTGAATTTTTTTTCTTTTGCTTCTTCGATCAAACGATCCATTAATAATTTCCCGATCCCTTTTCCTCTTGCTTTTTCTGTGACAATAATATCCTCCAAATACATTCTTTGGCCTTTCCATGTTGAATAACGGATATAATACAAGGCAAATCCCAGAATGATCCCATCTTCTTCTGCAACAAAGCTCCACCAAACAGGATTTTTTCCAAAACCGCTTTCAGTAAAATGTTCCAATGAAACTGTTACTTCATTGGGGGCTTTTTCATAAACAGCTAACTCGGTTATTAATTCTAATAAACGAGGGCAATCTTCTTTAGTTGCTCTTCGAACTGTGACAGACATTTTTAATTTTTAATTATTTAATTCGAAAACCCGGTCCTTTCACGAATCTTCCGGGTTTTGCACCAGTGTGTTCACCCTCTTTTAAAACCTGCACACCATTTACCAACACGTAGATCATTCCTTCGGCATATTGATGTGGTTTATCAAAAGTTGCATTGTCTTTTACTTTCGCCTGATCGAAAATGACTATATCCGCATAATTGCCGACTTTCAACTCACCACGTTTTTGAATTTTGAGATTGGTCGCTGGGAGTTTTGCAAGTTTTCGAATAGCTTCTTGTAAGGTTATTACTTTTTCATCTCTTGAATATTTGCCTAACACTCTTGAAAAAGTGCCATAAGCTCTTGGATGTGCATTTGATTTTAAAAAAACTCCTTCATTTGTATAAGAACCTTCGTCGCTGCCAAAACTAACCCACGGAATTGCCACTTGTTTTTTTACATTCTCTTCGCTCATTAAAAAATATGCAACACCAACTCTTGTACTGTCTTGTATGATCAGGTCCATTGCAGTTTCTTCAGCAGTTGTCCCTCTTATCTTAGCAACTTCAGCCAATGATTTGCCAGTAAATTTTTTTAATGAATCTTGTTTAAAGCTTAAGAGCAAAACATTTTCAGCTCCACCAGCGCCGTAATAAAGATTTTCCCAATCACTTGCATTTGTGTTCATTGCTTTCTTCATCTCTGCACGGATCTTCGGATCCATTAATCGTTCTCTTAATTTTCCAAAGCCACCGTCTTGCAATGAAGGAGGAAAAGCCGCCGTCATGCCTGTGGCACCGGCGACATAAGTGTACATGTTTGCAGAAACGCTTACTCCTTCGCTTCTTGCTTTTTCAATTCTGCGGATCACACTATCAAGCTTTCCCCAATTATCTTTTCCCGCAGCTTTTAAGTGATAAATTTCTCCGTGAACATTTGCTTCTTTGGCTATACGGATCAATTCTTCTACCGCTTCATAAAATTTATTTCCTTCACTACGCATATGACTAATATAAGAGCCGCCGTATTTAGAAGCTTCTTTGCATAATTCGATCAGTTCTTCTGTTTTTGCAAAAAAAGCGGGAGGATAAATTAGAGATGAGCCAACACCTAATGCCCCTTCTTCCATTGCTTGTCTCACAAGCATTCTCATTGAATCAAGTTGTATTGCTGAAGGGGCAAGATCATCTTCCCCGATCACATAATCTCTCACTGTGGTAGCGCCAATAAAAGATGCCACATTACAACTAATACCTTTCTTCTCCAGAAAATTCAAATATTCGCCAAGCGTATTCCATTCGATCTTATATTTTATATCTCCTTGTGATTTTTGTTCTCTCTCTTTCATGGATGCATTCAATGGCCCCATACTCCATCCTTCACCCATTATTTCAAGAGTAACGCCTTGTTTAATGTCGCTTTGAGAACGACCATCTTCGATCAGAGTTTCAGTGGACCAGCTAAGCATATTTATAAAACCCGGGGCGACTGCATTTCCTTTAGCATCGATCTCATTTTTTGCTGAAACTTTTGACAGGTCACCAATGAATGCAATAGTATCGGCATTAATGCCGATATCTCCTTTGAATGGTTCGCCGCCATTGCCATCATAGATCATTCCATTCCGAACGATGGTATCGTATTGTTCTTTTTCATTGCAAGCAATAAGAATGAATGACGCTGCAAATGTTATAGAGAATATTACTTTTTTCATTTAATCTCTTTTGATCTATTATTCCTGTTTCTATTTCCTGTTTGCTTTAAAAGTTCCGTTGGGTTGAATGAAACTTGCTGCAGTTATTTCCCCTTTACCATTTTCCTCAAATTTTATACTGAACCCCTTTACGATCTTAAAGTCAAATTTGTTTTTGTCTGTGGGGACCAGTTCATATTCCGGCTGTCCTTCAACAAATGCATACAATGTTTTATCTCCTTTGATATAAATTTTTGCAACAGCGCCGGGTTGAAATTCATAATCGCCAACAAATTTTTCAAGATCTGCTTTTGTGATCTCTTTAGGCTTCGGAATGCGATTGAATTCTATGTCTTTTAAACCAGGTTGAATAGGTAAAGACATCATATCTATATCTCCTGCAAGATTTGTATGGAACTGGATATTGAGCTGGCTTTTTTGTGTAGTATCAATCCCATCCTTTTTATCAACACCAAATGTCTGAAATACATCATAATGATAATGTCTTAGCCATACATCACCATTCTGTGTACTAAAGAACAAAGAGTCATTTTTAGAATAAACATCGATATTGCCATAACCTGGATTGTTAAATAATCCTTCATAGTCTTTTGTGGCATGAGAAGGTTTTGTTCCTGTTTTTTTATTGCTTGTAACTTTTGCTTCTGCTTCTTTGGCAGCCACTTTTGCTTTCGCTTGTGCATCATTTGCTCTCTTATTCCAGTCAATTTTGTTTAACCCTAATAGCCTGTCAGCAATTATATTTCTTACAATCCCCGGAACGGCTGACGCATTTTGATTTGTCAAAACAATTATTCCTATACTGTCAGATGGGTAAAAACTTGTGCTGGCAGAAAATCCATCAATATTACCTCCATGTTCTACACGATAGTGACCACGGTAAGCACTTAGGAACCATCCAAATCCATAGTTACTTAAAAATGCGTCGGGGACTTCTTTATCAGGTAAAGCACCACTTACCACCATTTGAGATGACATAGCCTGTGTTACATAATTCGCCGGTAAAATTTCTTTGCCATTGAATTTTCCTCCATTGATCCATGTGATGACCCAATTAGCCATTTCGGTTACGCTGCTGTTGATGCTTCCAGCCGGGCCCATCGCATTTATATCATAGTAATCTGTTTTTTTAATGATGCTGTCTTTATATACTACATATCCTGATGCAGCATCACTCATTTTTTCAAGATCATGAACTGAAAAATTAGAGCTATTCATTCCAAGCGGGGTGAAAATATTTTCTTTTACATTTTGTTCCCAGCTCTTGCCCATCAATTTTTCAGATATCATTCCCTGTACAAGGAACATAAAGTTGTTGTATTGCCATGTTTGTCTTAGCGGCGCTGTTGGTTCCTGGTATTTTATTCTTTGTAATAAACTATCCCTTGATGAAGTATTGAAAAGATACCATGAATAATCATGACGTGGTAAACCTGTACGATGACACATCAAATCTCTAACAGTGATCGTGTTATTCATTTCATCTTTGAAAAATTTGAGGTCCGGTAAATATTCGGTTGCTGGTTTATCAAGATCAAGTTTGCCATCTTTTGTAAGCAAACCAAGTAATGATGCTGTAAACGCTTTGGTACAGGAACCAATTGCAAAAAAAGTATTTGGTGTTACCGGCAATTGTTTTTCCATATCACGGTAGCCAAAACCTTTGGCGTAAATTATTTTGTCTTTGCTGACAACTGCAATGGCAAAACCAGCAGCCTTCCTGTCTTTTAATACCCTTGCAAAAACTGTATCGAGTCCTGCAAAAGGATCGGGATGGCTATTTGTAGTTTTTTGTGCAAATAAGGAAGTGGTGATGATCAGTATCAGCAATAAGACCTGTAGTGATTTCATATTATTTTTATTTAAGGGCTTGTTCAAGATCGTTTAAAATGTCATCAATATTCTCTAAACCTACGCTCATTCTTATTAATCCATCCGTGATACCATATTTTTCACGACTTTCTTTTGGTGTTCCTGCATGCGTCATGGATGCAGGGTGACAAAGTATACTTTCTGCTGTGCCAAGTGAAACTGTACGAACACACATTTTAAGTTTGTTCATAAAGTCAATACCGGCTTTCAGCCCGTTTTTCATTTCATAACTTAACATGCCACCTCCGTGGTTCATTTGTTTCATGGCAACTTTATGATCGGGATGCGAAGGGAGACCTGCATAATTCACTTTGGAAATAGCAGAATGAGTATTGAGAAACTCTGCCACTTTCATAGCATTAAAACAATGACGTTCCATTCGCAGCTCTAGGGTTTTCATTCCCTGTGTCAACAGGAATGCATCAAATGGATTGCTGTTAACACCAAGAATACGATAAGTTTTTTTTACATGCCCATTCATTCTTTCAAGGTCTTTTCCCAGTAAAACTCCACCAATAGCAGTACCATGGCCGTTCAGGAACTTTGTAGTGCTGTGAAAAACATAATCAACTCCATAGCGAAATGGTTGTTGTAGATAGGGAGTAGCAAAAGTATTATCAACGGCGACCTGCAAATTATTAGCCTTAGCGATCTTTGTCAGTTCTTCAAGATCCACACATTGAATTGTTGGATTAGCAGGTGTTTCCAGGTACATCATTTTAATTTCAGGATTTGCCTTAATTGCTTCCGTTGCTTTATTCAAATCCCTGAGATCAACAATAACCGGTTCAATGCCAAACTGCGGAAGAATTCTTGTGATCATTTCTTCAAAACCGCTATACAATGAATAATGAGTAAGTATTTTGTCGCCTTTTTTTAGATTGCTAACCATTAAGGTTGTCAATGCTGCCATACCAGATGCGTGTAGAAAGGCTTTCAACTGTAAAGGATCTCCAGAAGTATCTTTTAAACCAAATGCTTCCAATGCTGCGATTTTATTTTCAGCTTCTGTGAAGTTTGGATTGCCCCAGCGACTATAAATATATCCTTCTTCTTCTCCGCTAAAGCGTCTCATTCCTTGTTCTGCTTCATCATAAACGAACGTTGATGAGGCATAAATAGGAGTGACATGCGAATAAAGGGGATCTTGCTTGTGCCCTGCATGCAAAGCAGCAGAGCCGAAACCGGAAAGTGGAAAACTTTTATCCATTTTAAAATTTTGAATAGGAAATTTGATAACCAATCCGCCAAATGCGGAATCAAATGTAAATGATTTCGACTTCAGCTGTAAAAGCCACACACAAACCATCACTAACTAACCCAACAATGAAAGATCTTCTTTCTCAACTGGCTGCCTATAATATTTGGGCGAATCAAAAATTACTGGAAATAATTCTTGGTTTACCGGAAGAAAAGCAAAAACAGGAGTTACCCAGCAGTTTCAAAAGTTTGCACACAACTTTATTTCACATGTGGGATGCGGAAAGCATTTGGTGGCAACGTATGAAATTGCATGAACGCATTATCCGGCCCAGCGACAATGTTAATTCGTCAATGAAAGATGTTGCCAATGGTTTATTACAACAGAATCAACAATGGCAGGAATGGGTGAATACGGCTACTGATCCCATGCTTGATCACGTCTTTCAATATTACAATCAGAAAAAAGAATCATTCAAGCAGCCTATCTTTCAAATGTTGCTGCATGTCTTCAATCATAGCACTTATCATCGCGGACAATTGGTAAATATGCTTCGCCAATTGGGGATAGAAAAAATTCCGCAGACCGATTTTATTGTTTGGAGCAGGAAAAAGTAAAAATTCTTTTCAAATATTTTAATACTCCCATCTTACAAGTGTAGCTCCCCATGTAAAGCCACCACCAAATGCCGCAAGAACAATTAAGTCTCCTTTGTTTATCTCATGTTTAAAATCCCAAAGACAAAGAGGAATCGTTGCAGCTGTCGTGTTGCCGTAGCGATGAATATTCAACATCACTTTCTCCGGACTAAGTCCCATACGATTTGCAGTGGCATCAATAATTCTTTTGTTTGCCTGGTGGGGGACTAACCATGCAATATCATCACCGGTTAAATTATTTCTTTCAAGCAATTCAGCGCTTACATCAGCCATTCCTTTTACTGCAAATTTGAAAACAGGCTGGCCATCCTGGTAAATAAAATGTTCTTTGTTATTAACTGTTTCAATTGATGCCGGCCTTTGCGAACCACCCGCTTTCTGATATAGATATTGACGACCACTGCCATCACTTTTTAAAATTGTATCTAATAAACCATAACCTTCATGATTTGGTTCTAATAAAACGCAACCAGCACCATCACCAAAAAGGATACAAGTAGTACGATCAGTATAATCAACTATGGCACTCATTTTATCAGCACCAACAACAACAACTTTCTTGTAACGTCCACTTTCAATAAATGAGGCACCTGTTGTAAGTCCATATAAAAAACCAGAACAAGCCGCATTCAAATCAAAGCCAAAAGCATTTGTTGCTCCTATTTTATCGCAGATAATATTGGCAGTTGCAGGGAACAACATATCTGGGGTAACAGTACAACAGATCATGCAATCAATTTCTTTTGGATCGATACCCCTTTTATGACAAAGTTCAAGTACAGCAGGGGCTCCGAGATCAGAAGTAGCTTTGCCTTCGCCTCTTAATATTCTTCTTTCAGAAATTCCTGTTCTGCTTCTTATCCATTCATCATTCGTTTCCACCATTTTTTCAAGGTCTGCGTTAGTAAGTTTATCTGGAGGGATATATCCGCCGACTGCGGTAATGGCAGCAGTAATTTTCTTTATCATATTGCGGGCAAAGGTAATGGGTATGTCGGAATTGGGAATTTGGAATTGGTGATTTGATAGCCATATTTCTTCGTGTATAAAATATATTTCATCTTCAAGATCCTAATTACCAATTACTAATTACCAATTCCTTTCCTATTTTCGCAGCTATGTTTGCTTATCTTGATGGAAAATTTGTTTTCAAAAGCCCGGCACTGGTGCATGTTGATGTAAATGGGGTGGGCTACGAAGTGCAGATAAGTTTAAACACCTTTTCAAAGATTCAGCACCTTGAAAAGGGTCAATTACACACTTGCCTCCTGATTCGGGAAGATGCTCATATTCTGTATGGTTTCTTCGACAAAGCCGAAAAAGAAATGTTTCTTAATTTAATTTCTGTTTCAGGAATTGGTGCAACAACTGCAAGAATGATGTTGTCTTACATGAAGCCCGATGAACTTACGAGGTTAATCGTACTTAGTGATATTCATGGACTTGAAAAGATAAAAGGGATCGGCAAAAAAACAGCCGAACGATTAGTGTTGGAGCTAAAAGATAAAATGTCCAAACAACCGTTAGATTTAAATATTTCTCCTTTGAAACACAATACATTGCATATCGATGCGTTAAATGCCCTGATGGCCCTGGGAATAGCCCGGAATACCGCCGATCAGGCAATCAATAGGGTCACACAATCAGACCCTTCTTTAACCTCCCTTGAGGATGTTATCAAGAAAGCTTTAAAAACTCTGTAAGCCTATCGATTGACAATTTTACCTAACTAATTCTGTTGAGAAAGTTTTGAGCCCTAAGTTAACCACCATATTCCGGACGCTGGTAGCAGTCGTCATTTTTGCTTTCATTGCCATCAAAGGAAATGCTTCGCCTTATCCATTGGTTAACGACTTTTATTTTCCCGAAGATACAATTCGTCCTACACAGCCCGACCGTTATGGTGATCCTTATAACTATCCAAACCGTAATCCATTTTATTTAAAGGATACAGCATTTGTAAAAAGAACGATCGAGTATGATCCTGTAACAAAACAATACTATGTCATTGAAAAGATCGGGAATAATTATTACCGTACACCAATGTCATTCACGATGAAAGAATTCGTGGACCTTAAAGGAAGAGAAGATGAGAATGATTATTTCAAAAAAAGAGCCAGCCTGCTTTCTAATCTTAACAGGAGAACCTATAAACCAAAGCCAACTTTTATAAATGATTGGGTAAATAGAATTGTTGGTAATGGTAAAATTGAAATTAAACCAACAGGTTTTGTGGGTCTTACTATTGGCTACCAGGGTCAAAAAATAAATAATCCAACATTACCTGAAAGATCACGTAATAATGGAGGATTGGATTTTGATATGAACAGCCAGTTTCAGGTGGATGCAAGTATTGGTGATAAACTTAAACTGCCGATCAATTATAATACACTTGCAAATTTCAATTTTGAAAATCAATTGAAACTAGATTATCAGGGAAGGGATGATGAGGTATTGAAACAATTTCAGGCTGGTAATACAAGCTTTACATCTAAAGGAACATTGATACCTGGTGCTCAATCTTTGTTTGGTTTAAAAACACAGTTGCAGTTCGGAAAATTATTTGTAACCACAGTAATTGCAAATCAACGGGCACAACGTCAAACAATGGGATTACAAGGCGGTTCGGCAACACAAACTTTTACTTACAAAGCTGATGAATATGAAGAGAACCGGCATTTCTTAATGGCGCAATATTTCAGGAACAATTATAACAAGGCCATGAAGGAAATTCCTCTTGTTAATTCACTGGCACAGATCCTTCGGGTAGAAGTTTGGGTAACTAACAGAACTGGTGCTACAACTGACACAAGAGATGTTGTTGCATTAATGGATCTTGGTGAAGGACAACCTTACGGCCCATGGGGCGGATTAGGAAATGTGCCACCAAGAAATGATGCAAATACTCTTTATTCTACAATTTTGGCTGCACCCCAGGCAAGAAGTTCTTCAGCAGTTACAAGTGTATTATCTGGAGCAGGTCTTCAACCAGTACAGGATTTTGAAAAAACATTTGCCCGCAAACTTTTGCCTACTGATTATTATTTTAATCCGCAGATCGGATTTATTTCTTTAAATCAGCAATTGCAACCTGATGAAGTATTGGGTATCGCATTTCAATATACTTATAATGGAAAAGTTTACCAGGTTGGTGAATTTTCAACTGATGTTCCGCCAGATTCAACTGCTACTACACAACCAGTTCTATTTTTAAAATTATTAAAGGCAACATCACAGCGTACTTACCTTCCTATTTGGGACCTGATGATGAAGAACGTTTATTCCGTTGGTTTTGGTCAGCTTGAACGTTCGGATTTTAAATTAGATGTTTTATACGAAGAGCCAAGTCTTGGTGAAAAAAGATACTTACCTCCAGATAGCGTAAGTGCTTCTTATAAAGGTCAGCCATTGATATCTTTATTGAATCTTGATCGTTTGAATAATCAAAACGACCCGCAACCAGATGGGGTATTTGACTTTGTAGAGGGCTTTACAATTATTTCATCCCAAAGTCGCATCATCTTCCCTGTACTGGAACCGTTTGGAAAAGATCTTGAATATGTTTTTTCTGATGCCGACAGTATACAGAAGCGACAGAAATTTCTTTTTTATCCTTTGTATGATACGATTAAAGCCATTGCGCAAACCTATGCCAATCTGAACCGATTCAAATTTGTTGGTAAAAGCAAATCTGGCCTTGGTAATTCAGAATACCAGCTTGGATTTAATATTCCCCGTGGGTCGGTCACAGTATCAGCAGGCGGGCAACAGCTTCGTGAGAACGTAGATTATGAGATCAACTACGATCTCGGATCTTTAAAAGTAATTAACCAGGCGATCATCAATTCAGGCATTCCTGTAAACATACAATATGAGAACCAGGCAACTTATGGTTTGCAAAACAGGAATTATACGGCAATCCGACTCGATTATCTTGCGAGTAAGAAATTTACTCTTGGTGGTACTATCGTACGATTAGGCGAACGTCCATTTTTTATAAAACAGAATTATGGCGACGATCCTATCCGCAATACGATGTATGGTATTGACTTCGATTATGCAAATGATATACCGCGACTTTCACGGTGGCTTGATAAACTTCCATTTTATTCTACCAAAGCAATGTCAAGCATAAAAGCTTATGGTGAAGCTGCGTATCTCGATCCAGGTCACGCAAAACAGATCGGTAAAGGAAATGAGGGTGTGATTTATATTGATGACTTTGAAGGGACCAAGAGTAGCATTGATCTTCGCTTTCCTTTGATCAGCTGGACGCTGGCGTCAACTCCGCAAAAAGCAGTAGATGCGAATGGAAATATATTATTTCCTGAAGCGACACTACATAATGATCTTGCTTATGGTTATAACCGTGCTAAACTTGCGTGGTATAATATTGAGCAGGTATTGCAAGAATATGGTAATACAAATAATCCATTGGGAAGAAATGCAGATGAACTATCAAAGCCAGAAACAAGACAGGTTTATTCTTATGAGATCTTTCCAAATAAGACAACGGATTTTGGGCAATCTTTAATTACCACTTTTGATCTTTCATTTTATCCAAAGGAAAGAGGGCCTTACAATTTTGAATACAGGAACTCACGAGTAAATGGAAACGGAAATCTATTGAACCCAAAACAAGCATGGGGTGGTTTGATGCGTAACATTGACCAAACAGATTTTGAAACAGGTAACATTGAGTTTATAGAATTTTGGCTACAAGATCCTTTTGTGAACAAACCAAATAGTAACGGAGGCTTTTTATATTTTAATCTTGGAAATATTTCAGAAGATATTTTAAATGATGGTAAGAGAGCTTATGAAAATGGCTTACCAACTATAAAAAATCCGGCCATTCCTGTCGATACAAATACTGTTTGGGGCCGTGTACCATCCAATCCTATACAGGTTACCAATGCATTCAGCAATGATCCGGATGATCGTCCTTACCAGGATGTGGGTTATGATGGACTAACCGACACGTTGGAAAGAACGAAGCAAAAAAAATACTTATCTGACCTTGCGTCAATCCATGGCACCAGTTCACAGATCTATCAAAAGGCGGTTGTTGATCCATCTGCAGATAATTTCAGAAACTATCGCGATGCTTATTATGATCAACAACAGGCGGGAATTTTAGCCAGGTATAAAGAAGTAAATAATCCACACGGTAACTCGCCGATCTCAGATAACAATACAGAATATGTAAATGCATTTACACTTTATCCTGACCAGGAAGAGTTAAATCGTGATAATACATTGAATGAAGTAGAAGAGTATTTTCAATACAGAGTTGAGTTAAAACCATTCATGACAGTCGGCTCTGAATTTGTCACCGATAAAAGAGAAGTAGACGTTAAATTGGTGAACGGCCAAACAAGAAAAGAAAACTGGTATTTATTCCGGATACCTGTGAGTAAGTACCAGGATAAAGTAGGAAATATTCCGGATTTCAAATCGATCCGTTTTATTCGTATGTTTCTTACTGGCTTTGAAGATACAGTAGTTTGTCGTTTTGCAAAGCTTGAATTAGTGCGCAATCAATGGCGCAAATTCTCATATGAGATAGATACAACGGGTATTTTTAAAAAATTGCCAGCTAACGACCCGGTGAAAGTGGATGTATTAGCAGTAAACGTAGAAGAGAATGATCAGCGTCAGCCAATACCTTATAAAATACCACCTGGTATTGAAAGACAACAACAGCTTAGCAACAACAACGTCCCTTTATTATTAAATGAACAATCAATAAGTCTTAAGTTCAATACGCTAACCCAGAAAGAATCACGTGGCGTATTTAAGACAGTGAATTTTGATCTTCGCCAATATGGCAAGCTTGATATGTTTATTCACGCAGAAAATGGATTTCCAGGTGAATTTATTAAGGACAAAGATCTGAATGCTGTAATACGTATTGGTAACGATTTTGTAGGAAATTATTACGAGATAAGGATCCCGTTGAAAATGACAAAATGGTTTGAAACGGATTCATTATCTATTTGGCCCGAAATAAATAACCTGTCTCTCGATCTGCAGGAACTCGTTCGATTAAAAACACGAAGAAATAAAGCAGGAGTTTCACCAGCACAATACTATAGTGAAACGATAGGAGAAAGAAAATTTGCAATGATCGGGAATCCAAATCTGGGAGAAGTAAGGGGTGTATTTATGGGTATCGAAAATTTAAAACCTGAACCGATCACTGCAGAAATATGGTTTAATGAATTGCGTCTTTCACACCTTGATGAGAAAGGTGGTTGGGCCGCCATCGGAAGATTGGATATCATTGGAGCTGATCTTTTCAATATCAGCGCATCAGTGGGTGCCAGAAGTGCCGGGTTTGGTACATTGGAGCAAAAAGTAAATGAACGCAGCCGTGAAGATTATTCGCAATTTGATATAAATGCGAATATTGATGCGGGAAAACTATTACCGCGAAAATTTGGAATGCAGATACCGATCTATACCGGCATAAGTCATAATAGTGCCACTCCGGAATATGATCCTTATGACCTTGATATAAAGCTCAAAGACAAATTAAAAGCCAGTCCAAAAGAAAAACAGGATTCAATAAAGAGAGAAGCAGTAGATGAAACAACGATCAAAACATTTACACTAACCAATGTAAAAAAATTAAAACTTAATAATAAGAAACCAAGGTTCTGGGATATTTCGAATTTTGATTTTAATTATTCTTTTACAAAAATTACGAAAAAGAACCCGTTGATCGATTATGATGAAATGAAAAGAACACGTGGCGCCATCGCCTATAATTATGCACCACAACCAAAATATTGGGAACCATTTAAGAGTTTAATAAAATCAAATTCGAAATGGTTGGCGTTTGTCAAAGATTTCAATCTTAATTATGCTCCGGCTCAAGTATCTCTGAAAGCAGATGTATTCAGGCAGTTTGGTGCATTGCGACCTAAAAATGTGGGTGGCGGCCCTTATCAGATACCTGAGAGTTATGATAAGTTCTTCACTTTCGATCGTTATTTTATTCTTCGTTGGGACCTGACAAAGTCAGTGAGTCTTGATTATAATGCAATAAATAATGCAAGAATTGATGAGCCTTATGGGCGGATCAACACAAAAGAGAAAAAGGATACTGTAAGAAAGAATTTCTGGGATGGAGGAAGAAATACCCATTTCCACCAGGATGTAACATTTACATATAATTTCCCGACAATTAAATTCCCTCTTATTGATTGGACATCTTTGCGGGCAAGTTACAGAGCAGAGTATGATTGGCTCACAGCATCGCTGCTTGCAAAGGATCTTGGAAATACAATTACGAATGCCCAAACAAAAAATCTGAATGCGGACCTGAATTTTGAACAGCTTTATACAAAATCAAGATTTTTAAAGGCCGTTTATTCTACTGCACCACCAACACCCAAACAAAATAACAATGCAACAAATCCCAAAACAACTAAGAAAGACGTAAACACTGATTCGCTTTCAAAAAAGGAAGCAAGAAAACTTAGAAAACTTAAACGCAAAGAGGAAAGAAAATTAAGAAGGCTGCAAAGACAAAATTCAGTACCTGAAGTAAACGGAATAGTGAAAGGTGTAACGAAAGTACTTACATCAGTAAAAAGAGTAGGAATTCAACATACAGAAACTGCGGGAACAGCATTACCCGGTTATCTTGATAGTACAAAGTTTTTAGGACAGAACTGGAAGAGTATGCAACCCGGTTTTGATTTCATTTTAGGTTATCAACCCGATACAAACTGGATCAACATGAAAGGAATGGAAGGTGTTTTATCAAAAGATCCGCGGTTCAATTCATTGATACTACAACGTTATGATCAACGGTTAAATCTCTCAGCGTTGGTTTCTCCTGTGCGCAACCTTACCATCGACGTTAACATGGATAAAACATTTTCTAAAAACTATTCTGAATTATTTAAAGATACCAGTGCTACGCTGACAGAAGGATTTAAGAGACTGAATCCTTATTCGCTTGGTAGTTTCAGCATTACTTATATTTCATACCAGACATTGTTCAAAAAATTTGATCCAAATATTGTTTCAGCAACATTCAAGCAATTTGAAAATAACAGGATCATCCTTTCAGAAAAACTTGGTAAATCAAATCCATATAATGGTCCAAACCCGACACCAGGTGCCGATGGATATTACCAGGGCTATGGCAGGTATGCGCAGGATGTGATCATTCCTGCATTTATTTCTGCTTATACTAATAAAGATCCGACAAGTATCGCGTTGGTGAAAAATTCAAATCCGAAAACAAGTGCAAACCCTTTCAGTGGTTTAAAAGCAAAACCAAACTGGAACATTACTTATAATGCAACTAATATAAAGGGGCTTGAGAAGGTATTTACAAATATCATGTTTCGTCATGGGTACCGTAGCACTTTAAGTATGAATAGTTATAACTCTGCTTTATTCTTCCAGGATCCATTCCATTATAGCTACCCGGAATTCGTTGACCCTTTAACTGGCAACTATGTTCCTTATTTCTTTATTCCGAATATAACGATCACTGAAGAGTTCAGTCCATTAATTTCAATGGATATGACATTTACAAATAGACTGTCTGCAAGAATGGAATATCGTAAATCAAGACAGTTAAGTTTAAGCCTTATCGATTATCAATTGGCAGAGAATCGTTCTGAGGAATTAACTATTGGTGCTGACTGGACAGTAAGAGGAATGCCTTTGCTCAAAAAAGTACCTTTCATGAAAGGAAAGCTGGATAATGATGTAACTTTCAAGCTTGATTTCAGTATAAGAGATGATGCCACTGCTAATAGTAAACTTGACCAGGACGCATCATTCGGAACAGCAGGACAAAAAGTAATTAATATCAATCCTACTATTGATTATACTGTTAACAGCCGTATAAGAGCAACGCTGTTCTTCCAGCAAACAAGAACAATTCCTAAGATCGCTACTACAGCACCGATCACAAATACGAGGGCCGGTTTGCAGTTAACGATCTCATTAGCACAATAGAACCACGATTTTAATGAAAGGATTGAGAGGAAATATGGATACAATTTTTTAAAGGAACATTCATATAGAATGAATGCTAACCTGGGATCAATTAGCAATATCACGGAAATTACATGCTGAAGGCAGATCGGAATCAGATATTTAATTCAAACGATTTACTAAAATGAAGGGTTACTTCACTATTTCTTTTCAATCCCATTAAAAATCATGTAAATCACGTTCTACTTCACTTTCTTAAACATCATCACATAACCGCAAAGATTCTTTTTCTTTTGCTTGTTGACCTGGACAGGTTTCATCATGTGAAATTCGGAGAACTTTGGTTGATATTCGTAGGAGATAACATTGCCATCGACATCACCCCATCTATTTTGTTTGAAATAAACTTGCTTTTCATTCCAGTCGAACATGCGAACTTCATACAGGCGGCTGGTATAATCACCGATAAAGACAAATTGATAAAGACTTCCCTGGTTCAGCGGAACGATCACTGGCATTTCATATTCGCTTTCCATCGTGATCGAAGCTTCTTTCATCAACACAAAGCCATCATCAGAATATAATTTTTTGAGACTATCAACCTGGTGAGCAATCAACTGATCACTGCATGATTGTACTTTGATCACATTTGATTGTGAATGGACTGAGAGTATACTCAGCATTAGTATAAATAAAACCAGGCACGGCTTTTTCATAAGGGTTCTTAACAGGTATTGAAATAATAACTTCATAAATATAGATGCTATTGCAATGAGGTCTAAATTTTTATATAACAAAAATCAAAAGAGGGTACAAGTTCCAAGGTCTACTACGTAAGTTTAAAAAGGCGGATCTGGTAAATAGGATTAGTAAATATCAGGGAGATGGGAACCCGGAATCGTAAATCTACGAAAACGATTTAAACTATTTAAAAATTGTTGATTGTCATCAAACTATTTGCGATTAAAATAGATCGCATTGGCCTGCTGAGTGCATGTTAATACAAGATCATTTATGCAAACATGGGGAGGAAGGGTTGTACAATAATAGATCACATCGGCTACATCTTCTGCAGTTAATGGAGTCAGACCATCATATATTTTTTTTGCGGTTGCTTCATCACCTTTGAACCGAACAAGGGAAAACTCTGTTTCTGCTGCACCGGGATGTATTGCAGTTACTTTAATTCCATATCTTAATAGGTCAACTCTCATTGATTGAGAAAGTATGTCAACGGCAGCTTTAGTAGCACAATAAACATTTCCTTTTTCATAAACTTCTCTTGCCACAGAACCAAGATTAATAATCTGAGGAGCGGAGCTTTTTTTAATCAAAGGCAACAATGCTTTTGTTGAATAAATTAATCCCTTCACATTTGTATCGATCATCGTGTCCCAATCATCAATGTCTGCATCGTCGAAATAGTCCCTGCCAAGTGCAAGTCCAGCATTGTTTATTAAAATATCTATATGTTGCCAATCTTCAGGAATATTTTTTACAGCTTCAAAAACTTCCTGCCTGTTTCTAACATCGAAAGCCGAAACAAGAATTGCAGTGTTATATTTTTTTTCAAGATGTTCTTTTAATTCAAGAAGCCTTTCTTCACGTCGTCCGTTAATGATCAGATCATAACCATGACAAGCAAATTTCTCCGCACATGCTTTTCCAAAGCCAGACGATGCACCAGTGATAAAAACAATTTTTGACATAGAATATAATATGGAATAAAACCATTAACTAAGAAAGCGAAGATAATCTAACTGGCATTTACCTGATAAGCGTAGAAGTTCCTTTTTGAAAAATTGGTTTACCTGTATAATCGACCGCTTTTACCAGCCATACATAGGTGTTTGTAGTTTGAGGCTTGCCACCGATCTCTCCATTCCAACCCTGACCGTTAACAGTTGTACTGAAGACAAGCTGTCCCCAACGATTGTAAACCCTGAAGTATTCGATACGTTCAACACCGACTGCGATCGGTTTCAAAACATCATTCAATCCATCACCATTAGGAGTAAAACCTGTTGGGACAAATATTTGTGGATTGGTGCGGAAAATTTTTACAAGAATAGTTGCCGAATCAAGACAGCCAAGCAGGTTCGTTACATAAACCTTATAACGGATGCTGTCTATAGTGCTAGTGATCACGGAAACAGGATTTGAAATGGATGTATTGTTTAAATATGTGGCAGGTGTCCATACATAATTTTCACCGCCGTTTGCATTTAATTGCAATGGTTGACCAAACACTATCATCGTGTCCTTTCCTGCTGATGCTTGTATTTTCGGAAGTACGGTAACACGGATAGTATCGTAGCTTGGCTTAGGACATCCCAGAATATCGGTTGCTGTCAAAATATAATTTGTTGTAATTGTGGGATGCGCAATTGGATTAAGAATATTCGGATTGCTTAATGATCCCTGGGGCCGCCAGAAATAATTACTTGCTACTACACTGGCATTTAATTGCACAGAAGCATCATGGCATATTGATATGTCAGGCCCTGCATTGACCATTGGGTAAGGAACAGGGAAAATAGTTACATCATCAGTAGAAAAACATTTGCCTACTCTTGCTGTAAGTTGATAAGTTGTTGCAACAGATGGGTTGGCAATTGGATTTAGAATATTCGGATTGCTGAGATTTAAGTTAGGTGTCCATGAAAATTGTAAGCCATCCGTGGTCGCATTTAATTGCACACCATCACCAGCGCAAAAAGTTGTATCAGCCCTTACACTTAATGTCACCCGATCGACAACACGAACCCTTACAGAATCATTATTGACACAACCATTATCATCTAATTGAATTTTATACCACGTTGTAGTTTTGGGATAAACAAGCGGGTTGGCTGTATTTGGAAGGATGATATTATAATTCGGGGTCCACGAATATACTCCTGAACCGGATGCTGATAATTGAAGGGTATCAATGTCACAAATAAGCGTATCACGGAATGGTAAAGTAATAGGAGGCTTATCAATAATTGTAATCACTTTTGTCGCTGTATCAATACAACCTTTACTGCTTTGAACGATCAATTGAGCATTTTTTATTCCGATAGCCGGATAACTATAAACAGGATTTCGCAAACGTGATGTGTCATTGGTGACAGTTGATTCTCCAAAATCCCATCGCCAGTTGCTAACTACTCCATATGCAGTAGTGGTAGCGTCCGTAAATGTGGTTGGTTTAGTTACACAAATACCAGAAGAATTGAAGTCAGGAAAAAAGCCCGGATAGATCCCCAGTTGCATAGTTGCAGAATCAGTGCACAATCCTCCAGGATTCACAACAAGCTTTATAACGTAAAGGCCCGTATCAGGATAAGTGAATGAAGGTGTTTGAAGATTTGAAGTATCTGAATTCACCGACGGTATTCCAAAGTCCCAATGCCATGCATAGATCAATGGGGATGGAGTCAGGTTTTGAAAAGTAGTTATGAAATCATCGCAATGGGTTGCGGACAATGGGAGTTCTGCCGCTGCAAAATCACAATCCGCTACTTTGATTTGAAGGTCCTTTCGTTGGGTAGCGATGACAACTCCGTTGCGTGTTTCATTGACGCAAACTGTTACCACATAAATACCTGCTATAGGTGCAATTCCTGTTATAAGCCCTGTATTTGGATTAATATTGATTGTTGGGCCAAGCGGAGCACTTGCTCCATATCCGGATGAATAAGGCACACTTACGTATGGAGGGTTTGTTGGCGGCGCAGGTGCAGTACATGTTCCGCAAGTACCCTGATTTGTTGCGCCACCACCAGGATAGGCACTACAAAATGAATAAGTCAAATTATCGGATGCATCAGGATCAATTGCTCCAAAACTGTATGAGAAATCTTTGGAAGCACATACAATAACTGTATCCTGTCCCACAAATTTTGCGCTGTTGTTTGCCGGGCCGCTTGCTACTGAGGAGGTACCAGGTATTTCAGCTGTATATGTGGCTCCAACAGAAGAAGACCCAATCAAATTATTTATGCCTACTATCCTGCAACAGCGTTGATAACTTATTAAATACCCACTTGCAATTCCCGGAAGGTCTACATCAAATTCATAATACCCTACCTGGTAACATACCTGCGGTGGATTAGTTATACAAGGATTAGGAGCACTTATTTGTAACTGTACAATTTGCGCCCTGGGAACATCATTCCTCGACCATACAATTGCTCCAGTTGATCTGTTAAAAATTCCTATGGCAGCAGTTGCGTCAAGTGCCGCACCGGTTGAAAAACAGTCACGATATAATTTAAGGGTAACGTGGTACGTATATATGTTTCCATTCTGGTTTGTAAGGGTATAATACATTTCACCACCCGTTATATGATTTGCAAAAGAAGGTGCAGAAACAGCGATGAAAAGTATAACCAATAATTTTTTCATTGTGGATATGGTTCGATGACCTTTTACTGTAAGGTCTCATCGGGATCGAATAGCTTTTTGCCAGTAGAATAGTTTCCACCGGGCCGAATCCGATTTGAAATTACAAAAAATTTGTTGCTTGCCTAACTACATCAATACGGCTAACACTCCTTCAAAAGACCTTGATATATAAACGAATGCTGCACAATAAAGTTGTTAGAAAAAATAAAAAAAACCTCGATAGTAGAGGGGTTTCAAAAGCTCTTTTGGAGCATCTTACCTTAAAAGCATTACGGTTCCTTTCTTAAAATGAACCTGGCCTATAATATCCGTTGCTCTTACCATCCAGATAAAAGTACCTGCGTTTTGTTTGATGCCATTAATTGTTCCATCCCATCCTTGGCCATCATTCTTATTATGGCTATACACCAAAGCTCCCCAGCGATTATAAACCTGGAAATAATCTACTGATTTCATTCCAACATATATCGGTCTGAAAACATCATTTCTTCCATCCCCGTTTGGAGTAAAACCGGTTGGGACAAAAATCTCAGGTCCTGTTTTATAAACCCTGATAGTAATGCTGGCAGTATCATAACAACCTGCCTGGTCCGTAACGGTTACCATATAAGTTACATATTCAGGATTGCCATCCAATAGAGCTATCGGCCCTTGTATATTTGGATTGTTCAATCCTGTGACAGGCGACCACTGATAAGTCACACCTCCCGTTGCTTTTAATTGTAATGGAAGGTTTGCAATTATTACCGTGTCATTTCCTGCAAATGCATTTACTTTCGGCAATACTGTTACAGTAACAGTATCATAAGAAGGCTTGGGGCAGCCGGAACTAAGATCAGTTGCTGCTAATATATATGAAGTAGTGGCTTTTGGAGCAGCGACAGGGTTCAACACAGTTGGATCGCTTAAGCTGGATTGATTTGACCATGTAAATGCTGTTCCATTCGTTTGCGCATTCAATTGTGTTGTCGAATTATCACAAATATCAACATCACTTCCTGCATTTACTGTCGGTTTAGGAATAACAGTAACAACCACATTCTCGGTTGCAATACAACCACCGGTCCTTGCAGTAATTTGATAAGTTGTCGTTACAGCAGGTCTTGCTATTGGGTTTAAAATATTAGGATTACTCAATGTTGGATCCGGTGTCCATGCATACTGCAATCCATCTGTATTTGCCGAAAGCTGTACAGGATCACTTGCACAAATAGAAGTATCATTACTTGCTGTAAGATTAACACGACTAATAACTCGTACTCTTACGGAATCTGTATTAATACAACCATTATCATTAAACTGTACTGTGTATACAGTTGTTATTTTTGGATACACTAATGGTGTTACCGAAGTATAATTAAGAATATTGTAATTGGGTGTCCATGAAATGGCACCACTACCAGTTGCATTTAACTGTACTGTATCTACATTACAAATAAGGGTATCACGAAATGCCATTGTAATGGGAGGTTTATCAATAACAGTTACAGGTTTGTAAATAGTATCACGACAACCTTTGGAACTACCTACAATAAATTCGGCCGTATAGCTTCCGACAGCGGTATATGTGTATTGCGGATTTCGCATTCGTGATGTATCGCTTAAAATACTCGTGACACCAAAATCATATCGCCAGAAATTTACATTGCCATAAGTCGCAGTCGTTCGATCTCTAAATTGAATTGGCGCATTCATACACATACCAGTAATATCGAAATCCGGAAAAAAGCCAGGAAAGACCCTTACTTGCGCAGTAGTAGAATCAGAACAAGGCGCATTTCTGTTTGCAACAACTTTAACGGTATAAATTCCTGTATCGGGATAGTTATAAGTTGGTCCGGCTAGATGCGAAGTATCTGCCAGTGTCGTCAGATCACCAAAATCCCAGAAATAACTATTGATCAGAGAACTTGGTGAAAGATTGGCGAAAGTCATACTGAGGTTTGTGCAATTAATATAACCCTCGGGCTCCAGTCTTACTGTTGCTACATCACAATCAGCTACTTTAATTTGAAGATCTTTCCGCTGTGTGGCGATAAGCTCACCATTACGCCATTCTTTTACTGCAACAGTCACAACGTATATCCCTGCCGCGGGAGCTGTACCAGTTATCATGCCATTTGAAGCATTAATATTGACCCCACTTCCCATTGGTGATGTTCCACTATAAGGAGCATTGTAGTTAAGATTTATATAAGGTGGTGGCGCCGGTGGATTTGGCACCGTTCCGCCAGTATTAGTATATCCAGGTGTAAACTCATAAGTGAGAGCATCGCCATCGGCATCCGTTGCGCCGAAATTGTATGTAAAAGGATAACCTGCACAAATGATCACGGTATCGATGCCCAAAAACTTTGCGCTGTTATTTGCCGGTGCTGTAGGCTCAGAAAAGTTACCGGGTATTTCGGCTGTATATGTTGCACCAAAGTTTGCAGAAGGTGCTACAAGATTTGTAATATTTATTACCCTGCAACAACGTGCCCATGTAATAATATAACCAGCAGAGGAAGCAGGAACTGCAAGGGTAAAAGTGTACAATCCCACCTGGTAAGACACAAGAGGTGGATTAACGATACATGGCCCTGGAGTGGCTGTTAATGTATAAAGACTTGATTGATTTATTTGCCTGGGCCAACTTGGCACCATAGCATTTGTACCTTTCTGATATACTGATACAGTTATCGGATTGTCCAGGCCTGTACCTGATGAAAGATCTCTGAATAATTTTATTGTAACTGTATAATAATAGGTGCCTGTTTTTAGACTGTCAAAAGTATAGTACATCTCACCACCAACGATATGATTGGCATAAGAGGATAGCGTAAATAAAAAAGCAACAATAAGACTTAGGAACTTTGTCTTCATTTTCTCGGCTAACTAAGTTTTCATTTCTCCACTAAAAATTCTTGTAATATCCGGTTTGCAGTTTCTGTCTCTTCCATCATTCCCATATGGCCGGAATTTTTCAGGAGGTGAAAATAAGATTTTTCAGGCAGATGGCACTGTTCAATGATCGGTTTAATGGTAGGGAATTCTACTGTTTTCAATCGACTTTTTTCAGGAAATGAAGGTTGTAATATTTTAATTTTAGGTACTTATCGTATTAACATCACCGTTCCTTTTTTGAAGTGGACTTTTCCGGCAATATCAGTCGCTTGAACCATCCAAATGAATGTACCAATGTTTTGTTTTACCCCATTGATCGTTCCATCCCACCCTTTGCCATCATTCATATTGTTGGAAAAAATCAGTTTCCCCCATCGGTCATAAACTCTGAAAAAATCAATTGTTTTCATGCCTAAATAAGTCGGTCTGAATACATCATTTCGACCATCATTATTGGGAGTGAATCCGGTTGGAACAAATATTTCAGGGCCGGTTTTATGGATCGAAACCGTGATGTTTGCTGAATCAACACAACCTGACTGGTCAGTAACCAATACTTTATAAGTAATTATTGAAGGACTTCCATTCAGCCTGGCGATTGGATCTGCAATTGCCGGATTATCTAAACCAAAAGTTGGCGACCATTGATATTTTATTCCTCCTGTTGCTTTTAGTTGTAATGGAATTCCGGGAAAGATGATAGTATCCTTGCCTGCAAATGCATTTACTTTTGGAAATACTCTTACGATAACTGTATCAAATGTTGGCTTAGAACAACCCGATGTCAATGCACTTAATATATATGACGTTGTGTTTAGAGGACTGGCAACCGGATTCAATGAATTTAGATCACTTAGACTTGATGAAGGGTGCCATGAAAATGTCGTTCCATTTGTTTGTGCATTCAGTTGTATAATTGAGTTATAACAAATTTCTTTATCCATTCCTGCATCGACAGTTGGCCGTGGTACAACAACAACCTTTACATCTTCAATCGCGGTACACCCGCCGATCTTTGCAGTAATTAGATAAGTTGTGGTTACAGTTGGTGTTGCAATTGGATTTAAGATGTTCAGATTATTCAATGTCGGATCAGGCGACCATGTATATTGAAGCCCATCGGTATTTGCAAAGAGTTGCACGGGATCGTTTAGGCAAATAGAAGTATCATTGATGACAGAAAGATTGACACGGTCTGTTACTCTTACAATCACAGAATCTGCATTTCGACAACCATATTCATTAAACTCAACTTTATACGTTGTAGTTGATTTTGGAAACACTACAAGTGTTCCTGAACCAACGTCAATAATATTATAATTGGGGCTCCATGAAACAGCACCTATACCACTTGCATTCAATTGCAAAGTATCGACATTACATATAAGAGTATCATGAAATGACAAAGAAACAGGAAGCTTATCATAGATAGTGATTGATTTATAAATTGTATCCCGGCAACCTTTATTGCTTTCTGCTATCAACCGCATTGTATAATTGCCAGGTGCAAAATAAGAGTATTGAGGATGTTGTTGACTTGAGGTGTCATTTAAAATAGAAGTAACACCAAAATCATAACGCCAGGAATTTACAGTCCCATATGTGGCCGTAGTAAGATCATTGAATACAACAGGCACATTTATACATATACCTCTGAAATCAAAATCAGCTGTGAACCCAGGATACACTTTTACCTGGGCTGTAGTAGAATCAGCACAGGGTTGGTTTCGGTTGACAATAACTTTTAAAGTATATATTCCAGTATCCGGATATGTGTAATTGGGAGTTGTTAGTCGTGATGTGTCTGCAGTGGTTGTGAGGTCTCCAAAGTCCCAAAAATAACTAGAGATAAGAGAACTCGGTGTCAGGTTGCTAAATGAAAGAGAATAATTATCGCAATTAATATATCCATTAGGTTCCAATGTAACTTTTGCGATATCGCAGTCACTTATTTTCACCTGTAGCTCTTTTCTTTGAGTGGCTATTAAAATGCCATTGCGAAATTCTTTTACACAAACTGTAACAACATAGATCCCCGCAACCGGAGCCATGCCTGTTATAAGTCCAGTGGAAGTATTTATTGCAACACCAGATCCCAATGGAGAATTACCTGTATAGGTAGGTGCGTAATAAACCATGGGAGAGTAGGGCGGTGGGGCTGGAGAAGGAGAAGCACCAGCAGTGTTATTATAAGCGTTGATGAAACTATAAACAAGAGAATCTCCATCTGCGTCATCTGCCCCGAAATTATAACTGAAAGGATACCCTGCACATATCATAACAGTATCGATACCTAAAAAATGGGCACCGTTATTTGCCGCAGCAGAAGGTAATTCATGTTGACCGGGAATTTCTGCACAGTAAGTAATTCCTGTCGATGATGAACCGATCACATTGGCGATCCCGTTGATCCTGCAACATGCCTGGTATGAAATAATATAACCATTTAGAGATCCGGGTAAGGTAACATCGAATTCATAAGAACTAATCCAATAGCTTACGATCGGAGGAGAGATCACACAGGGATTTGGTGAAGCAAGGGTCATTATCGAAAAACCAGTTTTGTCCACTAGTTTGTACATGATTACAGCATTAGTTATTCTATCGAAAATTCCAATGGAAGCTGTCTGACCAGGAAGTACAGAGCTGTATGCATCGCTGAATAATTTCAGTGTGACTTTATATGTATAACTATTGCCGGACTGACCAACAAGAATATAAGACATTTCACCTCCAGTGATATGACTTGCATTGGAGGAAAAAGCGATGAATAAAAAAAATATAATACCAAGAGATCGGCGGATCATTTTCTCACTCTACTGGTTCAAGATTCATTTAAGAATTCTGTAAGGATCCAATTACTGGTTTCAGGTTCTTCGACCATTCCCATGTGGCCGGATTTTTTAAGGACGTGAAAATAGGATTTTTCAGGCAGATGGCACTGTTTCAAAACGTCAGCAATAGGGATTGCATTATCATGTTCGCCGGCAATAAAAACCACAGGGTTTTTGGTGTTTTTCAGGATATGAGTTCGGTCGGGACGAGCCATCATTGCATTGTAATAAGCAATAAGAGCTTGCGATGTAAAATCTCTTAGACTTTCAATTAGTTTGGTGACCAGTTCCGGAGTTTTTTCTTTTGAATTGGGAGAAAAAAGATTGGGCGTTGCTGTTTTTAAGAACTCAAATGCTCCATGTTGTTTTATAAATTCAATCCCTTTTTTTCTCGTTTGTTTTTTTTCTTCTGTGTCAGCAAATGCCGATGAATGAAAAAGGCCAAAAGCATTTACATGGTTCCAATAACTTTCAACAAGAGCTAGCGTTATGTAACCACCCATGCTATGTCCGATCACAATACACTTATCTATATTTTCTTGATGTATTATTGAATGCAATACTTCGACCATTCCTTCCATGCTCATGTCATCGATCATTTCTGATCTGCCACTGCCGGGAAGATCGGGAACGATAAGCTTGTATCTGCTTTTTAAATGTTCAACCTGTTTATACCATACATTCCCATCTTCGCCAAAACCATGAACAAGCATGACCGGATCACCGTTGCCAATATTGCGGTAGAATATTTTTTTATTTTGGTATTGAATTGTTTTGTCCACTATGTTTTCTTTTGCTTAAATAAAAACTCCTTATCAAAATAATTCCAATAACAGGTAACAATGCTGTGTTGAATTGTTGAGGGAGAAAGAACCATGCCAGTATTAAAGCGATCGAATAAAAAAAGAGAAAGCGGAAGTAGTTATTTACCCATTGCTTTTTGCTGAATAGCATAAATGCAATCGGTAAATGAGTTGGTAAGGCCCACAGCAAGTTGAAATTATTCTTACACATGGCATGCTCTGTTCCAAGCCACATGAACAGGATCAGTATTCCGATCAAACCAACAACCGCAAAAAATAAAACATCAAAAACTTTTAAAAAATTTTTCGATCCCTCTTTTCTAATGCTTGCGATAGTTATTAATAAAAATAATAATCCAAAAACAAGATTTGGCGTAATGCCTGCTTTTGTTTTGTATTCGTCAAAATAATTCAAAAGGATCTTTTTCTCTTGCACAACTGGCTGCCCGTTTAATTTGGAGCTATCAAATGCCATCAGCAAATAATCAGGCAGGAACATGGCTTCACGATTAGTTACCTTTTTATCCATTGGATTGCCAAGTAACATATCAATGCCAAACTTGCTCCATTGCTGTCCGCCACGATCTAGATAAATATGTATAAGATTTCGGAAAGTAGTATTTGGCTTCGGTAAAATATTTTTTGAATCAAGAGAATCGCCGGCAGCTTTTTCTACCATATCACGCAAACGAGTAGTACAATTATCATAGTTAAAATCGTAACGATAGTATTTATTCTCTTCTTTTGCATTTTCAAACAAAGCTGCTACTAGTTTTTGTTTTTCCGTGCAGGAAAGATTTATTGACTGTTCGATAATACCTCTTTTATAATAGTCGTATTCATATAAAAAAGAAGGAAGCGAATCAATGGATACAAAATACAGGAGCTTGCCTTTTACAAACTTGTTATAAAAGTCAGGATCGTAAAAATCAAAAGTGCCATAGTTGAAAACGAGGTCGGTATTTTTGCTGCTGTCAACTACTCTCAATGCACTGTGTCCAAAAGTGGAATAAAGCTCTGTACCGGGTGTGCAGGTGAGTAAACTGATACGGAGGACACAGCTATCCTGCGCTAAAGAGGAAAAGTGAAAAGTAAAAAGTGAAAAGTAAAGACAGAGTTTCTTCACTACAGTTGTTTTGGTAAAAATAACTGATGTAATGGAGTAAGCCATGTTAATAATGCCAAAAATGGTTAATTGTATTGTGCTCTTGTAAAATAATTTAACTTATCAAGAGGCATCGGGTTATCATTGAACCAATTTGCGAAGGCTTTGAATTTGTCCTCGTTTTTTTTGTACCATTCGTCAAACTCTGTCTCATTGCCCATCATAAATATCCAATAATTGTATGCTTCAAAATGACCTTTATCTTTCATTTCTTTTTGATAAGACAGCAGGCTATTTGGATAGTCCTTATCTCTTTTCTCTTTAAACCAACGATCAATAAAAAGATCACGGCAGGTGTGTAGATAAGCGATGTTAACTTCTTTTTGACCACCAATTTGCTGCATAGCCATGCCAACAACGAAATCCATTCCATATGCCATTCGGAAAGGAAGTTTAAAATTCTTTGGGTCTTTAAGATCATTAAGTGAAAGAACAGATGATGTAAAGTCAGCTTTAGCGGAAGTATCTGATGTAATAGAAATAGATTCTTTGTATACATCATATAACAACTTACTCATGGTCGGTGTCCGCTTACTGTTTCTTTCAAGGTTCATAAATGTTTCTCCATAAAAAATTGCCCAGATCCTTTCATCAGAGCTTGAGAAAAGAGATCCTAGTTTGAAATAGCTTGATGGATAAGCAGGATTAACTTCAATACCTTTTTCCCAGCTTAGTATCGCATCATCATATTTTTTCTGACTACTTAATACAACGCCCATTTCAAGATATAGCCTGGCAGAATTGGGAAATTTCTTTAATCCTTCTTTATAAGTAGCTATTGCTTTATCAGGCTGGCCATCCATATCGTAAGCATTACCTAAACCCTGGTAACATTGATCATTGGCATTGCTGAATTTTGATGATAACCCATAGTGGTGAATTGCTTTTTTATAATCCTTTTTTATCTCGTAAGCGAAGCCAGTTTCATAATCATAAACGTAATTTTCAGGGTCGAGCTTTTTTGCGGTGTCAAGCATCAGGATCGCTTTATCAGGATCGCCACTATCCATTATTTTTATAGCCGTATTTAAAAGTTGCTTTGCCTGTATCTTAGAATCGCCTTGTGCATTACTGAAATAGTTGCAAGTAATAAAAAATGTGATTGCGATGACGGCCTTTTTCATAAGCAGTTTTTTTTAATGATGCAGCCCTGTTGACAATTACACAAGCGTTTACTTCCTGCTATAGTTCGGCGCTTCTCGTGTTACTTCCACATCATGCGGATGGCTTTCTTTCATGCCTGCATTGGTGATCTTAATGAATGTTGCCTTCTTCAGATCATCAATATTTGCTGCACCGCAATAACCCATGCCTGCCCGAAGTCCGCCTGTGTATTGATAAACGATTTCTTTTAATGTGCCTTTGTATGCTACACGACCTTCGATCCCTTCAGGAACAAATTTCTTTACATCATCTTCCACATCCTGGAAATAACGATCGCTGCTGCCGGTGCTCATAGCGCCAAGTGAACCCATACCACGATATTCTTTGAATTTTCTTCCTTCGTAGATGATCGTTTCACCGGGGCTTTCTTCAGTACCTGCAAACACACTCCCCATCATTACACAATCAGCTCCGGCTGCAAGTGCTTTTACCATATCACCTGTGTAACGGATACCACCATCAGCGATCAGCGGAATATTTTTATTCTTCAATTCTTTATAAGCTTCCATCACAGCAGTAAGCTGAGGCACACCTGCACCGGCAACAATACGTGTAGTACAAATTGATCCGGGCCCAATACCAACTTTCACTGCATCTGCACCAGCATCTGCTAATGCTTTTGCTCCTTCTGCAGTACCAACGTTGCCTGCAATCACATTCAGATTTTTAAAATTCTTTTTTACATCTTTCAGTGCATTGATAACTCCTTTGCTATGGCCATGTGCACTATCAAGACCGATAATATCAACACCAACTTTTTGCAATGCATCTACACGATCAAGCATATCTCTCGTGATACCAACGCCTGCGCCAACTAACAATCTTCCAAAAGAATCTTTAACTGCATTGGGATGACTCTTGAGTTTCAATATATCACTATAAGTAAAAAGACCCTTTAGTTTTCCCTGCTTATCGACGATCGGCAATTTTTCAACTTTTGTTTTCTTAAAAAGTTGTTCGGCTTTTTTCAAGTCAGTTCCTTCCGGAGCAGTGTACAAATTTTCTTTTGTCATTACCTCACTTACTTTTCTTTTTGGATCATCTTCAAACCGGAGATCACGATTGGTAAGAATGCCAACGAGCTTTCCTGCTTTATCCACAATAGGAATACCGCCGATCTTATTTTCTCTCATCAGTTTCAACGCATCACCAATAGTAGCATTTGCTAGCAACGTAACCGGATCGAGTATCAAACCACTTTCACTACGTTTTACTTTACGTACTTGTGCCGCCTGTTCTTCAATGCTCATATTTTTATGAAGTATACCAAGACCACCTTCTCTTGCCAAAGCAATTGCAAGATTGGCTTCTGTAACTGTATCCATGGCGGCTGAAAGCATGGGAACATTCAGTGTTATATCTTTTGTAAGTCTTGTTTTTATTTGAACATCTCTGGGAAGCACCTGGCTATAGCCTGGTAATAAAAGCACATCATCAAATGTGAGTCCTTCGCCGAAAAATTTTTGGGATTGATTGTCTGAGGAGGAAAAATTTCTTGTTGCCATGTGCAAAGATAGGGTAGCAGGAGGAATTTCATCCCGATATTTATCGGGATAGATTTTAAATCTCAAATTCTATCGTATCAATGTCACTGTTCCCTTTTTAAGGACTTCCTGTTTTGTGTCCTTATGAGTGTAAGTAAGCATCCAAACAAAAGTGCCTGTGCCTTGTATTATGCCGTTAAGTTTTCCATCCCATCTTTTCTTCCAGTCTTTTGATTCAAATATCAATTGCCCCCAGCGATTGTAAACTTTGAAATGATAGTTATCAGCTTTTAATGCATTATGCGGACCAAACGTATCGTTGAGACCATCACCGTTTGGAGTAAATGCAGTTGGAATATCTGTAGTACAAAGATCAAGTACGGTGATCATTTTAGTTATGCTATCACTGCAACCAAGTGCAAGATTAGTTACAACTAATTTCACCGGGTATTTTATTTCACGACTAAGTGTAGGGAAAAGAAATGGTGTTGGATCTTTTACTGAACTTGTTGCGAGAGATCCAAAACTCCATCGCCACGTATCGATACTACCTGTACTTGTGTTTTTAACTGTGAGCATGTCTTCCGGGCAAATGATATCATCAGAAGTAAATGATGCTTTTACTTCATTATTCAATGCAATTGTAACGGATGTTGAATCTGTACATACTCCATTGCTGACAAACAAGCTCACATTATTTGTACTTGATGCCGAAGCTATGATCGATGTTGACTGTGTGAGCACAGGCGGAAAGCTATTGATCTTCCATCTCCAAAAATTTACATCATGAGCTCCATTGTGCGAACACAATACAGTGTCTTTTACACACCCGTATAAAATGGTGTGTTGAAAATCTGCAGACACAGTATCAACTGTACTAAAAGAAAGTGTTTGTGTTGGTGTTTCCTGCCCGCATTCATCGATCACTACATTACCGTCACTTCCTGCTTTTAAAGTAACTGTATAGGTTCCTTTTGTAGAAATGGGAGAAGCAAATTTTACAACGATATAGTCCGTTTTATTATTGATACAATTTCCAGATGCACCAATAACATTAACGGGTGTAGGACCAGTTACAGAAAAATCACTTCCATTCAAAGCTATAGTGCCACAATCTATTTTTTTAGGAAAATAAATTCTTATTGAATCTGGTGCGCAATTGGATCTGCCAACACTGTCTGCAAAAATGGGTTGTGGTTTCTGGTATGTGAATGGAATGTTTTCACCAGGCGGAACACTATTGTCACAAAAATCACGAAGTGAATTTCCATCGGTGCCGTTATTGATAACGAGATTATAATTTCCGTTCGGAAGAGGCGAAGCAAGCGTTATTGTTATTTCATCAAAATCAAAGCCGAAACTACAGGAATCAGGCATTGCTGATATAACAGTTGTTACAGCAGGAGATAAACTGAATTCGGAACCAGTAGCAGTAAGGGTATTACACTTTACTTTTTTCTTCAGTTTCACAGTGATCTTTGTTCCGTCACAATCGACCTTTGCATTATTTAAGTGAGGAATGTTTGGATCAGTGATCACTGCGGTGCCTCCACCAAATGAAAGATCATATCCGCTTTGGCCACTTGTAAAATGACTTATCATTAATATGTATTCATGTCCAACTGTAAGCATAGGCATTGTCGAAAACGTGGGTAAGTTCAGCGCAGGATCCGAGCCACACTGTATGAAATTGACACCTGTCGCAGAGGCGCCTGTGGGACCATAAGTTCCCGCCCAGTTGCCTGTTACTACTAAGCTGTTATTTGTAAAAATAGCATCGGGGTTTTGCCCGGTAATATCCCATAATTGCCAGTCATAGTCTTCATTTGCAGCTAAAGGGGTTATTAAAAATCCTAACGTGCCGGATGTGTAGCAAGTGAATTTATAGAAGTATGGGTTTTTGTTCTGGTAAAGGGTTTGCCCGGGTTGATTTGAACAACCCGGAACAAATAAGTTCACCGTTTGACAAATAGGTACAGAAGCCTGGTGAAAAACAGTAGTGCCACAAACCGGAAAAGCAGTGGAGGGAGTTTGTCCTAACTCAGTGCAGGTCTGGCCAAAACTGATCTTTGCCTGGAAAACAAGAACCAACAAAACCACAACGTATTTCCGCATCAGTTTTAAGGGCATAAATAAGATAAGTATTTCTTTTACTGCTCTTGAGACAACTTCAATGTCCAAAACGTTGCCCCGTTCATCAATTGTATAAAGCGGCAAAAATAACTCAGAATTCTATGCTTTGAGCTGATTTATTTGAGATAGATCGGAGGTGTTTTTAATTCAATTTGTAAAGTTTTCCCGGTAGTGTGGCCACCACGCCTTGTAGTTCAAGATTAAGGATTGCGACAGCCATTGAACTGCTGCTTAATCCACTTTTAAAATTCAATTCGTCAACATGTACAAGGTCTTTTTCTTTTAAAATGTCAACTATGATCCTTTCATCTTTTGATAATTCAATAAACAACTCTCTTTGACTTTTGACTTTTGATTTTTGAATTTTCTCCTCCCATCCCATCACTTCAATTAATTCTTCCGCATCGGTTAACAACATGGCTTTATTGTTCCGGATCAGAAAATTACATCCAGCACTTTTATTATCGTTTACTCTGCCTGGTAACGCAAATACATCTTTATTATATCCATTTGCTAATTCAGCAGTGATCATACTGCCTCCTTTTTCACCAGTTTCTATAACAACAGTTGCATCGCTCATGCCAGCAACAATTCTGTTACGAGTTGGAAAATTATGTTTATCGGGCTTTGTATTGCTTCGAAATTCTGTAAGTAACCCACCACCATGTTTCAGTATTTCTTTTGCCAGGTTTGAATGATCCGGTGGATAGATCTGGTCAAGACCATGTGCTAACACACCAACTGTTGCCAGGTTGTTTTTATAAGATGCTTTATGAGCAATTGCATCAATCCCAAATGCCATGCCGCTAACAATAAGAATATTTTGTGAGGAAAGTTCTTTTACTAACTTTTCTGTTTGTTGCTTTCCATATTCTGTATGATTTCTTGTGCCAACGATCGCAATAACTTTCGATGCATTCAGGTCGGCTTCGCCTTTATAAAATAACAGGATAGGAGAGCCATAGCAATTTAATAAGCGTTGCGGATAATTTTTATCAGTTAGAAATAGCGGTTTGATCTTATACTTTTCAATGAATTTTATTTCATCTTCTGCTTTTGAAAAATCGCTAAAAGACTTTATTGACTTTGCTGCTATATTGCCAATTCCTTCAATATTTTCAAGTTCCTTTAATGAAGATCTAAAAATGTTTTCAGCGCTACCAAAATATATTGCCAGGATCTTAGCTCGAACATGACCTACATTGGGAACTTCTGTTAAAGCGAGTTGATAAAGGAGTTCAGCGTTCATGGTTAAGAGTTCAAAATGGGTTTCAAATATACTCTTAACTCATGATTCATAATTCTACACTATTGGCTGATCACTTTCATTTCAGTTCTTCGGTTCAAAGCTCTTCCTTCATCCACTTTATTATCCGCTACAGGTTGTGTCTCTCCAAAACCTTTGGCTGAAAGTCTTGTAGCAGGAATACCTTTTGAAATAAGATAATTGACAACAGATCTTGCCCGATTGTTTGATAAAGTGAGATTATCGGCCGGTTTGCCAACATTATCAGTATGTCCGCCGATCTGGATCTTTACTGAAGGATTATCATTCATCAGTTGAACTACTATATCGAGTTCTGCTTCTGATTCGGGTTTAAGATCAAATTTATTTACATCAAAGAAAACGTTCTTTAGAACAACGGATGCATTGGCCTCTATCGGCTGTAGTGGAATATTTTTTTCATACGTAGAATCAGGTGAATGATTGGTCAGGAAAAAATTATCTGAATAAAACAAGTATCCTTTCCTGTTCACATTAAATGCATAATCTTTTCCAACTGGTAAAGTGATCAGGTAATTTCCTTTTTCATCCGTTTGAACTTTTGATATCAGTTGTTTTGTATTCAGATCGATCAACTCAACAGCAGATGGTAAGCCTTTGGTTGTTTTCTTATCAAATACTTTTCCTTTTACCCAAAGTGTTTTATTAGGGCGAATATTTTCGGGTAATATAAAACTATAAATATCTAAACCACCTTTACTGTCGCTTCGGTCGCTTGCATAGTAAGCAGTTTTCGCATCGGCTGCTATAAATAATGTTCCATCCTTGTAAATAGTATTGATCGGGTATCCTAAATTCTCAGGAACGCTCCAATCACCTTTCGGTCCTTTTCTTGCATAAAACAGGTCATCTTCGCCATAACCCAACAAACCACCCGATGTAAAAAATAATGTTTGATTATCGGCATGAATAAAAGGACAGGATTCATCACCGGTGGTGTTTATCTGCGGACCAAGATTTTCAGGCGTAGTCCATTCGCCATTTAATTGCAAGTGCGAAACATAAATATCACTTCCACCATAACCACCCATTCTCCTGCTAGCAAAGTACAAGTCCCTTTTGTCAGGCGAAAGGCACGGTTGTGATTCCCATTGATCGGTATTTATTTTTCCGCCAAGATTAATACCCTCACTCCATCCTTGTGGTGTTTTAAATGAAATATAAATATCGCAGCTTCCCCAACCATCTTTTCTATTGCAAGCTGTAAATACAAGCCATTCTCCATCCTGGGATATCATTTGAGCACCTTCATTCTGATCAGTATTTACATTTCCACCAAGTGGCGCAGCCTTCACCCAATCTTTTCCATCCCATTTTGCAGAAAAAAAATCTTCATCAAAACCCCGAAGTCTTCTTGTAAAAAAGAATTCTTTCCCATCTATTGTTAAGCAAGGAAGATATTCTGATTCGGCACTGTTGATCTTGTCACCTGCATTTTTAGGCGCAAACTCATAATTGCGTCCCGCATTCTTTTTTTCCTGGGCAACTGCAAATTCAAAACAACGTTTACGATACTCGCCAGCTTTACGGCTTGCTTCGCCTAATTTGGAATTTGATAAATATTGATCGACCACATCCAGGGCTTTTGTAAAATTGCCGGTGCCAGCTATACTGATTGCATAAGGAAGTTTATAAACTTTTGTCCGGCTGGTGTCTCTTCTCAACGCTTTTTCATAATACTCTACAGCAAGATCAGGTTTTTTTATTTGACTGTAAACGCCGGCAAGTGAAAGATGAGCATCGGTATAATTTGAATCAAGATAAAGTGCTTGCAGGAAATAACTGATGGCATCGTCAAACTTACCATCAGTGGCAGAAGAAAGCCCCTGCTCATACAATTTTACGGCACGGGAATTAATTTTTGAAGGGTCTGAGATCTGGGCTGTTACATAATTTGAAAAAAGGGAAGAAAAAAGTAACAGGAGAACAACGGTTCTTTTCATCAGGATTAAATATTATTTAATAAAGATAATACAATACTATCCGACTAGCCAGCATCGTTAATTTTAAGGATGTAAAATTTATGCAAAACTTCCGGACACTGCATCTACCTAAAAACTACTTATGAGGAAATTAAAACACTTTATTGTTGTTTTTTTACTATCTGCCTGTTCAGTACTGAATGCACAAACCGATTTTTCCGCCTCCACATGGATGTTAATTGACACTTCGATATCAAGACAAAGTAATCTTACCGATGTAGCTGAGCTTGTTGAGAATCTTAAAGCAAAAGCTTTAGCCGAAAAAAAATATTTTCATGCGGCACGTTGCTACAATTATCTTTTACAAATAACCGATCGAAAAACCGAGGATACTTTTTATTTTAAGAACTCGGCATTTATTGATGAAATGCTTTTACAAAAACAGCAACCTGCTGAAATGCTTTTGGCAATGCATGTAATGCAGGCCTATCGTTTAGCTGCCTTCAAAAACAAGTATAAAAAATACGAGCAATCGAAATATCAGAGAAATGATATTCCAACTAATTATGCAGCATTGACCTGGATGCAAACGGACAGTATTGCAATGATGCATTTGGAAAAAGCAAAAGAACTCTCGAAACAATTTGAAGGCAGGAGTGCAGATGATGTTTTATGGCTTTCTTCGGACCCCTTGCAATTTTTATTTAAACCTGCATTATATGATATTGTTATTGCTCAGCAAGTGTTGTTTGCTCAACAGGATCGATATTATTCGCCTGCTGCTATTCTTAAGCAAAATGTTTTGAGGGAATGGTTAAAACTTTCAGTAAGTGATTTTTCATATAAGCTGGATTCGATCTCAAATTTCAAAGATGTTTTTTTAAGATCACTAAGTTTCTATGGAGAATGGATGAGGTATAGGAAAACAGATCCGTCGACTTATTTTTTTATTGAATCACTTGCAAGAAAATATGTTTACAATAGCCTTGGAATACAATTTAAAGATCTTGAAAAAGTTTATGAGAATTACCTCATGGGAATATCTGTATCATTACACAGCACAGTAAGGGCACATGGTGTTTACCAGTTATGTCTTTTGTGGAATGGGCAATCACAGAAATATTTTCCACTAGCAGAAAGTGCTTATGATTACCGGGGAGACTATTCAACGGTCCGCAAAAATTTTGATACTGCTTACCGTTATCATGCTCTGAAAGCGTTGGAGCTTTTTAAAGCGAACCAGGTTTTACTTGACAGTTTTAGTTATCTGAAGAATATTTTACTGGTGATGGAAAGTAAGATCATGAGAGCAGAATTAAATTTTTCATTGCAGAATAAAAATTTGCCGGGAGAGCCGATACTTGCTGAGTTAAAGTTTAAAAATGCCGATACCGTTTATTATCGAATAGCGAAGCTTGGCTCAACTTTTAATATAAGCTATGACTATATTCCAAACCTGCATATTGGCTTATTGGAGAAACCGGTTATAAGGCGATCTGCCATAGATCTTCCGGCCGCAACTGATCATAATTATCATAACAGCTACATAAATATTGGCGAATTGCAGCCGGGCAAATATGTTTTATTGTATTCACACCAGGAGGCGATGGATACATTAACGTTGCCAGAGCATGTTTTTTTTGATGTAACAAATGTGTCCGTTGTAAATAATGACAAACGGGTTTATATACTCCATAGAAAAACGGGCAAACCGCTTGCAGGTGTTACGGTGAAAGCTATATATAATCAACAAGTTTCCTCTGACCCTCTTAGGTATAAAAAGTCAGAGAGAAACTATACTGTTAACAATAGTGGCTTTATAGACCTGCTTGATAAGGACTATAAAGAGCTTACTATTTATAACGGCAGCGACACAGCAACTGAATGGATCAACATAAACGAATATAGCAGGCAACCTGATGATGTTTATTCAAAAGAAGATTATGAAGACCTCGTGGAATTTTATGAAGACAATGCTATAGCATATATCTATACAGACCGTAGCATTTATCGTCCGGGTCAAACTGTTTTTTACAAGGCAATATTTATAACAAAGAATAAAAATACCGGTGAGCCAATGGTGATGAGTAAAAAAAATCTGCAGGGAAAATTATTCAACAGCGTTTATAAGAAATGGCAAAAGAACGAGGAGCCATTAATGATGATCATTGACCCGTTTGGAAGAGAAGTAGATACTATTAAGATCAAACCAAATGAATTTGGTTCCATATCGGGTTCATTTAAAATTCCGAAGACAGCTGCAACGGGTGAGTGGGAGATTGACCCGGAATATATAGATAGAAATTACAATACCGGCAATTTTAAAGTTGAAGAGTATAAAAGACCTTCTTATGAGATCAATATAGAAGAACCAAAAAAAGAATTATTGCCGGGTGACGTGTTTGTATTTAAGGTGAAAGTAAGATCATTTGCCGGGGCTGCGCTTGGTAATGTGGAAATAAATTATACTGTTTCAAGAAAGAGGCAACTCAGTTTTTATGAAAATGATGGCGAAAAAGAATTTCCTGGATTGCCAGATGAAACTATCATTGATACTACAGGTTATACAAATGACGATGGCGAACTTTCAATAGTTGTTAATGATTCGATACTCAGGCAATTCAGGCTTGATAAAAATAAAGAATGGGATTTTGTTTACAATATAGATGTGGAAGCTGTTGATGCTACCGGTGAATCATACGAGGATGAAGCCAGCACTACTGTTTCGTCTCAACCGGTTAAAATAAAGATCCCGTTAACTAACAAAAGCAATCGTCGTGATATGCAACCGGTGACCGTAACCGCTGAAGATGAAAACGCCGGTATTGTTACAAAGAATATTGGAATTAAAGTTTACCGGGTGATAAAGGATGATAAAATTTACAACGATCGAAAATTATTAGCAACTGATCTATGGGTACGTGATTCAATTGAAATGCAAAAACAATTCCCCCACGAAAAAATATTACAGGCAGAACGATTCGAAAGAAAAGAATTGGTGTTTGAAAAGGATATTAATACCGGTGAAAAGGAAAAGCTTGATCTTGATAAAAAAATTTTTACTGCGGGCAATTATGAGATCGAAGCGGTATGTATGATAAATGATACGCTTCGGGGTAAACTGAAAAAGAATTTTTCTGTGTTTGATGAAAACGAGAACAGGATGCCTGGAAAAACATGGAGCTTTTCTCATCTTTCATTTAACAGTGCAAACCGGGGTGACACATTGAAATATTATTCGGGGAACTCGGAAGACGGGATATATTCAATTTTTCACATTGCATATTTTTCGGGTAAAAGGAAAGTAACTATAAAAGATACTTATCGTGAACAGCAACTACCGGCGGGTCTTCATAAATACATGCTCAAAGTGCCTGGCGATGCAGTGGATCGTATAGAATTTACACAGGTATATGTTTTCAACAACCAGTTATTTAAACATAGCGAAAGAATATATGTTGCAAACATTGTTGAAGACGACCCTGAGATCATTGTTGAGAAATACAGGAAAAAACTTTCACCCGGAAGCAAAGAAACTTTTTCAGTTTCTATAAAAACGAAAAATGAAAAAGTTGCGGCAGAATTAATGACAACTATGTATGATGCTTCTCTTGATAAACTGGAAGAACATCGATGGGAAAAGCCATTTCCAGGAAAAAACTTTGGTTATTTGGATAATGATTGGACTGAATCCATAAACTATATTTCACGAAGGAATGATTATGTTTATTCATATGGTGAATCTACATTAATTCAGCCTGGTCATAATCGTATTTCCTATGCAAAACCGTTATGGTGGTATGATCGTTCTGATTCAAGCATGATCCCTGGCAGACAAAATCTTTTTGGTTTAATAGCGAATCAAAGGTCGCAAAGGCAGGGATTCTACTATTCCAATTCAATTTCTTATGATCCTTTAGATGGTGATGCTCTTTATGCATTGTCAGGAAAAGCGGCCGGAGTGTCGCTTGCAAGTACAAAGGGGTTAGATGAAGTGGTGGTTGTAGGTTATGGCGCAGCAAGAAAAATGAGTCTGCCTGGATCTGCATCTGCGATTAGAATAAGGGGAACAATGGGTCTCTCAGCTTCAGTACAACCGTTGATAATACTTGATGGAGAAGTTTTTACAGGTGATCTGAATAAAATAGATCCAAACACAATTACCGAAGGCTTAATATTGAAAGGGGCAGATGCTACGGCGATCTACGGTTCGCAAGCAGCAAATGGTGTTTTGGTTTTAAGCACAAAAGGAAAAATTATTTTTCCGAATGAACCAGCGCCGGTTATTATACCAAGAAAGAATTTTAACGAGACCGCATTTTTCTTTCCGGCAATTCATGCTGATAAAAATGGTTATTACAGTTTCGATTTTACAATGCCGGAGTCAGTAACTGAATGGAACTGGAAATTATTAGCTACTACAAAGTCAACAAGATTTGGTTATGCAGAGCGAAAATTAAATACGCAACTGCCATTGATGGTACAGCCGAATATGCCAAGATTATTGTACCAGGGTGACAGGATCGTTTTGCAAAGCCGTATAACCAATGTTGATTCAACAGATGCCAGCGGGAAGATCAGTTGTAAAATAGAAGATGCTGTAACCGGTAATGAAATAACTGCTTTGATCCTGGCCACACCACAGAAATCATTCTCGGTAAAAAAAAGATCAAACATTGCTGAAGAGTTTGAAATGAAAATTCCACAGCAGCAATTAAATCCGTTAAAAATTATTATCACTGTTCGTTCTGAAAATTTTGCTGATGGCGAAGAACATATTATTCCAATACTTAGCCCGGAAATTTTTGTGCGGGAGAATATTTTTTTCAGCCTTACGAAAGCTGACTCATCTGTTCGGTTACCGGCATTACCTGCCGATGCAAAATTTTTTGGAATAGGATTGGGTATACAGCCGAAGCCTCAATCAGCATTGATAAACTCTTTGCCATACCTCGCTAATTATCCTTATGGTTGTACGGAGCAAAATTTTAATAAAATGCTTGCTTATATAACTGCATTAAAACTTATGCGTACTGATTCACTGGCGCAGTTATCATTTGATAATGCAAGCAGGTTTGTTGAAAAAAATGATAATACGATCGCAGATAAGTTACCGGATGTACCATTTGAAGAAACAATGCCCTGGCTTTCTATCTCACACAAAGGATCATTGATGCAAAAACAACTTTTCAATTTATTTGATACTTCAAGAACGGTTAAAGTAGTTGAAGAGCTGTTGGATAAAATTTATAAAAATCAAAACCCCGATGGAGGACTTACATGGTTTGCAGGTGGCCAAAGCAACTATTACATTTCTAATTATGTACTTAGGGGCTTTGGTAAATTCGTTAATGATGATCCATACATCTCATCTTCGAGTTTTAAAAGTGAATACACATCATTTATTCAAAAACTGGTAGGTTTTGTTGATTTACGATTTGCAGTGGAACTGTCAAAAACATTGAAAAGCGATCATGTTTATTATATGTATGCAAGAAGCTATTGGCTAAAAAAATATCCGCTTAATGATTCTCTTCTCAAAACGGTAAGGAAACATCTTGTTGAAGAGACAAAATATATTGACAACAGATCTCTTTATGAACGATCACTATTCATTATTACGTCTATCCGTTTTTCAACTGGTAAACAGGATGATCTGTACAAAACTGCTCTGGCACAACTGGAATCGATACGCCAACTTGCGATTGAGGATGAACAAAATGGTTTGCGCTGGAAAGCTCTTGCTGATGAAGATGACCTCAGTAACTCAGCAGAGGAAACAATTGTATTGCTTGCAGAAGCATTTAAGGAAATGGATAAGGAAACACCAGTCCCTGATAAGATCATAAAATGGTTGTTGTCTGCAAAGAGTGAACATAATTGGAGAACCACAAAAGCAACGGCAGCAGCTATCGATCTTCTTTCAGAAAAAAATAAAAATATAACCGGAACGACGGGAGTTATTTCAGCAAGATTTAGTGATCAAAATATTTCTGTAACAAATGATCTGCTTTCCGGTCAAGCATATTCGTTTGTGCAAACCAGTCAACCGCTATCAGTCATTAATTTACAAAAGCAAAATAACGGGTCAGTTAATGGAAATGTCAGTTGGTACTATTTTTCCGCTTCCGATGAAGTAACCAGGCTGAACAAAGATGTCATAGTTGAAAAAAAATATTCACGATGGAATTCAAACGAAAACAGGTGGGAATTGTTAACGGGTATTGAAACATTAAAGATCGCAGATAAAATAAGGGTTGTTGTTAATGTCAGAACTAAAAAGAATCTTCAATATGTTTTTATTGACGATAAACGGGCTGCCGGGTTTGAACCCGTCGATAATACCAGCGGGTATGAATATCAACCGGGACTTGGCTATTACAAATCAATTCGTGATGCAGGCTTCCAGTTTTTTTCAGATCTTATCCCTGCAGGTACTCATGAGATCAGTTATGAATTAAAAGTGGCGCATGAGGGAAATTTTATTTGCAGTCCTGCAGTATTGCAATGCATGTATAAACCAGCGTTAGTGGCTTATAGTAACAGTGCAAAATTTATTACAGGAAAATAATTATTGGATCAGGGCACATTGATATACTTATGTATTTGCAAGCTCAATTCCCATTTAGGATTTGCTTTTATGTAATCAATTATTGATGGAGTTATTTCTGAGGATTTACTCCACTCAGGTTGTAAATAAAGTTTGCATGAAGGTGAAACTGATGCAGCATATTTTTCAGCCCATTCAAAATCACTCTTATTAAATACCACAATTTTTAATTCATTGGCAAAAGGAATAACATCTGGCAATGGGGCTTTGAATTTTTTTGGAGATAAACATATCCAATCCCATGAACCACTTAGCGGATATGCACCAGATGTTTCAATATTGGTTTTAAATCCTGCTGCTTGCAATTCTTTAGTTAATTCATCCAGGTTATGCATTAACGGCTCGCCACCCGTGATCACCACAATTTCTGCAGGAGTTTTTTTGACCTTCAACTTTAAACTTTCAACACTTAACTTAGGATGTTTCTCTGCATCCCAACTTTCTTTTACATCACACCAAACACAACCAACATCACAGCCGCCCAATCTTATAAAGTATGCAGCTTTGCCCTGGTGAAAACCTTCACCCTGTATAGTATAAAAATGTTCCATCACGGGGAGTGATGAAATTTCAGATTTCAGATTTGAGATTTCGGATTTCATTAGCCTAGTTCTTCAACATACAAGACCGGTAAGTATTATTCAGTAATGCAGCGATAGTCATTGGTCCTACACCGCCCGGCACCGGAGTTATCCATGAACATTTTGGAGCTACATTTTCATAATCAACATCGCCTCTTAATCGGAATCCACTTTTTTTAGTTGCATCAGGAACTCTCGTTATTCCGACATCAATAACAATAGCACCTTCTTTTATCCAATCTTCTTTCACAAATTCAGGACGACCTAAAGCAGCAACAACAATATCTGCATTGCGACATAACTCAGCAATATTTTTTGTTTTCGAATGACAAAGTGTAACGGTACAATTACCAGGATTTTTGTTTTCACTTAATAACACACTCATTGGTCTGCCAACAATATTACTGCGGCCGATCACTACTGCATGCATCCCTGTTGTGTCGATCTTATAATGTTCCAGCATTAGCATAATACCATGTGGCGTTGCAGGAATAAACGTCGATAATCCTTGTACCATCTTTCCAATATTTGCTGGATGAAAGCCATCAACATCTTTGTCCGGATCAATAGTATTGATCACATTCTCATCAGAAATATGTTTTGGCAATGGAAGCTGAACAAGAATGCCATCTACATCGGGGTCTGCATTCAAATCCCGTATTTGTTCCAGCAGTTTATTTTCAGAAGTATCTGCATCAAATCTTATAAGCGTTGATTTGAAACCAACTTCTTCGCATGATTTTACTTTTGAAGCGACATAAGTCTCACTGGCGCCATCACTACCAACTAATATTGCGGCGAGATGGGGAACTTTTTTCCCTTCGGTAAAGAGCTGAGCCACATCTATTTTCAATTGATCTTTTACTGACTGAGATACTTTTTTACCATCTAAAATTTGCATGGCGCAAAGGTAGTTTTGTCGGGTATGCAGGCCAAACTGTAACCACTAATTATTTTGACAGAACACAGCCGGATTTTTAACTTACAGTAAAATTGACTGCTTGATCAAACCTTATCTTATCCTGCTATTACTTTCTATTCATTTTATTGTAAACGGGCAAACGGTTCGCCGTCCCGTGGCTGCAGTTTATGCTGGTCTTGGAGCTTACAGTATTAATCATAGCGATGTTTTTTCTTTTACAAATAACCAGGCTTCATTGGCACAAATGAAAAATGCGTCTGCAGGAGTTTATGGGGAAAGAAGATTTATGTTGGAAGAATTAAGTCTTTATCAATTGGCGATCGCTGTGCCAACAAGTTCAGGAAATTTTGGAGTTAAAGCTGGCTATTATGGATTCAGTGATTACAATGAATCACAAATGGGATTGGCTTACGCAAGAAAGCTCGGATCAAAAATGGATATAGGAGTTCAATTTAATTATAATGGTATTATGCTAAGTGGTTATGGTAATTCAGCTGCAGTCAACTTTGAGATCGGAACTGTTTTTCATTTAACGGATAAATTACATGCAGGTATTCATGCCTATAATCCTGTTGGTGGTAAGTATGGAAAAAATTCAGAAGAAAAATTAGCATCGATATATACCATCGGATTAGGCTATGAAGCATCCAATAAATTTTTTGTAAGTGCTGAGATTGAAAAAGAAGAGAACCAGCCTGTAAATGTAAATGCGGGTATGCAATATAAATTTTTACCACAGTTCATGGCAAGAATTGGGATCGCTACAAACACTTCAAATGCTTATGCAGGTATTGGTTTGTTTTTAAAAACTTTTCGCCTCGATGTGGTGGCGAGTTATCATCCGCAACTTGGTGTAACTCCAGGCTTACTTCTTATTTGTGATTTTAAGAAAAGAGAAAATTGAAAAAAGCTTTTTTCATATTACTGATCCTGCACATCTCGCTAATTAATACACTGGCTCAAGATCCTGTAACAACAATTGAACAGCAATTGGAAAATCTTACTGATGTTGACCAGGCAGAAACAGAAGATGACAGTTATCATCAACAATGGGAGCGGTTTAGAAAGAATCCGCTCAATATGAATACTGCAGATGAAAATGACCTGCGTGAACTAAAAATTCTTTCCGGATTGCAGATCGCAAATTTTCTTTCATACAGAAAATTAGTAGGAAAATTTATAAGCATTTATGAATTGCAGGCTGTGCCTTCATGGGATATTCAAATCATAAAAAAATTGTTGCCTTTTATTACGATCGCTGAACCTATAGATATTACGGAGGTTTTTAAAACAAGATTTAAGCAAGGCGAACATGCGTTGACTTTTCGGTATTCCCAGGTATTAGAAAAGTCAGCAGGTTTTGAGGAAACAAGTTCAGGAACAAAATATCTGGGTAGCCCTCCCAAACTTTTTTTACGTTATCGGTATGTATATAAAAATTTATTGCAGTTTGGTATAGTAGGAGATAAAGATGCAGGAGAACAGTTTTTTAAAGGAGCTCAGAAGTATGGATTTGATTTTTATTCATTTCATCTTTTTGCAAGGAAGATCGGTTCAATACAAGCATTAGCATTGGGAGATTTTACAGTGAATATGGGACAAGGATTGATCCAATGGCAAAGCCTTGCATTTAGAAAAAGCGTTGATATACTCGGAACAAAAAGGCAATCACCAATACTTCGCCCATATAATTCCGCCGGCGAATTTAGTTTTCATCGTGGCGCCGGTATCACTTTGCAAAAAGGAAAATTTGAAACAACTGCATTTGTATCCTACAGAAAACTCAGCGCCAATTTTGTGGCGGATACAGTAAGCAATGAAGAGTACATTACTTCTTTTCTCAATTCCGGGTATCATCGTACACCGAGTGAGGTTGCAGGAAGGCATCAATTAGGACAACTTACACTAGGAGGGAACATAAAATATAAAGGCAATAACTGGCATGCTGGTTTTAATGCGATTCATTTTGATTTTTCTTCACCTGTGATAAAAAGACCGGAACCTTATAATCTATATGCGATCCATGGTAACAATTGGAGCAATTATAGCATTGATTACAGTTATACTCACCGAAACTTTCATTTTTTTGGAGAAGCAGCAATTGATAAAAATTTCAGCAAAGCATTTCTGAACGGTTTATTGATAAGTGTGGATCCGAGGGTTGATATTTCACTTCTTCATCGCAATATCGATCCTCAATTTCAATCCAATAATGGGAATGCATTTACTGAAAACACCTATCCAACAAATGAAAATGGTCTTTATACCGGCATCAGTATACGACCAGTTTCTTCATGGCGTTTTGATGCATATATTGATATTTTCAAATTTCCCTGGTTAAAATATTTGGTCGACGCACCAAGCCAGGGAAAAGATTTTTTGGCACAATTAACTTATATACCTAATCGACAACTTGAAGTATATACAAGGTATCGCAGTGAAACAAAACAAGGTAATCAGCCTGATAATAATACTGCTATGAATTATATTGTATCACTGCCAAAGCAAAGCTGGAGAACACAGATCAGCTATAGAATAAATCCAACATTCGCTGTCAGGAGTCGTACAGAATTATTATGGTATGATAAAAATGGGAAGAATGCAGAGAGTGGCTTCCTGACTTTCTTTGATATTATATATAAGCCTCCACTGAAAAATTATAGTGCCAACATCAGGTTACAGTATTTTGAAACCGATGATTATGATTCGAGGATCTATGCATATGAAAATGATGTTCTTTTTTATTATTCAATTCCCGCTTTTTTTAATACAGGATTTCGTTACTATTTAAATATCAACTACAATTTGACTTCAAATATTTCTTTTTGGCTAAAATGGTCGCAGGCTTTATATAGCGATGTTGAGTCAGTTGGTTCAGGGTTGGATGAGATTCCGGGCTCAAAAAAATCTGAAATAAGAGTGATGGCAAGGATTATTTTTTAGTTTAATAACATCTGTTAGCTTTTCCTTTCACAATTTGTTAAAAATTTGTTTACCTTGCGGCAGCATTTTAAAAAAATAAGCTGTCTTTGTATTGTATCCCTACTCCTTGAAAATTTACTTTTTAGGCTCTAAATCAAGTATTTATTTAATCAAAAATTGATCTCCACATGAGAAAATTTGCATCACTGTTTGTGACGGCGATACTATGCTCAGTGCTGGTATTCGCTCAGAACCGGAATGTATCCGGGACTGTGACTGATGCTAATGGTAAAGCAATACCATTTGCTTCAATTACGGTAAAAGGGACAAAGAATGGCGTGACTGCGGACGCCGATGGAAAATTCACCATTAAGAGTGTAGCTTCTGGAACTGTCCTTGTAATTACATCAGTCGGTTTTGGTGATAAAGAAATCACCGTAGGTACTTCCGACAATGTATCAGTTTCGTTATCACCTGCAACAGGTAGTAATCTTACAGAAGTTGTTGTTACGAGTGCATTCGGAATCAAGAAATCTCAGAGAACAACACCTTACAGTTCGCAGGTTGTAAAAAGCGAACAACTTAATATCATTCCTCAAACCAACGTCGTTGACGCATTGGCTGGTAAGATCGCCGGTGTACAATCAAGATCACAATCTAACGTAAAGCTTGGTGCCGGTGACCAGGATTTCTTACGTATTCGTGGTGGTTTGTCATTAGGTGATGTTGGTCCAATTTTCGTAGTTGACGGTACCATCGTTAACCCTTTTGAAATTAATCCTGATGATATTGAAGATGTATCTGTTTTAAAAGGTGCAAACGGAACGGCGTTATTTGGAGAAAGAGCAAAGGGTGGTGCAATCGTTATTACTTTAAAAAAGAGAGGTCCTAAACAAGGAATAGGTGTTGAATTTACTCAAAGTGTAATGGCTGACAATGTTTATGTACTTCCTTCTTATCAAAACCTTTATTCAGGTGGTGGAGCAAGTTCACTAACACAATACCACTATCAACCAGGACAACCTGCAGAATGGCAGGCACTGGATGGAAAATACTTTCCTGATTATACTGATGATGCTAGCTGGGGTCCCCGGATGACCGGCCAGGAATATATTCCCTGGTATGCCTGGTTCCCAGGTCATCAATATTCATTTAAAACAGCACCATTGGTAGCTCAACCTGATAATGCAAGAGATTTTTGGGAAACAGGTATCACATCAACTACGAATGCTGCGTTTTCAAAAAGTGGCCAGGGTTATTCTACCCGCATTTCTTATACCAACCAGAATATAAAAGGTCTGTTGCCTAGCACAAGTTCAAAGCGTCATAATCTTTTCTTCTCTGGTAATGTTGACCTGAATGAACATTTTTCAATGGGTGTTAATGGTACTTATTCTACCACTACGATCCGTGGTGAATTCGTTGACGGATATGCAAACCAATCTGCAGGTTCATTTAACCAGTGGTTCCATAGACATAATGATATGAAAATTATGCGTGAGCTTGCTGGAATGACATCTCCTACTGGTAATTTATTATCATGGAACTTTTATACTAATCCAGATGGTGCCAGTGGTTATGATGATATCAATGGTAACTATTGGTATAATTATTATGATTATTTCGCAAACCAAAATTTCCTTAACGGAAGAGATCGTCTGTTTGGCGACTTCTCATTTCGTTATAAAATGAATAATCATTTTAATGTAAAAGCAACAATTAGGAAAAATCAGTTGACTACTTATACTGAGAATATTACCACTTCATTGCTTGAGCAAAGTGGCCTTCAGACAGGCTTACTTGCCGATTATACAACAGCGAACACATTTTATAGTGAGTATAATTATGAAGGTCTTGCGAATTATTCTAATAACTACTTTAGCAACAAACTTGCACTTAATCTTACCGGTGGTGGTAACGTATTAAGAACTCTTTACAAAGACAACAGTGCAAGCACTGTAAATGGTTTGAACATACCTAATTTGTATGCTATTTCAAACTCAGCAGCTCAACCAGCTGTTGGAAATGGTCGCGAAGCTTCAAGAGTAAATTCTTTGTTTGCATCAGGAGACTTAGAGTGGAACAAATTTGCAAGTGTAACATTTGCTGTGCGTAATGACTGGTATTCTACACTTGACAAAGAGATCGGTAACAGCTTGTTTTCACCATCAGCTGGTGCTGCCTTTGTCTTTAGTGAGTTTACCAAAGGTGCTCTTCCATGGATAAGCTTTGGTAAAGTATTTGGAAGCTGGGGTAAAAAGCCTACTTCAATTGGTATTTATCAAAACAACTTTGGTTATGCTCCTGCAGCAGTACTTTGGAATGGTAACTTCCTGATGGGCACACCAAATTCAGTTGTTGCTGAAGACTTGAAAGGTTCGCTGGTTACAACTTATGAAGCTGGTATTGACCTTCGTTTCTTTAAGAATCGTTTCGGTTTGAATTTTGTTTATTATAACGAGGATAATGATAAGGAACCATTATCAGTTCAGGTTGACCCGATAAGTGGTTTTACAAATCTTGTAGTAAATGCTGTACACGTAAAACGTGAGGGTATTGAATTACAATTGAACGGTACTGTTATCAAAGGCAAAGATTTTACATGGGATGCAAGTGCAACATTTGGTTATTTGATCAAAAATCCTGTAAAGAATCTTTATGGCAACCAGCAAAGAGTATTGTTGGCTGGCGGTTCATTCGGTACACGTTTTGCCCGTGCTTTCCAGGAGCTTGGTTCAGACTGGGGTCAGTTAATTGGTGGTGGCATCAAGCGTAATGCTGACGGCATCATGGTTGTTGATCCTAATACCGGTTATTATATACGTGACCTTGACAAGCATTGGGGATCTGTTGTTCCAAAAACAACTGGTGGTTTTATCAATACTTTGACTTATAAGAATTTTGTGTTGAATTTCAGTCTTGATTATCAAATTGGCGGTAAGTTCTTCTCACTATCTGAAAGCTGGGGTTGGTTCTCCGGTCTGTTTGAAGAAACTGCATCTACTAACGATAAAGGAAGTAATGTACGTGATGCTGTTGCTAACGGTGGTGGTGTGCATGTAGTTGGTGTAAGCTCAGTTGATGAAAAAACACCTGTTGATAAATATATCAGTGGTTTCAACTATTACCATCAATTCTATACTCGTCAAATTGCAGAACCATTTATACATGATCTGACTTTTGTTAAGATCAGGGAAGCAAGCTTGGCATATCGCATACCTCTGAACAAAGTTGGTAACCTTAGCAAGTTTATACAGGGAGCATCAGTATCATTGATTGCTCGCAATCCATGGATCATTTACAGGGATTCTAAGAATTTTGATCCTTCTGAAATATCCGGAGTACAAGGTGAGGATGGTCAATTGCCAAGTACACGTTCATTAGGTGCAAGCATTAAATTCATATTCTAATTAATTTGATAATAAAAATCTTTTAAAATGAAACTTATAAAGCTCACATCAATAGCACTCACTGCAAGCCTGGTAATTTCAGGTGTTGGGTGTAGTAAAAACATTGATGAGTTCGGAGATATAAATCTGAACCCGGGTATTGTGGCAGAGGCGAATACTGCGGCGCTTCTCACAAACGTGCTATCAGGTATAGGTGGTGAAGCCTGGCAGGTTAATCCGGGCTTGTACGCTCAATTATACTCAGAGACACAGTATACCGAACTCTCTCGTTATGCCAGGAACCAACCCGATTATGGAGGTTATTATTCAGGCGTTTTGTATGACCTGGTGAACATTATAAAATACAATACCGATCCGGGAACTTCGGGTAAAGCACAAGCAAACGGTTCAAATGCGAACCAGATCGCAACCGCAAGGATCCTGAAAGCATGGTATTATCTGCGTGTAACTGATCAGTGGGGTGATATTCCTTATTTCCAGGCGTTAAATTTTAATGGACAGATCCCTTACGATAAGCAACAGGATATTTATGCTGATCTTGTAAAAGAGTTAAAGGAAGCAGTTGCACAATTTGATGGAGGCGCTACTGTGAAAGGAGATATTCTTCTTAATGGAAATATAGCAGCATGGAAAAAGTTTGCAAACTCGCTTCGCATGATCATGGCTATTCGTTTATCATCTGTTGATGCCAATAGAGGTAAAACAGAATTCCTTGATGCCATGAATGGAAGCGGTGGGTACCTGACTACTAATGCTGATGATATACAGCTTGTATATCCTGGCGGAAACTATAGCAGTGTATTTTATTCTTATTACAATATTACACTTCGTTCTGACTATGCATTAAGCAAAACCGTTACAGATTTTATGAATCCAACCGGAGACAGACGTGTTAATGCATGGGGTTCGTCTACTGTTGGGTTTGCATATGGGTTAGAAAGAAATGATGCGATTGCGTTTTCATCTGCAAATCCGAATTGGGCAAGAATTATGCATCCTTCTATCAGGACTGCGACTCAACCAATGCCAATTCTCACTTCTTCACAGGTAACACTTGCACGTGCAGAGGCAGCTCAAAGAGGATGGACAGCAGAGAATGCTGCTAATCTTTATAGAACTGGTATTGAGTTGAACTGGAGACTCTGGAATGTTTATGATGCTACGGCATTTAATGCTTACATGCTACAGCCAAATGTTGCTCTTTCTGCCGGTACTGAACTTCAAAAGATCATTACTCAGCGCTGGTTAGCTGCATTCCCTGATGGATTGGAAGCATGGAATATTGTAAGAAGCACAGGTTTCCCGGTATTGACACCTGCACCAGGTGTAGTTCCTCCTGCTGGTACGACAAAGGTTATTCCTATTCGTATGGCTATTTCACAATCACATTTTGATCTCAATACTACAAATACAAATGCGGTAGCAGAGATATATAAAATAGGTGGTGAAAAAGATTCGCAATATGGTAAAATGTGGTGGGTGAAACCTTAAGTAATTTTGAGATATTGACAGCTGAAAAAAGTGGGATAATTTTATCCCACTTTTGTTTTTTAGAGTAATATTTGTTTAACTTTATCAAAACCATCGGACTGCAAATTTTTTAGCATATGAGAAAAGTTATACAATCATTTCTTTTCATTTCTCTTTTAAGTTTTATTTTAATATCATGTGAAAAAGGATCTGAGCCGTTTCCTCCTGTAGTTAAATCACAAGAAAAGCCTTCAATCAGCCTTCCAGATGGAAATAATTTGATCACGGCATCTTTCGATATAAGCAATACAGTTATGACCGTGGAAGTACTTGAGATCAGGAGAGATGCTACAAATGCTGCAGATCTTAATCGGGTACAAACAGTAAAAATTGCAAAAAGTAATTCTGTACTTTCTGATCTAAGTGGTGCTGCTGTTACTGAATTAGGCCGTGACTATTATCAAAGCCATCCTGATAACCCATTTGATGGTCAATTTTGGACAATAACTTTTAAACCTGGTGAATTTGTGCAGCACTTAAAGATCAACATGAAAACAATCGACCTGGTATCGCTGGGTAGAGTGGGATTAGGTTTTCAACTTGCCGCTGCAGACAATGACGCAGTGCTTAGTGCTTCACAAAATCAAGTGGCAGTAGAAATCGCTTCAAAAAATCAGTGGGATGGTGTATATCGAATTAAATACAGGTTATTTCATCCGACAAACGCTGATATTACAGGTAATGGAACTATTCCTGAATGGGATTTTCTTTCGTCTGGGCCTACTTCAATAGATTGGGATTTTGCAACTGTTCATATTGTTTTTCCAACTGGCGGTTTAGGTATATTTGGATTGAGCGCCACTCAACCAACATTACAAGTTAGGATGACGATTAATCCTGATAATACAGTTAGTGTGACAAACGTAGCTCCTTCAGCTCCTGCTGCAGCATTTCCTCCTTTAGTAGTACCTCCCGGTGTAGCAAATAGGTACGATCCTGCAACAAAGACTATTTATGCAGCATATACTTGGACACCTGCTGGAGCAGGTACAAGAGAAAGATATGACACACTTACTTATATAAGACCGAGATAAAAATATTTTGCTTATGTGAAAGGGCTTTGTATTTGCAAAGCCTTTTTTATTTTAACTTGGCCGGCTAAACTCATTACATGGAACAACCGCAACAACCTAACCAGTTAAATATTGAGATATCAGAAGAAGTAGCAGAAGGTTCATATGCTAATCTTGCGATCATAACACATTCTCATGCTGAGTTTGTAATCGATTTTGTAAATGTGATGCCGGGCACACCAAAAAGTAAAGTAAAATCAAGAATAATCTTTACACCTCAACATGCCAAAAGATTTATGAAGGCAATGATGGAAAACATTTCACGATATGAGGCTGCGAATGGTCCGATAAAAGACCTGGAGGATATTCAATTACCACTCAATTTTGGTGGACCATCAGCACAAGCGTAAAAGACGAAATTTTGGTTGATATTCGGGACTTATTTCACTTTGTACTATAAAAGACCCTCATCAGCAAAGCTGAAATAACCAGCATCGCTTACTATCATGTGATCAAGAACTTTGATATCAAAATATTTTGCAGCTTCTTTGATCTTTATAGTTAACTCTTCATCAGCCCTGCTTGGTTTTAAGCTACCTGACGGATGATTGTGACAAAGTATAATACTAACCGCATCTTCTTCCAGCGCTTTTTTTAAGATCACTCTCGGATCAGCAACAGTGCCAGTTATTCCCCCTTCACTTATAATTTCAAAATGATTGATCTTATTGGCCCGATTCAAAAACACAACTGCAAATACTTCGTGCCGAAAGTCTTTCAGCTTTGCCATAAAGAAATCGGCAATATCATTGCTGGAAGAAACCATTTTCTTTTGAAGCGATGCACCCGCTTGTCTTCTTCGTCCTAATTCAAGAGAAGCAGAAATAGTAATCGCTTTTGCCTGGCCAATTCCTTTTACTTTCATTAGTTCCTTTATTGAAAGCTTGCCCAGTTCTGATAGATTGTCCTTACTAAGTTTCAAAACTTCCTTAGCCAGGTCAACCGCAGTTTTTTCTTTCGAACCATTCAGTATGAGTATCGCAAGCAATTCAGAATCGCTGAGGGTATGAGCCCCATTTAATAGTAGTTTTTCTCTTGGCCTATCGTCTTTTGCCCATTGCTTTATTGAGTATTTCTGCTCTTGCATCATCCAAGATTAACAAATAATTTAGGCTCAACAAATACCATGTTTAAGGGTATTGATGAAATAAAGATCCAAACCTTTTGAAAAACTAAACCAAGACCGTATGAAAAAAAGATCCGTATCCCCAATCGGTGCACTGCATCCAATTTTATTCTTTGCCGGCGTTTATGTAGTCGTCTTATTTTTTTCGATTTTTATTTGTTCATCACTTTTCTATAGTTGCAATACCGCTTCGGATAGCAGCTATTCTTCAAATGAAAAAAAAGTGAGTGAGCCGCAAACCAGTACTGTAGGTATTGCCTCAGTAAAATAATCTTTCGTAATCAACATTTTTCCCCGCCGCCTTTTTGATTGGGGTGAAGTATTATCTTCGCCGCTCCAAAGAATTCCTTTGGTGTAATCAAATACAAACATGTCAGCGGCCAAAATTTTTTCCGGAACAGGATCTCAAAACTTAGCCGAGCAAATTTGTAAGAGCTACGGTTCCAGGCTAGGAAAAGTCAATATCCAGCGATTCAGCGATGGTGAAATTCTACCCACCTTTATGGAGAGCATTCGGGGTGATTTTGTTTTTCTCGTTCAAAGTACCCAGTCCCCATCTGAAAATTTAATGGAGCTTTTATTAATGATTGATGCCGCAAAAAGAGCATCAGCATATAAGATCATTGCAGTGATCCCATACTATGGTTATGCCCGCCAGGACAGAAAAGATAGGCCGAGAGTGGCCATTGGAAGTAAGTTGATTGCCAATATGATACAAGCGGCAGGTGCTGACCGATTGATCACAATGGACTTGCATGCTCCGCAAATTCAAGGCTATTTTGATATCCCTGTTGACCATCTCGATAGCCATGCAGTTTTTATTCCTTATATAGAGAATCTGAGGCTTGAAAACCTTACCTTTGCGGCCCCTGACGTAGGAAGTGCAAACAGGATAAGAGAGATAGCGAGTTATTTTGAGGCTGAAATGGTGATTTGTGATAAGCACAGGAAGAGAGCCAACGAAATTGCAAGCATGGTGGTAATAGGGGATGTGACCGACAGAGACGTTGTTATAATTGATGACATCTGCGATACCGGAGGCACATTGGCAAAAAGCGCAGCTCTTTTAATGGAAAAAGGTGCAAGAAGTGTAAGGGCTTTGATCACACACCCGGTATTGAGTGGAAAAGCTTACGAGAATATTGAGAAAAGTGTTCTGGAGGAACTGGTGGTTTGTGACACGATTCCTCTAAAGCAAAGCACTCCAAAAATAAAAGTGATATCTGTTGCTGAACTTTTTGCTGTAGCTATAAGGAATGCATTTGAGAATAAGAGTATCACAGGTTTGTTTGTGCATTCGCAGAGGAAAGGATTGTGATCTGGTAATTGTACAGGCTGAATAGAATTCATGAAGTGCAAGAGTGCGACGCAAGAAAAGCAAAATAGAAATAATATAGCTGGGACAAAAACAAATAACGAGTAACTAATAAACAAACATAAAATGAAATCAATTACGATCGAAGGACAACTGAGGACCGAAACCGGGAAGAAAGCCACCCGCCAACTTCGCTCTCAGGACATGGTGCCCGGTGTAATTTATGGCGGTGAAAAGGAGATCAGCTTTGCTGCTCCTTCCATGGCTTTTAAAACATTCGTGTACACACCAGAGTTTCAGAAAGCTGAAATTAAATTGAATGGCACTACTTATACCTGCATTTTGAAAGATCTGCAGTTTGATAAAGTAACTGACAAGCTGATCCATATCGATTTGATGGAATTAGTTGAAAACAAAAAAGTGATCGCTGATATTCCTATCAAATTTACCGGGACATCAAAAGGTGTAAAGGAAGGTGGACATCTTATCATTAAAATGAAATCGCTGAAGGTAAAATCTTTACCTAAGCATTTGAAAGAACAAATTGAAGTAGATATTACTAATCTTGACCTGAATGGTAACATTCGTGTTGAAGATGTAAAAGAAGCTAATTATGAAATTTTGAATTCACCAAGAATTCCAATTGCTTCTGTAGTGTTGACTCGTCAATTGAAACAGGAAGAAGCTACTGCTACACCTGCTGCAGGAGCAACTCCGGCTGCTGCTGCACCCGCTACCGGCGCCGCTGCACCTGCTGCCGCTGCACCTGCTGCTGCAAAAGAAAAAGGAAAAAAATAATTTCGTTCTTTCTTATACTAACCCACTTCAAGCGAAGTGGGTTTTTTGTTTCTTTGATCGTTATCTTTAAATAGTATTAAATAAAAGATGAAATTTTTGATCGTTGGTTTGGGAAATGCTGGTAATGAATACACCCACACAAGGCATAATATCGGCTTTGATGTGGTAAATGCTTTTGTGCTAAAACATGGAGGAAAATTTTCTACCGGGAGATTGGCTTTTGTTGCAGAAGTAAAATGGAAAAGCAAGATATTCATTTGTATTTGCCCAACAACATATATGAACCTAAGCGGGAATTCTGTGAAGTATTGGATGGATAAAGAAAAAGTATCTATCGAAAACTTGCTGGTAATTACAGATGACGTTTCATTGCCATTGACTAAAATGCGACTTCGCCCTTCGGGCAGCGATGGCGGGCATAATGGTTTGAGAAATGTTGAGGCTATATTGGCATCACGAGATTATCCAAGATTGCGTTTTGGTATTGGCAATGATTATCCAAAAGGTTTACAGGCTGATTTTGTTTTAAGCAAGTGGAAGAAAGAAGAAGAGCCATTGGTTAAAATGAAAATTGAAAAAGCTGTTGAAATAATAGAAAGCTTTGCGGCACGAGGGCTTAGTCTTACAATGAATGATGTGAACAGTACTGAATATTCCGTCTAAAGATCATTGTTGCCTTGATTTTTCATTCATCATCCTTAACCGCTGGCAGAGGATCTTTATAAAGCCTTTTGCAACTTCCGGCCTTTCATCCATTAATTCATAAAAAGGTTCCTGGTCTATTTTATATAGAATGCAATCGGTATCGGTGGTTGCGCTGGCAGACCGGGTGTCAGCATCTAGTAAGGAAAGCTCACCAAAAACTTCTTTTTCCTTAAGAATTGCAAGTGTTGTGTTCCCTTTATGGATCCTGATATTTCCTTGCTGAATTATATACATGGAATCACCTGTTTCTCCCTCCTTAAAAATTTCTGTTCCCTGTTCATATTGCATTTCTTTCATTAGAGGAGCCAGGTCAGCAAGAATATTTTCAGGAGTTTCCTTGAAAAGATTGAGAGACTTAAGCACCAACACCTTTTCAATTAATAATAGCCTGTTTATATTTCCTGGTTCCATGAATTAAAATAAAATTTTCAGTGTGCATATAGCGCTGTTTCTTTCAAAAGCAAATTTTCAGAATGAATGAATTTTTCAATAAGTCCCGGGGTGACAGCTACACTCGACTTTTTTGAAATATACATACTGCATGCTTTGGTCCATACATTATAAGCGATCGGTTTTTCTTGCAGAATTTTTGAAAGAATCTCCTGCGCTTGTGAAACTTTATCAGCAGGCAAAAAATTCTTCAAGGAATTGCTCCGATATTCAATATCAGTAGGTTCATATAATTTATTAAAAGGTATCGCAAGTTCTTTTTTCACGATCATATCTATCAGTTCCATTGCATTGGCCACACTTTCTTTCTTTTTCATATCAAGACCTTGTTTTATTTTGAAAGCTTTTTCATGATCATAAAGACAACCAAAAAGACAGATCAAAATATTCCTGATCTCCGTAAGTTCGATATTCAATGAACTATTGATAAGCGAATAATTCTCATTGTGCTCAAGTAAGCTCTGCATGTAAAGCAATTCTGTCCCATAAATAATATAAGCCAGTGAAATGGCTTCTAATTTTTCTTTCGTCTCTTCAGTTGCCCGGTACCGGCTTCTATGTAATGCTTTAACAATGACACCAGCATCGGATGGATATTTTTCCAGTAACTCGAAAAGCCTTGCTTGTGCATTGCCGCCTCCGATCTTTCCTAACACAGTAATTAATTTTTCCCTAAAAAAATTATCCTGTTCATGATCGGAGATTGCTTTTAAAATAAAAGGAATTGATTTTTCGCCAGCCGCCTGCAATGAAGCACCTGCATGCAAAGGATGTTCCTTAAAATATGTCATTATTTTTTCTAACAATAATGGTGTTGCAGCTTCTCCAATAACTTTTAATGCGTTTAATCGAAAATCCCTATCCGACAAAAGCTCACTAAAATGGGGGTGACTGTAAGCATCTCTTACATCAGCGAGTACCTCGAGTGCTGTCTGTTTATCTTTTCTATGATTTGACTTAAGGAGATCGGTGAGGATATTCTCCGCATATTGACGGTTTTCTTTATCAGCACTTTTGATCATACCAATGAGTGCGGCGGCTTTAATACCTGCATCATGATGATGCAAATAATGTTTTAAATGATGATGCTCAGTTTGTTCTTTACACAGACTTTGTACAGCCAATATTTGTATCTCTTTATTTTGATCGTGATCGGCTAAAAATTTTATTTTTTCTTCTGCTCCCTTTATGTTCCTCGTTTGAATCAATAAAAGAGTTACTTTTTTAATATTATCGGATGGGTGATCGAGAAGTTTAAAAATTATCTCTTTGCTATTGCCACTGATCTGGGTGTTCAGCATCTGCAATATGTTTATGATCTCAGTTTCATTACCTGTTTCAATTTTTTTCAAGATTTGCTGTTGTATCTCTTCGTCGGAGAGTTTGAATTCATCCTGGCTAAAGAAACGACTGCTGATAGCTTTTAAAAGTGTGTGATGATATGATCTGTTTACCAGCAAAATTGAAATGATCCAGCTGATCCCGAAAACTGCGAGGATATAGCAAATGACCAATAACTCATTAGCCGGGTTTAAACTGTTTATTATGATCAAAAGCACTCCCGAAAATAAAAAAGCAAATGGGTCCATGATCCCTTTTACAATGGCATGAGCTTTTGACCTTGCATTCGGATTCAGGGGTTGCATTACTGTTAAGAAGACCGGGTTTGTGATCGTGGTTCTTAAAACTTCCACAGCAATAGCTGCTATGCCAAATGCATAAAACACCAATATGCTTTTACTGGCTGCATATTGAGCAGAAATAATAATTACCAAAAGCCCCAATAACACAAGCGGGGTAACTAATAGTGATTTTTTTATGCCTATAGATGTAACGATACGGCCTGTAAAGATAATTTTTACCAATGCCGCAACGATCTGCGAACCCGCCATAAACAGGATGATGAAAGAAGATAACTCTTTATCATCGTGGTGTCGTTCCTTTACTTCAGTATAAAATGCATAATTAATGATCGCAAGACTGGCGGAGATAATAAATGTCAATACAGCCAATCTTCGGATCAGCGTATTTAATGTAAATCGTTTGACGAAAACTTTAAACCCTCTACCCTGTATAAATTCAATATGATCTGCATGGTGATGGTGATGATGAACAACTCCTGATTTTGACAATTGATATAAAAATGGCAGGGCGCCAAGCATAAATGCAAATGCGGGCCAAAGCATATTCAAAGGGCCGATTGCTTTTACAAAAAAGTAAGCCATGGTATAGCCTATGAACTTTGCTGGTATATCGCCGGCGCTGATCACAGCAAATAATCGTTTGCTTTGTCGCACATCGAATAATGTAGAAGTAATGCTCCAAAAGCAGAGGTTACTTGCTAAATACAGAACGTAATACCAAGCAAATATTAAGTAGTCAAACCAGTCGGCTTTTATCAACTTACTGCTTATTTGTAAAATAAGAATGCTGGCGGCCATGAAGATGATCACTATAGTACCAACCCGGGTAAGATTAAAGTGATGTTCAAATTTGTTGAATATCCAGCCAGTTATAAACAGGAGTGGTGATGAAAGGATCATAACCCAGGCAAGTTGCGAGGCCGAAAATTCTTCAAGAAAATGAGAAAATGAAGCAGTAAAGAAAAAAGCAATACCTGTGCCCATAAAAAACTGGAGCCAGAAAAGTTGTGATACTACTTTCCATTCCGAGGGCCGTACATTTAATAACTTAAGTAAAAAAGGTCTCCTGCTCATTGTACCCAATTACTCCTTTCCTTTAATATTTCGAGGTGTTTTAATTTTTTTTCATTCCTCTTTTTGCACGATGTTTCAGTAAAGTAGTGATGTGATTCAAAAAATTTGATCTGAATATGATCCCAAATAATGTCCTCGGGAAATATTTTATACGCCATAAACTCCTTATATAAGTTCTGACTGATCGGTTCAAAATCATTTCTCCCAAGGTAGTCGAGATCAGCATCACAGATAATTTTCTCTAAAAGGTTATGTGGTGTCTGAGGGATCTTTGTTGCCATGATCATTCCACAGATCTTCTTTAGATCTTCTTCGCTAAATATGTCCTTTACCGCCTCCAAAGCTATCTCGCAACTTTTCTCTTCATGATTTTTATATACAAGTAAAAAACCACTGTCATGAAAGACGGCTGCTGTCTTCAACAGTAACAAATCATGTTTATCATTGATCTTTTCCTGCTTTGCTATTACTTCGGCTTGCTCCAATACATCAAGGGTGTGTGATAAATTATGATAGCCGAGCCGGGGATCAAGTTCCTTCTCAAGACGTGTTAGAATCGGTTGTTTTATGCTTTTAAAAAGGTCAGCCACCAAAAAGCTTTCAACTAAGATAAGTATTGAGACCGAAAACCAATAGTCCCGGGCATTTTATCTGGCTAAATAAGTTTGACGGGATTATGATATTTCCGGCCGTTTACCTATTTTAGCAGCCCCGACGAACCTTTCGCTATTAAAAATCCAGTTTTTTATGAAGCCTGAATATATGGGATGAACAGTCCAGGGGAATTGTATCCGATGTATTTAACTAAACAAGCCTGAATATGAAGATATTTTGTATCGGCCGTAACTATGTAGCTCATGCCAAGGAATTAGGTAATGAAATTCCGGATGAGCCCGTGGTTTTTATGAAACCTAAGAGTGCCCTACTTCAGCCGCACACCCCATTTTATTATCCAGAATTTACTAATGATCTGCATTATGAATGTGAACTCGTTTTGCGTATCAGTAAAAATGGAAAATATATCCAGGATAAATTTGCAAGTAAATATTATGATGCCGTGACCACGGGCATTGATTTCACTGCAAGAGATATTCAAAACGACTTGAAAGCAAAAGGTCTGCCTTGGGAGAAAGCGAAATCCTGGGATAATTCTGCAGCGATCGGTAAATGGATACCTTTTACATCGATCAAGAATAAAAAAGATATTAATTTCTGTTTGTATAAAAACAAAGAGCTTGTTCAGCAAGGTAACTGCAACCTTATGATCCATGACTTCGATAGCATTGTTGCTTATATTTCCAATTACTTTTCTGTAAACATCGGCGACCTCGTTTTTACAGGAACACCAGCCGGGGTAGGGGAATTAGTTGTTGGTGATGAGCTGGAAGCATTTATTGAAGATGACTCTTTGTTATCATTAGAAATTAAATAAGAACGTCAGACCAAAACCAATTGCGGCCATCCTGATTTGCAGGGTGGCTTTTAATTTTCACATACAATCGTTCAGCTTATTTTTGCCAATTAGCTTGCCACTATGATCGAAAAAGAAATATTACTGAAGGCGTTCCGGTTAATGTGTTGTGCAAAGTCAATGGCCGAAACTTATGATGCAAACAGGCAGATCTGCAAATATGTCCATTCAACTTCCAGGGGCCATGAGGCGATACAATTAGCAACTGCCTTCCATTTAAAAAATTGTGATTACGTAAGCCCTTATTATAGGGATGAAAGCATGCTGCTTGGTCTTGATTATTCTCCTTATGAATTAATGCTTCAGCTGTTGACAAAAGCTGACGATCCTTTTACAGGCGGACGTTCATATTATTCCCATCCTAATTCAAGAATACAAGATAAACCAAAGATCATTCATCAAAGCAGCGCTACTGGTATGCAAGCTATACCGACTACTGGTGTTGCTCAAGGCGTAAAATACCTGGAAAAAATTAATTCTCCATTGCTACTAAAAACTGAAAATGGTGAATTACCTGTCGTGATCTGTTCTTTTGGAGATGGAAGTGTAACAGAAGGGGAAGTAAGCGAAGCCCTGCAATTTGCAGTATTAAAAGAGTTACCTATCATTTACCTGGTACAGGATAATGATTGGGGTATCAGCGCAACAGCAGAAGAAACAAGAGCAATGAATGCTTATGAGTATGCAGATGGTTTTAAAGGTTTGAGCAAAATACAAATTGATGGAACAGATTTTACTCATTGTTATAAGATAATGGGTAATGTGATCAATGAAGTTAGAAAAAACAGGAAGCCATGGCTGGTGCATGCAAAAGTTCCATTGCTTAATCATCATACAAGCGGAGTGAGAAAAGATTTTTATCGTAGTGAAGAAGATCTTACCAAAGATGCGAAGAACGATCCATTTCCAAAATTGAAAAAGTTATTGCTTGAGAATGGTATCATTAATGACGAATTGGAAAAAATTGAAACTGATGCAGTGGAGTTAATAGGTGCCGAATTTATTAAAGCCCTGAATTCACCCGAACCTGATATCGATAAAGCAACCGAATATGTTTTCGTTCCAACTGTTGTGAATGAAGAGAGAGGTGAAAGAAGCCCTTCGGGCAAGGAAAAAGTAATTATGGTTGATGCTGCTTTATTCGCCATTAGAGAACTAATGGAAGATCATCCCGAATGTATTTTTTTCGGGCAGGATGTTGGTGGCAGGCTTGGTGGTGTTTTTCGGGAAGCGGCAACACTTGCCGAACAGTTCGGTGATCATCGTGTTTTTAATACTGCAATACAAGAAGCATATATAATTGGTTCTACTGTTGGTTTAAGTGCAGTAGGGGTGAAGCCGATCGTTGAAGTACAATTTGCCGATTATATTTATCCGGGCTTTAATCAACTTGTTTCAGAAATTTCTAAATCATGTTATTTGAGTTGTGGTAAATATCCTGTGTCAACAATACTTCGTGTTCCTATCGGTGCCTATGGTGGCGGCGGACCTTATCATAGTGGTTGTGTTGAAACAACATTGCTTTCAATAAAAGGGATTAAGATCGCTTATCCGTCAAATGCAGCAGATATGAAGGGATTGATGAAAGCAGCGTTTTATGATGGAAACCCTGTAGTAATGCTTGAGCATAAAGGATTGTACTGGAGTAAAGTGCCGGGTACTGAAGATGCAAAATCAATTGAACCATCAAGAGATTATATTCTTCCGTTTGGTAAAGCAAATGTTGTTTTGAGTGCAGATAAAAATAAAATAGAGAATGGAGAAACCTGCTGTATCATTACTTATGGAATGGGAGTTTATTGGGCTAAAGCAGCTGCAAAGAATTTCCTGGGTCAAATTGAAATCGTAGACTTAAGAACATTATTCCCTTTAGATGAAGAATTAGTGTTTGATACAGTAAGAAAACATGGAAAATGTTTAGTACTTACTGAAGAGCAGCAAAACAATTCTTTTGCTGAAGCTTTAGCTGGTAGAATTTCAAAAGAATGTTTTAAATCGCTGGATGGACCTGTTGAAGTATTGGGGGCTGCAAATATCCCGGCAATTCCATTAAATATGGGACTTGAAAATGCTGTGTTACCAAATGCTGAAAAAGTTTCACAAAAGATTAAAATTCTTTTATCGTTTTAAACGCACCGTAAATTTTAAAAAACAAAGCCGGTAAATATAACCGGCTTAAAATTCTTAATTCTTAATTATTTATTATTTGAATGTCCTCATATAATTCACCACTGACCAAATACCTTTTTCATCAGCAATTTTCTTTTTAAATGAAGGCATATCCTTGCGTCCTTCTGAGGTTTTATAAAAAATGGCGCCATCGGTTTGAGATTGAAAAGCAGCTTTTGTAAAATCACCGCATTCGGTGTCAAGCTGCGCAGCTTTTGGACCATCGCCTTTTCCTTTTGTGCCATGACAAGATTTGCAATGCTGATTGTACAATGTTTTTCCTTCAGCAATTGAAGCGTCGTCAGACTTTACAGGATTGGCCATGTTCTTGTATTTATCAGGAACGGGCCAGGGATCGTTGGTTGCTTTTGGCACAAAGGCCATTATTACTGTGACAAATAGTACTGTAAGAATGATCGAAATATACTTTTTCATAATTCAGGGGTTTTATTTATTGATAAAATTTTATTGGTTTAGGTCGTTTCGGTTTTTGGTTCTTCTTTCCTCAGGCGGAATAATTGGACAATGATAACTATGTAATGTCCCCATACAGTTCCCATCAAAATGACAAAAGTCACAAGCATCCAAACAGGAGGATAGGGGCTCCATAATGCACGAGGCAATTGTTTTACCTCATCTGAAACAGGAACACCCCATTGCTGGGCAGCCGAGGCTTCAAGATTTCCGTATGTTTCGTTTTCATTCACACTTGCGATAAGACTGATGTTTCCTTTTGCATCACCAGGAAGATTATTTGGAATTTCTATGATTGCTTCTCCGCTTTCATCTGTTTTTCCTTCTCCAACTTTTAAATTGGCAAACATTCTTTTTACAAAAACTCCAAGATCAGTTTCGGGAACTGGAGTTTCTGTTCCTGTACTTAGATCAACCAGTTTTAATTTTACAGTTAAAAGGGAATCTTCTTTTATCGGCATCATTTCCAACCGGGCTCTTTTTATCGACAATACTTCTTCAGCTGTTTCAATTGAATCTTTTCCGCTAAATAAAGTTTTAAAATTTAATTTACCTTCTTTATCAGCTACCAACTGATCTGCTTCGCTATTCAGTATTGCAATACCATTTCTGTCGGTCACTGCTTCACCCAATTTTTTTAATGAAGTATCAGCACCAACATAAAACTCCATTTTAAGTCCATGCATTTTGATAAGAGTTCCGGAAATCTTTGCTTTTACACTTGCTTTGAGGTCAATACTATTGTCGCTCTTCTGTACACTGGTAAATTCGATCAGCGGAGAATAAGTATTTGACTCTTTTTTATCCGCGGTAGTAGCGGTGTCGTTTTGCGACCACGCAAATACCGGGAAAGCGATAAATGCCAATAGCCAGTTTCTTTTCATATAAAATATTTTATGCCGGGGCAATTTCATTGTTAGTTTGTTCAGATTCTTTCTTACTCTTTTCTTTTGCTTTTTCTTTTTCACCGAATTCTGATATTGGAATTATAGTAACGAATCTTGATATTAATGTGAAGAATAAAAAGAAAGTAGCGATCCCTGCTAATGTCAATGCCCATTCCACCCAGGTCGGTGTATATTTTATATAATCTAACCTTGTATCCTGCATAGGTATCAATGGTGATTCAAGTGTGGGCACAATAATGAGGTAACGTTTTACCCACATTGCCATTACCATAAATAATGATGCTAAACTGATCCAGCCTGGCTTTCTTGTTTGTGGTATTGCTACAACAGCCATTGGCAATAAGACCCCTGCAACATTGGCAAATAAAAACCACCATCCATATTCCTGGAAGTTGAATAATTTATGCAGCACTTCATTTTCCCATTTTTCCGAACCAAACCATGCCGTGAGATATTCTGAAAAAGTGAAATATCCATAAGCTCCGGCAAGAACCAACATAATGTAGCCGAGGTAAACGAAATGTTTATCCTGGATATAATCATAGAGATTATATAATCTCCTGTAAACCCACATGGCCATGATCATTACCCCTGTACCTGAATAAATAGCAGCCAATACGAAATAAGGACCGAAGATCGAACTATGCCAACCGGGTCTTAATGTCATGCCGAAGATCCAGGAAAGCACTGAGTGAACAATGATGGCAAGCGGTATGATTATAATAGCCATCAGGTTTGTAGAAATCGTAATATGTCTGTTCTGACTTGGCGTACCACGATAGCCAATAGCCAATGCTTTGTAAACCTTTTGACGCCATTTGGGAATATTCAATTTCGCATCACGATAAATAGCAAAGTCTTTTATCAATGCGAGATAAAGAAAGATAACACTGCCGGTAAAATAAGTACTGATCGCTAATACGTCCCATGTAATTGGTGATTGCAATCTTGGATAAAGGATGAGGTGATGAAGCCTGTCAAATCTGCCCACACATAGCAATATGAAAACAGGTCCGATCACTGTGGAAATTATGGTGACCAGTTCGGCAATGCGAATGATCGGTTTACGCCATTCAACTTTTAAAAGATGAAGTATACCGGAAATAACGGCGCCTGCATAGCTGATACCGATAAAGAAAATAAAATTAGCGATGTATAAACCCCAAACAACATTATCTCTCATGCCTGTAACAACATGTCCGTCGGCAACCTGTAAATACAAAGCATAACCGCCTACTATTATCCATACTAGGAAAAAACTGGTCCACATCCATGACTTTCTTCCAAACTTTTCAAGGACGGGCTTTTGATGGTCAAATACTTTTTGTTGATATGAATTGAGTTCCATAAAAAAGCAGTTTCAAAATGGTTTATTTGTGTTCACTTCCTTCCATTACATCTTTATATTTTGCTTTCTCATTATCTGGTAATGATTCATAACCTCTTTCGGCAGGGAATAACCTGTCTTTGGGTGGCAAGTAATAAACCCTTGGCTTGGTACCTAATTCTTCCATATACCTGTACCCGCTTCTGTCTTTAATTAATTGAGTAAAGCTTACTGTTTCATCTCCATTGGTAACAGTATCTTCATTTTCATCTCCGAAATAAAACACACCGTTTGGACAGGCGGTAACACAATCGGGCAACAATCCCTGGCGAGCCATATCAGGACAAAAATCACATTTCTCAACAGTTCCTACTTTACTTGGTACGCTTGTTTCAGGTGTTGCCACCAGGTCCCGAATGTCAAGATCTTCTTTTGGTTCTTCCCAGTTAAATACCCTGGTAGAATATGGACATGCGGCCATGCAGAATTTACAACCGATACATCTTTCATTATCGATCAACACTAAACCATCCTGGCGTTTGAATGTTGCATTAACAGGACAAACTTTTACACACGGAGGATTATCGCAATGGAAACAAGTTTTGGGAAACCAGTATGGCGCTGACTGTTCATTATCCTTCATCAACTTTATGCTCAACCATTCTTTTTCTAACGGAAGGTGATGCATTTTTTGACATGCACTTACGCATTTGCGTGCATTCTTACAGCGTGCAAGATCGATCACCATTACAAATTTTCTTCCCGGAATACCACTTCTTGCTTCAGCTTTTGATACCATCGCTGCATGATGGTGATGCGCCAGTTGCGATGAATCTATCTCTACTATTTGCCCATCGGGTGAAAGAAGTTTTACTTTTTCACCTGATGATGTTGATGCTGTATGTTCTTGCTTTTTTCCACCACATGAACAGGCACTGCCACAAGCTGTAGCTGCAATAGTAGCAACTGCTGCTGTTCTTAAAAAGTCACGTCGGGATCTTTCATTTGTTTCTTCTTGTTTCATTGAGCAGTTTTAATGTTGGTTTAAATTTCATTTTCATTCTTAGATGGATTTTTCATCCATTGAAGAATGTCTTTATTGTTTACTTTTTGTTTAGCGGCTGCATCTATTACTGCTTTATCAATTTCTACCAGTTTACCATCAGCAGTCAACATTTTTACTTTTTCTTTTTTTGATTCAAAAAGACCGCCAGTTAAAAACCACCGGCGTGACTTATTGGTTTTATCATTGTCCATGCTTACTTGTATTTCGTGATAAAGATTTAAAAAAAAACTCCTACAATTTGTTTATTCAAAACATCTCAGGATATGATTATCATCAAACAACAGCCTGACAATTATCATTTCGTTATTTGATTGAGAGTACTTAGCTAACTACATGAGAAAAGTCATGCATCGAATCGCTTATTGTCATGATAGTGTAAAAGGGTCACGGATAACTTTGGTTGGTAAGTTCTTTAAGGATTTAATTCTTCATACAAAACAGACTTTTATGAAAAAAGTTTCCTTGATAAAAGCAATGACCCTTTTCCTAGGAGTCTTTGCGTTAACTGCATCTTTGTTCCAGTGCACTAAAGTTGGAGACAATATTCAGCACCTGGATCGTTCTTACCCGAGTATTCCTGACTCTTCAATTTATGCGGCCTTCCCAGCTGAATTTAAAATTGCCACAGCGGATGCAACCCCGGCAACAAACGACATTATTAAATTAAGAGGTGTTCAAACCATTCTGCATGAGTATTGCGGTACCTCCAATTGTCATGGTGGTCCTATCAGTCCAAAATTTGATTCATATACCGATGTGATGAAATATGTAGTAGCCGGAAATCCAGGGCAAAGCAAATTATGGGAAATGATCACTACGAATGATTTCAACAAAGCAATGCCTCCTGTGAATAGTAATCATGAACTAAACACTAAAGACAAGGCTATTATTTTTAACTGGATATATAAAGGAGCAAAAGAAAAACCAGACCTGGCAGATTTCAGGCCTGCTGCTATACGCCTGATCACTGATGGATGCGGTTCTGCTAACTGTCATAACCAGGCTACTGTTGCAGGATCATGGGCAGAGAAAGGAATTCTTGGTACCCGATACGCAATTACAACTACAGACACTGCCTCTTTTTATATATATGATGCTAGTACGGGTGCTCCGAATCGGTTGTGCCAATTGATAAATACTGCCAAGCTTAACCAAATATGGAAAGATTATAAAGACAGTGTAAAAACATATTACAGCGATACTGTCGGTAAAGCTTCATTTAGAATCCTGAAAACCTTTACTACTCCATGGAGCATTGCTTCACGCCGAGGCCCACTGGGCGGTTATGAGGATATCATTATGGATATTTTAGTGCCGAAGAATATCAGAAGCAACTCCTCGGTTGTTTATACTAGTGGCGGCATTCAATACTATTCCAAATCGGATGCGTTGAACAGTTCGGATTGTTTTATCAGGAGAATAGACTCCACCCTAATATATCTAAACCCGAGAACAGGGGCAGCTCAAAGTGTAAATGGAAGTATGGCTTATCAAGATGGAGGATTAAGCCCGAGTGAAGTTGCATTGATCAAAGCCTGGTATTTTGCAGATCCCAATATTCCGGATGTTTGGAAGTATGGCCTTACTAATACTGGCATCTTTAAGTATACCAAATCCGGAAATTTCATTATCAAACGCTAACCTCATCAACTCAAGAATAAATTTCAGTTTATGAAAAAAAGTTTAATAATAGCAGCCATGGCAACTTCGATGATCGCCTATCTTCTGACTTCATGTTATAAAAATAAAGAAGATATTGAGGCGGTACCTCGTGTATCATTTCGCCAGGAAGTAATACCGATCGTGACGGCTGGCGCCTGCGGCTGTCATAATAATTGTACTACTGGCCAGGTAAGGTTTTCATGTAAGGATACGATCTTCTATGATGCTATTTCATCAAGGGCAACATCACATTTTGGTCCATGGGTGAATGGTGGTTCACACCCCGGAGGTGGAAATATTGATTTTAACCCCAATGAAAAAGCAATTATAAGAGAATGGGTAGCACAAGGAGCCCCATACGATGATGGTGCTGGTTGTACTGTTCCTACTGTGGTCACTTATACAAAAGATATCGTTCCAATTTATAACACTACTTGTAAAGGTGGTGCATGTCATGGTGGTATTGCAATAAACCTTGACTATAATAAAATGGTCGAGAAGCAAAGTACATTGATCGCAATGATGAATAGTGGAGGTGCGACAGGACATCCAGGTGGACCTATCAGTCTATCAACCTGTGTTACCAATACGTTTACTGCATGGATAAATCAAGGAATGCCTAAATAGAACTTAATAAAACTCTTCAATAATATTAAATCAGAAGATATGAAAAAGACCTTACTGCTATTGGTTGCCGGATTCGGTTGGTTTATGACAATGGCCCAGGATACAACAGAAGTGACCGATGATGCACCAAAACCAAAATATACTCGTGCCACTTTTAATTCAACCAAGATAATCAACCTGCAAAGCACAGAGATCATACCTCAAAAAGCTTTACAGTTCATGGTATCGCACCACTTTAGTTATCTATGGAATAAGGATCAATCTACAGAGGATAACCTGGCCCAGTTCTTTGGAATAAACTCCGGGGTTGCTCAAACCTATTTGTCTTTTGATTATTCACCTACAATGTATATGAATCTCGGAGTTGCATTGGCAGGTCAATCAAGATATGAAGGATGGGCAAAATTCAAGATCCTTCGTCAGCAAACAGGCCCGAAAAATTATCCTGTGACCGCTACATGGTATTCATTAGCTAATGTTGATTTTGCCCAGGAAAAGGGAACTGGTTCCGAATGGGATAAATGGTCTTTTCTACATCAACTTTTGATCGCAAGAAAATTTTCCGATAAATTCTCTTTCCAACTTGTACCATCATTGATCTATTTGAACAAGGTACCCTACGGAATTAACAATAGCAATTTTATCTACTCAATTGGTGGTGCAGGCAAATGGAAAATGACTCCTAAGATGAACTTAACAATGGAGTACACACGGCAACTTAACATGTATGAAAACATTATTAGTGAGAGTGGCACAATCCAAAATTATAGTCCTGATCTTTTATCAATCGGTTTGGAGATCAATACTGGTGGTCACTTATTCCAGTTCTATGTTGGCAATACGGTCCATTCATCTAATATAGACCAGTTAGCAAAAAATACAGGATATATCAAGGATGGCAATTTTGCTTTTGGTTTCACAATTAACAGAACAATGGATCTGAGGAAGGACAAAGAGTAAGTAACAAAAATTAGTAGCAAACATCTGGCTCACTTAAACAAAAAAAGGCTCCTGATCATTTCAGGAGCCTTTAAGCGATTAATATAAGAGGTTCTTAAGTTTATCAAGGTTAGCGATCTGGATCTTGCCTTCTTTTATTTCGATAAGTTTTTCAGCTTTAAAATCGCTGAGTGTTCTGATCAATGATTCAGTAGCAGTGCCAACATAATGTGCAATATCTTCTCTTGATATCTCGATCGGTTTATTTTGACCACCAGTATTAAACTTTTCCCGGATGTCAACTAATGCCTTTGCCACTCTTTTGCGCAAAGAACTATAAGCAAGGTTGAGTAATCTTTCTTCTTTCTCTTTTACATTTTTTGTTATGATACGAATAAATTTGACAGCAATGCTAATGTCACCGAAAACCATATTATGAAAATCTTCCCGGGGTATTTGCATGATATCGGAATCTTCAAGAATAACAGTGCTATCGTCATAATTTTTATCTTCGATCAAAGCAGGATAGCCAATAAAATCTCCTTCGCTAAATAGATCGGTAATGTATTCTTTGCCGTCTTCATGAGTTTTAAATCCTTTTACTTTTCCTTTTATCACATAGTATAATAATTTTGGCCGTTTGCCTTCCTGGTAAAGCGTTTGTTTTTTACTATATGATTCAACATTATACTTATCTGCCAATTCTTTCATCAGGCCACTATCCTTTATATCCTTTATGAATTGTGATAAGCCTTGTTGTGAAGCCGGATATTTATTTCCAAGTATCTCTGCTTTTTTAAGCCTTATTTCGATCGCATTCAGGATCTCAATATCTTCAAATGGTTTGGTAACATAATCATCGGCACCCATTTCCATTCCTTTGCGGAAATCACTTCTTTCAGTTTTTGCAGTTAGAAATATAAATGGTGTTGTTTGTGTGGTTTCATTTTTTCTTATCAAATGAAGAACGCCGTAGCCATCCAGCTCAGGCATCATAATATCACAGACAATAACATCAGGTTTTTCTTTAAGAGCAATCTCAACTCCCTTTTTCCCGTTTTCAGCAGCGAATGTCTTGTATCCGGCAAGATCTAATATCTCTGTTGTATTTTCCCTGATATCTTTATTATCTTCTATAACAAGTACCGATTTCATGAGTTATTGTTTGTAAAGTTTGGAAATGTTATTGTGATAGAGGTGCCTTTTCCCAACGTACTTTGCAAATTTACAGTGCCATTGATCAGGTCAAGGTATCTTTTTACAATATGAAGGCCAAGGCCAGTTCCCTGTATATTAGTAACGTTTGAAGCCCTGTAAAATATGGTGAATAAATGTTCCTGGTCTTTTTGGGAAATACCAATTCCTTTATCTGTTACCGTTATTGCATTGTTTTCGCCATCGCTCTTTGCGGAAATTGTGATAGGCGAATCTTCTTCAGAAAACTTAGCGGCATTGCTTATAAGGTTGATCAGGATATTCCGCAGCAATTTTTTGTCTGAATTTATCTTTTCATTTCCTTCATATTTAAAATTGAATTTTTGCCCGGGCTTCAATACTACTTTTACTTCGGCTAATGTCTCATTGATCATTTCCGAAAGGTTAAATTCGACCGGGTCTGCACTTATACGGCCTTCATCAAGTTTCCCTAAAGAAAGAAAATCCTCAAGAATGTCATTAAGATGTTTTACAGAATCCTTGATCCTGTCAATATGCTTATTCCTTTTTTCCTGGTCGATCTCCTTTGTATATTTCGAAAGTAAAGCAGCTGAAGAAAGTACTGCGCTAAGCGGTGTTCTGAATTCATGAGAAGCCATAGAGACGAACCGGCTTTTTATTTCATTCAGCTGTTTTTCTTTATCCAGGGCTTCATGAAGTTCTGTTTGAGATTGTTCCAGTTTTTCCAGTGCCTCTTTGAGAATATGTGTTCGTTCGTCTACTTTTTTTTCAAGTTCAGTATTGAGTTTCCTGATCTCAAAAGTCACTTTTTCTAATTCATTTTGCTTCTTTACGAGATTTTGCTCAACATCTTTTCTTAAGGTGATATCAACAATAAAAGCAATAACAAAAAGCTCATTATCTTTTTTATAATGACTTAAACTTATTTCAACAGGAAACTCTTCTCCATTTTTTTTTAATGCAAACAGGTCTCTTCCTGCTCCCATCGACCGGTTTGATGGTTTTTGATGAAACCCTTCCCGTAATGCCTTATGTCCGGGCCGGAAATTTCCGGGAATTAAAACTTCCACCGGAAGATTCTCTAATTCTTTTGCAGTGTAGCCAAACATTCTTTCGGCTGCAGGATTTGCAAGCACAATAAGTCCTTGTCCATTTGTGAGTATGATCCCTTCGGTTGCATTTTCAAAAAGGGATGTCATGTGCGCCTGGTCCAGCATAATAAACTATCTACGTATTTGATCCCCAAAGTAACCAATGTAGCTAAAAAAATAAAATGAAAGAATCGGATTAATTATGCGAACTCCGTTTCTGGTTCATGCACTTCTTTAAACGTTCTGATAGCATCAATGATTGGCAGAACATTTTCTTTTTTCACATGATCAAAATCGCTAAGCATTGCTTTTTTCTCCTGTGGATCTTTGGTAAGTTTTGCACCCATTTTAAGCATAAATCTGTCCCATCCGGAAAGATTTCGCATGATCATTCTTCCCGGAAAGAAGAATGTTTCTGCCCTGTTTAAAAGAGTCGGTGGGATACTGTCACGGTTATAATTTTCTCTTTTTTCTTTTTCATTTATTGGTGTGCCCGCAACCTGGAAAAAGAACAATTTTTTTGACACTAATGTGTCAAAATTTTTCTTTAACCATTTTGATATTTCAAGTTTGCCGATATAAACGCTTGAACCGAGAATAAAATAATCGTATTTCGGTAATTCATCTACCGGGAAACGGTCAGAAGAAGCCACTGGTAATTGCAATTCCTGGCCTATCCACATTGCATATTGTTTAGTAGCTCCATATTTGCCTTTGTAGATCACGAGCCCTTTCATAATTTTTTATTTTGGTTATTAGAAATATTAATTATTAAGCTGCGGAATTGATCACAGCATGCTGTGTTGTAACTACAACCTCGGGATGTTGTACGATCTCGGCATTAATAGAATTTGAAATAAGGCAATACTTTTTTGTTTTTTCCATTGCTACTCTTGCTCTTTCAATATCCATATCATTGCCCACAAACGCCTTTGGATAAATATGTATGTAAGTGAATTTATATTTGCCATCTACTAGTTCTACCTGGCCAGTCGCCGTGCATTCAAAACCCTTATTTTCAATTTTCATTTTATTTACAAACACCAGGTAGGTGCTCATAAAGCAACTTGTGATTGAGCTTAGAAACAAATGCTCAGGGCTCCATTCACCTTCTGGTCCGCCAAATTCCGGTGGAGTGGCTACCGAAAAGGATTTTAACGAGGAAGAACTCACAATACCAACCTTGTCACCAGACCAATAAAGCTCTGTGCTAAAGATGATAGGTTTATTATTTTTTAATGACATAACACAATTCTTTAAACAAACTTACTATGACAATTAACCATGAATAATGATTTGGGTCAAAGAAGAATATGATTTGAATAGCAAAACCAAACATTCAGGATCACCTATCCTGCATTAACTCCTGTTCCATTTTTATCGCTTTGGGAAAAAGGATATTGCTTTCAAGATGGATATGCTGGACCAGGTCTTTGTCAAGCTCTTTTAATTTTGCAAAAGTGATCTTATGTGTTAAGCATGCATTGGCAGGGGGAGCATAGTTATTTGTAATTGATCTGAGTTTGTTCAAATTTGTTCCTGTTGTCTTGTGTTCTTTTTCCATTACTTCTTCAATAGGCTTACGCAATGTTCTTACTAAAAGTCTTGCATAAGATTCATGGTGTTTGTGGGCATAATAGATTTGTTTTATGTAAGGAAAAAAAACCTCCTCTTCCTGTTTCATATGCGGAGGGATCTCATTCATAAACTGGTTTATAATAGTTTCAATTTCTCCCAGTTCAGGAAATTTTTTCCTGTGTTCATCCAAAAATTTATTTACCTGTTCCTGGGTTTCTGGTAATGCTTTCTTAAGATAACTATGATGAACATTGAGGATATAGTCGGCTAAAAAATCAACATCCCAGCTATCAAAATCAATTGCAGCATTTGAAGAAGACTGGTTGACAATTTTTTGTAGTTCTTCAACGACTTCCAGTGTATTTATATTTTTATTTTGACAAACCGAATCCAATGGCCACTTTCCCCCACAGCAATAATCGATCTTGTATTTTCTGAAAACATCAGCTGTGCGATAATCATGCGTCACTATATCTGTAACAAAGGAAGATGGATCTATTTTATAATTACTATAAAGCATGATATATCAAACAATATTAAAATGTGAATGAATGAAAAAAAATGATTTATCTCATCATGAGGAAAATCATTTAAATAATAGCCAGGCTTTTGATGAGATTATTTTTATTGTCTTTTACCAGTTCGCCGATCGTTGTTTTTGAAAATACGTTTAAGAGATTAGTCCTTATTTCGTCCATTTCATTATGCAAGGGGCATGGATTTGAAGCATTACAATATTTTAGCTTCAAAACACAGAAACTAAATTGATCTAATCCATCTGTGATCTCTATTAATTTAATAAGAGAAGAATCTAGTGTTTTATCTGTAATGGAAAATCCTCCATAAGGCCCTTTTGTTGATTTTAATAGTCCGCCTTTTACCACTTGTTGCATGATCTTTCCTAAAAAATGTTTCGGAACAGAAAGGGTACTTGCAATTTCATCTACCTGGATCCTCCTGTTTTCTCCCTGCATCGTTGCTACATACAAAACACCTCGCAGCGCATATCCAAATGATTTGGACAAGAACATATCTTTTTATCAAAAATAGAAACCGCCTTTACTTTTTAGGATGATTATCGTCATTCAGCATTTTGACAGATATCATGGGTGAACAATACTGGTATCAGCATTGAAGCCTTTTTGCTAAAATACTTTTGGGTCATAAAAGATGTTTATGTCTTTTAATATTTCTCAACAAAAAATAATCATATCATGAATCTCAGGTCTTTTATTATAGCGACGATTGCTTTCTCCGGAATTTGTTTTTTATCCTCTTGTGGTGGTGGAGTAGATAAAGATGCCAAACAATTAGATGTTCAGGAACTGACAAAGAACCAACCGGAAACCCATGGCCCACAAATTAAAGAAGGAGATATAACAGTCACCAATCCTTTGAACGCTGAGTGGGTAACAACCGGTAAAAGTATTTATGAATTGAAATGTCAAAGTTGTCATCGTCTTACCCCAGATAAACTTGTTGGTCCAGGCTGGAAAGATGTTACTAAAAGAAGACAACCTGTTTGGATCATGAATATGATCACGAATGTAGATATGATGCTTGAAACTGATCCTGAAGCCCAGAAACTTTTAGAGCAATGTATGGTGCGTATGCCAAACCAGAATTTGAGTAAAGAAGATGCAAGAGCTGTGTTGGAATTTATGCGTAATAATGATGGTGAGAAATAAAATTTTACGAATACCACACGATTGTTTCAAAAAGGATAATTAGTTCCTAATTCTTAAAATAAAATAATATGAAATCCTCTTTTAAAACTTTGCTTGCTTTTACAATTGCAATTGTAATTTTTTCCTTTCTGCAAAGTTGTAAACCAAAAGGAACACAATCTGCAGTTAGTGGCGATGCGGCTGCTAAAGTCTATGTAGCTCCTGGGAAATATGATGAATTCTACAATTTTGTATCGGGTGGATTCAGCGGCCAAATGTCTGTTTATGGAATTCCATCCGGACGTTTACTCCGCGTTATTCCTGTATTTTCTGTTGATCCAGAGAAAGGTTACGGCTTCAGCGAAGAAACAAAATCAATGCTTAATACTTCACATGGTTTTGTGCCATGGGATGATCTTCACCATATAGCCTTATCGGAAACGGATGGCATGCAGGATGGCCGTTGGGTTTTTGGTAATGGTAACAATACTCCACGTATTGCAAGGATCGATCTGAAAACTTTTCGCACGGCCGAGATAATAGAAATTCCTAACAGTGGCGGAAATCACTCTTCACCTTTCATTACGGAAAACTCTGAATATGTAGTGGCCGGGACCCGTTTCAGTATACCAATGGATAATTCTAATGGCGATGTTCCTATTAATACCTATAAAAAGAATTTTAAAGGAACAGTAAGTTTTATCAGTGTTGATAAAACTTCGGGCAATATGAGCATTGCATTCCAGATATTGATGCCCGGAGTGAATTTTGACCTTGCACGTGCCGGAAAAGGAAAATCTCATGGATGGATGTTCTTCAGTTGTTACAATTCAGAAAGGGCCAATACATTATTGGAAGTAAATGCATCACAGAAAGACAAAGACTTTATTATAGCGGTAAACTGGAAAAAGGCTGAAGAATATCTAAAAGCAGGTAAGGGGAGAAAAGAATCGGTAAAATATGCGCATAACGTTTATAACGAAAAAACACATACTGCTACTTCTGTAATTGAAAAAGAAGTTACCGTGCTTGATTCAAAAGAGTTGGCTGATATGGTTTACCTGATGCCCTGTCCAAAATCACCGCATGGTTGCGATACAGATCCCACCGGTGAATATATTGTTGGTAGTGGCAAACTGGCAGCAATGATCCCCGTGTTCTCATTTACTAAGATGCAGGAAGCAATTGCCAATAAAACTTTTGATGGTGAATATGAAGGCATTCCTGTGCTTAAATATGATGCGGTTTTGCATGGTGAAGTAAAAAAGCCAGGTCTTGGACCTTTGCATACTGAATTTGATGATAAAGGGTTTGCTTATACTTCTTTCTTCGTGTCATCTGAAATTGTGAAATGGAATGTGAAGACACTTGAAGTAGTTGATCGTGTACCAACTTATTATTCTATTGGTCACCTGAGTGTTCCCGGCGGACCTACTAAAAAACCCTGGGGGAAATATGTGATCGCTTATAACAAGATCACCAAAGATCGTTACTTGCCGACAGGACCTGAACTTGCTCAAAGTGCACAATTGTATTCAATTGAAGGTGATAAGATGAAACTCTTACTTGACTTTCCTACAATTGGTGAACCACACTATGCAGAAGCAATACCCGCTGAATTAATAATGAAGAACAGTCAAAAGATCTATAAAATAGAAGAAAATCAAAACGCATTTGCTGCTTTGGGTGATAAGAATGCAAGAGTGGAACGTAACGGAAATGAAGTGCACGTTTATATGACATCTATTCGTTCGCACTTTACACCAGATAATATTGAAGGAGTGAAAATGGGAGACGTGGTTTATTTCCACGTTACTAATCTTGAGCAAGACTGGGATGTGCCACATGGTTTTGCAGTGAAAGGTGCAAACAATGCTGAATTGTTGATCATGCCCGGTGAAACACAAACATTGGCATGGAAACCGGAACGTGTAGGAGTGTTTCCGATGTACTGCACAGATTTTTGCTCTGCGCTTCACCAGGAAATGCAGGGATATATAAGAGTGAGCCCGGCAGGTTCTAATGTGCAGATCTCATTTGGCACGGGTAAAACAGATAGTACTTCCGTAGCAGTCAAATAATTTTTTAATTCATGATTACTCAACGATTGTCTTCCTGGAACAATAAAAACTAACAATCATGAAAAAGATTCTTCGCTTTTTTCCAATAGCTGCACTGGTTTTAATCGTCAGCGCATGCAATAGTAATACTAAATCGGCCACAGCAACAGAAACGAAAGAAGGAGCGGTTAAAAGCGGCGGGCAGGAAGCAGTGCAGGATGATGTATCGCAAAAAGATGTTGTGAAGGTCGCTGTAGGTTCAAAAGATCATACAACGTTAGTGGCTGCTCTTAAACAGGCTGAATATGTTGATGATCTTTCCAATGCAGGACCATTTACTGTATTTGCGCCAACGAATGATGCATTTAATAAATTACCTGCCGGCACTTTGGATGGATTAATGAAAGACGACAAGAAGGCGGACCTGCAAAATATTCTTGAATACCATGTGGCAGTTGGCGTTTATAAAACTGAAAATATGCAGGATGGACAAAAGATCAATATGGCCAACCTGGGTGATATTACATTGAGTGTGAAAGAAGGAAAGGTGATCGTAAATGGTACTGCAAATATTGTAACGTCAATATCTGTGGCAAATGGTATCATTCATGTGGTGGATGCAGTATTGCTTCCGGCAGCAAAGAATTAAAGAAAATTGTTTTCTGTTTCAACAGGGCCGGTGGAAGCCCGGCCCATTATAAAAAGACAAATGAATAAGCTGACTAAAATAGAAAGAGTAATTGTCGCAATCGCTTCACTTTCTTTGATCGCTACTTTTTTCGTTCCTATCTGGCGTATCGACCTGTTTGCTCCGCAATATCCCGAAGGGTTAACAATGAAGATATGGCTGAATGACATCAAAGGACAGATCGATATCATCAATGGATTGAATCATTATATCGGGATGAGAAAGATCAGTGTAGCAATGTTTCCTGAATTTGAATTTCTTGGCTATGTAGTGGGATTTTATATTTTACTCGGACTTGCTGTTGCTATTATCGGCAATAGAAAAATTTTATTCTGGTATCTTATATTCACAGCTTTTGGTGGCATGTTTGCCATGTATGATTATTACCGCTGGGGATATGAGTATGGCCACAATCTTGATGAAACTGCCCCGATCAAAGTTCCCGGTCTTTCTTATCAACCTCCCATGCTTGGACATAAACGATTGTTGAATTTTGATGCTTATTCATTACCTGATATTGGCGGATGGATCATTATTAGTGCTGCATCGATCATGATCCTTGTTTGGTTTTTTGATTGGTATAAAGCACATAAAAGAAAAATAAAACTTTCTTCAGCGTTAGTCACATCACTTGTTTTGTTCCTTTTTACATCATGTAATTCTCAACCGGAACCGTTACAGATCGGTAGCGATGTTTGTCATTTATGTAAAATGGGAGTAGCCGATCCAAAATTTGGAAGCGAGATCATTACTAATAAAGGCAAGGTCTACAAATTCGATGATATCGGTTGTATGATTCGGTTTATGAAGGCTGGGGGAATAGAGCAAAAAAATATTTCACGAACCGTAGTAGTGAACTATGAAAAGCAAAATGATTTCATTGATACGGATAAAGCTGTATTGATCATCAGTGAAACTACAAAAAGCCCGATGGGTTTTAACATTGCTGCTTTCTCAAGCAAGGAACCCGTATCGAAAATTGAAGGAAAAATATTTTCATGGAACGAGCTATATAACAAGATCGAATAAAAAATGTTCAGGCTCATTATCATATTATCAACGATTGTCCTTTCAACATCCCTTGCTGCACGTACAATAGTAGTCGGAAAAAATCAACCTATTACTTCTATTCACAAGGCGATCGAGCTTGCAAAAGAAAGGGATACTATTCTTGTACAACCGGGGCTTTACAAGGAAGGAAATATCATTGTCAATAAGAACATCATTCTGCTTGGTCAAAACTTCCCGGTGCTCGATGGAGAGAAAAAATTTGAGATATTTACTGTAAGCGGCGTCAATATCACGATCAAAGGATTTCAATTGCAAAATTGCGGGCAATCGGCAATGAATGATTTTGCCTCGATAAAAGTCATTGATTCAAAAAATGTTTTGATCGAAGATAACAGGGTGATCAATTCCTTTTTTGGTCTTCATTTTTCTAATTCTTCTTATATCACGATCAGGCATAATTCAATCTCCGGCTCACCAACCAGTGAACAAAATACTGGAAATGGTATCCATCTTTGGAAATGCAATCATGCCCTGATCGATAATAATTATGTTACCGGGCATCGTGATGGCATTTACTTTGAATTTGTAACTGAATCAACTATTCAAAATAATTTGAGCGAAAAAAATATCAGGTACGGCCTTCATTTCATGTTCTCGAACAGTGATGATTACTTCAATAATACTTTTAATAATAACGGCGCAGGGGTAGCCGTCATGTATTCACATAAAGTAAGGATGGAAGGAAACAAATTTGAAATGAATTGGGGTCCTGCTTCCTATGGAATTTTATTAAAAGATATAACAGATAGTTATGTTCATAATAATACATTCTATAAAAACTCGGTTGGCATTCACATGGAAGGTAGCAGCAGGATAAATGCCTTCAAAAATATATTTAAAGAGAACGGGTGGGCCATAAAAGTGCAAGCGAGTTGTGATGACAATAGTTTTTACCAAAATAATTTTTTTGGAAACAGCTTTGATATTGCAACTAATGGCACAATGGTCTTGAACAAGTTTTATAATAACTATTGGGATAAGTATGAAGGGTATGACAGGAATAAGGATGGAGTAGGTGATGTTCCTTATCACCCGGTAAGCATGTATTCGATGATTGTTGAGCAGAATCCAAATTCATTGATCCTGCTGCGAAGCTTTATAGTTTCTTTACTTGATAAAGCTGAAAAAGCGATACCAAGTCTTACTCCCGAAAACCTTACTGACGACAAACCAATGATAAAGCCAAATAACTATGATCAGGATAGAAGATATAAATAAGAAATTTAAGAATCTACAGGCTCTTGATGATATCAATGCAGAGTTTGAAAAAGGACAAGTGATCTCATTGATCGGACCGAATGGTTCAGGCAAAACAACGTTGATAAAATCGATACTTGGAATGGTAAGGCCCGGTAGTGGAAAAATATTTTTTAATAATGAGCCTATCAGTGGCGATCCTTCTTATCGCTCGCAAATAGGTTATATGCCGCAGATCGGTCGTTACCCGGATAATATGAAAGTGAAGCAACTTTTTAAAATGCTAAAAAACATCAGGAATGTTGGGCCGGATAAGTTAGATGAAGAGTTAATTGACAAATTTGGATTGAAGCAAATTTTTGATAAACCAATGAGAACGCTTTCAGGCGGTACAAGGCAAAAGGTCAGTGCAGCGGTTGCTTTTCTTTTCGACCCCGACGTATTGATCCTTGACGAACCAACTGCCGGGTTGGACCCCTTATCATCAGAAATTTTAAAAGAGAAGATCCTGAAAGAAAAAAATAGAAATAAACTTATCCTTATTACTTCTCATATTTTAAGTGACCTGGATGAATTAACGACACATATTATGTATTTGCAGGAAGGCAAACTAGAGTTCTTTAAAGAGATCGAGCAATTACGTGAAGAAACCGGCGAATTAAAACTGGGGAAAGCTATCGCAAGAATAATGAAAGGGGAGAAGTTCAATAACCAGTGGATTGATAAAATGTTTGAGGTAAAGGGAGAAAATAAAGTTTATTAAACAACAACGATTGATCATGTTTAAGTTATCAAAATATGTGCTTTATGATATTATAAGAAACAAAGTAATTCTTGCTTACACCGCTTTTCTTTTCATTGTTTCTTTTAGCTTGTTCAATATGGAAGAAAACAGCAGTAAAGCAATTTTAAGCTTGTTAAATATCATCCTCATCGTCGTGCCATTGATCAGCATGATATTTACAACAATTCATTATTATAATTCTTATGAATTCATCGAGTTGATGCTTTCCCAGCCCATGAGCCGGCGGAAAATATTACTAAGTGAATATGCCGGAGTTAGTCTTTCACTGATCAGTAGTTTTTTGATCGGCGTGGGACTCCCGGTTTTACTATATTCACCCGACAGCGTTGGATTCTCCCTGTTATTTACAGGAGTGTCTTTAACATTTGTATTTACTTCCCTCGCATTTCTCACTTCAGTAATCGCAAGGGATAAAGCAAGAGGAATCGGCTTTGCACTTTTATTATGGTTTTACTTTGCACTGATCTACGATGGATTGATACTTCTGATTCTATTCACATTTAGTGATTACCCGCTTGAAAAAGCCACATTGGTTCTTTCCGCACTGAATCCGATCGATCTTGGTCGCATTTCAATTATGCTGAAAATGGATGTAAGTGCATTAATGGGATATACAGGAGCCTTATACAAGGATTTTTTTGGAAGCACTTCCGGTATTCTTTTCACTACAGGTATTATGTTGTTCTGGATGGCTGCTCCTCTTTGGTGGGCATTAAGGATATTTAAGAAAAAGGATCTTTAATAACTGTAGAATCATTTGTGTTATTGAGTATTGTCAATCTGCCTATAAGTTTCAGATGATAGTTTTATAGCATGAAGGGCTTCAATGAATTTCTTCTTCCTTACGTGATTTCACAGGCTGTCAGCTTGATAATACTATTTCTTTCATGGAAAAGAACAAAGTGGGCAAGATGGTCATTTGCTTTAATTTTTCTCTGGGCTTCGGTAACAAATATGTATTTCGGTTTAACCAATCCAACTATTTACCAGGAATATGCCGACATGGCTATCCCTCTTTATCATGATTTTATAAATGGATGGTTTAGTCGTAACAATTATATGGTTATTCCAATGATTGCAATTGGTCAGTTTTTTATTTCGATTGGAATGTTGCTGAATGATGTTTGGGTAAAGCTGGCCTGTATCGGAAGCATCATTTTTCTTCTAGGCATTGCGCCTTTACTCGTTGGTTCTGCATTTCCTTTTTCGATCACCGTCTCCATTGCTGCAATTCTTATTTATAGGAATGACGATAAGAATTATTTATGGAAGAGAAAATTAAGCTAAATGGTTCAATAAAGGATTTCGGTGTCTGATATAAATCATCTTTTACATGATATAAGTCATGAAGAATAGCTGTCTGCTAAAACAAATTTGTTGAAAAATGAAAACATATGAGTAACCAGCTTTCGTCTTTAACACTTGCACAAATAGTGAATAATAATCACAAAGCGGCTTCAGTATTTGAAAAGTATCATCTGGATTTTTGTTGCAAAGGAAAACGTTCGCTTGAGCAAGCCTGCCAGGAGCAACAGATAGAGTTGTCAGAAGTGACAGGAGAATTAGGAGATATTTTTTCAAAAACTGTAGCTGGCAGCATAGACTTTGATAAGATGAGTTTGACGCAGCTCTGCGATTATATTGTACAAACGCACCATGCATATGTAAAAAATGAAATGCCCCAGATATATGCTTACCTGCATAAGATCTCTTCAAAACATGGCGACAGGCATCCTGAGCTGAATAAGGTGTTTCAAACATTTGCTGCAGTAAAAGAAGAAATGGAGGGACACATGAAGAAAGAAGAGCTGATACTTTTCCCACGAATAAAAGAAATGGAAAAATTAGCAAATAGTGGTGCAGGGCAATTTCAATTGAACATCGGGTATTTGCAATCGCCGATCAATGTAATGGAAAATGAGCATGATCATGCAGGATCTCAATTAAATGAGATCAGGATATTAACCAATGATTATACGCCTCCACAAGATGCCTGCACAACATATCGCCTGAGTTTTGCGGCATTACAGGCTTTCGAGCTCGACCTTCATCAACATGTTCATCTTGAAAATAATATTTTATTTCCTAAAGCAATTGACATGTTTGAAAGTCTGCAATCGACCGTCTTGAATTAATTTCTATTGAAAACTTTTTGAATGATATTTTTAATTCTGACATATCTCAAATCTGTACATGAGGAATATCATTCTTTGAAGAAGTGGGCACAGTTATTTTTGTTTTCTCATAATTGTTCTTTAAGGTTTTCTATAAAAGGGTAAAATCTATTCCCATCGCAGGATGGGCAATCGTTGGTTTTCGTTTCAATTACACAGCCCCCTGATTCTTCCGGGGGCTACTTTTTATAAAATGCTTGCCACGTATTACAACTGTTGAAACATGCGTTTGAAAAACACAACCATATCTTTATATTTGGTAAGCAATAAAACTATCTACTCTTGGCAGGACTATTGGTAAAAGAAGCGAAAACAAGAGAGAAGATTGACATCCACTGCTATCACTGTGGTGAAGCTTGTGATACTTCTATTTTTTCCGACGATAAATATTTTTGTTGTGATGGATGCAAATTTGTTTACCAGCTTTTGCATGAGAATGGTCTTTGTAATTATTATGAGTTAAGTGAAAAGCCCGGAATAAAAGCAAAGGGTAAATTCAGCTCCGAACGTTTTGCATATCTTGATAATGAAGAAGTAAAAAGAAAATTAATTCGTTTTGATGATGGCCAGCAAACCCATGTAAGTTTTTATTTACCGCAAATGCATTGTGCCTCCTGTATTTGGTTGCTGGAAAATCTGCATACGATTGACCAGGGTGTTTTGTTCTCAAAAATAAATTTTCAGCGAAAAGAGATCTTTATTGTCTTTGATCCTTCAAAGATCTCATTAAGAAAAGTTATAGAGCTTCTTGCATTTCTAGGATATGAACCTTACATCAGTTTTAAGGAAGGCGAAAAGAAGACTAGTAAAAAAGTAAACCGAAAAAAGATCTTCAAAATTGGTATTGCAGGTTTTTGTTTCAGCAATATTATGATGCTGAGCTTTCCTGAATATTTTTCTTCAGGTAATATCGGGCAGGCTGATCTGCAACTCGTATTTAAATACCTGAGCCTGGCTTTATCATTACCAGTATTTTTTTACTGTGCCAATGAATTTTTTATTTCAGCGTGGAAAGGTCTGCAGCAAAAATGGTTGAATATTGATGCGCCAATCGCCCTGGCGATCCTTGTAACTTTTGGCAGGAGCATCTATGAAATTGTGTGTGGTACCGGGCCGGGTTATCTTGATTCTATGAGTGGTATTGTTTTTTTCATGCTTGTCGGTCGTTGGTTCCAGGATAAAACTTATGACAGCTTTTCTTTTGATCGTGATTATAAATCATATTTCCCCCTTGGTGTTACGATAATAAAAAGTGAGAGGGAAGAGACAGCAACAATAAGCCAGCTAAAAAAAGGAGATAAGATATTGATCAGGCAAAATGAGATGATTCCCGCTGATGCTGTTATCACAAAAGGGGAAGGTAATATTGATTACAGCTTTGTTTCTGGAGAGAACAGTCCGCTGTTTAAACAAAAAGGTGAATTAGTATATGCGGGGGGTAAGCAACTTGGCGCCGCAATTGAAATGGAAGTTGTAAATACGGTTGAACAAAGCTATATCACACAGCTTTGGAATAATGATGTATTTACTCAGCAAAAAAACAAGGACAGATCTTTTATTCATCCATGGAGCCGGTACTTCACGCTGATACTTTTTTTAATCGCAGGAATTGCAGCAATTTATTGGTCATTAAATGATGTTTCAAAAATCCTACCTGCTGTTACTGCATCATTGATCGTTGCCTGTCCATGTTCATTGCTTCTTTCAGCCACTTTTACTTTTGGAAACATGCTTCGGCATTTTGGAAAGAATAAATTCTACCTGAAAAATTCTTCGGTTATTGAAGCTTTATCAAAGGTCAATACAATTGTTTTTGATAAAACCGGGACACTGACGCATTCATCACATGCAAACGTTATTTATAAAGGAGAATTATCAGATGAAGAGATAAATATGGTCTATTCTCTCGCAAAGGAATCAATTCATCCATTTAGCAGGATCATCAGGCAGGAGCTTATTATTATACACAATTTTCAACCATTATCCGTGAATGGTCTTAAAGAAACTGCAGGAAAAGGGATCGAAGGATGGATCAATGGTAAAAAAATTAAACTGGGTTCTAAACAATTTATTGAAGAAAGTAACTCACTTGATAATTCTTCAAATAGCGGTGAGGTGTATTTCTCTGTCGACGGAATTAGAAAAGCATCTTTTAAGATCAGCAATCAATATAGGAATGGAGTTACTGAAATGATCAATTCATTAGATCAAAGGGGGTATCAACTCCAGGTTCTTTCAGGTGACAATGCTGCTGAAAAAAATAATCTTGAATCTATTTTCGGTAAACAAACAACTATCTTATTTCATCAATCTCCGCAGGATAAACTCGATTTTATTAATAATTATAAAGTACAAAATGCAAAGGCAGGAATACTGATGATAGGCGACGGATTAAATGATGCAGGTGCATTAAAGCAAGCGGATGTTGGTGTGGCTGTAAGCGAAAATACAAGTCAGTTTACTCCTGCCTGTGATGCAATTATTGACAGCAATAGAATACAAAAACTTTATAACTTTATTGAGTATGCACGATCTGGGAAAAAGGTTATCACATGGAGCTTTATTTTTTCAATATTATATAATGTAGTTGGGTTATTTTTTGCAGTGCAAGGTTTACTGTCCCCTTTGATCGCAGCGATCCTGATGCCCTTGAGCTCGATTAGTATTGTGGCATTTGTAACAGTAGCTTCCTCTTTTTTTGCTAAAAGGAAAGGACTTTAATGATTTAGAATGATAACCCTCATAAAAGAGGGTAACATTTATCAGGTATGCCCGCTTATTGAAAAAATACATTTGCGTCTAATATAAACCAGCGAATGAGTGTTTTAATCCTTCTTATTGGTTTCAGTATACTTATTGCGGGAAGCTTTTTACTGGCCTTTATCTGGTCAGTTAAAAAAGGTCAGTATGATGATGATTACACTCCATCAGTAAGAATATTATTTGAAGATAAGCCAGTTGAAGAGAAGGATCCTTCATTAACACCAAAACAAAAATAAATCTCAATGCAAGCACTGGAAAAATTTCAGTATGACAACAAGATCGTCCGGAATTTCGCTTTTGCTACGATCATTTGGGGCGTAGTAGGTATGTTAGTTGGTCTTTGGGTGGCTCTACTTATGGTATTTCCAAATTGGAATATCGGTGGTATTGGAGTCGGTAAAGAAACCATCGGCCTCACATTTGGACGACTTCGTCCATTACATACGAATGCGGTCATTTTTGCATTTGTAGGCAATGGAATTTTTATGGGTTATTATTATTCGCTTCAGCGATTATTAAAAGCCCGGATGGCCAGCGATATACTGAGCAAAATTCATTTTTGGGGATGGCAATTAATTATTGTTGCTGCCGCTATAACATTACCGCTGGGAATGACAACCGGAAAAGAATATGCAGAGTTGGAATGGCCAATTGATATTGCGATCACTATTATATGGGTAATTTTTGGCTGGAATATGTTTGCAACAATTCTTAAAAGGAGGGAAAGACATTTATATGTTGCTATTTGGTTTTATATCGCAACATTTGTTACAGTTGCTGTGCTTCACCTTGTTAACTCGTTTGAATTTCCAGTAAGTTTTTTCCAAAGTTATTCATGGTATGCAGGGGTTCAGGATGCTCTTGTACAATGGTGGTATGGACATAATGCTGTTGCATTTTTCTTGACTACACCTTATCTCGGCCTGATGTATTATTATATGCCAAAGGCGGCTAACAGGCCGGTATTCTCTTACAAACTTTCTATTATTCATTTCTGGGCGTTGATATTTCTTTATATCTGGGCTGGGCCTCACCATCTATTATATACTTCACTTCCTAACTGGGCGCAATCACTTGGAATTGTTTTTTCATTCGTACTGATTTTTCCAAGCTGGGGTGGTATGATCAATGGTTTACTTACTCTCCGCGGCGCCTGGGATAAAGTGAGGGAAGATGTGATCCTGAAGTTTATGGTAGTGGCAGTTACTGCTTATGGGATGGCGACATTTGAAGGACCGATGCTTTCTTTAAAATCAGTGAATGCGATCAGCCATTTTACTGATTGGACAATTGCTCACGTACATGTCGGAGGTTTGGGATGGAACGGTATGCTTACATTTGGTATTCTTTATTGGCTGATACCGAGAATTTTCAAAACAGAATTATTTTCAAAACGTCTTGCCAATTTCCATTTCTGGATCGCCACACTTGGAATTATTTTTTATGCAGTGCCAATGTATTGGGCAGGGTTCCAGCAAGCTTCTATGTGGAAACAATTTACAGATTCAGGTCAATTGAAATACCAGTTCATTGAAACGGTTACTTATATGAAACCATTCTATGCGATCCGTTCATTTGGTGGTTTCTTATTCGTGGCTGGTGCAATAGTTATGATGTATAATTTATTCATGACTGTTGCTAAGGGAAAATTAGTGGCAAATGAAGATGCAGAAGCACCGGCTTTGCAAAAGGTCGTTAGTCCACATGCAGGTGAACACTGGCATCGTAAGATCGAAAGAAAACCGATTCCTTTTCTTATTGCAACGCTGATCGTAATACTTATTGGAGGCATCATCGAATTGGTTCCGACTTTTCTTATTAAATCAAATGTGCCAACAATCTCCAGTGTAAAACCTTACACACCACTTGAATTACAAGGAAGAGATATTTACCGAAGAGAAGGTTGCTTTACTTGTCACTCACAAATGATACGACCATTCCGATCGGAGACGGAACGCTACGGTGAATATTCAAAAGCTGGAGAGTTCGTCTATGATCATCCGTTCCAATGGGGATCAAAACGAACAGGACCTGACCTTGCGAGAGAAGGAACATTGAATTTGAAAAAAACAGATTCTTGGCATTTCAATCATATGGATGATCCGCAAGCGATATCACCGGGAACAATTATGCCCGCCTATTCATTTATGTTGGATAAAGACCTGGATACGGCAAGTACCCCTGCAAAGATCAAGGCCATGCGTACAATGGGTGTTCCTTACCCAGAAGGTTATGAGTATATAGCTAATAAAGACCTAATGGACCAGGCGACTAAAATCCAAAGCAATCTTCGCAATGATAGCATAGGAGTAAAAGCAAATGCCGAGATAATTGCCATTATAGCATACTTGCAAAGACTGGGGACTGATACTGAAAAAAATAAAATAGCAGAAAATAAAAACTAGTTTATGTTCAAGTTTGTAAAACAATACGCGGAATCAATTGACGGTGTAAATATCTATCCAATGATATCCCTCCTTATCTTCTTCCTGTTTTTTGTTGTGCTGCTTTACTATGTAAAGAAAATGGATAAGCAAAAAGTGAAAGAAATAAGCAGGATACCTCTTGATGACAATGAACAACTAACTGATACTATGATCCAAAATAATTTAAAACAAGTTTGATCATGAGAATAAAATTTGTATCCAGGTTTTTTATATTGATTGTTGCTGCACTGTTTTTTAACCAGGCAGTTTTTGCGCAGGGATCGACTTTCCCTGCCGGCGGCATGAGATACTTTCTTTATGGTGTTATAGCTTTTGTCATAGTCACTCTTTCTTTAGCGATTTATTTTCTTCTTCTAAGAAATAAATACATGAAAGAGGCATGGCTAAGATCAGGCAAACCAAAAGAGAGATCACAGCTTCGCCAATGGTGGAGCAACCTCGATGCGAAGTATTTTACAAAAGCTGCATCGCTTGAAAAAGAAGCAGATGTGTTACTCGATCATGATTATGATGGCATCAAAGAATTGGACAATGCATTGCCGCCATGGTGGAAATGGGGTTTTTATATTACGATCGTTGTAGGAGTTATTTATTTGTTCCGTTTTCATGTTGCTAAAACAGGTCCCACACCGCTTGAAGAATATGACCATGAGATGAAGATCGCAGCAGCCCAAATGGAAGATTACAGAAAAAATAGAATGGAATCATTTGATGAAAAAACAGTTACTCTTGCTAATGCTGAAGGCATAGCCGAGGGCAAAAAAATTTTTACGGGTACATGTTTTCCATGTCATGGTGCAAATGGTGAAGGGAATGCAGTAGGACCAAACCTGACTGATAAGTATTGGTTGCATGGCGGATCACTTGGCGAGGTTTTTAAAACAATTAATCTTGGTGTGCCAGATAAAGGGATGCAGGCATGGGGAAAATCATTTTCACCAAGTGACATAAGAAACCTGGCAAGTTTTGTTATGTCATTACAAGGAACCAAGCCAGCAAATGCAAAAGCACCACAAGGGAATTTATTTGAACCGGGTAAGATAACCGACACTACTGCCAATAAAAAAGACACATTGCCTTCAAACCCAGTTAAATGATTGTAGATATTAAAAGCTGACTCATGGAAGAAAAAGATTTTTCCGAAATAGCAGAGGAAAAAAAGGAACTCCTTGATCAGAGCTTTCGTGATTCAGTTGCGACGATCGATAAACAGGGTAAGCGCAATTATATTTTTCCGAAAAAACCTAAGGGTAAACTCTATAATTTCCGAACTCTTGCTTCCATTATTTATCTGATCGTTTTCTTTACACTTCCATTTATAAAAATAGATGGAGAGCCGTTATTCCTGTTCAATATAATGCAACGTAAGTTTATCTTTTTTGGACAGGTTTTCTGGCCACAGGATTTTTTCATTTTCGCTATCGGGCTTCTCACTTTTATTGTATTCATTATTTTTTTCACCGTTGTATTTGGCAGGGTGTTCTGTGGATGGGCCTGTCCACAAACCATTTTTATGGAAATGGTTTTCCGGAAGATTGAATATTGGCTGGATGGTGACATGAGTGCACAAAAAAGGCTAAAGGAGATGCCATGGACAGCATATAAGATCCGTAAACGAGCAATTAAGATCACTGTTTTTTATCTAATCTCTTTTATCATCGCTAATTTTTTTCTTGCCTATATGATCGGTATGGATGACGTGCTGGCAATGGTAAAAGGAGGAATAGCCGCCAATGCAGGCACTTTTCTTTCACTCCTGATCTTCTCTTCTATTTTCTTTTTTGTGTATTACTGGTTTCGTGAGCAGGTATGCATTGTTGTGTGCCCTTATGGAAGATTGCAAGGGGTATTGCTTGATAAAAAATCGATCGTTGTTGCCTACGACTATGTAAGGGGTGAGCCGAGAGGAAAAGTAAAAAAGGAGAAGGAAGGCAACTGGGATACGGGTGATTGCGTCGATTGTTATGCATGTGTAAGAGTTTGTCCCACCGGGATCGATATCAGGAACGGGACACAATTGGAATGTGTGAATTGTACTGCTTGTATTGATGCATGCGACACCATAATGGATAAAGTTGGCAGGCCAAAAGGATTGATCCGTTATGAATCAGAAGAAAATATTGCGCATAGTAAAAAATCAAAATTCAATTGGCGTATTGCTGCTTATTCATTTGTATTATTGATATTAACGTCAGCTTTGGTTGTAATGCTGGTTACCCGAACTGATGTAGACGCAAGGATATTAAGAACAGCAGGACAAATGTTTCAAACGTTGCCTGATGGAAGGATCAGCAATCTATACAATATAAAACTGGTAAATAAAACAAGAAAGGAAATACCTGTGACAATGCGGCTTGAGAATATGAATGGCGAGATCGCGGTTGTGCAGAAAGATATGGTTGTTCCAAAAGAATCATATTTCCAGACTTCTTTCTTTGTAAAAATAGAAAGACAGCTTGTTCAAAAAAGGAAAACACCGATCGTATTAGGCGTATACCAGGGAAATAAAAAAATTGAGACCATTAAAACAACATTTCTTGGACCTGGGTTTTAAAAATAAATCATTATGAAAGTGTCGTGGGGTTATAAGATCGCATTTGTGTATATAGGCTTTGTTGCTTTTATCGTGATCCTGGTATTCAAAGCAAGCAACCAAAAGTTTGATCTTGTAACAAAAGACTACTACGAACAGGAATTAAAATATCAGCAAGTCATAGACCAGGCAGCAAATACTAAGAAACTTTCTACACCTGTAAGTGTTGAAAGAAAAGATGGAGAGTTACGGATCATCTTCCCGCCTGAGATGAAAAATAAGAAAAAGCATGTTGATTTTTATCTCTATTATCCGGCTGATGCAAAAAAAGATTTCAGGAAATCATTTCAGCTGGATGAAAATGAATTGATACAAGCATTGCCCGGCGGAATGAGTGGCATGTATGAATTAAAATTATTATGGGAAGCAGAAGGAGTAAAATATTATTTTGAACAAAAGTTATTTTTTTAGATGGCGATCAATGCTGAAATAATAGGGCCAGCCTTTATAATGGGATTAGCGGGAAGCCTGCACTGTATTGGCATGTGCGGTCCATTGGCGCTTTCATTACCTGTTTCGCACAATAGTAATCTTTCACGCATTTCCGGGGGAATAATATATAACACGGGCAGGATCCTTTCATACACCAGTATGGGTTTGCTTTTCGGTTCTTTTGGAAGTCTTATCATTGCTTCTAAGTGGCAAAATACTTTATCAATCGGGTTAGGAGTGATCATTCTTCTTTATCTTCTATTTCCAAAAAAATATTTTCATTTTTCGACTACTACTTCGTTGGGTAAGCCATTTATGTTATTAAGACAGCAATTGGGAAAACTCTTTCATTCAAAAAAACTGAGTTCACTGTTATTTATAGGCGTATTAAATGGTTTTCTTCCCTGCGGTCTTGTATATCTTGCTTTAACTTCTTCTATCATTTCTGCAAGCCCGGTAAATGGAGGAATGTTTATGTTGTTTTTTGGATTGGGTACTTTTCCAATGATGTTTGCAACAGTACTTATGGGAAATTATTTAAATCAATCACTGCGGCAAAAAATACACAGAGCTGTTCCCACTTTACTCTTCTTTATGGCTGTATTGCTGATACTTCGTGGAATGAATTTGGGAATTCCGTTTATCAGCCCCGAACTTGGCGCCGGCCATCAGCATGAGGCTATAGATTGTCATTAGTTATTCAATGCTGAGTAAAGAACAGAACGTACAAGAGTGCGACGCAAGAAAAGTTCAATAGAAGTTATACAGCTCGGCTCATAATTTTCCACATATTAACAAAATGCCCGCAACGACAAATACGTTATAGTCATCATGATTATATTTGTCGCTAATCAAACCCTTTAAATGAGCATTCCTAAAGGAAAACTTATTGCAATCGGAGGTGCGGAGGATAAAGGCACCGATCTTGAAACCGGGGAAGTTTATCGAAGTAATCTTAATTTTTTTGAGTTGGGTATTTTGCGACGTGTGGTGGAAGAAGCGGGTGGTATCAATGCAAAAATTGAGATCATCACCACTGCATCTACTATCCCCATGGAAGTTGGAGAAAATTACCGGAATGCATTTGGTAAAATTGGCTGTGTGAATGTTGATATCATGCATGTTCGAACCCGCCAGGATACATTGAACAAAGATTACCTGAGAAGAATAAAAACTTGTGACGCTGTAATGTTTAGTGGTGGAAATCAGTTGAGATTGAGTGTTACAGATGGCGGCACAGAATTTCTTGAGATCATGAAAAGGCGATATATGAATGAAGATTTTTTGATCGCAGGGACTTCGGCCGGAGCTATGGCAATGAGCAAAACAATGATCTACGAGGGCAATGCAACCAGGGCTCATTTGAAAGGCGAAGTAAAGATCACTACGGGACTTGGGTTTATCGATTCGGTGATCATTGATTCACATTTTGAAAAGCGGGGAAGGTTTGGAAGATTGGCCCAGGCTGTTGCGACTAATCCTAGTTGTATTGGTATTGGGTTGGGTGAAGATACTGGCATGTTGATCACTGAAGGAAATAAAATGGAAGCAATCGGGAGTGGACTTGTGGTTATCATTGATGGACATGATATTTTGCATAATAATATTGGAGATATTCCTGATGGCAACCCGATCTCTATCGAAAATTTGAAAGTTCACTTTTGTGAGAAAGGAAATGGATATATGATCAGCGATAGAAAATTTTTAATGGAGGTGAGTGATGGAGCCGTTATTAAGAAAAAGGTAGATGTAGAATAGATTGAGAATTGAACGTTGAAAATTGAAAGTTATTGAAGCATCAGTCACAGGCAGATGCTTTTTTGTTTTAAATTGTGTCAAACAAATTGTATGAAGTTATTTCTCTTTTCAGTGATAGCTATAGTAATGACATCTTTTGCTTTCCAAAAGAAAACAAAAGTGATCTTTTTTGGAGATTCAATAACACAGGCGGGTGTTAATGCAGGCGGTTATATTGTAAGAGTTGACAGCATGTGTAAGTTGGAGGGAGCTAGTCACAAATTTGAATTTATTGGCGCTGGTATTGGCGGCAATAAAGTATATGATCTGTATTTAAGAATGGAAACTGATGTGCTGGCAAAAGTACCAGATGTGGTTATCATTTACATTGGGGTAAATGATGTGTGGCATAAGTCATCTTCAGGAACGGGTACCGATCCTGACAAGTTTGAAAAATTTTACCAGGCAATAATTGATAAACTGAAAGCAAAGAACATAAAAGTTGTTCTTTGTACACCAGCAGCAATAGGTGAGAAAACGGACTTTAGTAACCCGCAGGATGGTGATATGAATGAATACAGCAATATCATTCGCCGCATAGCTTCAAAAAATAGTTTGCCGTTAGTTGACTTGAGAAAAGCATTTCTTGATTATAATCTTAAAAACAATACTGCAAATAAAGATCGTGGAATTCTTACTACTGACAGGGTTCATTTAAACCCGGCCGGCAATCAACTGGTGGCTGATGAAATGTGGAGAATGATCAAAAGTTTATAAAAGCCCTTTATCTGATTCCCATTTTCTTGACGTTCTTCCATCATGGGTTATAATGCTATAATTATTTTCTTCGGCCCATTTCAAAACTTTCTTCCTTAAAAGTTTCGGATAAAAATGGGTAGCAACATTTTTAGTGTTTGGGTATTCCTTAAACAAGCCGATCTTACTTAATACATCATAGCTCGCTGCTGCACAACGCATACCAAAAATCGCATAATCATATGGTGTTTTTGATGCAAATGAATCGATCAGTACTTGCAAATACATGTATTGCTCTTGTGATACTGGAACGATTACTTCTGTCCATTTGTCTGTTTCGCTATTCCAATAAATAGATTTGTTTATGCTGAAGCCACCGCTTGGTTTTTTATTATTTGGCAAAAGTGGGTTATTGCCTGGCCTGAAATCAAGCACTCTTCCGCCTGCTTCAATATTTACATGACCCCCTTTTATTCCACCAAAAAGCTTTTGTTCTTGCTCATGATAGCCTTTTGCAGGTCTTGAGCCGTACAAAAAATTGATCTTAATTGTATAAGTAGTGTCACCTGCAGAGCTTGCATTGAAAAAGAATAATGTCACAAAGAGTAAAACGAGTCTCATTTTATTTGTTATCACAAAATTATTTACAAATAAAATACCGATTGTTCAACCGATGTTAAAATCAATTACAATTAACGAGATAATTATTCTTCCTTCCTTTTTTTACAAGAATGTATTTGTCATGTAGAAGTAAGCTGTTATCGATGGGGAATTGAATATTATCTACTTTCTTTCGGTTTATACTTACACCGCCTCCCTGTATGGTTTTTCTTGCTTCGCCTTTACTTGGAAATATCCCGCTTTCAGCTAAAAAAGAAACAATGTCAATGCCTGAGTTTATTATATCTTTTGAAAAATCAATTTTCTCAAGTCCATCCATTGCTTCAATATCATCAATGCTTAAACTTTCAGCTGATGCATTTTGATTCTCAAAAGCTTTTTCAGTTGTGATTATCGCTTTTTTCAACTCTTCATCACCATGAACAAATCTTGTTACTTCTTCAGCTAATTTTTTTTGTAGAATTCTTTTTGATTCATCTTTTTTATGTTCAGCTATTAATGAATCGACAGTTTCTTTATCAAGAAACGTAAAGATCTTGATCCATTTTTCAGCATCTGCATCTGATGATCTTATCCAAAATTGATAAAAATCGTATCCTGATGTTTTATTTATATCGAGCCAAATATTGCCTTTTTCCGTTTTGCCGAATTTAGTGCCATCTGTTTTCGTAATTAGTGGGCAGGTGAATGCAAAAGCTTCGCCGCCATCTTTTCTTCTTATCAATTCTGTGCCGGTTACAATATTTCCCCATTGATCACTTCCACCCATCTGCAGCTTTACATTTTTATTTTTATAAAGCCAATAAAAATCAAATCCCTGCACTAATTGATAAGTGAACTCTGTAAAACTCATTCCTGTTTCACCTTCTAGTCTTTTTTTCACGCTGTCTTTACTTGTCATATAGTTTACCGTGATATGCTTACCAACATCACGGATAAAAGTCAGGAAACTTATTTCTTTGAACCAGTCATAATTGTTCACCATTTCGGCGCAATTAGGTTTTGATGGATCAAAATCGAGAAACTGCATCAATTGTTTTCTTACACCTTCCTGGTTATGACGTAATGTTTCTTCACTCAATAGATTTCTTTCTTCACTTTTGCCGCTTGGGTCGCCAACCATACCGGTGGCACCTCCAACAAGAGCATAAGGCTTATGCCCAGCCCTTTGCAAATGAACCAATAGTAAAATGGGTACAAGGCTGCCAATATGAAGCGAATCTGCAGTAGGGTCGAAGCCAACATACCCGGCAGTCATCTCCTTATTTAGTTGTTCCTCAGTCCCTGGCATAATGTCCTGGATCATGCCTTTCCACTTAAGCTCGTCTAAGAGTTTCATCTTAAAAGATTTGGCGCAAATGTAAACTAAAAAGAAACCATAGGGAAAGTGGCAATATTTTTCTAACTAATTCGTTTTCAAAGTCTGGATTTTTTGTTGATTACTATGTATTTCAACGCTTAAAATCTAATTTTACAAACCGTCCGAACCTTTGAAAAACTAATACAAAAGAGTGCTTATCCGAAAATTGGAACCATGAAACGACCACATCTCTACCTAACCCTATTAATTCTATTTGCAAGCCTTTCCAGCTACTCGCAATTCAGAAAGTATTCCAACGAATTTTTAAATATTGGCGCTGGTGCAAGAGGTTTGTCTATGGGTGGTGCTCAGGTTGCATCCGTGCAAGATGGTACATCTGGTTATTGGAATCCAGCAGGTCTTGTTGGAGTTAAAAATAATCCTGAACTCAATTTAATGCACGCAGAATATTTTGCCGGTATCGGTAAATATGATTTCGTTAGCGCCGCATTTCCTACTACAAATAATAAAAGAACATTTGCTATTACAGGACTTCGTTTCGCGGTTGATGATATCATGAATACTTTATTCCTGGTAGAGCCGGATGGTTCTATCAACTACAACAATATACAAGCATTCTCTTCAGCTGACTATGCTTTTATTTTTTCGCTGGCACAAAAATTAAAAGAAAGCGAAAAAAAGAATATCCAATTCGGGGTGAATGCTAAAGTCATTCATCGCAGCGTTGGGAAGTTTGCGAAAGCATGGGGCTTTGGTTTGGATGCCGGTGTACAAATTTTCCAGGGTAAATGGAAATTTGGTATTGCAGGAAGAGATATTACTACCACTTTTAACACATGGTCATTCACATTTACAGAAAAAGAAAAAGAAGTTTTATACTTAACGAATAACGAAATACCCGTAAAATCTTCAGAGATGACTGCACCAAGACTTGTATTAGGTGTGGCTCGTGATTTTCGCATTAGTAAAAAAGTTGGATTACTTGCTGAAGCAAACGTTGACCTCACATTCGACGGCCAACGAAACACGGTCATTAGTGCTGATCCGGTAAGTGCTGATCCAAAACTAGGTCTTGAGTGTAATATCAATAATGTATTTTATGTAAGAGCTGGCATTAATAATTTTCAAAAAGCATTGGCAGACGGAGATACTTTGAATATGAAGAAGGTTTGGATTTATCAACCAAGTGCAGGCGCTGGTTTTAAAATTTCGAATATCACGATAGATTATGCATTTACAAACCTGGCTAATCAATCGAATCCTTTGTTTACGCATGTGTTTTCATTGAAGCTGGATATGATAAGTGATAAAAACAAAAAGAAAAAATAATTCGAACCCTTGATAAAAACATTTTGATGAAACGACTTTTACTAATACTGCTGATAAGTATTTCCGGGTTGTCTGCAACTGCGCAGACATTTCCTTATAATAATGAATGGATCGATTATAGCAAGACCTATTATAAATTCTATGTAGGTAAAACAGGTCTATACAGGATCCCTCAAACTGCTCTTGCTTCCATCGGAATTGGTGGAACTCCCGCAGAGCATTTTCAACTTTGGAGAAACGGTCGTGAAGTCTCAATTTATACTTCTGTTCCTTCGGGTCCTTTGAGTGGGAGTGATTTCATAGAATTTTGGGGTGAACAGAATGATGGCCGTCCGGACAGCACTCTTTATCGTGATACGAGTTTTATTTTATCTAATAAATATAGCCTTCAATCTGATACCGCTGCTTTTTTTCTTACTATTAACCCTGCAGGCGGAAACCGTCGATTGCAGACAGCTATAAATAATGTGGCTGGTAATGTTCTATCTCCTGAGCCATATTTTATGTTCACAGAGGCAAAAAATTATCGCGATTACATCAATGAAGGTTACTATATTGATGCAGGAGAATATGTTCATTCATCTTCTTATGATAGAGGAGAAGGTTTGGTTTGCTGGGATATTTACAGCGGACAATCTACTACAGAACAACATAAATTATTCCCATATATTTCCGGCCCTGACGCCATTTTCAGGATCAATGCTTTCGGTAATAGTGTAAATCAAAGAAGATTTAGGGTTAAATTAAATACAGATAGCATTTTTGGAACACAAATGGATTATTTGAATCAATCAAAGTCAACAGTAGGTGTTCCATTAAGTAAATTATTAAACGGATTAAATACTATTGAAATAACAAATCAAAGCGCTGCTAGTTATGACAGGTTAGTGGTAGCGAAATATGAACTGACTTATCCAAGAGTATTTAATTTAGATAACGCTATAAATTTTCAATTTGATTTACCAGCTAATCCTGCCGGTAATTATCTTGAAATAACAAACTTCAATTATGGACCAACCGCTCCCGTTTTATATGACCTTACAAATGACAAAAGATATATCGGAGATATTTCAGATCCGACATTATTAAAATTTGCCTTAGACCCTTCCATAGTTGACAGAAATTTTGTTTTGATGAGTCTTGAACCATCAAATATTTTGGCGATTGGTAGCTTGACGCAACGAAATTTTATTAATTATAATCTTCCTGCAAACCAGGGTGATTATTTAATTATTTCTCATCCAAGATTATATACTGGGCCTGGTGGTTCGAATCCAGTAGAAAATTATAGAGCTTACCGCAGTTCATCAGCCGGAGGAGCTTATAATGCCAAGATCTATGAAATAGATGAATTAGTCGATCAATTCGCTTTTGGTATAAAAAAACATCCAAACTCGGTAAGGAATTTCTTACGATGGGCAAGAGCAAACTTCTCCGCAGCACCGAAGTTTGTTTTTTTGATCGGGCATGCTGTAGTATATAATCAGTATCGTTATGCGGAAGGTGCATCGGATCCTGATATTGAACGATTAAATATCGTTCCAACGTTTGGTTCCCCTGCTTCGGATATGCTTCTTAGCGCTGATATAAGGCAACAGCTTCCTCTTACACCTATTGGCCGTTTATCAGTGATAGAGGGTGGCGAAGTAGCAACTTATTTGGCGAAGGTGAAAGAGTATGAAACAACACAAACTGTCTCCTCACCATTGGTGCAGGATAAAGCCTGGACAAAAAATGTAGTACACGTAATTGGCGGCAGTGAACCAGCACTTGTTGCGCAGCTTAGCGGATACATGAATAAATACAAACAAATTATTTCCGATACTTTGTTTGGAGCCAATGTAACTACTTTTACAAAATCTTCAACTGAGACTATCCAGGCATTATCTGACATACGTTTAAAAGCTCTTTTTGCTGAAGGTATTAACCAGCTTGTATATTTTGGTCACTCTTCTGCAACAGTGCTTGATTTTAATCTCGATAACCCTGAGCAATATAATAATCCGGGTAAGTACCCTTTGTTTATTGCAATGGGATGTTTGGCCGGTAACTTTTTTAATTATAATCCTGCCCGGTTTTATACAAAAGAAACACTTTCTGAAAGATGGTTGCTTACTCCTAACAGTGGGGCCATAGCATTTATAGCCACCTCACATTTTGGTATCCCTCATTATCTTGATATTTATAATACGAAGACCTATACCAATGAATCAAGAACAATGTATGGACGTACTTATGGAGAAATATTAAAACAAACAATAGCGGATGTTTTTACTCAAACATCCCAATTAGATTATTATGCCCGCATGCACACAGAGCAAAATACATTGCATGGCGATCCGGCAATCCGTCCTAACACACATTTGAAACCCGACTATGTTATCGAAGATCCTATGGTGAAGGCTTCTCCATCATTCATTTCCGTTGCAGATACAGTTTTTAAAATTGATGCCAAATATTTCAACCAGGGAAGGGCTGTTAATAAAGATATTTCGATCAAGATCGAACGCAGTACTCCTGCCAGCGGCGGCAATTTTATTACAGTTCTTAAGGATACAATTCCAGGTATTCGTTTTGCAGATTCAGTATCGATCATACTTAAGATAACACCTACAACTGACCAGGGGCTTAACCAGATCAGGGTAACAATTGACGCAGATAATGCAGTTGATGAATCGTTTGAAACAAATAATACAATAACAAAAGACATATTCATTTTTGAAGATGATGCAAGACCTGTGTACCCTTTGAATTATGCGATCGTCAATAAACAAAATATTAAGTTGTATGCCTCAACTGCAAATCCATTCAGTCCGTCAAAACAATACAGAATGGAGATTGATACAACCGATTTCTTCAATTCTTCATTTAAACGCACTATAAATACTACATCTTCCGGCGGGTTACTTGAATTTGACCCTGGTTTTACATTTACTGATAGTACCGTTTATTATTGGAGAGTGTCACCGATCTCTGGCGGTAATCCTTCAAAATGGAGTGAAGCCTCGTTTGTTTATCTGCCTAATAGTGATGTTGGATTCAATCAATCACATTTCTATCAACATACGAGGTCAAATTCTCAGAGAGTATTTATAGATTCTACCAATCGTACCTGGGAATATCATCCTGTACTCAACCAGTTGTTTATAAGAACTGGTATATATCCATCAAGTTCACCAAACGCGGCTGACTATTATATTAATGTTAACGGGGAAAATAGCGTGGGCCCTGGCTGTGGTTATAATGAACTAATCATAAATGCTTTTGATCCGATCTCATTCCAGCCGATGCGAAACACTACCGGGAGCCTGTATGGTAGTTATAATTGCCAGGGTATGGCTTATAACAGGGAATTTAATTTTATGTTTTCTCTTGGAGATACTGCATCAAGAAGAAAAGCACGGGAATTTCTGGAAAACATTGTACCGGAAGGTGCTTATGTTTCGATAAGAAGTGGTACTTCCGCTGCGTTGCCAGGGTGGCCTCCAAATACATATGCGCCAGAATGGGCAGCCGATACTGCACTTTATGGACCGGGTATTTCATTATATCATACATTAAAAAACCAGGGTTTTTCATCAATTGATCAGTATGACACTTCGAACGCATTTGTGTTTGTTTATAAAAAGAACAGTCTTGCGACTTATGCACCTTCAATAAAATTTTCAGAGAATATTTATGACAGGATATTATTGAGTGTGGTTTGTCCAACGCCGGATACGTTAGGTTATACAACTTCTCCTGCATTTGGCGTAGCAAAACAATGGAAACAGCTTAAATGGCGAGGTTCAACTGTAGATGCTATGGCTGGAGATATGCCAACTATAGATGTGATAGGTGTAGCCAGTAACGGTCTTGAAACAACTGTAATGAGTGGCATTGCTCCATCGCAACAGGATGTTGATATATCATCAATAAATGCAACTCAATATCCTTATTTAAAATTGAGGATAAGAAATCTTGATTCGATCAATTTGACCCCTTACCAGTTGCGGTATTGGCGACTAACTTATGAACCTATACCTGAAGGCGCCTTAGCACCAAATGTATTTTTCCAGTTCAAGGATACGTTGGAAGCTGGTGAGCCGCTTGATTTCAAGCTTGCATTTAAAAATATAAGTGAGGGACGTTTTGACAGCATTAGAGTAAAAATGATAGTGACCGACAAAAACAATGTACAGAAAGTAATTTCACCACCATATAGATTCAAACCATTAACTAGTGGTGATACAGTATATATACGAAACCCAACATTGACATCTGGTTTAACTGGCCTAAATACTTTTTATCTTGATGTAAACCCTGACAATGATCAGCCGGAACAGTTCCATTTCAACAACTTTATGTATCGGAATTTCTATGTGAAGTCAGATAATGTAAATCCGTTGCTTGATGTAACATTTGACGGCCTTCATATTCTTAACAGGGATATTGTTGCATCCAAACCTCACATAACTATTAAACTTAAAGATGAAAGTAAATGGTTGTTACTGGATGATACCTCAGGGGCCAAAATAGAAGTGCGTTATCCTAATGGTGTTAAACGAACATTCTTCTTCAATACAAATGATACATTGAAGTTTACACCTGCAGGCAGTGCGCCAAATCCGGATAATACGGCTACGATCGACTTCCTGCCTTATTTCCCGCTTGACGGCGACTATGAATTAACGGTAACTGGTAAGGACAGGAGCGGAAATACAGCCGGGAATGTTGAATATAAAGTGGCTTTCCAGGTGATCAACAAACCGATGATCTCAAACATGCTGAATTATCCGAATCCTTTTACTACGTCAACTGCATTTGTATTTACAATTACGGGTTCCGAAGTGCCGCAGAATATACGAATACAGATCATGACGATAACAGGTAAGATAGTAAGGGAGATAACAAAAGATGAATTAGGTCCATTGCATATAGGCCGAAACATTACAGAATTCAAATGGGATGGAACTGATCAATACGGGCAGAAGCTTGCCAATGGTATTTATCTCTATCGTGTGATCACAAACCTGAACGGCCGATCGCTGGATAAGTACAAGAGCACAGAAAAAGATAACGAGGATAATACAGACAAATACTTTAATAAAGGTTACGGTAAAATGTATTTGATGAGGTAAAAATAATTCTAAATTGAAGCCCCTGAATTCAGGGGCTTTTTTGTTTTCCTACTTCGTAAAGATATAAACTCATACTTTAATATTTTTACCAACTATTTCATTTTACTATGGGCAAAATAGCAATCAATATAGCCACAGGAAGTTTACAACAGAAAGAGATGATCGTTGGAATAGATCTGGGTACTACTAATAGTTTGGTGGCGATCATTCATCCTGAGAGCAGGAAACCAGTTGTACTTAAAGAACATGATGGCAATACATTGGTACCCTCAATAGTTCATTTCGATAGCACTGGACTTGTCACAGTCGGTGATGAATCAAAAAACTACCTGATCACTGAGCCACAGAATACCATCTTTTCTGTAAAAAGATTGATGGGTAAATCATATAACGACATTAAAGAAAGGGCTTCATTTTTTTCTTATAAAGTAATTGATGATAATACGGAAAGCCTTGTAAAGATCCTGGTAGGCGGGAAATTCTATTCACCTGTTGAATTATCATCATACATTCTTACCGAATTAAAGAAAAGGGCGGAACATATTTTAAAAACACCAGTGACAAAAGCAGTAATCACTGTACCGGCTTATTTTAATGATTCGCAACGACAAGCTACAAGAGATGCTGGTAAACTAGCAGGATTTGATGTATTGAGAATAGTGAATGAACCAACAGCTGCAAGTCTTGCTTATGGGTTGGGAATGAAAAATGATGAAACAAAAACTGTAGCTGTTTATGATCTCGGCGGTGGTACATTCGATATTTCTATTTTACGAATAAGCAATGGAATATTCGAAGTGCTTTCAACAAATGGCGATACATACCTTGGTGGCGATGATTTTGATCATGCTATTGTAAAGCATTGGATAGTGCAGAAAGGAATAAAAGAGGAAGAGCTGCAGATACATAAAAGCCTTGCGCAAGAATTAAGATTAAAAGCGGAAGAAGCTAAAAAGCATTTAAGCAGCAATGAGTCTTTTAGGGGTGAAGCAGCAGGAGAAGCTCTTGAATTAACTAAAGTTCAATTTGAGAACTTAATTCAGTCGTTTGTTAATAAAACAATTCAATGTTGTAAGAATGCATTGACAGATGCAAATCTTACCTCAAATGAGGTTGACGAAGTAGTCATGGTTGGTGGTTCTACAAGAGTGCCATTGGTCAAAGACTCAGTAAGTAAATTTTTCGGAAGAAAAGTACACGATGAATTGAACCCTGATGAAGTGGTGGCACTTGGCGCAGCGGTACAGGCAGATATTCTCGCTGGGAACAATAAGGATTTTTTATTGCTGGATATTACGCCATTATCATTAGGTATTGAAACAATGGGTGGGTTAATGGATGTATTGATACCACGTAATACAAAGATCCCTTCTAAAGCAGGGCGCCAGTATACAACCCAAAAAGATGGGCAGAATGGAATGAGAATTTCCGTTTTCCAGGGAGAAAGAGACCTTGTACAGGATAATCGCAAACTGGCAGAGTTTAATTTATCAGGTATACCTGCCATGCCCGCAGGTTTAGCAAAAGTGGAAGTTTCATTTTTAATAAATGCTGATGGTATCTTGAATGTAAAAGCAAAAGAAATAAGAAGTGGTGTTGAGCAAAGCATTGAGGTAAAACCTCAATATGGATTGACAGATGCTGAAGTTGAAAAAATGTTGATGGAATCGATTCAACATGCAAATGAAGACATAAAGATAAGAGCATTGGTAGAGGCTAAAACCGAAGCACAACAATTGATCGACACAACTGAAAAATTTTTGAATAAGAACAGGGAATTTCTTTTGCCTGGTGAAATTGATGCAACGAATAATGCCATTAGGGATCTGAAGAATTCTCTAAGCTCTGACAATAAAGACCTCATTCATCAAAAAACTGAATCATTAAATGAGATCTCAAGGCCTTATGCAGAACGAGTGATGGATATGGCGATCAGTAAAGCAATGAGCGGGAAAAGCATTAAAGATTCTATTTAGCCCTAAAGCCGTCTTCAATTTTATTTCCTCTTGGCGAAAATTTTTCGCAGTCAAGATCAGTGCATGGTACAGGTGTAATTCCAAAATCTTTACCTACAACAGGAGTATTTACTTTCATCCCATCACATTCAGAAGTGTGATATTCATTTTTTTCAATACCAAGGGGAGTTATCAATTGATTTTTACTAAAAAAGTTCATAAACCTATACCCTGTATAAGCTAATATTAATAGAGTAGCAGCAGACAGTATGGCAATCAATACATTTTTCCCAATGAAAATTTCTTTTTCTTTAAAAACTATATAAGAAACTACACCAATGAATCCAAGTATTGATCCAAATCCAAATCTTGGATCAGGGGCATTTACAAACCAGAAAATAATTCCTGAAAGCATTGTAAGTACGGCAAGTATTGGAATAAAGCCAGACCTGCTTATCTTTTTTATCGACATGAAGGCTATAATAATGGATAATATAAGAAGGAGCATAATGGTTTTATCTGCAGTTGATCGGTTTTGCCACCAGGTTGGCAACCATTCCGTGAGATCCATGTTATTTACGGCACTAATTTCTGCAGGGAGTACTCCGGGTTTCTTTGCATAAGCAGATACATAGTTTCTTTCATATAGTGTAGGGACCGGATCATTTTTCCAATCTACATTGACTACATCAATAGAAGTTAAAGGAAATACGATATACCCTGATGTGATAATGTTTCTTGCAATAAAAGGAGAGAGTGTTACAACCGCTAAAAGAAATATTGTAACAAATAGTTTAATTTTTCTTTTAGCTAATCCGAGAAAAGCAGGCACAGCAGCAACCAATAGTATTGGGGCAACCGAAAGTTTGATCGTGACGGCCACAAGAGCTAAAAAAGAAATCAGCAACCAAGTTGAAGCGTCAAGGTGCTTTATATCTTTTTCAAGGAGAAGGTAGATTATAACCCAAGTAAAAATGGTAGCGATAAAATCAGGACTTGGAGAAGTAGTTGTTAACCTGACTTGAGTATAACTCCACATACTTATTACAAGTAAAGCTATCCAAAGCAATCCATAGAGTCTTTTACCGTCTTTAAAAAAATTATAATTGATACGATTGATGAAAAAAATAAAAAACCAAAATAGTACTGTTGAATTTAAAAGATTAACTCCTCCTTTTCCTGTAAAACTAAAACTGAATAGTGCAGAATCAACAAACCAAAACCATTGGTAACCGAAGCGAACATGTAAATTTGCCAAACCAGGAACAGCTTTATATTTTTCTATCCATTGTATTACTTGAGCATGATACCCCAATGTATCAGGATGAATGATCGTCCAACTACTCATCACTAAGATCAATATCAGGCAAGCTGATAATAAAATGATTGAAAAGAAATGCAGATCTTGAAATTCTTTTTTTAGCGCAGCAAAAAATGCTGGTGGATTTTTCTTAAAAAACAAAACGAGACATGGAATGATAAATAAGAATTGCACCCACCATTCACCCATTGGAATAAATAATGAAAGAATGGCTGCAATAACTGTAATAGCGGAAAGGCCCGTGATATAAATAATGCTGAGATGCGGGAGCTGTAATTCGCTTTTTATTATTTTTTTTATGGATTGCAAAAAAAGAATGCCCCATAGCCAGCTCAGAAATGAAATATAGATCCATGCCAGTAAAATTGTTAGCATTTGCTCACTATCATTTTCGTAAAAGGATATTATATTTCAAAATGCACCAAATGGCATAAAGTCCATCTGTCCATTTTATTTTTTTTCCATCATCGTATGTTCTTCCATAATAAGCAATTCCGACCTCGTAAAATCTTATGCTTTTGATACGGCTTGTTTTAGCTGTAACTTCTGGTTCAAAACCGAACCTGTTTTCTTTGAGCCGAACTTGTTTCAATACATCAGCCCTGAACATTTTATACCCGGTTTCCATATCAGTAAGATTTAAACCTGTAAAAAGGTTTGAAAGAAATGTCAGGAATTTATTACCGATCGTATGAAAGAAAAATAGAACTCTGTGTGGTTCGCTTCCCCTAAACCTTGAGCCATATACTACATCTGCATGACCATCAATTATGGGATGTAATAATTTATTATAATCCCTTGGATCGTACTCAAAGTCTGCATCCTGGATAATGATAATGTCACCATCTACTTTTTGTAAGGCAATTCTTACCGCTGCTCCCTTACCTGAATTTGCCTGTTGATGAATTGCAATGGCAGAAGGGTTTTTTTCGCAAAACTCGTTTATTGCATTTGCTGAATTATCAGTTGAGCCATCGTTAACAATAATTATTTGCTTTTCCAGGTTCTGTTCAAGTTTTGTTTGCAAAACTTTCTCCAAAACAGATGCGATCAGTTTTTCTTCATTGTAGCAGGGTATGATAATACTTAGTTTTTTCAAGGTCATTAGAAATTAATGTGAAGATAATCTAGTGTCTCGATTTTTCTAAATGAAAACCACTACTGATATTTTTACCTCTCGGTCTTAACCGAGGATCAATTTCATAGAGGCAAGGTAGCTTCGTTCCATAGCAACGTATATTCCAGTTGTTATTTATTAGTTCAGGGATCCTAAATGTAATTCCATCGATCATCATCTCTTTTACAGGCGGATGCGGAAGTTGTAAAGGGGATATCCAGTTTCTGTATTCGGCTTGTTTCAAAGGTTTTGAAACCAGGTAAAAACTCGATCCTGCGATCATAAGAATTAGTAAAGCCTTTGCCAAAAATTTTATTGATCCGGGATATTTAATAAAAGAAATTAAATGATAAACAAAGAGGAAAATCCCAAAAATAAAAACACCATATATAAATCTTGGATCTGGGGCAATAATGAACCAACTAACAAGCCAGAAAATCATCAGCCCCGTAATAATTGATCTGCTATAATTAATTTTTTGAATAAGGAATTTTATTGCGGTGAATAGTATTCCGGTAACACCAACCAGCACTAGTATTTTATCAAAAGAAAAAAGATGTTGGAACCAGGCTGGTATCCAGGCAGAGCCAAGAGCTTTTGTTTGTTCGATATCAAGATAAGATGTGCTGACACGATTATAGTACTTAATGAACTCAAGAAAATTTTCTGTTACCTGTGGATCCGCTTTCCAATCAAGATTGGTAAAATCGAAATAGGTCGCGGGGTAAAATGGGTATCCGGAAATTATAATGCTTCGAATAACAAAAGGAACGATCAGTAAGATGCAATAGACTGTTGGTAACAGAAGTTGCCTGGTTTGTTTCTGCTTTATAAATAATATAAAAGCAAATAAGCTTAAAAGTAATAATGGGAAATTGATAAGCCGAACAGTGAGCAAATAAGCAGGCCAAATGATCCATTCGATTGTAGCAGAAGCCTTGTCACTAAAAGACACTTCTGTAAACAATATTATGGTAATAAGGGAGGTAATAAAATCATAATTGGTCGTAGCTGCGTTTCCCCTTATCAACGGCCAAATTACCAGGGATACAATAAGGATTGAAAGGATCGAAAATGCAGCTTGCACATTGTTTTCTTTTTGAAACTGATTGAATTTTTCAATGAACCAATAACATAGCCAGACTGATATAATGCTATTCAACACAGTAAATCCACCGGTGGTATTAGAAGAAAAACTAAATAATGCCACACTGCTGAACCATGAAGAATTAAAACCAAATCTTACATGAAGATTTACAATTCCGGGAACCGAGCCATACTCCTGTATCCATTTTATCGATTGGATGTGATAGCTTTCGGTATCATCCATCATCGTTGGCCCGGCATTGATAAGAAGAACAACAAGCCACAACAATAAAAATATAATTAGGGAAAGAAATGAACATGTTGAAAATTCAAGAAAAGCCTTTTTGAATAGTTTTTTACAATCATTCCATTTTAAAACTGCAGACGCTAATAATATGGTTGCCAGTATCAATTGAGTTATTGATTCAATCGGGAAAAACAAAACAATGATCTGTGCAAGAGTTGAAAGTAATATTAATCCGCTAACCAGGTAAAATATTATTGGTTTTTGAATATCTTCTCTTGAAATGAGTTTGTAAAATAAAAACCCACTCCAAAGACAAGAAGCAATAATTATGATATGTGCAGTTAAAAGAGAAAGCATTTTAATTAAAGGCTTTTTTCTTTTTTAGAAAATATCGTTCGAATGTGTAAAAACTAATTATACTGATCAGAACACCGATTATTGTAAGCAACACGGAAACCAGGATGGCCAGATTGTTTTCTGAAAGAGTAGCAATAGCTTTTACTTTTTGTTCCATCCAGCTATATAAAATAAGATAGACCGGCCAGTGAAAAACGTATAAACCGTATGAGATCTTGCCAAAGAATTTCAGTGGTTTAATATTTAATAGAAAATTGATGATCCTGTTCTCACCTTGTATTGCCTCATGAACAACGATCGCAAATAGCATTGCAAAAGTTGTATATCCAACAATGGCCAAATAAGGGTAGGTGAACTGGTATTCCTTATTTATAAAATAGAAAACAAAATTCATGGCAGCAAGCAGTAACACAAGGCCGGTAAAATATTTTTTTATGAAAGGGGATCTCATGAATTGTAAAATTGCAAGCATGCTTCCGATACATATTCCATCAATTCTTGTGAAAGTGTAAAGCCCGAAATAGTTCAGGTCTTTGATCTGAATGGTCCACATATAAAGACGAGTACCAATTACGCCTAATAATAAAAGACAGGCTATCGTCAATAATATTTTAGGTTTTCTTATAAGAAAGATCAGCAATGGCCATACTATATAAAATTGTTCCTCTACTGCCAACGACCAATAGTGTTGAATAGCTCTTGTTGTATAACCAACGTCATAGAAGATCAAAAACCAATTTTGTAAATAGGTCCAGAACCACCATTGGTGCTCGATATAAAAGCTGAGATCAAGAGGAAAATTCTTAATAAGTGGAAGAATTAAAAGAATGATAATAAGACTTAAATAATATAGTGGGAAAATTCGTAAGACTCTTTTTGTATAAAAATTTTTGAAATAACCGGGTTTATTTACAGTTTTTAAAAGTATATCAGTGATAAGAAAGCCAGACAAAACAAAAAACAGATCGACACCTAGCCAGCCAAAGAAAAAGTATTTTATAAATCCAAAATTGTGATAAAATACAACAAGGAGGATAGCAATGCCTCGCAACCCATCAAGTGCGGGATAATGAGTTCTTTCAGCAGTTGGCAGTTTTACAGATATTGAATCGGGGTTAGTAATAACTGTTTATTTACTCAAAGATAATTTTCGGTTGATGTATTTCCCAAGCATATCAAATTCAATATTCACTTTTTGTCCCGGTTTCAGCAAGCTCATATTTGTATGCTCAAAAGTATACGGAATGATAGCAACATCAAAAGTGTTCTCGCTTACATTAAAAATAGTAAGACTGATACCATTAATGGCGGTCGATCCCTTTTCAATGATCAATGACGAGAATTCAACAGGAACTTGAAAGCTGAATTCCCAGCTGCCATTTTTTTCTTTTTTATCAATACAGCTTGCCGTTGCATCCACATGTCCTTGTACAAAATGCCCATCAAGCCGGTCATTTATTTTTAAACATCTTTCAAGATTGATGATCGAGCCTTCCTGCCATTCGCCCAAGGTTGTTTTGCTCAATGTTTCGGCGATAGCAGTAACCCGGTGCCGGCTGGCTTTTATTTCCTCAACTGTAAGACACACCCCATCATGGGCAATACTCTGATCTGGCTTCAATTTGGATGAGATCGAGGACTTTATCCAAAAGGTTTTGTTGCGCCCATTTTCGACGATCTTTTTAATTACCCCTTGTGTTTCAACTATTCCGGTAAACATATAGCAAATCTAACTACAAATTCCATCCCACCTTAGGCGGGACCAAATTCCTTTTGGGCAAAGCTTTTTCTTTTGAGAAAGGTCTCCTATCTTTGCTGCCCATTAAAAACATACCAAAGGAGGTATATTAATCATGCTGATCATCGATTCAAAAGATTGCGAAAACATTGACAAGGCGCTAAAAAAGTACAAAAAGAAGTTTGAGAAAAGTAAGATCCTTCTTCAGCTTCGTGAACGCCAATCATACACCAAGCCATCGGTAAAACGCCGCGGCCAGGTATTAAAAGCTGTATATAAGCAAAAGATTGCAGCCGGAACAATAGAACGTTAAAAAAAACCTCGTTCAAGATATATTGATAGCAGTGTGCCACAGCATGCTGCTATTTTTATGCCCATAAGACTGCTGTAAAAAACAGTAACTTCAATTTGAAAAACTATTTCGTACAATGAATGGTCATCGGACTTCCAATAACTATGATGTATTTAAAATGACTGTGGCCATAGTTCATGTTATTAATCCCGATAATAAGTCTGCTGCTAGTAAGGATCTAAATGGTGGTTTTGGAACCAAGGATCATTATGGAAACTCCTTTACTTCAAAGATCCTTATGAGGGTCAAAAAAAGAGGAGTAAGGCTTCCTGTCATTGGTCTTGCTTTTTTGCAAGCTATACTCAAAGAAAAGGGAAGCGACGTTCGCTATTTTGAAGAAAGCCTGCCAAGCGGCAATATGAAATTTGATCTCATACTTGTTTATGGTTCTATTGTAGATTATATATATGAAAACAGCGTAGCTGAAAGTTTGCGAACAAGTTTTCCGCATGCAAAACTTGGATTTATTGGTCCATTTCCTTCGCAGTGCCCCGAGCTGTTTCCCAATGCAGATTTTATTCTTATCGGCGAACCTGAAGCCTTCTTCATGAATGATTTTACAGGGCTCGACCAACTGCACGGTAAAATAAAAGTTACTTCGCTGACGGATATGGAAGCATTGCCCAGTCCGGATTATGACGGTTTTCCTGTTTCAAAATATAATTACAGGCCCTTAATTAATAAAAGTCCTTTTCTTGTTTTGCAGGCAAGCAAAGGCTGTCCCTATAGTTGCCGGTTTTATTGTGTATATGGAGAAGCGCAAGGCCCCAAAATAAGACAACGTCCAGCACAAAAGGTAGTTGATGATATTGAGTTGCTGCAAAAGAAGTATATGATAAAAGGAATACAATTCAGAGATCCGCTCTTTGGAGTAAATAAAAATTTTATATCAGCATTTGTAGAAGAGCTCAGGCGAAGAAAAGTGAAAATTATTTGGGGAATGGAAACAAGACTTGACTTGTTGAATGAAGAAAATCTTACAAATATGTATGATGTCGGATTAAGAAATATAAATGTGGGCATTGAAACATTTGATGCAGACATTGCAAAAAATAATCGCCGTTTACTGGTTGAAGAAAATCACCAGGATAAGATTATTAAGTTTTGCAAAAGGAAAGGTATCAATGTAAGCGCATTTTATGTATTGGCAATGGAAGGTGATACGATAACTACAATGGAAAACACACTTCAACATGCTATGCAACTCAATACAATTACCGCAAGATTTTCAATTTCCACACCTTATCCGGGTACAGGTTACTTTCACCAGCTTAAAATGGATAATAGGTTATTAACGGAGAATTTTGAATCTTATGATCAGTTCACCCTGGTATATAAACAGCAAAACCTTGATCCGGCCCAGGTCAATTCTTTTATGGATAAGGCTTATCGCAAGTATTATTTCAGACCTTCTTATATTTTGATGTTTGCAAAATGGTGGTTAAGATCATTTTTAAGGAGGGCTTGATTCAATTACTTTTGAGTGCCAGGTTTTATTCCTGATCTTACATGACAGATAAAAATTATCCATATATCCAATCCTTTATTGATTACCTGAAATTTGAAAAGAGGTATTCTGCCTATACCATTCGTTCATATCAAGATGACCTCGTTCAGTTTTTTGATTTCCTTGACAAGCAATTCGGATCATTTACCCTTAAAGAAATTTCTTCAAGTTTCGTTCGTAGCTGGCTTGCTTCATTGAAAGATGATGATGTGTCAGCCAGAACGATCAATCGCAAAATATCTACGCTAAAATCTTTTTTTAAATTTCAATTAAAGCAGGGTAAGATTGAGAATACTCCAATGGGGAATATTATTTCTCCTAAAATAAGCAAACGCCTGCCTGTGTTTATAAAAGAGAAAGATCTGGCTGATCTAACCAATGCTCTTACTACTAATACAGAAGATTGGAACAGCCTGAATACAAAAATGCTGATCACAGTTTTTTATTCAACTGGCATGCGGTTAAGTGAATTGATAAATCTTAAAGAAAGACAAATTGATTTTTCAAAAAGGCAATTAAAGATTTTAGGTAAAGGAAATAAGGAACGAATTATACCAGCGGGAACAGATCTGCTTGCAGCAATAAAAGAATATATAAACGAGAAAAGAAAATTATTTGAGAAACCGGATGATGTCTTATTGGTGAGTTCAAAAGGGAAGAAATTATATCCGAAATATGCCTACAACCTGGTAAAAAATATCTTATCGGAAGAACTAAAAACACTTGATAAAAAAAGCCCACATGTGCTTCGTCATACTTTTGCCACACATTTAATGAATAATGGTGCCAACCTTGATGCCGTAAAAGAATTACTCGGCCACGCCAGCCTAGCAAGTACACAGGTTTATACACATAATACAATAGAAAAGCTTAAAAACGTGTACAAAAAAGCGCATCCTAAAGCTTGATTTTTTAACAGAGAAATTGCAATAAATTTTCAGCAATTTTTTTTGGAAAAAGTTCATTTAAAGTTTAACTTGTAGTGAACCAAAAAACAAGCCTATGCAATAAAACAAAATCAACCGAAAGCTATTAGTTCTTTATTTATTGTTCACCAAAAAAAATGCGATTCTATGAACGTGAAGATTCAAACAGTTCGATTTAATGCGGACGAAAAGCTAGTAATGTACATTACACAAAAATTAGAAAAGCTTAAAATTTTCCATGACCGCATTGTAGAAGTAGATGTGTTTCTGAAACTCGATAACGTGATTCATACAATCAAAGACAAGATCGCAGAGATCAGAGTACACGTACCCAGACACTATTTTTTTGCAAAAACAACAACAAAATCATTCGAGGAGTCATTTGATGAAGCGTTTGACTCCTTGTTAACCCAAATAAAAAAGAAAAAGAAAAAACAAGCAGCATAATGTTATAATCCCGCTTCGGCGGGATTTTTCTTTCTCATTATCAGCACAAAAATTCGCTTTAAAGATTTTTCCAAATATCAAATTCCCTTACCTTTGCCTCCCCTAATAATTGGGGGTAGTTCTTTATTGCCATTTCCGCATCATTTGACCAGCAATTGCGGAAAAAGGAATCCGCCACCTTAGCTCAGCTGGTAGAGCAACTGATTTGTAATCAGTAGGTCGCCAGTTCGATTCTGGCAGGTGGCTCATGGTTGCAAAGGATTAATTGAAAGATTGAAAGTTTGCAAAAGGGGCAAGTAGCCAAGTGGCCAACGGCAGCAGACTGTAAATCTGCCCTCTTACGAGTTCGGTGGTTCGAATCCATCCTTGCCCACGAGTTCTTTGTTTGATAAGAATTGCAATAGCGGGAGTAGCTCATTTGGTAGAGCGATAGCCTTCCAAGCTATAGGTGGCGAGTTCGAGCCTCGTCTCCCGCTCTAAATTCAAAGTCTGGAGTCCTGAGTCGGGAGTTCAGAGTCCGACTCCGAACTAAGCACTTTGAACTCTCGACTGAGCCACGCCGTTGTAGCTCAGTGGTAGAGCACTTCCTTGGTAAGGAAGAGGTCAAGGGTTCAATTCCCTTTAACGGCTCATTATTCGACAAGTATAGGATGCACGTGAATGTCGAATAGAATTATAGAAGTAGAAGAGTGCGACGCAACGGAAGCTTAATAGTAGCACCAATGCCGGGCACATAATTATAAAAAACAACTTTAAAAACCGATAACATGTCAAAAGAGACCTTTAAGAGGGACAAACCCCACGTAAACGTTGGTACCATTGGCCATATTGACCACGGTAAAACAACCCTGACTGCGGCCATTACAACCATTCTTGCACAGAGAGGTTTGGCTACAGCAAAAAAATATGATGAAATTGATGCTGCACCTGAGGAAAAGGAACGTGGTATCACTATTAATACGGCTCACGTTGAGTACCAGACGGCTAACCGTCACTATGCTCACGTTGATTGTCCTGGTCACGCTGACTATGTTAAGAACATGATCACTGGTGCTGCGCAAATGGACGGAGCGATCCTTGTTGTTGCTGCTACTGATGGTCCTATGCCACAAACAAAAGAGCACATCCTTTTGGCCCGCCAGGTGGGTGTACCTCGTATGGTGGTGTTCATGAATAAGGTTGATCTTGTTGATGACCCTGAGCTTTTGGAACTGGTAGAAATGGAGATCCGCGAATTATTGACTTTCTACGGTTTTGATGGTGACAATACACCTATCATTAAAGGTTCTGCTACTGGCGCATTAGCTGGTGAAGAAAAATGGTTAGCTGCAATTGATGAGCTTATGGCTGCAGTTGATAGCTACATTCCATTACCTCCTCGCCCGGTTGATCAGCCATTCCTTATGTCTGTTGAAGACGTATTCTCTATCACTGGTCGTGGTACTGTTGCTACTGGTCGTATCGAAAGAGGTCGTATTAAAGTAGGTGAAGGCGTGGAGATCGTTGGTTTGATCCCACAGCCACTTGCTTCTACAGTAACTGGTGTTGAAATGTTCCGTAAGCTTCTTGATGAAGGTGAAGCAGGAGATAATGCAGGCCTTTTATTGCGCGGTATTGAAAAAACTCAGATCCGTCGTGGTATGGTTATCTGTAAGCCAGGTTCTATTACTCCGCACACTGAATTCAAATGCGAGGTTTACGTACTGAGCAAAGAAGAAGGTGGACGTCATACTCCATTCTTCCAGAAATATCGTCCTCAGTTCTATTTCAGAACTACTGACGTGACTGGTGAAGTTGAGCTGAATGCAGGTACTGAAATGGTGATGCCTGGTGATAACACATCGTTGACTGTAAAACTTATCCAGCCAATTGCGATGGAGAAAGGTTTGAAGTTTGCGATCCGTGAAGGTGGTCGTACAGTAGGTGCAGGTCAGGTAACTGAGATCTTGAAATAATAAAACAAGCTAGGAGCTATGGCTTTTAGCAAATTGCAAAGATTTTTTATCTTTGTGACATAAGTTTCTAAAAGCTGTTTCGGTAACACGGAATAGCTTTTAGCTTTCTACGGGTATAGTATAACGGTAGTACAGAGGTCTCCAAAACCTTCAGTCTGGGTTCGAATCCTAGTACCCGTGCCAAATAGTTTGAGGTTTCTGGTTTGAAGTTCGAAGTTTCGGACTTAACCTCAGACATCGAACATCAAACATCAAACAATTATGAACAAGATCGTAACATACGTAAAAGAAAGTTATAAAGAGTTGATGGAAAAAGTGACCTGGCCAACCTGGTCACAGCTTCAGCAATCAACTATGATCGTAATTGCAGCAACAATAGTTATTACTGCACTTGTTGCGGGCATGGACTTTATAACAAATGTGACATTGAAATTTATCTATAACATTTTCTAAGATGGAAACAACAAATACAACTGATACATCGCAAGCTGCCGAGTCGAAGTGGTATGTGCTACGTGTGGTGAGTGGCAAAGAAAGAAAGGTAAAGGAATATCTTGATAAGGAAGTATCACGTGGAGGATGGGATAAGATTGTAAAGCAGGTTTTTTTACCAGTTGAGAAAGTATATAAAGTACAAAATGGTAAAAAGGTAATGCGTGAACGTAACTATTATCCCGGTTATGTAATGATCGAAATACAAGATGGAAAACTTTCTGATGATCTTCGTGACACGATCAAGAACACTTCTAATGTGATCCATTTTCTTGGAAAAGAACACCCGATCGCATTGCGGAAAGCCGAGGTGAATAAAATGCTTGGTAAAATGGATGAAATGGCTGAAGCTGGTGGCGTAAGTATGAGTGAGCCATTCATTGTAGGAGAAACGATCAAGATCATTGAAGGGCCTTTCAATGATTTTAATGGTGTGATAGAAGAAGTGAATGATGAAAAGAAAAAATTGAAAGTAACAGTGAAAATATTTGGTCGCTCAACACCTGTTGAATTGAATTATATGCAGGTAGAAAAGATCAGTTAATTAATTTAATTGAATTATAAAGAAAAGCAATCCGGTTTAGGGTTGCTTTTTTAATTTTATGTAATGCTGAGGAAAATTTTATTCCTGCTTATTTATCTTTTTGCCTGGGTTACTTTTTTTGAAATTGCCCGGGTATTTTTTCTTTTGTCAACAGCGTCCTATGCAAAAGAAACGGCTACTTCACTTGTATTTCAAAGTTTATGGTTTGGATTAAAAATGGATCTTTCAATGGCAGCTTATTTGTCTGCTTTAGTTTGCCTTTTTGCAATTCTTGCTTTGTTCATTCCATTTTTCAGGAAGAGAAAGATCTATCTTATTTACACGGGCATCTTACTTTTTATTCAATTGCTTTTGGCAATTATCGATTCTGAAAGCTATAAGGCATGGGGAACAAGGATCGATTCAACACCATTAAAATATTTGTCAACTCCCAAAGAAGTATGGGCTTCAATAAGCCATCTTCCTCTTATTTTGATCTTGATCGGGTTTATTGTTATCTATGTTTTCTTTTTCTGGATATTCAGAAAGACAATTTCAAGATCAATTATTTTGTTGGCAAACAATGATCGGAAGCTGATTCAACTATTACTTCTGCTTGCCTTTACCATAGCTCTTATTATCCCGATCCGGGGTGGTCTACAACTTTCACCCTTAAATCAAAGCAGTGTTTACTTCAGTAATAATCAATATGCCAACAATGCAGCAGTGAATGCTTCCTGGAACTTTATGTATTCGGCATTGCAAATGAACAATCTTGACAAACATCTTTACGAGTACATGAAAGAGGAGGAAGCTGATGCAATTGTAAGCTCATTGTGGGATTTGGAAGGAAAGACAGAACAGGTAGTAAACGATTCAGGTTCATCAAGATTGAATGTCATTCTTATTATTTGGGAGAGCTTTACAGAAAAAGCCTTAAATAAAACTGTTAATGGAATGCCTGTAATTAAATTTTTTCCTCAACTCTTTAAAGACGGTATTTATTTTAGTAATTGTTATTCTTCAGGCGATAGAACGGATAAAGGCATAAGTGCTATTTTAAGTGGTTATCCTGCGTTACCAAAAGGTTCAATTGTAAATTACCCCGAGAAGAGTGCCAAGCTGACCGGGTTAGGAAATGTTTTTTTTGAGAATGGTTACTCGACCCAATTTTATTATGGTGGGGAACCTGAATTTGCTAATATCAAAAGCTATTTAAGTGCACAACAGTTTCAGCAGTTGATCACGAAAGCTAATTTTAAAGCAGCAGACATGAATTCCAAATGGGGGGCACATGATGATGTGGTGATGAAAAAGCTGGTAGATGATATTCCTGGATTCAAGCAGCCATTTTTTACAACCTGGTTAACACTTAGCAGTCATGAACCGTTTGAAACACCAGTTTCTCCTGTTTTTAAAGGAAATGATAAGGAAACAAAATTTCTAAATTCACTTCATTACACTGATTCTGTTGTATACAGCTTTATAAATGAATTAAAGAAAATGCCATCGTGGCAAAATACAATTTTAATTATCTCGGCAGATCACGGACATTATTTGCCGATCACTGGAAAAAGCGCTGATAATTACCGAATACCCGTCTTATGGCTTGGCGGCGCATTGAAAAAGCAAAATACTATAATTAATAAAACTGTAAATCAACTTGACATTGCAAGCAGTTTGGTTAAGCAGCTTCATTTTAAAACAGATCCTTTTTTTTCTAGCAAAAACGTTTTTGATTCTACTTTAAGGAATTGGACTTTTTTTACCTATAACGATGGTATCGGGTTTGTGACGGACAGCAGTCGATTACTCTTCGACAATGCTGGTAAAAGAATAGTGTTTGAAGAAGGTAAGACAGGCCCAGAACAAGAAAAAATTGCAAAAGCGTTGATGCAAAAAATTTATAATGACTTTTTGAAACGATAATTCTAAAACTTATCATCTACCGGTAATGATTCTTCTTTTTCTCCAAAAACATATTGATTAAACCATTGCCAATTGTGCCATACAGCTGCTAACCTTTCTTTTGGTTTATTAATGCCGTGCCCGAAACCTTTATAGACGATCAGCTTCGATGGAATTTTTCTGTCCTGCAATCCACGATAAAGTTCATAAGCGTTTGGAATAGGAACCCGTCTATCAAACTCACCATGTTGAATTAATGTTGGCGTACTTGCTTTATTGATATTCGTCATTGGTGATGTCTTCAAATAAATATCCATATCACTCCATGGTGTAGCTTGTAAATATTGACGGGTAAATGGGGTTATATCCGTATTTACGTAATATGTAACCCAATTGGAAATACCGGCACCAACAGAGATCGCTTTGAACATATTTGTATTTGTTGTAAGAAATGCGGAGATATATCCGCCCTGGCTCCAGCCCATACAACCCATTCGTGATGTATCGATCATATTCTTGCTCGTTAAGTACTCAACACCACTTACAACATCCCACATATCACCCACACCAAGATTGCGAACATTCATTGCACGAAACTTTCCACCATAGCCAGCGCTGCCACGATAATTAACACGTAAAACAAGAGCACCCTTTTCTACCCATTGCATAATTGGATAAACATAAGTTGGTGTTGGTTCAGGAAGATCGATGCCAGTTGGCCCTCCATGAATAACAACCAGCAAAGGATATTTCTTTTTTGCATCATAATTTTTTGGCTTTAATAAAACACCTTCGATCTCTGCGCCATCTTTACTTTTCCATTGAATTACTTCGTTTATGGGAGTGTTCCAATCTTTGATCTGTGCAGAACTATTTGTGATCTGTTTTAATGGCTGTTTCAAACGCCATAAATAAATTTCATTCAAGCCCATATAATTTCTACCAGAGACTGCAATGGCATCAGAGTTTTTGCTAAATGAAATTCCCCCGGGCAGATCCAATGCTATGGGGATATTTTCAACGGTTCCTGTTTTTGTATTAACACTATATATTTTGAATTTCGTTTTTTGAAAAGCACCTACAAACAACCCTGATCTATTCCAATCGGAAACTGATTTGTTCTCATCAATATCTTTAGCGAGCTCCAAGCTTGTTTTTGTTCCAAGATCATAAATGAATAGGCGGTTGTTTTTATAAAAATTCGAAACAGAATCATCTATTAAGCTGGAATAAACAAATGCCTTTCCATCAGGGCTCCAGACGTTGAAGAAATCGCCAACGGGATTGCTGATCAGTGTTGTCATATTTTTTGTAGCAACATCCAGCAAAACGATATCGGATGTAATGCCAGAATTGATCAAAGGATCAGACTGTTTATTAAAAAGAATTTGTTTTCCGTCCGGGCTCCATGAAAAACCTCCAACATTGAAGTTCCCTTCCGTTAAAGCTTTTGCAACAGGTAATGAAACACAATCTGATTTTTTGGATGAGTCTTTTGAAGAGTAGCAGGGGAGTTGACCAGCCAGTAATATAGTATCATAGTTGAAATTCAATAACCATAAATGTGTTTGCTGGTATTCTTCACCTTCAACACCGAATGCACCAAATCTCTCTTCTTTTGTTTTATCTTTTTTAGTTTTTGGTTGAGATTTACTATATAGGATTTTTGTTCCGTCTGGACTCCACGAATAGCCGCCAATGCCATCTTCATCCTTTGTTACTTGTAATGCTTCGCCACCATTGACTGAGATTATATATATCTGCCTTTTGTTTCCACGATCAGCAACAAAGCTGATAAATTTTCCATCCGGTGTAAATGCTGAGTTACCACTGCTTCCTTTGTTGGTTCTTGTCAATTGAACCGGCGCTTCTCCTTCTTTTACCATCCAAAGCTCCGTGTCGTATGAGTTCTCTGTCCAATCGGTACTTGTAACATTGTACACAATTATTTTCCCATCAGGAGAAATGATCGGGCTACCAACTCCTTTAAGACTTATCCATTTTTCAAAAGAAACAGAAGCATCTTTTTGTGCAAATAATATAGTTGAGGAAAATAGAATTATTATGAGCAATATTTTTTTCATAACAGTTGGTTTAAAGATTATTTATTTCTCTTTATTGATGGCATCTTTAATAGCATCAATAATATATTTTGGTTCACGATATAGAATAGTTTCATTGACAGATATCTTTCCTTCACCATTTGCATCTGGTCTTGGCATTCGAATAAAATAATTATTTAACGCTTCTCCGACTTTTTGAACATTTAACCCTGCAGGAAATTTTACACTGTAAATATTTGTACCTCCATCCAACGCAGAGACTTTTATACCCACTTGGTTAAGGCCAGCAAATATTTCTTTTGATCTTTTGATTGCTTCCTGCAATCTCTCTTCAACGCCATCAAGACGATAAAGGGCCATAGCAGCATTTAGCCAGCTTCCAAACATATTGCCTCCATGTATTTTTATCATGTGTGGCATTTTTTCTATCAATGATTTTTCACCACATAGGATGGCACCTCCACTAGCGCCGAGATATTTATATAATGAAATATAAACAGTATCAAAATAAGAAGCATATTCTTTTATCGAAGTGCCTGTCCATGCAGAAGCCATATATATCCTGGCGCCATCAAGATGAAGTTTAATACTCTTACTACGACAATATTCACTGATCTTTTTAATTTCATCAATAGGCAAATGGCGTCCATCGGTCCTTCGAACTGGGTTTTCAATAGAAACACACCCAATACCACTTTTAAAAACTTCTTCGCTGTCAAGTCCTTCAATCGCTTTTTTCAATTCATCTGCAGTAAAATATGTTTGATTCTTTGCGAGTGGCATCAATCGTTTGTTAAAAACAGATTGGGCGGCGTCTGCTTCGTCACGATAAACATGACTTGTATCCTGGACAAAAACTTTTGTATTCTCATCACTTAACATTGCAATTGCAAACTGGTTTGCCATTGTACCACTTGGCATATAGATAGCTTTTTCTTTGCCAGTGATCGCTTCAAATTTTTTTTCCAACTCCTCAACTGCACCGCCTGAGCCATATCGATCTACTTTGATCGGTTGCTTGCTATTTGCGAGTTGTAGTTGTTCTAAATAGGGAAGACCATCATAGAATTCTCCATCTCCAAAAAATTTTACAATAGGTTCATTGGCCGGAGCTGATGGTCTATTTGTATCCTTTCCCAAGACGGGCAAAGCTGGTAATACTCCCGGAAGTAACGTGAGGCTTGAGGTTTTTAAAAAATTTCTTCTGTTGACTGACATGATAAGGGATTTATACTTACCAAATTACGAAGATTAGGTGATGGATGGTATTTCACGTACACCAAGAAGCCGCAGTTTTATTAGTAAACTTACCTTACAAAATTGAGTACTAGTTGGTATTGCAATACACTCTTAAATCGATTTGTTTTGTTATCAGAATTACCACCACCATGGAATTAATGATGTATTTAGGAAATGATTTTATAGAGTCTGTTAGGTTGGATCCGGATAGGGTATCAAAACCCGGTTATCTTGGAACATTCAAAAGAAATCTTAAGATCAAATACAAAGAGTTAATAAGCCAATATGGTTCGGGGGCAGATTTTATCGTTATAGGGGAAGTGAAAAAAAATTATTCAGATAAAATAAATAACTTAATTAAAGAAGATGAATAAAATTGTTATCATACGTTGTTGCTAACTTGTGAACCAAACCAACGGTCATAAAAAAACCTTCCAGCCGGAAGGTTTTTTCATTTTATACATTTATCAAAAACAAAAGACCCACTATCACAGCGGGCCTTTTGTTGTCAAGGTGGAGTATTATATTTTAATTGTGATTATACTTTTGCAAATTGAGATCTTATAACATTCAATGCGCCACCAGCTTTAAACCATTCGATCTGTTGTTCATTGTAAGTATGGTTCACAGTAATTGTATCACTGGTTCCGTTTTTATGATTTAAAACAACAGTTAAAGGTGTTCCGGGAGCAAAGCTTGTGAGGCCATTAATGTCAATACTGTCATCTTCCTGCACTTTATCATAATCTTCTTTGTTTGCAAATGTGAGTGCAAGCATTCCTTGTTTTTTTAGATTGGTCTCATGGATTCTTGCAAAACTTCTTACAAGAATTGCACGAACACCTAAATGGCGTGGCTCCATTGCTGCATGTTCCCTTGATGATCCTTCACCATAGTTTTCGTCACCCACCACAATGCTTCCAATACCTGCTGCTTTGTATGCTCTTGCAGTTGCAGGTACAGGTCCATATTCACCAATCAATTGATTTTTTACAGAATCGGTTTTCTCATTATAAAAATTAATAGCGCCGATCAGCATGTTGTTAGAGATATTGTCTAAATGCCCACGGAATTTTAGCCATGGTCCGGCCATACTGATATGGTCCGTTGTACATTTTCCTTTTGCTTTTATCAAAAGATTTAATCCTTTCAGATCAATTCCTTCCCATGCTTTAAAAGCTTCTAATAATTGTAAACGTTTTGAATCAGGTGATACTATTACCTGTATATCACTTCCGTCAGCAGCAGGTGCCTGGAATCCTGCATCGCCAACATCAAATCCTTTTGGAGGAAGTTCGAATCCAGTCGGTTCTTTTAATAAGACCTCTGTTCCATTCGCATTTGTTAAAGTATCAGTTAGTGGGTTAAAAGCAATCGTACCTGCCATTGCTAATGCTGTAACTATTTCAGGCGATGCAACAAAAGCATGTGTGGAAGCAAGACCATCATTACGTTTTGCAAAATTTCTATTGAAAGAAGTAATGATGGTATTTTTCCTGTTCGGATCATCAATATGTCTTGCCCATTGACCAATACATGGCCCGCATGCATTGGCGAGAACCACACCACCTGCATCTTCAAATTCTTTAATGAAACCATCTCTTTCAATTGTAAATCTTACAAGCTCACTACCTGGCGTAATAGTGAACTCCGATTTTGTTTTTATTCCTTTACTCACAGCATCTTTTACAATTGATGCACTACGGCTAATGTCTTCATAAGAAGAGTTAGTACAACTACCGATCAATGCGACTTCCAATTTTGCTGGCCAGCCATTTTTTTCTACGGCTTCTTTCATTTTTGAAATTGGCGTAGCAAGATCTGGAGTAAAAGGTCCGTTCACATAAGGCTCAAGAGTATCGAGGTTTAATTCAAGAACCTGGTCATAATATTTTTGTGGATTCGCTATCACATCTTCATCTGGACGAAGATGCTCTCTTACCGAATCTGCCAAAGCAGCTACTTCCTGGCGATCGGTTGCTTTTAAATAAGCACTCATTTTTTCATCATAGGCAAACAACGAACATGTGGCGCCAATTTCTGCCCCCATATTACAAACAGTTCCTTTACCAGTTGCACTCATGCTATCGGCACCAGGACCAAAATATTCAACAATTGCACCTGTACCACCTTTAACTGTTAATTGCCCTGCCACCCAAAGAATAACATCTTTTGCGGATGTCCAACCACTCATTTTACCAGTAAGTTTAACCCCAATAAGCTTTGGCATTTTTAATTCCCATGGCAACCCTGCCATTACATCCACAGCATCAGCTCCACCAACGCCAATCGCTATCATACCAAGTCCTCCTGCATTAGGAGTATGGCTATCTGTACCGATCATCATACCGCCGGGGAAAGCATAGTTTTCAAGCACAACCTGATGAATGATACCGGCGCCGGGTTTCCAAAACCCAATTCCATATTTATTGGATATAGAAGAAAGGAAATCATATACCTCACGGTTTGTTTCAATAGCTAACTGCAAATCTTTTTTAGCTCCCACTTTTGCTTGTATCAGGTGATCACAATGAACAGTTGAGGGAACAGCGACTTTTTGGCGGCCACAGGTCATGAATTGTAAGAGGGCCATTTGAGCAGTCGCATCTTGCATAGCAACACGATCTGGCGCAAAATCTACATAATCTTTACCCCTGTTATAAGGAGAAGCAGGCAAAGAACTGGACAAATGCGCATATAAAATTTTCTCTGAAAGAGTCAATGGTTTGCCAACTAATTTGCGTGCAGCAGCAACTTTTGCAGGAAGTTGAGAATAGATTTTCTTGATAAGCTCGAGATCAAATACCATGATGAAGGGGTTTAAGGTATAAGATTTTCGATTGTAGATTGAAATAGAATAGGTTCGTAATCCGCAATCTAAATCTAAAATATGTATGGGTTGCGAAAGTACGAAAAACACCAATGTTGATAACAGGTAATTGGATGATTTGTTCGAAAAATTTAATTTGCAACTATGAACCGATTCAAAAGTTACGTCGAATGGAATGCCTTTGGCGTTTGTACGGCTATAGGCGACAAGCTGGGAATCGCAACAAGTAAGATCCGCCAGTTTTTTATCTATGCGTCAATACTTACACTGGGTTCTCCTATTATTATTTACATGGTGCTTGCTTTTTGGAGAAATATGAGGAGATATATTTGGGCGGCCAAAAGAAATCCCTGGTATTATTTGTAATCTATAAATCCTAAAAATAAAAAGCCGGATATGGATCCGGCTTTTTATTGATTGATTAGTTAGCTTTTTACTCTTCTTTTACCTGTAAACATTCTAAAACTCACATCATCACCATCAATATAAACTATGATAGTAGCCTGGTCGAATTCAGAAAATGAGAATGTAGAGCTCTTATCTTTATATTTAATAGTTCCGCTAAGCTCTGTTAAAATGCCGTTATCATAATTTTTGTTAGTGAATTTAAGATCATATCCTTTTTCTTTGGCGTGGTCGATCATCGATTGTAAATCTTCAGGTTTATCTGTGTTTTTTATGATAAGCTTTATATTCTCATCCTCTATAACATTAAGTGGATGGTCAATCACTCTAACTTCTTTCAGAGCCGATTCGGCAGCTACTGTCGTAGTTAATGGTTTTCCAACTGTAACTACTTCATTTAAATTTGAAGATGAAACTGTAGTTGATGATAAAGCTGGTTCTGCAATAGAAACAACAGAATAAACTCCGGGTACAGTAGTACCAACTTTGATTATTTTACCAAACTTTTTTTCGAAAGCTTCTCTTTCTTTTTCGTTGGTAAGATCATATTCTTCGGTTTTGCCATTTCTCAAGTGCATGACTGCTTTTTTATCGGTTATTTCAAAATCATCTGCAATTGTTTCGTTGACAACATTCACTTCATTTACTGTAGTGGCTACATTTACGCTATTTGCTATATTCGCCTCGCTGGCAACAGTTGTGGCAATTGCCACTTCTTCAATGCCACATTTCTCTTCAAAAGCTTTTTTCTCCTCTTTTATTGATAATGTATATACTTCTGTCTTTCCATTTTTTAATGTAACAGTTGCAATATTGTTTTTCACATTTACCGACTTGACATCAGGGTTATTGGCTTTGATCTTTTGCTGTATGATCGCTATTGATGGTGATAATATCTCGCCATAAAGATCTTCATAATAATCAGCTTTTGCATTCCATTCGGTAAGCAATACCCGCTTTACTTCTTTCTTGTCTTTATCTTTTACCACTACCATGCAATTTCCTTTGTTGTCTTTGATATCTATATAATAACCTTTGCTATTTAGAATTTTTATATCCGGAATTGTGTCAGCTTGAGCGATAACCGACATATTTGATTTGGCATTGGTTGAATCATTGAATGACTTTCTAAATGCAAGAAGGATGATCGCAAATACGGGTACAAGGAATAAGAACCTGCCGATTTGCCGTTTGGCGCTTTTTGTTTTGTTCATCATGACTATACGTTTTTTTAATGAAGAAAAATTGAATTGAGTAGCTATACTGAATTGGTTATTGCCGATCACTTTCAGCAATAGGTATTGATATTCTTTTTTGTTAATGCCGTTCTCGATCACTTTACTATCAGCTATGAATTCGAGATTCTGGCGAATGGATCTTTTCAGCAACCATGCAAAAGGATTATACCAGTTAAGAATGCAAAGCAGCTCTGCCCAAATAATATCTATTGTATGTTTTTGTCTAACGTGAACAAATTCATGCCTCACGATTTCCTGTAATTCTGCTTCTGTATGAAGATTGGAATTAATGAATATTGAATTGCCGAATGAAAAAGGAATAATATTTTCATCAACCTGGTAGATCCTGAAAACATCCCCCGAGATCAGTTTGGCCTTTCGTTGTATCCTTAGAAATGAAAGACAGCGAATTGCAAAGCGCATCAGCAATATTCCAGCTACAATCATCAAACCCAATGCCGTAAAGTCCCATTTATCATAATTAGACCATAAAGGGGCTGGACATTGGGATGCTTCTTCCAGTGCTTCGGTATAATAATGAACAGACGGTAAATATTGAATAATATCGTTTGAGCTGCCCTTAAGTAATGAGGAAATATTGATAAATGGAATAAAGAAGGAAAGCAAAGTATAGCCTAACAGGTACCATCGATTGGAATTATAGAATGTAAGCTTGCGCAATACGAATTGGTAAAACAACCAGACAACGGCAAGACTGATTGTCAATTTTACCAGGTATTGAATAAGTAATGACATAAGAAATTATTTTCTGGTTAATAGCGTTTAAGAGTTTTGACCTTTTTCGATCATAGTGATGATCTCTTTCAATTCTTTAGCAGAAAGCTTTTTCTGCTCCACAAAAAAGTTCACTAGCTCTTTATATGAGTTGTCGAAATATTCTTTTACTACTTTACCCATGAACTTTTTTTTGTATTCTTCTTCGCTTACTGCAGGTTTATATAAATACGCATTACCCACGAGGCGGCTGTGTAAGTATCCTTTACGTTCCAGATTCTTGATAGTAGAAGCTACCGTGGTATAGGGTATGGCTTCATCAAGATGTTCCATAAAGGATTTTATATTTCCTTCGCCAGTACGCCAGATTGCCTGCATAGTTTCTTCTTCAACATGAGTAAGAGGTTCCATATCTACGAAATTTTCGTAAACCTACGGAATTTCCGTAATGAAACAAATTTATTTTTTGGATTTTGGAAATATTAACAAATAAGGAAGCGTAAAGCTATTCCTTGTTTGAGAAGATCACCGTAGTATTTCCCTCAAACAGATCATGAATAGAGGACTCTTCTTTTAAACCAATCGATTTCAATTCATCAGCAAAATTCTTCCGGCTGATAACTGCTGCTTTATTTTCCTGTAAATAGGTTCTCAAAGAATCAAGGTTTTTAAATACAGGAACTCTTTCAGGCAAATAATAAGTATAGGAAGGATGAAATATCTGGTAGCTCACTACATTTTCATATTGCTTCACTTTGCCAATTGTCATTGACATTGGATTTTGCTTGTAAATAGCAGGATACAGCCAATTAAACATCAAAACATGAAACAAAGAGTATGAAACAAAAGAACTGACAGCCGCTTTTCTAAAATTCTTTTTAAGCATACAATAAAATGCAATGATTGCGGCAGAAGTAAGAATTAAAAGAAAAGCTGCCAGGTTTTCCATTCCCGTAGTATTCACTTCTTTTTTTATTCCCAGGTATGCAGCAATTGGCAATGCAATATTAATAATAAGAAGAATTATGAATGGATAGAGCCGGGCTTTATTTTCTTCCCATGCTTTATTAATAAAATGGCCGAGCAGAATAGCAGCGAAAGCATAACATGGCATCGCATAATTTGGGAGTTTGGTACTGCTGATGCTATAAAAAACAATAAAGAGGGCAACAACTGAAAAAGCCAGTCTTAAAAAAGAACCGCTAAAATTGGATTTGAATTTTCTAAATGACTCTCCAATAAAAATTGATGCAGGCAGCAATCCTAATAAAACTATAAGTGGAACAATTATAAATGGGCCACCATGGCCTTCCATTGGTTCAGAAAAACGACCGAAATTATGTTGAAGAAAAAATCCTTTTGTCCATTCGCCATTTGTTTCTTTATGTACAAGCAAATACCATGGAACAGCAACAGCAAACATGATGATACCCGCAAAAAGAATTTTCCATGAAAGGATCTCTTTCAATCTTTTTTCCCAGATCAGCCAGATAAATATTGCTGCTCCGGGTAATGCGATAGCCACAGGGCCTTTTGCCAATGTTCCCAAACCCATTGTTACAGCACAGATCAACAACCAGGAATTTTTTTTCTCTTTGAAAAAAGCGTAAGCTGTAAAAAGCGAAGCGGTGTTTAAGAAAATAAGATATGGATCGGGAACAGACATCCGGAATTCAAAAAGAAAATGGGATGATGCAAGCAACACAAGCGATGTAATAAATGCTTGTCTCTCCGAAGTATATTTTTTTACAAAAAAATAAGTAAGGAGAATTGTCAATACGCCAAATACAGCAGAAAAAAATCTTGCTCCCCATTCAGTAACTCCAAAAATTTTAAAACCTCCAAACATGAAATAATAATGGAGTGGTGGTTTTAAAGTTCTTAACCCCCCATTGAAAGTAGGAACGATCCAATCGCCTCGTTCATACATTTCTCTTGCACATTCTGCATTTCGAACTTCATCATAGATCCATAAAGGAGTTTTACCAAGACCGGGAAATAAAAGCAATGCAGATAAACCTACTAATAACCAGAAATATTTTTGATTTTGATGCACTAAATTTTGAATTGGCGTAAAGTTAAACTACTCTGCTATTCATCATCTTTCAAAGGGTCATTAAAAACAAAATAAACACCCCATACCGATGAAAGCATATTGGAAAGATAAAAGAGAAGACTGATGACGACAGCAATATGAGGATCCAGGTTGAAATATTTGGCTCCTTCAATAAAAACCACCTCCCTTGTGCCTAGTCCGCCACCGAGAGAAATTGGAATAACAGAAATAACAGCTGCTGCAAGGAAAATAAATATCCATTCACTTTGATGAAGCGGAAGATGGAGGCCGATCAAAATGCAATAAACGCAAACAACCTGGAATATCTGCACTGCAATGCCCCATAAGAAAGTGGGCCAAAAGCCGGGCATGAAATCTTTGAACAAATATTTTACAACAAGAAACAAGGCGATAACAGCCAAAACGGAACCGCTTATTAATATTGTATCATAAAGTTTATTATCTAAAACGATAACACCATAAACGGAAAGGATCAGGCCCAATGCAAGCAAACCGCTAAAACGATCAAGCAATACAGCCGCCGTAATTTTTTTATAACTCACATCATATTTTCTTGTAAGTAAAACAACTTTGTAAGCATCTCCACTGATAGCACCGGGAAGAAATAAGTTATAAAACATTCCAAGCCAATAAAGTTTTAGATTCTTTTTTTGGGAAAGATAAATGCCAATGTTTTTGAAATAAATATTCAACCGGAATGAAGCAAGGAACTTTGAAAACGCAAAAGCGATGACTGATAAGAATAACCACCACCAGTCAGCCTGCATCACTGCGTCTTTAGCTTTTGTGAAATCTATTTTTCGGGAAATATACCAGAAGCAAAGAATAGTGACTGCGATCTTCAGCAGCAACTTCAGCACCTTCATTGTTTGAGAATCTTTCTTAATAACCGCTTCTGTCATTTCTTTTCCTGTTTCAGAAAAGGTTGGATAATTTTAGGGATTAAAACTTATCAAACCGGGTGCAAGTAAATTCAAAATGATGACAAAAAAAATTATCCTTTTATCACTGGTTATCGGTTTATGTGTTCATAGTCAAAGCCAGGAAAAGCCACTTACAAAAGGTTTAAAGATCACGAAGTCACTTAAAGTAAAAAAGCAAACTTATAAATTGGATGCGCCGGCGTCAATGGATGCATCTTTGATCATAATTGAAGGAAATAACATTACAGTAGATTTTAATAATGCAATATTGAGAGGCAGTAATTTAAAAAAGAACCCGGATGAATTTTTTGGGGTAGCTATTTTGATTAAAGCGGGAAATAATATCAAGATCAAAAACCTTAAGGTAAAAGGTTATAAAGTTGCATTGATGGCTAAAGGTGTTACCAACCTTACTATTGAGAATTGTGACTTTAGTTATAATTATCGTCAGCATTTGAACAGCACACAGGAAAAGGAAGATATATCTGATTGGCTGAGCCATCATCAAAATGAAAAAGATGAATGGTTACGATATGGCGCTGCCATGTATTTACGAGATTGTGAATCGATGATAGTAAAGGATACAAAAGTTACCGGGGGACAGAATGCATTGATGATGACGAATTGCAACAAAGGAAAAATATACAATAATGATTTTTCTTTCAATTCAGGATTGGGAATTGCTATGTATCGTAGCAGTTCTAATTCTATCGCTTATAACAAAATAAATTTTAATGTCCGGGGATACAGTGATGGAGTTTATAACCGGGGGCAGGACAGTGCGGGTATTTTGATCTATGAACAAAGTAATAATAACCTTTTTTATAAAAATTCAGTTACACATGGAGGAGATGGCTTTTTTCTTTGGGCAGGTCAAACAACAATGGATAGCGGTAAAGGCGGTTGCAATGACAATGTATTAAAGGGGAATGATTTTTCCTATGCTCCAACAAATGGTATTGAAGTTACTTTTAGCAGGAATTTTATTTATGGGAATAGAGTTTTTGAATGTGATCATGGTATTTGGGGTGGTTATAGTTACAATACCGTGATCGCAGGAAATCAATTTCGCTCAAACAGGGTCGCCATTGCAATTGAGCATGGACAAGATAACGATATACATCACAATATTTTTCATGAAAATAAGGAAGCGATCAGGCTATGGGCAAGAAAAGAACAACCAGCTGACTGGGGTTATGCAAAAAATCGTGATACCAGGAGCAGGAATTATGCGATCGTTAACAATAATTTTAACGACAACCCGCTTGTGTTGAGCATAAACAGAACAGAGAATTTGATGGTCTTCGATAATATTTATGAAGGATATGAAACTCTTTTTAAAACTGATTCCACTGTAACAGGGTTCGATACTACATATAATGAAGAAATATTTCAACGGATTAGTGCCGATAGTGCTGAACTTGCTTCCGATATCCCACAAACTATAAATCCATTTACCGGTAATTCGGTTTTAGCCGGAAGAAAAAATATTATGATGACGGAGTGGGGGCCTTTTGATTTTAGAAGCCCTATTATTTGGAATACAAACCCAACCGATACAACCGGAATAATGAAATTTGACCTGTTAGGGCCGAAGGGGAAATGGAAAATAAAACGATTTAAAGGAGTTAATGATATTTCATTAATGAGTGGAACATTTCCTGCAAAGATTACTGCAGTTAAAACAGACAGCAGCAGAACTGATATATTAATTGAACTTGAGTATATCGGTTCTGCGATTACAACAACTCTTGGAGAAAATATTGATGCCGGAAAATCTTACACATTTTCATTTAAAAAATTTTTTCAACCGATAGATTTTGATGTGTTATGGTATGCTTATGATTTTACTAAGATGCATGACCCAATTAAGACAGGTATGATCATTCCACCGACAGCAAGACTGCGTCCTGTAAAAGAAGAAAAGACTAACAAGCTCGATTATGCATGGTGGGGTGGTATAAAAACATCCGAAGGCACCTTTCCGCAATTTGTTACTTCAGCCAGCGGTTCTGCAACTTTTGAAAAGGGTACTTATGAATTGGGTGTTACATGGGATGATGCAGTACGAGTGTATGTAGATGGTAAGCTTGTGATCGATGAATGGAATCCTTCTTTATACAAATTTGATGAGTCACCGCATAAGACAATAAAGCTTGCATTGAACGGCAAACATTATTTTACAGTCGAGCATGTTGAAGTCGGAGGTTTTGCCACGCTTAGTTTGAAAGTGAAGAAACTTTGAAAAAATATCTTTCTTAAACTAAAAACGCCTCACAAAGAGGCGTTCTTTCTTATGCAGGGTTCATTCTTATTTTTCTTCCTTTGAATTTTTTACCGTCGATAGAACGGATCATTTGGTTAGCTGCATTTTTATTTATTTCTATCCAGCTATTCATTTCTTTCATGTCAACTCTTCCAAGAACTTCTTTCTGCAGCTCACTCATATCGAGAATGAATTGTAAAAAACTTGCTTTGTAAAATCCATCTTTTGTTCCAAGATTCACAAATAGTTTTGTGAAGTCATTACCGCCGCTAAATTTTCTTCCTCTCGTATCACGATGCACTTCTCTTTCCCTGCCGACATTTTCCCTTCCCCGATCTCTACTTCTATCCCTGCTATCTCTCGTATTCAGATCTTCTGCATTTTCATAATACTTAAGAAAACGATCAAACTCCATTGCTGCTACTCTTTTTAATATCTCTTCTTTAGTAACTGACGAAAATTTTTCCAGCAATGCAGGTAAATATGTTTCATAATCACCATGACTGATATCTGTCTGCATCATTTTATCCATGCATGATGAAAACTGTTTCCTGCAAACATCTTTGCCTGATGGTATATCGAGCTTATGAAAAGGAACCTGAACCAGTCTTTCTATCTGCTTTATTCTTCCAACTTCCCGGCTGTTTACAATACTCATGCAAACTCCTGTTTTACCTGCACGACCTGTTCTTCCACTGCGATGGGTATATACTTCAATGTCATCAGGCAATTCATAATTGATGACATGTGTGACACCCTGCACATCAATTCCCCTTGCGGCTACATCTGTGGCTATTAATAATTGCAAAGTTTTATCACGAAACTCGCCCATTACTTTATCACGTTGTCCTTGCGTTAAATCTCCATGCAACGCATCAATATCATAACCTTCCCTTGTCAATTTTTCAGCGATCTTTTGTGCATCAATTTTTGTTCTTGTAAATATCAATCCATAAATACCGGGGTTAAAATCGATCAGGCGTTTTAATGCTTCGTAACGATGATGTGATGAAGCAACATAAAATTGATGATCCACATTTTTACTGGCTGTATTCATTTTCCCAACCGTTATTTCCACCGGTGTCTTCATATATTTCTTACTCACCTTTCTTATTTCAGGAGGCATGGTGGCGCTGAATAGCCAGGTGCTTTCACGATTAGGAGTATTTTGTAAAATAAATTCGATGTCATCCTGGAAACCCATGTTCAGCATTTCATCGGCTTCATCAAGAACAACATATTTTATTTTTTCAAGATTGATCGCTTTTCTTTCTATCAGGTCGATCAATCTTCCCGGTGTAGCTACAACAATTTGAACACCTCTTTTTAATTCCCTGATCTGTGAACCAATAGGTGTGCCGCCATAAACTGCCAGCACGTTCATTCCCGGAATAAATTTTTTAAAGAGTTCAATTTCATTTACGATCTGTAAACAAAGTTCTCTTGTTGGGCAAACGATCAACGCTTGCGGATATCTTTCTTTGCTTTCTACCAATTGAAGAAGAGGTAAGCCAAATGCGGCGGTTTTACCAGTGCCTGTTTGTGCAAGTCCTACCATGTCTTTTGTTCCACTTAATAAGACCGGGATAGCTTTTTCCTGTATAGGTGTGGGGCTTTTAAATCCTAAAGCATCAGTTGCTTGTATCAATTTGGAATCCAATCCTAAGCCCTCAAATGTGATCATGCGTTTTTTAAATTTCCGGCAAAGGTAACTGTATTAGGGGCGGTAAAAGGTTTTAATTATTAATACCACGAATAGAATACTAAGAACAGTTGTATTAGCATGGTTATGCTCTTCCCGCAAAATCTTGCATGCAATTCAGGCAAAAATCCGCATCAACGTGCTATTGAAAACGTTTGCATAACTCACCATTTTTGATCTACCAATTTGTTACAATGAGAAATAATAAACTTATAAAGATCTTTTTACTGGTTGTTATTAATACAATAATAATCTTAGGAGGAACGCATGCAGAACATGCAACGGCGGTAAAAGTTAAACCAGTGGAAGACCTGGAAAAGGATGATTTTCCCGATCATATCTTTTTTGCAAGTTTCCTCTATCAATGATCATTAACCTTAAATCTTTCCTGGATAGTTAATCAAACGTTTGCTCTTTTAAAGTTTATCTTTTCGGTATCTTTTTTCACATGCTCATGCTATTTGAAATAGTCGGCTTCTTGAGAATTTTGTAGTAAGAAATTTTCAATGAGAAACAGGATTCACGAAAACCCGGTACTTAAAAACAGGATTGAATTCAAAGAACTTTGCGAAGAAACCGGCGGAACAAGAACAGTAGCAGAGATAACATTAAAAAGCGGAGGCAAGATTCCACTCCACTATCATTTCGAGTTTTCAGAATACTATGAGGTGCTGGAGGGCGAACTGAAAATGCAGGTTGGAAAAGAAATTAAAACCCTGTATAAAGGTGATTATCTTCTTATTCCCATCAAAACGGTTCATCGATATTTTAATGAAAGTGGTAGTGACGTTAAATTTAAAGTTGTGATACAGCCAGGCAATATCGGTTATCAATTGCTTGTATCCGTTTTAAATGGACTTGCAAGGGATAAAAAAGTAAATAAACAAGGACTGCCCACAAACTGGTATATCCGTGGATATTTATCGGTGGCGTCGGGTTCAAATGTTCCCGGTATACTTTCATGGATACAACCTGTACTCAATTGGCTTTATAAAGTGGCAATGAAAAGGGGACTCGATAAACAACTACTTTCAAAATATTACACGCAGAACTCTTTGGTAAAAGTTTAGTAGATTGTAAACTGCTTCATGATAAAATTCATTCGCAATATCTTTCTCTTCATTGTGATGATTTTTTTCCTTGTTCAAAAAGGACAGGCACAACGTTTCAATTTTTCCCTTGAACAATTCACTGCTGATGATGGTCTTTCGAATGAGAACGTAATTAGTATTACGAAAGACAAAGATGGTTTTCTATGGCTTGGAACGGCCAATGGTCTTAATCGGTTTGATGGACTAAACTTCAAAGTATTTCTTAATAAGCCCGGAGACAACCAGACAATACCTGCTAATTATATTGCAAGTGCCACTCTTGATAAAAAAGATTATTTATGGATAGCAACCAATAACGGGTTGTGTCGCATGGATACGCGGACTTTAAAGATCGACCAGGTATCGCTGAAAGGAGAGGGTGACAGTATTTCAAGATATGATGTTATGTATGGTGGATTTGACAGCAAAGGAACTGGCTGGTACATCGTTAATAATTATCTCTATGCCGTGGATCAGCAAACATTGAAATGGAAAAGATATCCATTGCCTGTTACACGTTTTCATGGTAATTCAACTCAAATTGATAGCAAGGATCGAGTATGGTTATCAATTGGCAGAGCAAAATATTTATTTGATCCGGCAAGAGAAAAATTCAGGTACCTGATGGGGTTTGACTGGTCGCACCGCAATACGGACATTCTTTGTGGTTGGATGAAGGAAGATGAAAAAGGAAAATTATGGATGTCAACCTGGGCACATGGATTTTATACATGGAATGAGAGTAAACAGGACTTTGATAAATATCCAACTGCTCCAGAATCAATGACCAATTTTGAATTTGATAAAGATGAACAAGGCCGGCCTTTTATTTGGTGTGGTGGAGGTGCCTACGGGTTGATGGCGTATGATACAACTGAAAAAAAATTCTTTCAATTCAAAAACGATCCGAGAGATAAATACACTCATAATCTTGGACAGACCGGTCCTATATTTCGTGATAGCACTTCAGGCATTGTATGGATCGGTACAGAAAATGGGTTGGAAAAATATGACCCCCATTCAATACGTTTTCATCGTTACAGGATCTGGCAACAAAAAGATGAGTTAACAAACTCTCAATATTTTTTTACAAGCGGGTTTGTAAAAGATAAAACAGACACTACAGGTAATACATGGTGGGTGAGTGTATGGATCGGCGGTTTGTACAAATGGAACCGAAGTCAATTGACCTTAGGTGAGAACTATGTACAAACTCCAGGAATAAAGGAGGCCGGAGTATTTTCTATGGTGCAGGCAAAAGATGGAATGATCTGGATAGGACATGGGTTAGGAGTACAGGTATTGGATCCCAGGAAAAATAAATTTATTCGTCATTACAATGATTTCTTTCCGGATGAAAAAGAAAGAAGGCACAGTGTCACTTTCATTTTTGAGGATTCAAAATCGAACATGTGGTTCTCCACTTATCAAGGCTTGTTTTCATGGATGAGAACAGGTGATTCAATTGTCAACTGGAGTGCCAGAATACCGGAGTTAGAAGGGATCTATCCACTTAATATTCGTGAAGATGCTGAAGGATATATTTGGTTTTCATCTGGTAAAGGAGTGGGAAAGCTTGATCCTGCAAAAAATGAAGTGACAATTATTACAAATTCCAAAAGAAAAAATACCAAACTTCCCGAAGACGAACTTGGAGCATTGTATATTGACAAAGCACAGCATGTCTGGGTATCTGGTGCAAATTATATTGCAACGCTAGATAAGCAAGGTGAAGTATTGAAGATCTATAACAATAAATCAGGATATACTGCTTCAGGAGTTTTTGCAATGGCAGAAGATCCGCAAGGTTTTTTATGGATATCTACCGATAATAAACTTCATCGTCTTAATACAGCTACTGGTCATTTTGACTATTTCGATAAACATGATGGCCTATTTAATAATAAGATCGCCGATGGATTTTACATGAGTGATAAAGGTGAATTGTTTTTGGGTTTCAATGGAGCAATAAACAGCATCAATACAAATACAATAGCATTCAATAAAAAACCGCCCTTGGTTTTTGTGTCACGATTGAATATAAAAGGTCAGCAGCGACATTTCGATGCAAATAATAAAGTAGTTGTAAAACCCGGTGAAAGAAATATAGTTATTGAATTTTCTGCATTGAATTATAGCCAATCAAAGAAAAACAGATTTGCTTTCCTATTAGAAGGATATGATTCTGCCTGGCGACACACTGGCGATAGAATTCTTAACCTGATGAATCTTGAAGGCGGGAGCCATCGCTTACATGTAAAAGCAAGTAACAATGATGGGGTATGGAGCGAGGAAACAATCTATATAATCAAAGTAATTCCTCCATTTTATCAAACGATCTGGTTTAAGCTCTTGCTTGTTGCGTTGGGAGGTCTTTTATTCCTCCTGGCATTTATATACAGAAAGCAACAAAAAAAACGATTAGAAAAGATTAGGGAACGAATTGCTACCGATTTGCATGATGATATGGGCTCTACACTGAGTAGCATCCGGATTTTTAGTGATGTGGCAAAAAGACAAATTGAAGAAAAACCCGAAACGGTTCAATTGTTGGATCGTATTAGTAATAATGCAACATCACTTTCAGAAAACATGCAGGATATCATCTGGACCATTCGAAGTGATAATGATACGTTGGAAGATCTTGTTTCCAGGATGAGAGAATTTGGTTTAAGAGTTTGCGATGCAAAGAATATCAGGTTTAATACAACTGTCTCGCAAAGTTTCAAAGCTTCGAAACTTACACTTGAACAGAGAAGAAATCTTTACCTTATATTTAAAGAAGCACTGAATAATGCTGTAAAGTATTCTCAGTGTAATCAGATCGATCTTATTTTAAATCTTAAGAATCGTTTTTTGAAATTGGAACTCGCGGATAATGGGAAAGGATTTAATTTAGAAGAAGTAAAAAGAGGCAACGGGCTCAATAATCTTGAAAAGCGAGCTAAAGAAATAAATGGTCAGATCGATATCAAATCAGTACCTGGAAAAGGTACATGCATCAACCTGATGGTCATCTTAAAGAAAAAACTGCTCACAGAAAAGTAAATTAGCATGATTATGTTATAGACTCCGGCACGCCGTAGTTTAACTTTAGAATATGGAAGAAAAAATAAAAGTGATCTATTACGAAGACAACACTAACCTGAGAGAAGGCATTTCATTTCTTATACAATCGACTCCGAATCTGGATCTTTTAGCGACTTTCAGTAATGCTGATACTGTGAAAACAGACACGGAAGAGTTGAAGCCCGATGTGATATTAATGGATATCGATATGCCCGGCACAAATGGTATAGATGCCGTTGCGATCATAAAAGCCGTTTCCCCAAAAACACAAGTGATAATGCTTACTGTTTTTGATAATGAAGAAAAAATATTCAACGCTATACGTAATGGAGCAAGTGGATATTTATTAAAGCATACACCACCATCAGAAATTATTGAGTCAATTTTTGATGTAAACAAAGGTGGTTCTCCAATGACAGCCAATGTTGCGAGAAAAGTATTACAGTATTTCCAATCTCAACCCAAAGCTCATAAAGAAGATTATAATTTATCAGAAAGAGAATTACAGATCGTGAAAGGACTTGTCAGCGGCTATAGTTACAAGGCTATTGCATCAGAATTATTTATTAGTATTGATACGGTTCGTTCTCACATACGAAGGATCTATGAAAAATTACACGTAAATTCAAAAACTGAGGCCGTATTAAAAGCTATTAACGAAGGTCTCGTATAGTTTTTTCATCACCACATGAGAGAAAGCCGCTCCGATTTATTGGAGCGGCTTCTATTTTATTGAGGTTTGAATAGGACTATTCGGAAAATACCAATTGGCGAAGTAATTCTACTGATTATTTCCACTTGTTGATAAAAATATTAAACGGGCTTTGCAATTTTTTCAGGCTGACTTATGGCTATACCCATTTCGTGGTATAGGCCATTTTGCTCGATTTGGTGAAATTGTTTTTACCAATGAAAATTCTCAATCATATTATCATACATGATAATAGCCCGCCCGTAGCTTTCGTTTTCCTTTTTTAAAAATTATCTTTAATATTTAAATCTTACACAATGAAACTCAATATAAAACTATGTGTTACAGTTTTGGTGGTATTGATAGGCACTGCCATATTTTACAGTTGTAAAAAAACAGAAACAAATGAAAGCAAAGCAAATGAAGATATTCTAAAGCGGTACAAAGAAAAATATAAAAATGAGTCACAGACTTCGACTGATATTGTTAATTTAAAAGGGAAAGGATATTATGGTGATGTTAATGGAAATAAAATTTCCATTGTTCCTGGTCAAACAAATCGCGGAACTGGAAGTTCTTGCCCTGCATTCGGTGATTCAGAATTCGAACAGGAATTAGTTTCTGTTACCAGAGAATTTACTTGTAATGTAGGATACAGATTCGTTATACAATTCAAAATAACTTCGGAGTTCTACCCACAATTATCTAATGGTTCTGGACTACCAAGCAAGGGACGTATTAAACTCTTAAATGGTTCCAGCCAGGTTTATATTACTCCTACAAATATTGTAAACCCGGTGTTAACTATTGTTAATAATGGCGTAGTTGGGCAAAATTCAAATGGAGATGATTTAAACGAGTTTCTTGTTACTTACCGCTCAGAAATAGTAAGTGAAGCAACATATAATTCATCGACTGCCATACAATCTAATCTGTCCTGTTATACCGATTGTATTGATTACGCAACTTTAAATATCGGATTTTCTTCGCAACAACAAGTTGCAGGTTCGCAGCACAATTCTTTGCCCTGCACAAGAATAGATAAAGCATATTGGACCCCAAGCAGCGGTGGTACGCCACCAAGTTTATTGGGTTGTAATCCGTTCGGTTCCGGTTGCTTCCCAGGTGGATATGTTTATCCAGCCAAACAGGAAATTGAATTTCTAAATGGGAGTGGTCAGTGGAAGCGGTTTTACTTGCACTTTAATGGTTTAGGACAAGCTGGAACAGAAGATGTAAATATGATCAATTATTATGATGCTTGGTATATTGACGTTTCTTTAAGCCAAAGTCAAAATGGTTTAGTTCCGGGCAATGTTCAAGTGAGATACCGGAATAATCACAATGTGGGTTCTAACGGTGGCCCTTGCGTATCTCAGCCATCTGGCACTTATGTTACTGAAACATGGTATATTAATTAATCCATTATTAAAGCAACCGGTTTGATCACATAGCCGGTTGCTTCTCTTACTATGAAACGCATATTTATTTTCATATTTGTATTTTTTTCTACTTTAACTAATGCTCAAAATATATGCGCTGACTCTTCTGTTCATCTAAGATATTCCACTCTATCCCCCAATTCAGATTCTCTTATGCTCCATAAACAAATTAAAACTGCTGACGGAGGTATAATAGCTATAGGGCATTTAAGATCTCCGACAGCTAATGGTTATGGTATTTTGATAAGGTTTAATAAAGATGGAAGTTTATCGTGGTCAAAAATGATCATCAGCAATCCTTTTTCAGGTTATATAGCATTTGAAAGTATAGAAGAAGCGCAGAATGGAAATATACATATTATTGCCAGGTTTAATAATGGAACACATAATGGCAATCCGCCTTTTCACCTGCTTGTTTTTTCTCCAAATGGAAATGTGATTGATCAAAAAAGAATAGGGTTTACGAATAGCATTGACCTCAACAATAAATTTGTCAGGACCTCTTTGATCTTAAAATATGGAACAGACAGTCTTTTCTACATTTTCTCGGGACAAACGAATGCTTTTACCGAAAACCAGTTGTACCTAGTGACTGCTGATAATTCAGGATCTATTGGCTCGTCAACCATTATTAATGCGCAACCATCAGGCGGATGGGATGCACCTGTATTTCGCAATGGTAAAGTGATTGGCAATAGCCTTATACTTTACGGCAGTTCAGGATTTATTGGCCAATGCGTAAACGGTTCCTCGAACGGACTTGCCTTTTTTTCTATCAAAATTGATATGACAAATAAGTCAGTCATATCATTTAAAGCATATTGCGCTCCTGCTAACTCACCATTTAACGGCTTATACCAAACTCCAGATGATTTTTTTAGCTCCCAAGCATATGACAATACTTTCTTTCTGAACAATGGAAATGTAATTATGACAAAAACCTACCTGGGACTTGAAACTAATACTCCTGGAGTAGTAAACAAACTTTTCAGTATTTCCACATTCGATTCATCGTTCAATCATTTGCACAGCGAGTATATTGTTACAGGAAATATCATGAAAGAAAAAACCATACAAGAACTAGTAATTGATAGTTTAGGTGTAAGGCATTTCAGTTTTTACGACTTCAAAAATCAATCTCTGTATTATGCACTTGCTGATTCCAACAATTTACCTTTTTTACAAAAGAAAGTTAGCCTTCCATCTTCAAAGCAATACACCCATTTTACAAGGAATAATATAATTGAAAATGGATATTTAGTTAGTCTTACAATTCTGTCCTACAATAACAATTCAACCCATATTGACAATTTTAAAATTTTGGCTAAGGATACAGCTCAATCATGTTTTGGTAATGATACCTCGTTTCTTAGTACTATTCCAGCACAAGTTTCACCCATAAACTGGCAAGGCCAATTTTCAAGAGAACCGGGGATAGTTGTAGAACAAACGATCAACTTCTTTTCAGTTAATTATCTTTTTCAACGAACCATTATTTGCAATATCATAAATAAATGCGACACCATTAAACTACATGCACCAGATACCGTTTGTGATATTTCGCAACCTGTGATTATTACAGCATATAAGAATCCGTTGTGTACAGGAAAAGTGAATTTCTTTTTTGATACAACCCAAATGCAATCATTTACACAAATAAACGATACTACACTTAGCCTTAATTTCAATAAAAGTTACCATGGCAAAATATTTGCACACCCAGCCGCCTGTGATAACCTGAATGATTCAATAGAAATTATTGTAAATGCTCCAATATCTCCGATCAATCTTGGTAAAGACACTTTATATTGTCCTGGCGAGGTTTATTTGCTTTCTGCTTACAATGCAAACTTTAAAACATATAAATGGCAGGATGGCAGCGCTGATAGTATTTATGTTGCATCACAACCCGGAACTTATTATGTTATTGCTACCGATTTTTGCGGACGGGCCTATGGTGATACAATAGAAATTAAAGACAGTAGCATCAAGTTATCAGCAGGCATTGATACCTCACTTTGTAAATTTCAAAGCATTTCTTTGCAGGCATCAAGCGGGTTTACTAATTATACATGGTCGCCTTCTTACAATATATCAACTACGACTGGAAGAATAGTGAGCGTATTTCCTCAGACAACCACGTCTTACATTGTTAGTGCTGATCTGTTTCCTGGTTGCTCATTTAAAGACACTATCCTTATCTCTGTAAAAGAATGTGGTCAGCGATTCTTTGTTCCCAATGCATTTACGCCAAATAATGACGGTAAAAACGATTATTTCAAACCGATTATTACCGGCGAATTGATAAAATATGAATTCAGCATATATAATCGCTGGGGTCAGAGACTATTCATTTCAACTGATAGAAACCAAGGGTGGGATGGAACAATCAATGGCAAGAGTCAAAACGGCAACACATTTGTTTGGCTTTGCAAGTATCAATTTTATAATCAAGAGGCTGAAGTAAAGAAGGGGGTATTTACTTTAATACGATGAACTCACTCCCTAATTATTCATTACGCTGCTACTTTGTCCGAAGTTTGTGAACCAGGCAACATGAATTTCCCTCTGATCATCTGCCATCGATCTATTGGTAAGACGAATCTTGCTGTTGAGATCAGTTTTTTAAGCATAAATGGAGTAGCATGCTCTTTTATTGAATCAACCCAAACCAAAATCTCACGATTACTAAGTTCTTTCAATATTTTGCCAGTATACCAGGTACAGTCTGATGATGTGGCCTGTTTCATCATTTCAACTTCAATACCGATCAGCTCTTTATCAGTATAATAAGACCACAACAATTCATTGATCACGGTGGCTTCTTTATTCATGTGTTGCAATACTGCTGCAGTAAATTCAAAGAACAAAGCTGTAAGCTGATGCCCAAAAGCGATCTTTTCTTTATTTGCATTCAACTCTTTGTATTCGTCGATCGTTTTATCAATTGATCTTGCCAACGCTTCATCTTTTACATTGGTTTGTTCTATCATGGCAATTATATAAGGCGCATGCAAAACAATTGAATGATAGATAATACTATCCTCTTCTTTTAAATGATATAAGAAAGAACGGGTTGATTGCTTAATGGCATCAAGAGCCACATTGGCTTGTTTGTTTTTGGTAAAATCAGTTTGCTGAATTTTTGCTCCTGCAACAAACAACATACTCCGCAACCCTTTGTGGGTCCTTTTAAAGATGTTGTATCTCTGTTCCTGTTTCATGTTCGCTTCGGTTTTTGGTTTTTTGCCTGTCTGCCGTCAGGCAGGGTTATCATGACATGTATGACGCAAATATGCTTTGAATGTTACTCGAAAATGATAGCATAACCATGTGAAAAACAAGTGTTAGGGGTTAATTATCGTTAACACATACCACAAAATGGTAGTCAGTCTACATGAGTGGTAATTGAACAAAATCAGTGGTAAAATTTAATGATGTAATTAATATACAACGGCATGATTTTTTAGAAGAAAAAAATTGCAATCGGTTACATGTTAAGAAACTTAACAGAGTAACGTTAAACCATGTGAATGCTGATTAGCATTATACCATAAAATGGGTACCGACTATACCAACCATAGTTATGAATTCGTTATTTATCAACATTAAATTTTAGCTTATGAAAAATCTTATCCTGCCTCTATTATTTTCTGCATTTTGTCTGAATGTATATGCTCAAAAAAAGCAAGATCCCTCTGAAAAGGAATCATTGTTTCGCTGGGGATTTAAAGGGGGGCTTAATTTAAATAAGATCAATGGTGAATCATTTAGTAATGAATTTCAATATAATTACCAGTTAGGTGCTTTTATGCAAATAAATTTTTCCCATAAACTTGGAATACAGCCTGAATTGAATTTTTCTCAAACATCTGCAGAACAATCGGATGATATAACTGATATCTATGACGATATTTTCCTCGGTGGCGATCAAAAAAAGGCAAAACTGGATTATTTAAAACTGGCCACCTTACTAAACATTGATATCGGTCCATCTCAAAGAGTAAAACTTCAGCTCGGGCCACAATGGGGAATGCTTTTAAACGAGGCTGTGGATAGTCTTAAAAAACCACAAGATGTTTTTAAGAAAAGCGAATTCTCCGTTTTGGGTGGGATCATGCTGCAACTCCCTCTAATTCATTTAGGCACACGGTATGAAATAGGCTTGACTGATATCAATGGGATCGATGATAATGACACATGGAGAAGCCAGGCATGGCAGTTTTTTGTGGGGATTACTTTATAAGAAAAATTCTTTTCTAAATCTTTGCCCGGTAAGCATCATCCCCCTATCTTTGCGCTCCCAAATTCAAATGGGGATTTTTACTCATGTCGCAGAGAATCAGAATCAAATTACAGTCTTACGATCATAACCTGGTTGATAAATCAGCTGAGAAGATCGTAAAGACAGTGCGCAGCACCGGTGCAGTGGTAACAGGACCTATTCCTTTACCTACTCGTAAGAAGATCTTCACTGTATTACGTTCACCACACGTAAACAAGAAGAGCCGTGAACAATTCCAATTGGCAACACATAAGCGTCTGTTGGATATTTACACTTCTTCAAGCCGTACTGTTGATGCATTAAGTAAGTTGGATCTGCCAAGCGGCGTTGAAGTTGAGATCAAAGCGTAGTACGCCTTGAATCTTCTTAGTTCTTATAAATAAAAATTAGTTGTATCTCTCAATCTGAGATAATCGGAAAAAAGAGCAATGCAAAAAGATCTCGAAAGAGATTATAAAATAAAAACAAGCCATTCAGGGTTTGTTTACTGCCGGTACTTCTGTACAAAAAGAAAAGGTCGGTGGCAAACGGGGATTGACGCCTTGGTTCGTGTCTCACGAAACAAGTGTATGTCCCAATAATCCTGCAGGCACAAATTGAAAAACATGAAAGGTATTATTGGGAAAAAAGTTGGGATGACCAGCATCTTCGATCCCTCAGGTAAACAAACAGCCTGCACGATTATCGAAGCTGGCCCTTGTGTTGTAACACAAGTAAGAACAAAAGAAACTGATGGCTACGAAGCATTACAGCTTTCTTTCGGTGATAAGAATGATAAGCATTCAACTCAAGCAGAAAAAAATCACTACGCTAAAGCCAGCACATCTCCCAAAAAATTCTCTAAAGAATTCCGCAACACTTCTCTTCAAAAAAATATTGGTGAAACTGTAACTGTTGACATCTTCGCTGAAGGTGACAAAGTTGAAGTTGTTGGTACTACAAAAGGTAAAGGCTTCCAGGGCGTCGTTAAGCGTCATGGATTCCATGGTGTAGGCCAGCAATCACACGGTCAGCATGATCGTCAGAGAGCTCCGGGTTCACTTGGTAACTCATCTGATGCAAGCCGTGTAATGAAAGGAATGAAGATGGGTGGCCGTATGGGTAGTGATAGAGTAAAAATGAAAGGATTGAAAGTGGTGAAAATTTTTGCTGAGAAGAATTACATTCTTATTAGCGGATCAGTTCCTGGTCACAACGGTTCAATTGTTTTGATTCAAAAATAATTTATGCGGGGTGCTTATGCATCTCAAAAAAATAAATAAGATGAAAGTAGAAGTTTTAAAAACAGATGGAGAGAAGACCGGCAGAAAGGTTGAATTGCCAGATGATATTTTTGGCATTGAACCAAATCAGCATGTGGTTTATCTTGCCGTAAAGCAATACCTCGCTGCACAACGCCAGGGAACACATAAAGTGAAAACCCGTGCTGAGGTAAAAGGTGCAAGCCGTAAACTTCATCGTCAAAAAGGTACTGGTGGAAGCCGTAAAGGAAATATTCGTAATCCATTATATAAGGGTGGTGGTACCGTGTTTGGTCCTAAACCGCATGGTTATGATATCAAATTGAATCGTAAAGTAAAAGATCTCGCTAAGATCTCTGCACTTTCTTTCAAAGCAAAAGATAATGCGATCGTAGTTGTAGAGGATATGACTTTGGATACTCCAAAAACAAAAAGCTTTACCGATATGCTCAGCAACCTGGAGGTATATGGTAAGAAAGCATTGTTCGTAATGCCAGAGTATAACGATAATGTATACCTGAGCTATCGTAATGTTCCATTTGTAAAAGGAACATTGTTAAGCGACATGAATACGTATGATGTGGTGAACGCTGATGTTTTAGTATTAACAGAGTCAGCTGCAAAAATTTTTAGTGAAGTAGAAACTGAGACTGAAGCGTAATTAAGAAATAAATAAACTAATTCAGATGAAACTTTCTGATGTATTGATAAAGCCGATCTTAAGCGAAAAAGCAAATAACCAGCAGGAGAAATTGCGTCGTTATGCTTTCCGTGTTGATAAAAAGGCAAACAAGCTTGAGATTAAAAAAGCTGTTGAGAATTTTTATGGTGTAACTGTTACTGATGTAAACACAGTTGTTGCTCCGGCAAAAAGTAAGACCCGTTATACAAAAGCTGGATTTATTGCTGGTCAAAAATCAGCATATAAAAAAGCATTTGTAACAATTGCAGCGGGTGAAACAATCGATCTGTATTCTAACATTTAAATTATAGCTGGCGAAGCTGAGAATTTCGCTGATAAAAAAATAAGAAATGGCACTTAAAAAATTTAAACCGGTAACAGCAGGAACAAGATGGAGGATCGGCAATGCCTATGCTGAAGTAACTACCAACGTTCCTGAAAAAAGCCTGGTTGAAACTAAAAAGAGAACCGGCGGTCGTAACACATCTGGTCACTTGACGATGCGTTACATCGGTGGCGGTCACAAAAAGAAGTACAGGGTTATTGATTTTAAAAGAAATAAAAAAGCAGTCGAAGCCGAAGTGAAATCTGTAGAGTATGATCCGAATCGTACATCTTTTATCGCTTTGGTTGAATATACTGATGGTGAAAAGAGATACATCATAGCTCCGCAAGGTTTGCAAGTGGGAATGAAAATTGTAAGTGGTGATGATGTTGCTCCTGAGATCGGAAATGCATTGATGTTAAAGAACATGCCTCTTGGTACAATGGTTCATAATATCGAAATGCAACCTGGCCAGGGAGCAAAGATCGCAAGAAGCGCAGGTTCTTCAGCTCAGCTGACAAACAAAGAAGATAAGTACGCTGTTTTGAAAATGCCAAGCGGTGAGCTAAGAAAAATATTGATCAATTGTTATGCAACAGTGGGTATAGTTGGAAACAGTGATCATGGTCTTCAAAGCATGGGTAAGGCGGGTCGTAATAGATGGAGAGGTATTCGTCCACGTAACCGCGGTGTGGCAATGAATCCTGTTGATCACCCAATGGGTGGTGGTGAAGGTAAGGCTTCAGGTGGTCATCCAAGAAGCCGTACAGGTAAGTATGCAAAAGGAGAAAAAACAAGAACAAGAGGAAAAGGAAGCGACAAGATGATCATTCAAAGAAAGAATGGTAGCAAACTGACTAAATAAAAAATTATAAAAAGAACAAATGGCACGTTCAATTAAAAAAGGTCCTTATGTAGCAAGTCATCTTGAAAAAAAGATCCTTGCTGTAAATGAAGGAAAAACTAAAAAAGGTGTTATCAAAACATGGAGCAGACGTTCAACAATCACTCCGGATTTTGTAGGACACACTTTAGCAGTGCATAATGGAAATAAATTCATTCCAGTTTATGTAACTGAATTCATGGTGGGTCATAAGTTAGGTGAATTTGCACCAACCCGCCAGTTCAAAGGTCACTCAAGTAAGAAAGTAGAAGCAGCATAAAAAGAAATTAAATGGAAGCAGTAGCAAAACTCAGAAATTACCCGACATCACCACGCAAAATGCGTTTGCTGGCTGATCTGATACGTGGTAAAAAAGTAGATAAAGTATTAGCGATACTGGAACATAATCCTAAGCACCCGGCTGTGCCATTACGCAAACTGGTACTTAGTGCGATCAACAACTGGAAACAAAAGAATGAGAATGGTGATGTGCATGAGTTGACAGTGAAAACAATTATGGTTGATGGAGGCAGAACGTTAAAACGTATGCGTCCTGCACCACAAGGAAGAGGATATCGTGTTCGTAAAAGAAGCAACCATGTAACTCTTATCGTGGATTATCCCCAGGTGATCACTGAAGAGTTTATCAAAGATGTTATTCATGATGAACATAAGAAAGAAGTAGAGGAAATAGCAGCAGAGATAGAAGCAGTGGCAGCAACTGATGAAGCAAAGCCAAAGAAAAGAGCAACTAAAAAAGCTGTAGCAAAGGAAGAGGGTGATAGTGAAACAAAAAAGACAACAAGAAAAAAATCAAAATAATCCCGATGGTTCGGGAGAACTTAAAAAAATAACATGGGTCAGAAAGCAAATCCGATTGGTAACAGGTTAGGCATCATCCGCGGTTGGGAATCCAACTGGTATGGCAGCAAAAAAGATTTTGCTAGTAAGCTGATTGAAGATAACAGGATCAGAACTTACCTCAATGCCCGTATCAACAAAGGTGGTATTTCAAAAATTGTTATTGAAAGAACACTCGGTAAGTTGATCGTTACCATTCATACATCTAAGCCAGGTATCATTATCGGAAAAGGTGGTGGTGAAGTAGACAGGATCAAAGAAGAGTTGAAAAAGCTTACTAATAAGGAAGATGTTCAGATCAACATTCTTGAGATACGTCGCCCTGAATTGGATGCTATGATCGTAGCTGATACTATTGCAAGACAAATTGAAAATCGTATCAACTATAAAAGAGCGATCAAAATGTCAATTGCTTCTGCACTTCGTATGGGTGCTGAAGGAATAAAAGTAAAAGTGGCAGGTCGTTTAGGTGGTGCTGAGATTGCCCGTACTGAAGAGATCAAACAAGGTCGTGTGCCTTTGCATACTTTTCGTATGGATATTGATTATGCAAATGTTTTCGCACTGACTGTTTATGGTAAAATAGGTATCAAGGTTTGGATCTGTAAAGGTGAAGTTTTAGCAAAGAGAGATCTGAATCCAAATTTCGTAGGCGGTAAGAGTGATGTAAGCGATAGAAGAGAAAGAAGAGATTTTGATGATAGAAGAGGTGGTGACAGGAGAGATGACAGAAGAGGTGGTGGCGGTCCAAGAGGTGGTGGAGACAGAAGAGGTGGCGGCGGAGGAGATAGAAGAGGTCCAGGAGGTGGTGGAAGAAGTGGCGGTGGCCAAAGAGGTGGTGGTCCAAGAAGACAAGGATAAGAATTTTAAAACAAGAAACTAGTAACTAGAAATTTTATAAAATGTTACAACCGAAAAGAACGAAGCACAGGAAAATGCAAAAGGGCCGTATGAAAGGCAATGCAAAAAGAGGAGCAACTATTGCATTTGGTTCATACGCATTAAAAGCATTAGAGCAGCATTGGATCACAGATCGTCAGATCGAGGCTGCCCGCCAGGCATTGACCCGTGAAATGAAACGTGAGGGTAATGTATGGATCCGCATATTCCCTGACAAGCCAATTACCCGTAAGCCTCTTGAAGTGAGAATGGGTAAGGGTAAAGGTAACCTTGAGTTTTGGGCTGCTGTTGTAAAGCCGGGTCGCATATTATTTGAAGTAGACGGAGTAAGTGAAACTGTAGCGAAAGCTTCCTTGTCACTTGCAGCAGGTAAGTTACCTATCAAAACAAAATTCATTGCCCGCAGAGATGTGGTTAATATATAATTGAATTAAAAAGGCATACAATGTCAAAGAAACTAGATTTTATAAAGAGTATTCACGGACTTAATGAGTCTGACCTTACAGCACGTATTAAGGAAGATGAATTGCGTTTGAAGAAATTACAGTTTGCTCATTCAATTTCTCCATTGGAGAATCCTGTGAGCATCCGCGGTCTTCGCCGTGATATCGCAAGGTTAAAAACTGAATTAAAGAAAAAGCAATCAAGTTTATAAAGCTCAAAGCTTAAATATATGTCAGAAAGAAATTTGAGAAAAACAAGAACAGGTGTGGTTACCAGCAATAAAATGGCAAAGACAATCACTGTTGCTGTTGAAAGAAAGGTAAAGCATCCTATGTATGGAAAATTCTTAAAGAAGACCACAAAGTTTCATGCACATGATGAAAAAAACGAATGCAGCATCGGCGATACTGTAAAAATTATGGAGAGCCGCCCGCTTAGTAAGACAAAGCGTTGGAGATTGGTGGAAGTGGTTGAGAAAGTGAAGTAATAAAAGATTGTTTTTAATTGCTAAAGGCTAGAAGCTAATAGCACAAAGCTTAAAAAAATGATTCAGCAAGAAAGCCGATTAAATGTAGCCGATAACAGTGGTGCCCGCGAGGTATTATGTATTCGTGTGCTTGGAAACAGTGGTCAACGTTATGCAGGTATAGGTGATACAATTGTAGTGACAGTGAAAGATGCATTACCTGCAGGTGGTATTAAAAAAGGAACTGTAACAAAAGCAGTAATTGTAAGAACAACAAACAAACTGCGCCGTAAAGATGGTTCTTATATACGTTTTGATGACAATGCAGTTGTGTTATTGAACCAGTCTGATGAACCAAGAGGTACAAGGATCTTTGGGCCAGTAGCAAGGGAGTTGCGTGATAAAGGATATATGAAGATCATTTCATTAGCACCAGAGGTATTATAAACTAAAAAGAATTGCGTTTTGCATTAAGCATTTCGCACAAAGCATAAAAAGATGAAAGCAAGATTCAAACCGAAGTTTAACATCAGGAAAGGCGACAAGGTTGTGGTGATCGCTGGTGATGACAAAGACTTAAGCAAAAGTCGTATTGTAAAAAAAGTACTGGTTGATCAAAGTCGTGTGATCGTAGAAGGTGTAAACATTGTTACCAAGCATAGTAAGCCTTCAGCTCAAAATACTAAAGGTGGTATTTTGAAAATGGAAGCGCCGATCCATATCAGCAATGTAATGTTGTATGATTCTAAGGAAAAAGCTGGAACGAAAGTGACAAGAGAAAGAGTGGATGGAAAGACAGTTCGTGTTTCAAAAAAATCAGGTGAAAAGATCTGATGATCTTAAAAAATTGAACTATGAGTAAGCAAACATATAAGCCAAGGTTAGCAACAAAATATACAAAGGATGTAGTTCCTGCCCTGGTAAAGAAATTTAGTTATTCAACAATGATGCAGGCTCCGCGTTTGGAAAAGATCTGTTTGAACCGCGGTGTAAATGGCGCTGTAAATGATAAGAAGCTTATCGACATTTCATTAGAAGAATTGTCAACTATCAGCGGACAGAAAGCTGTGTCAACTATGTCTAAAAAAGACATTTCGAATTTCAAACTCAGAAAGGCTATGCCGATCGGCGCAAGAGTTACTCTTCGTGGCGATAAAATGTATGAATTCCTTGACAGGTTGATCGCAGTTGCACTTCCTCGTGTACGTGATTTTAAAGGTGTAAATGAAAAATCTTTTGATGGTCGAGGTAATTATACACTGGGTGTAACAGAGCAGATCATTTTCCCTGAGATCGATATTGATAAAGTAAATCGCATTACTGGTCTTGATATCACGTTCGTTACATCAGCTAATTCAGATGAAGAAGCTTACGAATTGTTGAAAGAGTTGGGAATGCCTTTCAGAGATATTAAAAAATAATTTTAGTTAAACACAAATAACAAATGGCAAAAACATCAGTAAAAGCCAGGCAGAAGAAAAGAGAAAGAATGGTGACTCAGTATGCTGAGAAACGCAAAGAGCTTAAAAAAGCCGGCGATTGGAAAGCATTGGATGAGCTTCCAAAAAATTCTTCAAAAGTAAGATTGAAGAATCGCTGCCAGATAAGCGGTCGTCCAAAAGGGTATGTAAGATACTTCGGTATCTCGAGGATCGCTTTGCGTGACATGGCATTGGATGGAAAAATTCCTGGTTTGAAAAAAGCAAGCTGGTAAAATCGTGAATCTTAAATGATTCATGATTGACAAACAAATTCAAAATTGATCTAATAAAAATATTATGGTAACAGATCCTATAGCAGATTTCCTTACAAGAGTCCGTAATGCACAGATGGCAGGACATCGTATTGTAGAAATTCCGGCTTCCAATTTAAAAAAGAGGATTACTGAAATTCTTTACAACCAGGGGTACATTCTCAAATACAAATTTGAGGATGACAGCAAACAAGGCGTGATCAAAATAGCGCTTAAGTATGATGTAGCAACAAAGCAACCCGCTATTCAAAGTTTGGAGAGGATCAGCCGTCCGGGTTTGCGTACGTATGCAAAGCCTGAAGAGTTTCGCCGTGTGAAAAGTGGATTGGGTATTGCGATCCTTTCTACTTCAAAAGGAGTGATGACAGATAAAGAAGCAAAGCTCCAGAATGTTGGTGGCGAGGTTCTTTGTTATATATATTAATCTTAAAGTTGTCGATACATTAAGCCGAAACTATACTAGGCTGACCGGTCAACAACAAAACAAAAATAAAAAAACAGATTATGTCTCGTATAGGTAGAAAACCAGTATCAGTTCCAAAAGGCGTTACAGTCACTGTTGGCAGTGATGGTGTGTTGACTGTAAAAGGACCAAAAGGAGAATTGAAGCAAGCTGTTGATCGTGATATCACGGTTGAAGTGAAAGATGAGGAAGTAAGCTTTGCTCGTCCCACTGATCAGATCCGTCATCGTGCATTGCATGGCTTATATCGTTCATTAACTTCTAACATGATAAAAGGAGTGACTGAAGGATATAAAAAAAATCTTGAATTGATCGGTGTTGGTTTCAAAGCCAGTAACCAGGGTAATGTACTTGATCTTTCATTAGGTTATTCGCACAATATCATTTTCGAAGTTCCAAAAGAATTGAAAGTGGTAACGTCACAGGAAAAAGGCCAGAACCCAATGATCAGTTTGGAAGGTATCGATCATCAATTGCTGGGACAGGTAGCTGCGAAGATCCGTGGTCTGCGTAAACCAGAACCATACAAAGGAAAAGGTGTTCGTTATGTTGGTGAATTTGTTCGTAAGAAAGCTGGTAAAGCTGCTGGTAAGTAATTAGTTTGAAGTTCGAAATTTGAGGTTTGAAGTTAATGGCCTCGTTACATCGAACATCAAACCTCAAACATCAAATAAAAGTTCCTTGGCAGAATCAAGGACAAAAACTTAAAGAATATGAATTCGAAAGCAAAAACAGCGAGAAGACAAAATATACGTTTCGGTATCCGTAAAAAAATTAGCGGTACTGCTGCAAAACCACGTCTCTCTGTTTTCAGAAGCAATACAGAGATCTATGTTCAGTTAATTGATGATGTGAACGGGCAAACACTTGCCGCAGCTTCATCAAAAGAGAAAAGTATTGCTGCGCAAAAAACAACAAAGTCAGAAAAAAGCAAACTAGTTGGTTCAGCAATTGCTGCAAAAGCAACAGAGCTTGGTTTGAAAGAAGTAGTTTTTGATCGTGGTGGTTATTTGTATCACGGTCGTGTGAAAGCAGTAGCTGATGGAGCAAGAGAAGGCGGATTGAAATTCTAATTCTAAAAATTGCAAATAATAATAAATGGCAAAAGTTAATTTAACCAGAGTAAAAGCCGGCGACCTTGAACTGAAAGATAAAGTGGTAGCCATCAACCGTGTTGTAAAAACAACAAAGGGCGGACGTTCATTTAGTTTTTCTGCATTGGTGGTTGTAGGAAATGAAAATGGAGTTGTTGGTCATGGCCTGGGAAAAGCAAAAGAAGTACAGGAAGCAATTACTAAAGGAATTGAGGATGCAAAAAAGAACCTGATCAAAGTTCCGATTATGCATGGCACTATTCCTCACGATCAGTTGGCAAAAGAAGGTGCGGCAAAAGTTTTAGTAAAACCAGCAGCGCATGGTACTGGGGTAATTGCCGGTGGTAGTATGCGTGCTGTATTGGAAAGCGCAGGCGTAACTGACGTGTTAGCTAAATCACTTGGTTCAGCTAATCCACACAACGTGGTAAAAGCGACTTTCAAAGCATTAGCTATGTTGCGTGAGCCGATCTCAGTTGCTAAAACAAGAACAATAGGATTGAAGAAAGTATTCAATGGATAAAGTGGATGGTTAAAAGTCAATTGTACCATTAACTAATAACCTTTAACTATTAACTTAAAAGGAAATGAAAAAGATAAAGATCACTTTAGTAAAAAGCCCGATTGACAGACCGGAACGTCAGAAGAAGACTTTGAAAGCTCTTGGTTTGAATAAATTGAATGCAACTAAAGAAGTAGAAGCTACTCCACAAATATTAGGTATGGTTCGTAAAATGAATCACCTGGTGAAAGTGGAAGAAGCATGACAGTTAACAAATAAAAGCGAGGGGTGATTCCCCGTTAAGTACAAAATCAATAAAAAATGAAATTACATCAGTTAAGACCTGCAAAAGGCGCAACGCAAAAAGAAAAAAGGATTGGCCGCGGTGAGGCTTCAGGTCATGGAGGCACATCTACAAAAGGTAATAAAGGTGGACAAAGCCGTGCCGGTTACAAAAGAAAAATGGCGCATGAAGGTGGCCAGATGCCTATTCAGCGTCGTATTCCAAAACGTGGCTTTACTAATATCCATCGTGTTGAATACAAAGTCCTCAATCTTGGACAATTGGATCAATTATCAGAAAAATATGGTATTAAAGAATTTTCATTGGAAAGTCTTTATAGTAATAAGCTGATCAGCCAAAATGATAAGGTGAAAGTATTAGGAAACGGAGAAGTAAAAGGTAAATTCACTTTTAAAGTAAATGCTGTAAGTGAAAAAGCAAAAGCTGCGATCGAGGCGGCAGGCGGCTCAATAGAAATTCTTGGTTGATTTTCCGTAACTTGCAATGGCGCATGTTAAATGCGTCTTTTTTGTTTTAGATATTTAAATTGCTCTGCATCCGTGAAAAAATTAATTAAAACACTTAAAAATATCTGGAGTATTGAGGAATTGCGCAGCAAGATCCTTTTTACTTTGGCTTTAGTATTTATCTATCGTGTCGGTGCACACATTGTTTTGCCAGGTATCGATCCTGATACCATCAATGCATCAATGCAAAAGTCAAAAGGTGGTATCCTTGGGTTGATCGATACATTTGCCGGAGGTGCTTTTTCACAAGCATCCATTTTTGCATTAGGTATCATGCCTTATATCTCTGCATCGATCTTTATGCAATTGATGACGGTATTAGTACCCCAAATGCAAAAACTACAGAAGGAAGGTGATAGCGGAAGAAAAAAGATCAATCAGTGGACACGTTATCTTACAGTAGCTGTTACTATCGTTCAGGCATCTGCTTATGTTACATATCTGAATGAAATGACAAAAAGTGGTGGACGGATCCCGGGATTTGAGCCTTATTTCTGGTACACAACAGTTATAGTTCTTACTGCTGGTACATTATTCGTAATGTGGTTAGGAGAAAAGATCACCGATAAAGGATTGGGTAATGGTACTTCATTAATTATCATGGTGGGTATCCTTGCACGTTTACCTCAGTCAATTGCACAGGAGTTTGTATCAAAATCTACCAGCGCAGCTGGCGGTGGGGTCTTAATTTTTATTATTGAGATATTCATTTTAATAGCGATCATTCTTGGTTGTATATTATTGATCCAGGGCACAAGAAAAATTGCATTGAATTATGCTAAACAAATTGCAGGTGGCAACAGGCAGTTTACTGGTGCAAGACAATTTTTGCCAATTAAAGTGAACAGTGCTGGTGTAATGCCGATCATCTTTGCACAGGCGATAATGTTCCTGCCAACTTTGTTTTCTTATTCAAATTCTGACACCGGAAAAGGTATTGGTAAAGTATTTTCTGATCATACCAATATTTGGTATATGATCGTGTATGCTACGGTAGTAATTGGATTCACTTTTCTATACACAGCTCTAATCTTTAATCCAAAACAAATTGCCGATAATCTGAAACAGAATAATGGATTTATTCCCGGAGTTAAGCCAGGGCAGCCTACAGCGGATTATATTGGCGCAGTGATGGATAAAGTAACACTACCCGGTGCCATATTACTCGCATTTGTTGGCATATTACCAGGTATTGCTCAATTGCTTGGAGTTACCCAGGGCTTTGCAAACTTTTTTGGAGGAACATCTTTATTGATCATGGTGGGTGTAATTCTTGATACATTACAGCAAATAGAAACACAGTTGTTGATGCGTCAATATGATGGTTTGATGAAAAGTGGAAGAATACAAGGAAGACAAACACTTACACAAGCCTCGGTATAAATTTTTATTGAAATAGATTTGAACCCGGTACTAAATGCCGGGTTTTCTTTTTAAATAAGGATATTTGCAAAATGATCACCTGTAAGACACCTGCGGAAGTTGAGCTGATGCGCAAAAGCGCCTTGCTGGTTAGTAAAACACTTACAGAAGTTGCTGCTGTCCTTAAGCCTGGAGTGACTACCAGCTCACTTGATAAAATGATCGGCGATTACATCCGTGATCATAATGCTGTGCCTTCATTTCTTAATTATAATGGCTATCCTTTCAACTCCTGTATTTCTGTAAATGATGTCGTTGTTCATGGATTTCCCAATAAGAAAGAGTTACGGGAAGGTGATATCGTTTCTGTTGATATTGGCGTGATATTAAATGGATGGCACGGCGATCATGCTTATACTTTTGCTATTGGTGATCCGGGGAAGGATGTAATGCAATTAATAAAGGTTACAAAAGAATCATTATATAAAGGGATTGAGAAAGCGGTTGCAGGAAATCGTATCGGTGATATTTCTTTTGCGGTGCAGGATCATACTGAAAGAAAGTATGGTTATGGTGTGGTAAGGGAACTCGTAGGTCATGGGTTAGGAAAAAGTATGCATGAAGATCCGCAGGTACCTAACTATGGTAAAAGAGGGAGTGGCGCCAAACTAAAAGATGGAATGGTGCTGGCGATCGAACCAATGATAAACCTTGGTAAAAAAGAAGTTTATACTGAAGACGATGGCTGGACAGTAAGAACAAAAGATGGAACACCATCTGTTCATTTTGAACATGATGTCTGTATAAGAAAAAACAAAGCAGATATTCTTTCTAATTATATTCCAATTGAAGAAGCAGAAAAAGCAAATGTGAATTTATTCAGCAGTTATGAGCTTTCGACTGCAGCCAGCTAGGTCTTTTAAGATTCCTGGAAATTACTTTTTTGATTTGCGTGTAATGTAATGCTGATCGTTGAGCCCTTCCCTTTTTCACTTTCAATTTGTAAAGTGCCTCCCGTCATTTTCAAAAGATCTTTGATGATAAGATATCCGAGGCCATGTCCTTTGCGCTTGTCAACATTGGCGGATGTAATAATGATCTCATCGGCAGTAATATGTTGTATTTGTTCAGGAGTCATGCCAACACCATGGTCTTTAACCCATATTCTTATAAATTCATTTTCTCTTTCAGTGCCGATTTGGATCTCTCCTTTTTCAGAAAAGTTGATGGCATTGGTGAGTAGGTTATATACTAAGATCTTCAGGGGCTCATAAAATTGATACATAGTTAGATTCGGATCAACCATGTTTTTTAAAACAAGATGTTTTTGGCGTGCAAGTGATCTTAAAATTCCCATTACCTGTTGTACCAATTCATGAACATTAAAATTTTCGCGGGCAAGTCGCCGGTTTTCGGTTTGATATTTTATCCAGTTTAAGATATTAGTGGAAAGCATTTGCAATTCCTGTGAAGTATTGGCCATCTCTGCAAGTGTTTCTTTTTGCAATTCTTCCGACATCACATTCCTTTTTTCGATCAGGTTTTTACCTGCTGCCGTTAGGAATTTTAAAGGCGTCACAATATCGTGACTAATAATAGAGATCAGTCGTGTTTTAATACTATCGTTCTTTTCAAGTACTTCATTTTTTAACTGAAGCTCTTTTGTTTTTTCTGAAACTTGTTTTTCGAGTCGCTGCTGACTGTTTTTCAATTGCCTTGTTCTGAGATTTACATAAAGTAATACGAGGCCTCCAACTGCAAATACGACCAGCACAGTGAACCACCACATCTTATACCAGGGAGTAATTATTCTGAAGTGAATAGTTTTATATGAATAATTATTTATCCCAAAACCATTGAGTTTCCTGAATCGAACTGTATACTCTCCAGGCGAAAGATTGCTGATATGAACGATCGCATTAATATCCGTATTGATGGGTTGCCAGTTCAGCGTATCGTTTAGCTGATATTCCAGGTAAACATTTTCTTTGTTGCACCAGGCAGCGAAAGCAAGCTTGATATCAATATCCTTCGTGTTCACTGGTAATAAAAAACTTCCTGGCTTCTTCGGATCATGCTCAATGCTATCAGCATGTATTTCATCTATATATATTTCGCCGTCTGGTAGTATAGGATTTGCTTTTTCAGGATCTACCCACAATAAACCATCCATAGTAGGAAAGGAGATTGTTTTGTTCTTCATTTCAAGAGCACATGGCGTGCAACCTCCGTTCATTTCCATAATGTCCATGCCATCATTTTTTCCAAAGTAGTGGTAGTAAACAACAGGCAGGTCTTTCTCATATGCATTGATCAACTCATCGATCTTTGCTTTAAACAACCCACGGTTGGTGCTCATCCAGCAAAAGCCATCTTTATCCGGAACAAAACAGTGCGTATATAAAAGATATTTTCCCTTATCGATGGGCATTGATTTCAGCATACCATTTTTCCATATAAGAAAACCTTTGCCATAGGTGCCAAAAAAAATATAGTCTTTGTGTCTCCATGTAGAGCGAATACAGTAACCGACTGATTTGAATACGGTATCCACTAATTTTTTATTAGTGTCGAATTTCAAGATGCCGGCACAGGTGGCTAGCAAAACAACACCGGGCTCAATTTCTTCAGCTTTGTAAGAAGCCGTGTTATATGAAACGGCCGGATGCCGGTATATATACTGTAACGAGTCCCCGATGAACCATGCAATTCCAAATTCTGTAACAGCCAATTTTTTTCCATTAGAGAGTTCTGTAATAACAATTTCAGCACCTTGAATTTTTTTATAAACTCTTGTTTGCCTGTTTTTCTGATCATAGCTATGCAAGCAAACATAACCGGCTTCTTTATCATTTTGGCAATACCAGAGTGTTGAGTCTTTGGTCACTGATGTGAGATAAGTGAATTTGCCTTTAATGGGAACATCTGCCATTGATTGACTATTGCCAATTATATGTCCCTCATTGGTGAGCACATTACCATTTTTTAATTCTATTTGCGAATAATAAGCATTTCGCTGGTTGAAATCAGGTGCCAGGTTTTTCATGGCGGTCACACGGTTTTTGCTTATCACAATTATTCCCTTTGAATCAGTGCCAATAAATAATAATTTTTTCTTTTGGCTGTATTGTACATATTCGATCAATGCACCCGTCGGAATTTCATCACAGATCTCTGTAGCTATAATTTTATTTTCTGACCAGGATAAAACCCATGCTTTATTTTGATTTATTAGAACAGGATTCTCCATTCCATTTACCCAATAGATCCGCCCACTCTTTTCTAAAAAATTCAAATTGTTTCCTTCTTCATCTACAATAGGCACAGCCTTATTCAGAGCAGGGTCATCGTGCAATTCATATATGATGCGGCGTTTACTGAAAAAGAAACATCGTTTATCCAATTTAAAGCCTGCGAGGGCAGCAACATTGCTATCAGGATAAAGCACAGCGTCATTCATACCCATTCGTAAACTATAAACTTTACTTTGGTAAATAATAAAAGCAGAGGTGTCGCTTGTCGCTAAATTTGAAGTATATAATAAATTGAATGGTTGGCTGGCCTTATAAAATGTCCGATCTTTAAAAAAGGTATCTGAAATGGAAATAGTAAACATTTTATTCAAATCATACTGCGGCACATTTCCTACTTTTTGATAAAGGAACAGTCTATTGTTATTTATAGTAAACAAAGTGCCTGATTGATCGGCTGCGTAAATTTTCCCTTTGTTGTTTTTCACTATGAACAGCATCCGTTCCGATTTTATAAATGGGGTATTGCCAAACGTGAAGTTGGAAAAATCAAGTCCATTAAAACGTGAAATACCTGCTTCAGTAGCTATCCATAAAAAACCACTTGATTCGTCCCATTCCAATCCTTTGATGCCATTGGAAGGCAGCCCGTTTTCTGTAGTATAGATACTGGTATGGAAATTTCCTTTGGATTGTGAAAAAATTTCACAGCAAGTAACGATGGTTGTAAATAGAAAAAAAGTAAGTCTTTTCATAGCAAGTTGCAGCACCAATTTACTGCATCCAGCTTAATAATTGACATTATAAAGAGTAGCCAGTTCAATAAGTTCTTTTATGTTGCTGGCGTTTGTTTTTTCGTAAATGCGATTTTTAATTGTAGAAACAGTATTCATTTTTAAGTTGAGCGTTTCGGCAATTCCTTTTGTACCAACACCTTTAAGAACATAATGAAGGATCTCCAGTTCTCTTGGTGCAAGTAATGTAAAAGGGTTATCTATGTTTTGTAAACCTGCTGGGTTTGTTACCGGCAATTCATTTTGTAAGAATTTTTGTAATACACTGATGATCTCATCCTCACCTGCGGTTTTTGACAAATAATATTGAATGCCATATTGTTTCAACGCTTCACCATAAATTTCTGCAGGTTGCATAGAAAATACAAGAATCTGCAGCTCCGGAAATACTCTTCTGATATTTGGGATCACTTCTAAAGTACTGCCATCTGATAAAATTATATCCAGCACGACGTGAGTATATTTTTTCTTTACCAGCTCTTTCATCAATTCATTACAACTCCCAACTTCAGTAATATCACCGTATCCAAGGTTGACTTGCATATACAGTTTTAATCCTTTCCGGATCATACTGTGATCATCTGCAATTAAAATTTCTGGCGACATGGTGGTGGTTTTACGGTGCTAAATTATTTTAAAAGAATTGATATGGTGTAGAATAATTTCATTTGTTAACGAATAATTGTCACGGTTCCTTTCAACATTTGCTTTTTCGCATCATTAAGCAGTATCATATAAACAAATGTCGCTGTTCCTTGCTCAGCTCCATTGAATTTACCATCCCACGGTTTGTTATAATAGTCTTTTGTTTTATACACAATAGCCCCATACCTGTTATAGACAGTTACTTCTGCGTTAGGGTGCACTGCCAATCCCGGTATCTGCCATTTATCATTCAAGCCATCGCCATTAGGCGTAAATGCATTTGGTACATATAAACCGGTGATCACACTAATGATCACTTTATCATTTGCCACACATTTATTAGTGATATCAATAGCTGTGATCATATATTCTGTAGTAATATTGGGCGATGCAATTGGATTTAGAATGGTCGGTGAACTCAAACCGAGTGAAGGTGTCCATGTATAACTAAAGTTACCTGCTGTTGAATTATTAGCATCGATCTGTATATTTCCTGTCGGGGTGATGAATTTATCAGGCCCTGCATTGATCAATGGATTTGGGTAAATGCTGAGTGATTGTGAAGTTATCGCAGAGCCACAACCATCCATGCTTATAACTTTTAGCGATACTGGGTAATTACCAGCATTAGAATAGCTCTTTGTAAATGGTGGTATATTAGTGCCAGCGCCATTTCCAAAATTCCAATTCCATATTGCGATGCCTGTATTTGTTGAACTGAATTGTATTGGTTTATTCACACAGGCTGTGTCGGCAATTATGGTAAATGAGGCAACAGGGTTTGAGTGAATAACAGGGATCGTATAGAACGCAGTATCACTTGTGCATCCCAGTCCAATGCTTACTACATGTTTGATAGTAATATTTGTGAGTGAAGAGGAATAACTATGAGTTACAAGATTCGTTGTTGTTGAATTAAATGTTTGCCCGTCTCCAAAATCCCAATACCATGTAGGTACAGGATTAGTACTAACAGGAAACGATGATACAAATGACTGAAGACTATCAATACATGCAATGCCAGTTTTTGATATTGAAGCAACCGGTTTATTTGCTACCACAACTGTTAATGTGAAAGTATCACTGACACATGAGTTGTTTGATTGTACAACGAGTGATACAGGATAATTACCCGGTGCAGAGAATTGGTGATAAAAGGGATTATTGTTCAGATAAGTTGCACTATTGCCATCGCCAAAGTTCCATCGCCAATTAAGTATTAAACCTGTAGATATACTTGAGCTGTCTCTAAAAAGTACAGAATCGCCGGCACAAATATTTCTCAGGTAGCCAAACTTGGCTATAGGCGATTCGAAAACGGTAACCTGTCGGAATGCAGTATCACTTTTGCACCCGTTAGCGGATGTAGCGATCAATGAAATAGTATAGACACCCGGAGCATTATAATGATGATAAAAAGGATTGTTATTTGTTTTAGTAACAATAGTTCCGTCACCGAGATCCCATTTCCAACTATTGATCGTCCCTATCGTTATCAAGCAGCTATCAGTAATCCTTAGTGAATCATTTTTACAAATATTGCCACTGACGCCAAAATTTGCGATAGGAGAATCAAAGATGGTAATTTGCTTTGTTGTATCGCCAACGCATCCATTAGTAGCATAAACTTTATATCTGACATTCTGAATTCCGGGAGAAGCAAATTTTTTAACTGTATTTACTGTTGTTGCAGTTGTAAGGTCTTCGAATGACCAGAGATAATTGTTTAAAATAAACTGACCTGGTATTGCGGCGCCGGTGAAATAAACACTATCTGCAAGACAAGCCGGAGAGTTTATTGAAAATTCTGAAACTGGTCCCGGCTTCACAACTACTCTTACTTCTGCAAATTCAGTTTGATTACAATTCTCAATTACTGTGGCTGTATATGAAACCGGGATAATATAAGTTCCGGTCGTATTAAAAATAAAGTCCTGTTGGAGAGAATAAACATAATAAGTGCGGCCGTTGATCAATTCTGTTCTTATAGGAGTAGGATTTGTAATTATTGAATCAGCATTTGGAGACATGCCGGGCACCTGGCTCAATTTCCAATGAATAGATGTAGCAGGGTAACCGACTTTTACAAATAATCTTACAGGGGTTTTAGGACAAGTGAATGTATCAATGGTCGTTGTTGTGTTGTAAACATTTTTTATTGCACTGTAATGATTTAAGTTATTAATGAAAGTACCGACATTGTAGCCATAACTTTCAAAAAAGCCAAGACCATAAACAGTTGCATTAAAGATCGAATCACAACTAAGACGATGTTGTGCGGCTGCACCAAGTATTCTTGCCACTGCCACCGAATAACCGGGATGATTCGGATGTGGTTTAATATTAGCAGGTGAAAAAGGAACACCATCCAATCGTAAAGAATTAATACCTGCAGTAGAAACTACAACATTTAAATAATTAAAATCAATATTGGCATTGCGTGTGGCATAAAACAAAACATCTTTTCTTCCTTGTTCAAGTGGGCTTAAATAAAACATTTCCGGATCACCGTATGCAAAACTGCTTGCCATATAACAGCGATTACCACCGGGGGTATATTGCGCCATTAAGACTGGTTTATCAGCTTCTATAAAATCTCCGCCAAGACTATCCAGGTATTCGTAATAAAAATTATTGATCAAACCTGTCATCACAACTCCGTTTCTTTTTACAACAGTGGTTGGATCAGACACAGCGATGCGATAAAAATTTTTAAACTGATCGTTAATGTCAGTGCTGGTATTATTTAATGTATGATAAGTAAGATATCTGGTTCCCCATGCTTGTGTGGGAAACACCTGTTGCTGCATATATTCACCACCATCATTTTTACAAAGCCTGATACCACTGCTACCAGAAAAAACAGCAACAGGATGACAATTACCATCATTGCCGGGCACGGATAATATTTTACTTCCTGTCAGATCTTTACTGGCAGCTACTAACGAATTATCGCCTCCAAGTTTCCCCATTACATTATACAATTGTCCTTTATTAAGGTTGACTGTATAAGTTTGCCCGGGTAACCATCCATTCCTGGTAGTATCGGAAGGAGTTATTTCGAGTCTTGTGTTATCCTCTGCTGCAATTACATAAAACCAGGAATACCATGCTGGTCCGTTTTGTGTCGTAGTTATTGGAGGATTAGGAGGACTTGAACCTGATTGGGATTGAGAATAATTTAAAGAGTAATATTTGTATCCGTAAGATTCTACAGGCATTAGCATGGTAGCACCTGATACCATATTGTTGTATTCATGGGAATATACGACGATAGGTGTATCGCTTACAATATGAACTCCCCTGTTAAATAATCCTTCATTGAAAATTCTTGTATCATCGGTACCTGATTTTGGGACCTTGATCGTTGCATTCACTGTATTTGCAGGAATGCTAACTGTCTGACTCCAACTGGTTCCCGATACTGAAACAGTGACAGTGGCAGGAGCTTCTGCACTTAAATATAAAACAAGCTCTTGTGTATTGGTAGGCGATTCATTATCAAACACCCAGCAATACCCATAGCCAAGCCAAAACTCTTTACCCTTGTTTGATATGTTTTGCGAATAAGAATCACAGCAGATCAAAAGAACAAAAAAGAGTGATATAAAAAACCTGGAACTCATTTTAAATAAGGTCAAAATACCGCTGAATATTTTCAAGACAAAGTAGAATTTATTCTACAAATGATAATGAGATGTTAGACTAATGTTGCTGCCTTCTTTGCAACCACAATTAAAAATTTTACGAACATGAGAAAATTGCATTACTTGTTCTTTTTCTTAGTCTTTTCTTTTTCGATCATTTTGTCGAATGCGCAATCTAATTACAACACTGCCACCTGGCGATTCAGTAATCCCACGCCAATGGGCATTACTTTCCTGGACCTTGATTTTTTTGATAACAATACCGCTATTGCAGTTGGCAGTGATGGTGGAATAGCCAGGACAACAGATGGTGGTACTAACTGGACATATGGTGTTTTTACTTTTACCACTTCTGCTGGTTTAGTAACAAAGCCATCTTTTAGTGATGTGCATTTTGTTAGTTCATCAGTAGCCTATGCTGTAGGTAATAGCGGATGCATGGCCAAATCAATTGATGGTGGAGCTACATGGACTTTTATTAATAATCCTCTTTTTGCAAATGCAAGAAATGTCAATACAGTTTGGTTTGTTGATGCAAACAAAGGTTATATCGCGGGGCAATGGAATACACCTGACTCGATTCCTAAAGTATATGTGACTAATAATGGCGGGGCTACATGGGATTCTCTTGCGGCTCCGGCTGTTAATGGTACTACAAAAGTTGGCTTTATTAATAATGCTACTTACCCCGGTATTGATTATGCTATCACTGGTAAAGCAAAAGAAATATGGCGGATCATTTTCCTGAATAACTCTATTGGTTATGTATCAGGTGGTGGCAGCTCTCTTTTCCCAAGCCTTGATATTCCGAATATAACCAACACGGCAACCTGTGCTTTTTCGGGAATACAAACTACAGGATCTCAAAATGCCAGCCTGTTATGGAAATTTGACAACGGTACGCTGATCGATTATTCTCTCAGTAAGGAAAGATTAGGATACACAGGTTATCCTGCAACACTAAACTGTTCTTCAAAATTTGGTACGGTAACGCAAACTGTTCAGCAATACAGGGCATTGAATATTATTAATGACACAACTATTGTGATGATGTCATTCAACAATAACATTGTGATAAGAGTACATACAGGAAAGAATGACAGCACTCAAAATATCAACAGGCCTGGAGTTTATGAGAAGGGAAGATATGTGGTGTTAAATACTGGTAATGGTGGCCCGCCTCCGGGGTATCCGGCTATTCCAGCTGTTCAAGTGCTGAACGCATCCAATCCTTACCAGATGTTACGAGCTACTAATGGAACTCTTTATGCTAATGGAAATTTTGGTCGTTTATGGACATCTGTTGATACAGGAAGGAACTGGGTACAGCAAAACTGTTATCCAGCAAATACAAATTTCAATCAATTTGGAGCATGGTCACTTGATATAACTCCCGGTGGTAAATTTTTTGTGATGGGGCAAGCTGGAGCAAAAGCAGATTCTACTGCTGGTGGTGCATGGGTAAGTAATTATAAATTCGTTGCTCCTGGCTCAGGTGCAACAGACTTTGAATTTGCAGATTGTAATAATGGAATAGCTGCGGGTGGCGCATCTATTCTTGTAACAACGGATGCAGGAAAGACATGGGTGGACAGAAGCCGCTCAGATTTTACAAGCCTGAACATTCAAATAAATGGTATATCATATCCAAACCCTAACAAGGCCTATTTTTCTACAAGTGTTGGTAATTTATATCGTTCCACTGATCAGGGACAAACATTAGATCCTATTTATGCAAATGGTGTTTTGCAATTAGGTGATGTTGCTACAATTGGTAATGATAGCATTTGGGTAGCAGCTTACAGTGGGTTTGCGGTACCGGCTGCAAACAGGACGACAACTATTTTAAGATCGATAGATAATGGAGTCACTTTTCAAATGATCGGAGGCTTTCCTGTTGGATCAACATCTCCTAATCTAAATAAAATAGCATTTCCAAGCAAAGACGTTGGTTATATTGCTGGAAACAGGAATGCAGTTTATAAAACGACAGATGGAGGTTCTACATGGACAAACATCAGTCCATTTCCTTCATTAAACAATGGACCAGTTGGTTTTCCCAATGCATTTGTTACATACCAGGAGATCGTTGCATTGGATGATAATACTGTTTTTGTTATAGGTAATATGTTTACTAGTGTCGGGGTAAAAAGAGTTTATAAAACAACAGATGGTGGTGCGAACTGGACCGATATTACCGGAAATCTTCCTGTTTTATTTCCAGTTGGAAATCTTATCGGTTTAACAATGCATGATGCGAATAGTGGTTATGTAACAGCTGGAAGTACATTGTTCTTTACCACTGATGGCGGCGCTAACTGGACAATGGATATGTCACCAGCTGGAGCACTATTTGAATCAATGGCGTTTGCTCCAAAAACGGTCACTGCAAGTGTTCCATTTGCAAACAGGAAACTTTTTGTCGGTGGTTTAGGTTTTGCAGCTACTCTTGCACCGATCATGGAATATGGAAATCCATTAAATGTAAACGTAAATACATCTGAAGCAATAGTGAATGCAAGCTGTACAAATCCAAGCGGGGGAAGTATAACTCTTACTGCAAGCGGTGGCATTGCACCATATAGTTATAGCATCAATGGAGGTGCATTCCAATCGTCAAATGTATTTAGCGGGTTAACACAAGGGGCAAAAACAATTACCATAAAAGATAGTTACTGCGGTACAGTTACAAAAACAGTAACGATAGGGTTTACAGATAACCTTACACTGACCACGAATAATGATACAACAGTTTGTGCTGGCGCACCAGTTCAAATGCTGGCAACAAGCCAGGCGACAACATATTTATGGAGCCCCACATCGGGCTTAAACAATGCTGGCATCAGTAATCCTATTGCAACTGTAAGTGCAAATACAGCATTTACAGTAACAGCTACATTGAATGGTTGTGTAAGAACTAAAACTGTAAACATTGCGATCAAACCAAATCCGGTTGTGAGTGCAGGCAGTGACAAAACAATTGTTGAAGGTGATGAAGCACAACTACAGGGTAATGCAAACAATTCGGTTTCTGTTGCATGGACACCAACAGCTACATTGAAAGATGCCAATACGTTTACGCCAACAGCGAAACCATCGGTAACTACTACTTACATAATGACAGTCAGAAATTCTGATAATTGTATTTCAACCGATGATGTGAAGATCACCGTATTGCCTTATTGTATAAAAGTGATGAATGCATTTACTCCCAATGGAGATGGTGCAAATGACCGCTGGATCGTTACCAATGGCACAGGATGCACAAGTCGCATAAAGGCTGCCGTATTTAACCGTTATGGCCAGCAGGTTTATGTCAATGAAAATTATCAGAATAACTGGGATGGAACATTTAATAGTAAGCCAGTGCCTGATGGTACCTATTATTATGCGATCACTTATTTCCTCATTAATGGAAAAACAGTAATTCAAAAAGGTGATGTAACAATCTTGAGATAAAATTTTTAAACTAACTAATATGAAAAAGAATTTTTTGATCATACTGCTGCTTTGTGTAATGACGATCGGTAAAGCACAGCAGATACAAACATCTTCATTGTATGATATGCAAGGTATTCTTCATAACCCTGCAATGGCTGGGCTTACAATGAAAGGTATGGTGGGTGTTAGCTATCGCAACCAATGGACAGGAACAAGTGGTAACCCACAAACAGCTACGCTGTTTGGATCTTTTGATCTGCCTGAGGATAAGATTGGTTTAGGAGGCTATATTTATAATGATAAAACAGGGCCTACGTCAAGAACAGGAATACAGCTTGCTTTTGCAAAGCATATTCCAATGAAAAACGATGCTATGTTATCATTAGGAATTGAAGCAAGAGGATTGCAATATGCAATTGATGTGGAGAAGCTGCAACAAACTCTTGGTACTGATCCGGTGCTTGGTAATGGAGATAATAAATTCAAGTTTGATGCAGGCTTTGGCATAGCTTATGAAAGTAAGAAGCTGGAAATTGGCGCTTCGGTATCTCAGCTTATTCAATCAAAGCTTGGGTTTTATAATGGCACTGCAACAAGTGGCGAAGAAGGCCGTTTATACAGGCACTATTACCTGCATGGGACATACAAATGGCAAGTTGATAATCACACAATGATCAAACCTAATTTCCTGTTGGTCTATTTACCCAATGCACCTGAAGAGTTCCAGATCGGTGCACGGGTAGAGCACAATGAACTTTTTTGGTGGGGTCTTGGTTATCGGATCAATCAAAGTTTTCTTTTATCAGCTGGTGTAAATATCAATAAGAAGTTTACAGTTGGTTATGCATTTGATATTTATAATACTCCGTATAGCATTTATGAAAAGGGTTCTAACTCACACGAAATATTGTTGAGATATAATATTTGGAAATAAATATTTGAATTATTAAAAGATCCAATATCTACCTTATGACAATCTGTTTGTGTTTTTTCTAATAGTATTGGTTTAGGTTGCCATCCCGCTTGTCGGGATGGTTTTTTTATTTTTTGTATTCCCATTCCCACACTTCTCCGTCTTCAGGATCGGTTACAAAGCCTAGTAAAACAAAATTATTTTTCTCCAGGATCCTTGTTGAATAATTTTTCTCAGGAAGTGTTCTTGCTGTTATTCTTACTGATGGATCAGTTGCAAGAGATAATTCAACTAATTGTCTGCAAATTCTTGTACCAATACCTTTTTGCCTGTGATCTTCCATGGTGCCATAAGCTATTTCCACCACATTATTAATTGGTTTTCCTTTAAAAGCTGCATTGCCGATCAGCTCACCATTCTCTTCTGCATAGTAACAGATCCATGGAGGATTGAATCCTACTTTTTTATAAAACTCAATACACATACCGAGACTTTCATTGCACAAAGGATTTTTTACAAGGGCTTCATTTTCTTCTAATGTTTGTTTGATGGGGAGTAACGTCATGTCTATTCAATTTCAATATCATATTTATCCAACAGGCCCACGATGCCATGAATTGAAAACTTTGCTTTTTTTATTTTATTTAATTCAGGATCGATCGAATAATTGCGGGAGCTTCGAAGGTCTGCTTTTTCCAAAATAGTTCTTTCAAATCTTGCTCCTCTAAGATCACAGTTGTCGAATATAGAATTGGTCAGATCGGTTTCCGTAAAATCAACTTCGGAAAGATTTGAATCTTTGAATTTTGTTTTTTTAAGTTTTAATCTATAAAAAGAAGAAAGGTTTAAGAGACAAGTATCAAAATCAACTTCAAAAAGGAATGGGTCACAATTCTCAAAATGCAAACCTACTACCTTGCAATCTCTAAACTTTACATTTTTCATTCCCGTTTTAATGAGATTAGAGGTGCTTAAGTTGCAGGAGATAAATTCACAGTCTAAAAAAACTTTTTGCGAAAGATCTGTATTTGAAAGATCACAATTTGTAAAAATGCAATTCTCAAAATCGGCTATTGGTAGTTTACTCGTAACGAGATCTTTTTTTTCAATTTTTTTATCTTGAATATATACTCTTTCCATTCAATAATCTGGTTTTCACGGCCTAGTTTAATAAAATTAATTCGTACTAAGAATTCATTCGATAGTAATCTCTTCAATCGTCATGTTATCAATATTGCCAATTCTATATGTTACTCGATAGCTTCCCTTTCTTTTTCCTTCGAGGTTTTTTTGAATAAGATTCTTAACATGTTTGTTGTCGGGCTCATTGTCAGCATACTTAATTTTATCTTTAGAGTAATTGATATTACAAAATCCACGATCAATATTTATTAAAATATTTTTGTAGTCAGCTTTGGTCTTCACATAAAAGCCTTCAAGTTTCGTGAATGGAAATTTATCAGTCGGCAAATGGTTTATCAGATCAAAATGCTCTTCACCCTTAACTACTTCTACTTGTACCTCGACAGGTTTTTCTTTCCATTCATTATCCATTTGCCAAAAAGAAGGTAAGATGTAAGTCCTTTCAAAACGAAGATTTATCATATATGATAAGTGTATGCTTTTGATTTTAAGTTTTTCTATATACCATGTTTCCTTCTTTATTTTAGGGAAAAAATAATCAAATATATTTTGAACGATTTTATCATAATAATCATCATAGGCAGGTTTATCTACGATTGCCAAGTCAAAAGTCTTTTTTTGAATTTCAATTTCTTTGTATTGCTTATTTTTATTTGAAGATTGCTCTTTAATAAATGCAGCTTTTTCATCTTTGCTGAAATAGTTTAATTCAACAATATGAGAGGCAAGTGTTTTTGAATCTATTTCATTAAGTAAAAGTGTATTTCGAAAATAATCAGTCAATAAAGACAACCTGCTTATTCCGAGGTTTGTGGCGTCAAATTTATTATACCAGAAATGAAATAGTATTTTTTGATTTGAAGGTTTCTCAGCTATTTTTTCAATTTCTTTTTGAGTTTCCCAGTAACTCCCTCCCGGGTTTGAAAATATTTGTAGTAGCTCAGCATTGACGTACGAATTTCTTTCCTTAAGTGAAATGATTTTAGTTGTTAAGTTACTCAATAGTGATTTAGAAAGTGTGTCTTGTTTCTGCCCCATTAAAAGCGTGCCAAATAATATTAGATGAAATGTAGTATGGATCTTTTTCATTTTTTTTGTTTATCAAGTTGTCCTTTCAGTTTCACATAGCTCCATGCGGTAAATGGTAAAATAATAAAAATAAAAAACACCCACCAGGTATTTATGGAAATAAAAAGTAAAAAGGTAATTAGTAAAAGATAAACAGGATAAATAAATAATGGTAATGCTATCTGCATCGAATCTACATGTACAGTTTTGCCAAATTTTTTATTCACCCAGTATTTTATTGGTAAATAAAGCGGAGCATGTGTAAGAAAACCAATTGCCGCAGGAATTGCCAATAAAATTTTTGTAAACAAAGAAGGCTTTATTTCCATCAGCTCTTGTTGTTTTGCTTTATCTCTTTTGTCTATCTCAAAAACAAGTGGTCGAAGTTTCTGCTGCAATGTGTTATTAAAAGCCTGGTTCCATGCACCGTCACTTAAATTTTTATCAAAATCATTTGCAGTAAAAATATTTCCAAAGTTGACAAAGAGATTTTTACCAAATCGTTTAAATGAACTATAGTTGATCCCTACGGGTAATATCTTCAATGGGATATCTTCTTGTTGACATTTATAAGCCAGTCTTGCTGTTCCTTTTTTTAACGAACGTAAGTGCCATTCGTTAACACATAAACCTTCACAGAAGATCAAAACGACCTGATCACGTTTGAACAGTTCGATACAAGCTTCAAAAGTTTTATAATTCTCGGAAAGATTTTCAACACCTTCAGTCGGACGATAAACAGGCAGCATTTTAAGTTTATAAAAGAGCTTCGTTATTCGTTTATTTAAAAATGCATCACCTCTTGTCAAAGACCATATCGGCTGTTCAAAAAGAATATCCATTAGGACAGCATCAAGGAATGAATTGGGATGACTGCATGCGAGGATCATCGGGCCTTTTTCTTTTAAAAGCTCCCGGTTACTGATGATGATCTTTCGACAGAAAATTTTGGCAGCTAGCCTTACGATGACTTTTAAAATGGAATAAAGCATCACTGTAATGATAATTAATAATTAGTAATTAATAATTAATAATTCTTCATTTTTGTGAAGTGTCGAAGAAGTTAATAATAATAGGAGGAGGTGCAGCGGGATTCTTTTGTGCTGTAAATGCAGCACGGATGAACCCCTCGCTGAAGGTTACTATCATAGAAAAAAGCAATAAGCTGCTTTCAAAAGTAAAAGTGAGCGGCGGTGGTCGCTGTAATGTGACACATGCCTGTTTTGATATTACAGAAATGAGTAAACGATACCCGAGAGGTCAGCATTTTGTAAAAAAAGCTTTTCACCAGTTTTTTACTACCGATACTATCAAATGGTTTGAAGAAAGAGGTGTAAAGCTTAAGACTGAAGAGGATAGTAGAATGTTCCCGATTACTGATTCATCCCAAACGATTATTGATTGCATACTGCATGAGGCTAATAAGAATCACATTGGGATCTTAATGAATAAAGAAGTTAAAAAAGTAAATATTCAGGACTCAATATTCAATATTCAATGTTCAAGTGGAGAGATATTCAAAGCAGATTATTTATGTATTGCTTCGGGTGGTTACCCAAAATCATCAATGTTTGAGTGGTTAAAAGGGCTTGGGCACTCAATTGAAGAGCCGGTTCCTTCATTGTTCACTTTCAACCTGCCGAATCACCCAATTACAAAACTGATGGGGGTAAGTGTGGAAAAAGTTAAGGTCAAAATTCAAAACTCAAAATTGGAAGAGCAAGGTCCCTTATTAATTACTCATTGGGGATTAAGTGGCCCGGCCGTACTGGGATTGAGTGCATGGGGTGCAAGAGAGTTAAAAGGAAGGAATTGGGAATTTGGAATTAATGTGAACTGGTTGCCCGATCTTAATGAACAAAGTTTAAGAGAAAAGTTTTTAGAACTTAGAAATTCAAATGCTTCACACAAGATATTCAATAAAAACCCGTTTGCATTACCATTCAGGTTATGGGAGTTTCTTGCTGAACAATCAGGAATAAAAAATGACCCGATAGCTATCGGGTGGCGATGGGCTGACTTGCCATCAGGCGAACAAAATAAGTTTATTAAGAATCTTTGCAGTTATGAATGTGAAGTAAAAGGCAAAACAACTTTTAAAGAAGAATTTGTTACAGCCGGAGGCATTAAATTGAATGAGATAGATGCAAACACAATGATGAGTAAGAAAGTTCCTAATCTATTTTTTGCCGGTGAAGTATTGGATGTTGATGGGATAACCGGCGGGTTTAATTTTCAACATGCATGGACGAGTGGATTTGTTGCAGCAAAGGCAATTGCTAATTCCTGAGTGTTGAAAGATTAAAATTTCTTGCAGATACAGGGCATGCCCTGTATCTGCAAATGAGATAGATGATTAGAATTAACGAACCCTGAACGGAGCGTCGCAACGGCTGCTAAATCAAGGATTTAAAGCCGGGTAAATCATCTAAAAAAACCTCAAACTCCAAACCTCAAACCCGGAACTTTCTTTTATCTTTGCCGCCCCCAGAACATTAAACCCCTCTGGGATATTTTATCATGTTTTTCAAAATGAATTTTAAACTAAACGCTGATGCACAGGAGTCTGCTGGTGGCGGTGGCGCCGAAGCAACTACAGCGACAACAACTGCACCTGTTGAGGCGGCTGCTCCTTCGCCTCATGACGATTTCGATTGGAGTGTTGACAAACGTAACGTTACTTCTTACACTAAAGAAGAAAAAGAGAAGTATGAAAAAGTTTATGACAACACATTTGTTCAGATCACTGATGGTGAAATGATCAAAGGTCTTGTTGTAGGCCTTACAAAAACTGATGTGGTATTGAACATTGGTTTTAAAAGTGATGGTCTTGTTTCATTGAATGAGTTCCGTGACCTGCAAGGTTTGAAAGTTGGTGATGAAGTGGAAGTGATGGTTATTGAAAAAGAAGACCGTGAGGGTCATCTGAATCTTAGCCGTCGCCAGGCTCGTATCACCCGTGCATGGGAACGCATTGTTGAAGTACATAAAACTGGTGAGGTGATCACTGGTTCTGTTACCAACAAAACAAAGGGTGGATTGATCGTTGATGTATTTGGAATGGAAACATTCTTACCCGGTTCACAAATTGATGTGAAGCCTGTTACGGATTACGATCAGTTTGTTGGAAAAACAATGGAGTTCAAAGTGGTGAAAATTAATGAAGCTATTAAGAATGCTGTTGTATCTCACAAAGCACTTATTGAAAGCGATATTGAAGCACAACGTGCAGAGATCATGAGCAAACTCGAGAAGGGCCAGGTGCTTGAAGGAACAGTGAAGAACATCACTGATTTTGGAGCATTTATGGATCTCGGTGGTTTGGATGGTTTGTTGTATATCACAGATATTTCATGGGGACGTATCTCTCATCCTTCAGAGGTATTGAAACTTGATCAGAAGATCAACGTGGTGGTTCTTGATTTCGATGATGAGAAAAAACGTATCAGCCTTGGTTTAAAGCAACTCACTCCACATCCTTGGGATGTATTGCCTGAAACAATTGCTGAAGGAAATATTGTAAAAGGCCGTGTAGTTAATATTGAAGATTATGGTGCTTTCTTAGAAATTCAGCCAGGTGTTGAAGGTCTTGTACATGTAAGCGAGATCACGTGGGCTAATACACCTATCAATGCAAAAGAATTTTTCAAATTAGGTGATGAGCATGAAGCTAAGATCGTAACTCTTGATAAGGCTAATCGTAAGATGAGTCTTTCGATCAAGCAACTTTCACCTGATCCCTGGAATGATATTGAAACTAAATTCCCTGTTGAGAGCCGTCATAAAGGTTTAGTGAAAAACATTACTCCTTATGGTGTGTTTGTGGAATTGGCTCCTGGTATTGGTGGTATGATCCATATCAGCGACCTAAGTTGGTTAAAGCGTTTCAATCATCCAAGTGAATACACGAAAGTTGGTGAGCATATCGATATCGTTATTCTTAGTATAGATAAAGATAACCGCAAGCTCCAGCTTGGTCATAAGCAATTGGAAGAAGATCCATGGAACAGCTTACAGGAAACATTTGCTATCGGTAGTGTTCATGAAGGAACAGTTATTCGTCGTGATGATAAAGGTGCTGTGGTTCAATTGCCTTATGGATTGGAAGGCTTTGCTCCAAGCCGTCATCTTGCAAAAGAAGACGGTAAAAGCGTAGGTGCAGATGAAACTATACAATTCATGGTGATCGAGTTCGATCGTAATGAAAAGCGTATCGTTCTTTCACATACACGTACTTGGGAGCAGGCTAAGATCGAGGAGAAAGAAGCTGCCCGCAAAGAAGCAAAAGTGGAAGCTGATAAGACCCGTAAAGCCGTAAAAAATGTACAGGCGAAGGTTGAAAAGGCAACTCTCGGTGATCTTGGTGCATTAGCTGAAATTAAAGCTAAACTGAAAGAAGAAGAGAAAGGTGGTGGGGAAGAAGCTCCTAAAAGTGAGTAAGAAAATCCACTTCGATCAGATAAAAGAATTTAAAGTCTCGCTCCAGGCGAGACTTTTTTCTTAATGCTATATTGAAATTTACTTTTATATAATTCCTAATTCTCCCAGTGCGATCACAGTTGCCAATACTCCGATAGATGCCAGCAAAATGATTTTGAATTTCAAACTCAATTTGTCATAAATCACCGCTTTCATAAAAAAAAGTTTAAAGTTTGAGATACAATCTTTGGGCCATAATTAATTTTTGGCCAAGTTCCTTTATTCTAAATTCATTTAAAGAAAAGTGGTAATTCGTTGGAGAATGGATTACATTAAAAACAATACAGTCAGTAATGACGTATTATCTTTCAGGGTTCACATTTAAATTTTCGGGGAAGGATTGATGATTAGAATTTATGTGGGAGATAGTAAGTATTCTTACTTAAATGTAAGAAGGTTTTTGGGTTATTAAAAATATTTTTTAAGACCGTACTACAGTTAATGGTAAAATAATATTTACCATGTGCTATAAGCCGGTTTAAATTTATTTCAAAGTAAAGATTACTTCTACTTCGTACCTCAATTTCATTTTTTTGAAATCCACAACCTGCACATTGTCGCTTGGTTCCGGTTTAGCCAAGGCGAACGAGTTGTATCCTGCGTTTGAAACTAAGGCGTTTTCTTGCCAAATCGGCAGAAACTCGTTTGGTTCTTTGATCGTGATCGCTTCTCCCAGCTTTTCTCCTATGGCTTCTGTAAGGTAAATGCCCTTTTCTTTTGCGGCTTTTACCGCAGCAATTTTTAACTGTCTTCTGAATTCAGTCATTTTGCTATGATCTGTTGATACAATTAAAAAACTTTGTGTAGCATCGTCATCAAGCCTTTCAACGAGTTTATCCATCAATTCACTGGTTTTAAATTTTACCTGATAAGTAATACTTGCAAATAAGTTCGGATCCTTTTTTCTTTTTTTCCAGAAATATGGATTATCTCCTGTAAATGATACAATACTTATTGCAGAATCGGAGATGCCAACAGTTTTGGCTACTTCAAGAAATTGTTTCTTTAGAGCCTCGATATTTTTCTTATCCTCACCTTTTTTTTGGTATTCTTTCAATTCGATATTCACATAGATCTCATCAGGAATGATCTCCATTTCAGCACTACCGCTTACAGTAATTGTTTTAGGGAAGGGATTGTTTATAAAAATTGGTTGTGCCTGTTGTGCATTGACGGCCGTAACAAAAAGAAAAAAGTTTGCAATGATGATTAGCTTTTTCATAAATAGTTTTTTTTTGATTTGATGCAGTCGGATGTGTATTTGCACAAAGGAAACTAAACATTGCATTAGTGTTTGTTTACAAATCCTTAATTTGTATCTATAATGATCGTTTCATGACCGGCTTTTTTGAACGAATAAAGCACGTTAAACCCCTGCGTTCTATTGTGTATGCCATTGTGGGCATTGTTTCCTACCCGGGATTAATGATCATTAATAAATTAAAGATCTCGGGAACGGAACATATCAATAAACTGCCAAAACAAAATGTTCTTTTTGTAAGCAATCATCAAACTTATTTTGCTGATGTTATCACCTTCCTTCACATCTTCTGTGCTGTAAAATGGGGAAAGAAGGATCGTCTTGGAATTCCATACTATTTATTGAATCCATTCACAAGGGTATATTATGTAGCGGCTGAAGAAACAATGCGTGGAAGTTTTATCAGCCGGTTTTTTACACTGGCCGGAGCTATTACTGTAAAAAGAACCTGGAATCCTGACAGTACAATAAAAAGAAAAGGACTTGATCCATCTGATACAAGAAAGATCGAAAGGGCTTTGGATAATAATTGGGTCATCACTTTTCCGCAGGGCACGACAAAACCTTTCGCACCGGGAAGAAAAGGGACCGCCCTGATCATTAAAAGAAATAAACCGATCGTTATTCCGGTTGTTATTAATGGTTTCTGGAGAGCATTCAATAAAAAAGGGTTGAAGTTTAAAAAGAAAGGTTCGTTTCTTACTGTAAGATTTAAAGAACCCTTGCAAATTGATTATGATGCCCCTGCCGAAGATATCATGAAAAAAATAATGGATGCGATTGAACAAAGTAAAGAATGGATGATGAAGGGAGCTCACCACTGGAAAAGAGAAAATATAAATTAAAGATGAATAATTAGTCGCGATTAAATAAGGCTTTCAGTTCTGTAGCATCATCTGGTTTCATTTTCCCCCCAAGGATCAATCTTAATTGTCTTCTTCTTAAAGCTCCGTCAAATAATTTTTTTTCACTAGCGGATTCTGGGGTCATTGCAGGAACCGGTCTTGGCTTACCGTTTGGATCGAGTGAAACAAAGGTATAATAAGCCTCATTGCTTTTGTATTTGTATTGATGAATTGCATCTTCGCCCCATACTGCTAAATGTACTTCCATCGATGTGTTAAATGCTCTTGAAACTTTTGCTTCGATATGTACAACATTTCCCAATTTAATTGGCGCTTCAAAAGAGATGTTATCAACAGAGGCTGTAACTACTGGTGCACCGCAATGCTTCAGTGCAGCCAGGGCTGCAGCTATATCCATCCAGTACATCAGGCGACCACCCATTAAGTTCCCAAACGTATTGGTATCATTGGGTAAAACCAATTCTGTCATTATTACCAGGCTATCGGCGGCTTTTTTAGCTTCCATGAAAATCAATTTTTTGCGAAGGTATTAAAACACATTAATCTCATTTGTTTTAATTCTTACTATCATTTGTTTAGAGTGTCGAAACCTTTACATTTGTCCATTCTCAAAGAAATAAAAGATTACTATGGAGGCACAGCCCCTTTCGTTTGATAACACAGAGATCGCATTTGCTTACAAATCTGATAAAGAATTAAAAAAAGCTGATTTCCTTTTTTCTGTAATGGGTAAGCCCTGGTTAGTGAAAATGGGTACGAAACTGACTCCCGTCGCAGTGAAATGGAATCTTCCTTTTACAAAATCATTAATCCGAATGACCATCTTTCAGCAGTTTGTTGGCGGAGAAACATTAGAACAAAATGTTGTGGTCGCTGATAAATTAGAAAAATATGGAGTACAGGTGATACTTGATTACGGAGTAGAAGGGAAAGAAGGGGAAGAAAATTTTGATCATGCCTGTGATGAATTTATTCGTGTCATCAATTACGCATCTACACAACCGAATATTCCTTTCATGAGTATAAAGATTACCGGTTTTGCTCGTTTCGGTTTGCTGGAAAAGCTGGATGCAATGATGCATAAGAATGAGGGTAGCCTGATGAAAAAGTATTTGAAAGCGGTGGATGACCTTCCTTCCAATGAAAAAGAAGAATGGCACCGGGTTCGCACAAGGATGCATCGTATTTGCGAAGCTGCTGCAAAAGGAAAGGTTGGTGTATTTGTTGATGCAGAGGAGACATGGATACAGGATCCGGTTGATGCGCTAACGGTGCTGATGATGGACACATATAACAAAGAAAAATGTATTGTCTATAACACCACGCAACATTATCGTCATGACCGGTTGCAATTTTTAAAAGATTCTTACGAAGCGGCTGTTGAAAGAAAATTTATTCTTGGTGCAAAGCTGGTACGTGGCGCTTATATGGAAAAGGAAAGAAAAAGGGCAGACGAGATGAATTATCCTTCACCGATACAGCCAAATAAGGAAAGTAGTGATAAAGATTTTGATGAAGGAGTAAGGTTCTGTATCGATCGTCTTGATAAAATATCATTAGTTGTAGCATCTCATAATGAACGCAGTAATATGCTTGCCGTCGAATTGCTTCAGCAAAAGGGCTTGCCATTAAAGCATCCTCATGTCCACTGGAGCCAGTTATATGGCATGAGTGATAATATTACTTTTAATCTTGCTAAAGCTGGATGCAATGTCAGCAAGTATTTGCCATTTGGACCCATAAAAGATGTAGTGCCTTACCTGATGCGTCGTGCACAGGAAAACACGTCTATCGGTGGGCAAACCGGTCGTGAACTCAGTTTGATCAACAAAGAAATGAAAAGACGAGGTTTATAATTTTCTTTTGGGTTAAAAATAAAACTTTATCTCTTCCTCGAACCGAGTTATGTGGAGAAAAACGACTTAAAAGATTTGCACATTAAAAACTATCAAATGTTTTGGTATTATTCTTGAAGCAATAATTTCCAGGATAATCTGAGAGTGTAATTTTCAAAAGCTTCGATACCCAACCATCTATTTTACCACTTAAGTAGCAAAACAGCCGCTGATTTTATTAACCGGGTCAATTTTTATTCAAAAATTTTGATATGTTGCTGTTATCTGATGCGTCGTTAATTGTTTTTTACAAATTCCTGCAAATTTTTCTTTGGATAAGTATACCTGCATTTCTGGTCGGAATGCTGATCACTACTATTAATCATTATCGTACCAAACGAAAGAAACAAAAAAGCACCGAACAACCGTTTATTTTAGAAAACGATGCATCTTATGTTGGGTACGATGATACTTCTTTGATGCCTTTGAATTTGCAGAGCTACGATGACGGCACAAAAAAGATCATGAATTATTTGTCTTTCAGCAATGCCCGTTACATTGCTATTCAAAAAGATTTTAAAGTCCTTACGGAGAAGTATCAACGATTAGAAGGAAATATTTATCAAAATTCTGAAACAAAAAAAAATGAAACTATGGATACGATACAAACTGATCTGCAACAACTAGCTTATCAGCAGATCGATTCTATAAAGCAGCAATATGAAATGGAAAAAAGAGAATTACTTGCTGAACTGGATCAATTGACCGCATCTTTTGAAAATCTTGAAAAGGATAATAATCGCTTGCGTGACCAATTGAATGTTTATTTCGAAAATGGAACCGGGTTCACATCGATTATCAAAGAATGGGAAGAAGAAAAATCTGAATTGAAGAACCGGATAAATGAACAGGAATATTTAAAAGATGTCCTGGATGAAAAAAAACAACAGATCGTTTTTCTTCAACAACAATTGGAGCAAAGGATCAAAAATCATCATTTGGTGGAGCAACAATTCAGAGAGCTTGGGATAAAACTAATGGATGCCAATGAAAAACTTGAAATAAAAGAACAAGTAGGCAAAGAATTCCAAGCGGCTGTTTATGACAAGGAGCATGAAATAGCTATGTTAAAAGAAGTTTTACAAACTTCAACAGAAAATGCAGCACGATTGGAAGCAACCATACAACAATTGAAGGAGCATGATTCAAAATTCTCTTTTGAATTGAAACAGAAAAATGAACTGATCACTGTCCTACAGGCGCAGTTGGCAGAGTCTAATGATACTAAAATGAAACTCGAGGAGAGATTAGAAAGAAGTCAAACATTTTTTAAAGGATTTCACAGAAAGCTTTCTGATATTCTCCAGGAAGAAAATCCTGAATCTCCTGTAATTATTATGAAACCTGTTTTCAAACAGGAAAATACAGAAGTTACTGAATCAGCGATTCAATAGTTTTTTGTAACACTTGCATAGGGTTTTGAGCTGCCCCGGTGAGCAACTTTATCCAGAATAATATTTCAAGTTTCACCGGGGTTTTTATTTCACAGGTTGCCAACAACTCATTGATAGAAGTTCAGAGCTCAACGCTTTCTCTTAACTTGCGGGCATGCAACAATATCTCGATCTTCTTCAGCATATACTTGATAACGGCGTACAAAAACATGACCGTACTGGCACTGGAACTATCAGCACATTTGGTTATCAAATGCGGTTTGATCTGCAAAAGGGATTTCCTCTTGTCACGACAAAAAAGGTCCATACAAAAAGCATCATTCATGAACTGCTTTGGTTCTTAAAAGGTGAGACCAATGTTCAATACCTGAAAGATAATGGTGTAAGTATCTGGAATGAATGGGCAAATGAAAATGGTGAATTGGGCCCTGTGTATGGAAAACAGTGGCGTAGTTGGGAAGGGAAGGATGGAAAAGTAGTAGATCAAATTTCTGACCTGGTAAAACAAATAAAAGCTAATCCTGATAGTCGCCGATTAATAATAAGTGCATGGAATGTAACGGACCTTCCCGAAATGGCTTTAATGCCCTGCCATACTCTGTTCCAGTTTTATGTGGCAAATGGAAAATTAAGTTGCCAGCTTTATCAAAGGAGTGCAGATGTGTTTTTAGGAGTGCCATTCAATATTGCTTCCTATGCATTGCTGACATTGATGATCGCACAGGTCTGTGATTTGGAGCTGGGGGAGTTTGTACATACTTTCGGTGATGTTCATATTTATAACAATCATATCGAGCAGGTAAAATTGCAATTGAGTCGAACTCCATTTGCTTTACCAACGATGAAATTGAATCCTTCTGTAAAAAATATCTTCGATTTTAAATTTGAAGATTTTATGTTGGAGAATTATCAAAATCATCCAGCGATAAAAGCTCCTGTTGCTGTATAAATAAACCCCTGTCCCCTAAAGGGGAACTTAGATTGGATTTTCAATTTATCATTGTAGTTTCGTTCAATTGTAAATTTTTTAAAGCCCCTTTAGGGGTTTGGGGTTTCTTATGATCATCTCCCTCGTCGTCGCTGCTTCCGAAAACAATGTGATTGGTAAAAACAATCAACTGCTCTGGCATTTGCCAAAGGATATGAAGTTTTTTAAGAATGTTACCTGGGGCATGCCTGTGGTAATGGGAAGAAAGACTTTTGAATCAATGGGGAACAAACCACTACCGGGAAGAAAAAATATTGTGATCACGAGACAACCGGGTTGGAATGCGGAAGGAGTGTCAGTTGTGAACGGTGTGGATGCTGCTGCATCACTTGCAGAGAGTCTTAATTACAAAGAAATTTTTATCATCGGTGGTGGAGAAATTTATATGATCGCTTTTGACCGTGCAAATAAGATCTACATGACAAGAGTTCGTGCCGAATTAGAAGGCGATACTTATTTTCCTGTCATAGAAAAAGATGATTGGAAACTGGCAAGCAAAACGGATAATCCTGCCGATGAGAAACATGCTTATGCTTTTTCTTTTCAGTTGTGGGAAAGGAGATAATTTGCCAATTTGGAAATGAGACGATGTGATAATGATTGTTTAGATTGCCTACATGTATTCAAAGCCACAATTACTTCTTAAATATCTTCAGTATTATTTTACTGCGTCGAATGGTAAAGGTCATGGAATACATTCGCCTTTTGTTTTTGAGTTTATTACAAAAGTGCTGAATGATAAAACTGTTTATTCAGAATATGCAAAAATTGAAGGCTTGAGAAACTTGCTTTTAAAAGATAATACAATTTTAAAAGTTGAAGATTTTGGTGCTGGTTCTTCTATTTCAAAAACAGATCAAAGGACAATTTCTTCAATTGCAAAAAATGCTGCTAAATCAAAAAAGCTTGCTCAACTTTTATTCAGGATGGTGATCTACTATCAGCCACGAATGATACTGGAGCTGGGGACTTCATTAGGGATCACAACTTCATACCTGTCTTTTGGAAATCCATATGGAAAAGTAATAACAATGGAAGGAGCAAAAGAAATTGCTGATGTGGCAAAGAATAATTTTAAAAACTTAGAGCTTCAAAACATAGAACTGATCGAAGGCAATTTTGATGATACAATTGATTCAGTCGTCCGTGGTCAGTCGTCTGTGGACTTTTTATTTGTTGATGGTAACCACAGAAAAGAACCGACTGAAAGATATTTTCAGCAACTTCTTACTAAAGTAGGCAATGATTCGATCTTTGTTTTTGATGATATTCATTGGAGCAAAGAAATGGAAGCTGCCTGGGAAACAATTAAGAATCATGAAGAGGTAAAATGTTCTATTGATTTGTTTTTTATTGGTATTGTTTTATTCAGGAAAGAGTTTAAGGAAAGTCAGCATTTTGTTGTCCGATTTTAGGTGATGAGTAGAACTACCTTGCCTACAAGTGTGCGACGCAACGAAAGCTTAATAGTAGTAAATTAGCCGACTACATAAAAAATCAAATAACAATCATGAGAAGATTTCAAATTGCCTTAATACTGGTTTTATCTGTTTCGATCATCAATGCTCAAAAAATAATGGGCTTTAGCGAAGCCAATGCAAAAAAGCAATTCGATTGGGAAAAGCAATACGATGCACAACTGAACGCAAAAAACCTCGATACGTGGATGCAGTTCCTTACATCTCGTCCGCATCATGTGGGCAGTGTGCAGGGAAAAGCAAATGCGGAATATATGGCTAACCTTTTTCGTTCATGGGGCTATCAAACGGAGATCGCAGAATATCATGTGTTGTTTCCAACTCCAAAAACGAGAGTGCTTGAATTATTGGGCAGCAAACCATACAAAGCAAAATTGGAAGAGCCTGCGCTGAAAGAAGATAAAACAAGCGGGCAAAAATCTGAGCAATTGCCTTCATACAATGCATACTCCGCTGATGGTGATGTAACGGCTGAATTAGTGTATGTAAATCGTGGCATTCCGGCCGATTATGATGAATTGGAAAGAATGGGAGTGAGTGTGAAAGGAAAAATCGTGATCGCAAAATATGGAGGTTCATGGCGTGGTATAAAACCAAAAGTGGCGTATGAGCATGGAGCTATAGGTTGTATTATTTATTCCGATCCGGAAGATGATGGTTATATGGCTGGCGATGTATATCCCGAAGGGCCTTATCGTCCGAAGGATGGTGTGCAGCGTGGTTCGGTGATGGATATGCCTGTTTATCCGGGTGATCCGCTGACACCGGGTATTGGCGCTACTAAAGATGCAAAGCGATTGAATAGGGAAGATGTGGTAACGATCATGAAAATTCCAGTGTTACCGATCTCTTATGAAGATGCATTGCCTTTATTACAATCTTTAAGTGGCCCGGTAGTGCCGGCTTCATGGCGCGGTGGCTTGCCATTGACCTATCATGTTGGTCCGAGTAAAGAAAAAGTGCATTTGAAGTTACAGTTCAATTGGGATCTGAAACCGTTATATAATGTAATTGCAAAATTGCCGGGAAGTGAATTGCCTGATGAATGGATCATTCGCGGCAATCATCATGATGGTTGGGTAAATGGCGCTGCTGATCCTATAAGTGGAATGGTGGCTGAAATGGAAGAAGCAAGAGTGATCGGTGAAATGGTAAAGAAAGGGTATAAATTAAAAAGAACATTGGTGTACTGTGCATGGGATGGTGAAGAGCCTGCCTTATTAGGATCTACTGAATGGGCGGAAGATCACCAGGAGGAATTAAAAAAGAAAGCTGTTGCGTATATAAATTCTGACGGCAACAGCCGTGGGTTTTTTGGAGTTGGCGGTTCACATACTTTGGAACCTTTTATAAATGAAATTGCTGATGCTGTAACGGATCCTCAAACAGGCGTGAGTATAAAGGAAAGAAGATATGCCAATCAGATGGTGAATGGCGATAAGGCAACAAGAACAAGATTGATGGGAAATAAAAATATTAAGTTGAGTGCATTGGGTGCAGGATCAGACTGGTCGGGCTTTTTACAGTTTCTTGGTATTGCATCTTTGAATCTTGGTTTTGGCGGTGAAGGAAGCGGAGGTGAGTATCATTCTGTGTATGATTCTTATGATCATTTTATAAGGTTTAAAGATCCGGGTTTTCAATATGGGATTGCTTTATCAAAAACTGCCGGCAGAAGCATGATGCGTTTGGCAAATGCAGATGTATTGCCAATTGATTTTAATAGTTTTTATAGAACGGTGAATGATTATGTTGGTGAATTGAAAACATTGCTGGATAATACAAGAGCAGAAACAGAACAGGAAAATAAAATGATAACAGATAAATTGTTTGATTTGGCAAAAGATCCTAAAAAAGGATTTCAAACACCTAAGCCAAAAGAATCAGTTCCTTATCTAAATTTTAGTGAGCTAGAAAATAAAATGGCTGAATTGAAAACGAATGCTGAAGAATTTCAGAAACTATATGCCAATGGAACACAGCTTTCTCCTGAAAAGCAAAAGGAGTTGAATGCGGTTTTATTTAACGTAGAAAGGGCCTTGATCAATGATAAAGGTTTGCCAAGAAGATCATGGTACAAGCATCAAATTTATGCACCTGGTTTTTATACGGGTTACGGAGTAAAGACATTACCGGGCATTCGTGAAGGAATAGAAGAGAGAAATTGGAAAGAGGCACAGGATAATATTCAAGTTGTAGCAAAAACCATAGAAACATATACTGCTGAAGTAAAGGAGGCAACGACTATTGTGAAGCCGAAAGCGTTTTAGCAAGTCACCACCATGACCTATTTTCTACAAGCAACCATCTTTATTTTTATTGGCTTATTGGTTTTTGACAAGCCTTCGCAGGATTGTGAAAAATACAGGACTGGCAAATTCTATATTTATAACAAGGCCAACAGGCAGAAAATAAATATTGAAAGAAAGGACTCGTTGCAAATAGAAACAAATGAAAACGGTGATATCACTGTTTTAAAAGTTAAATGGACCGGGCCTTGTCAGTACGAATTGTTATTTAATTATATGACGCCGAAGGAAGTTTCAAAAAGCAAAGATGTTCAAAGAGTATTTGACTCAAATGGTGACAGTCCTTTTCAAATAAAAATACAGGGAGGGACTGAAAGTTATTATGTTTATGAAGCCAGCAGGGAGGGTTTGAAAAATTTACGTGATACAGTCTGGCTTATAAAATAGATCGCTTGTGCAATTACCTTTAAATTTTATTGAATCCCTTAGAAGAACGAATGGTTTCAATGAAAAAACTTTTATAGATGTTCATGAATCAGGGGAGAAGGTGACTTCTATTCGAGTGAATCCATATAAGCCGTCAGTAAAGGGCATTTCTCACGATTCACATCTCACGATTCACGAAAAAATTCCCTGGACCGAACACGGGTATTATTTGGAAAGTCGTCCTTCCTTCACCTTCGATCCACTCTTTCATGCTGGTTGTTATTATGTACAGGAAGCAAGCAGTATGTTTTTGGAGCAGGCTTTAAAACAAACAGTTGATCTTTCACAATCATTAAGAGTGCTTGATCTTTGCGCAGCTCCTGGGGGAAAATCCACACATCTTCTTTCACTTATTTCAAAAGAAAGCTTGCTGGTGAGCAATGAAGTGATAAAGTCAAGAGCAACTGTTTTAAATGACAACATAGTTAAATGGGGTTGTAGTAATGTGGTAGTGACAAGCAATGATCCAAGAGATTTTCAAAAATTAAAAAATTATTTTGATGTGATTGTTGTCGATGCGCCTTGCAGCGGGAGTGGTTTATTTCGTCGTGACCGGGAAGCAATAGAGGAATGGAGTGAACATAATGTAGCATTGTGTAGTCAACGACAACAAAGGATCCTGGCTGATGTTTTACCGGCATTGAAAGATGGAGGTGTATTGATCTATTCTACCTGTTCTTATTCAAAAGAAGAAGATGAGGAAATTTGTGAATGGTTGATTAAAGAGTTTAGAGTTGAAAGTTTAAAGTTGAAAGTTGAGGAAGAGTGGAATATTGTTCAAAGTGATAGCGGTTATCGTTTTTGGCCAGATAAGGTGAGGGGGGAAGGTTTTTTTATTGCCTGCTTTAGAAAAAAAGACGGAGGTGATGAAGATATTTATTTACCCAAAGTGAAAACTGAAAAGTTTTCAAACAATGAAATGGATATTTTAAGTAAGAATGTAAACGTAAATGGACTTTCTTTTTTAAGACAGGGGGAAATTATCTATGAAATTCCTGAAAAATTACTTGCTGATATAAACCTTTTATCATCAAAACTTCAGGTAGTGAATCGTGGAGCAAAAATTGGGGAAATTATAAAAGATAAGCTGGTGCCTGATCATGCATTAGCGCTAAGTAATATTATTAGTGAAAATATTCAGAAGGTGGAATTGGATTATGAACAGGCAATTCAATATTTAAAGAAAAAAGAGCTGGTTTTACAAACAGATAAGAAGGGTTGGAGCCTGGTCACTTACCAGGGTCATTCCCTGGGTTGGATCAATGTTCTTCCAAATCGTATCAATAATTATTATCCTAAAGAGTTAAGAATTCTTAAGGATTAAAACACATAAAATTCTGCATCTTTGTAAAAATATATCCCGATGAAAAAACTAATGACGTTACTGTTTGCACTTTTCATTTTGCTATCTTCCTTTTCGCAATCTGCTGATCTTACTATTAATACCGGCTCTAAAGGGCCATATCTCATTCATAAAGTAGCTGCAAAAGAAGGCCTATTTCCTTTAGGAAGAATGTACAATGTTCATCCCCGTCATATTGCAAATTTTAATGGAATAGATTTTAATAAGGGACTGTCGATCGGCCAACAGATTAATATTCCGCTCTCAGATACAAATTTTAAGCAGACAGTAAATAAAGGCGTGCCGGTTTATTACAAAACAGCCGAAAAAGAAACGCTGACTAATATCAGTACAAAGACAAAAGCACAAGTAGCTAATCTTAAAGGTTGGAATAACCTTTCGAATGATAATGTTTCTCCGGGAGCAAAGCTTATAGTTGGGTTTTTGATCACAAATGAATTACAGGATAGGGTAGTGACGGTAACACCAAAAACCATTGTCGTAGAAGAGTCTGTTTCAAATGTCAAGAAGCAGGAAACATCTGAAAATAAACAGCCAAATGCAGAAGTTAAAAATGCAGTGGTCGCTGAAGAATCTGTTTCTAATGTGAAAAAACAAGAGGAAAGTAAAAAACTAACAGAACCAGAAGTAAAGAAGGAAGACCCACCTGTTGTAAAAGAGGAAGCAAAGAAAACAGCGCCAGTGGTTAAACAACCCGAAACAATAAATAATGATGGCACAGGTTATTTTAAAAATAATTTTTATCAGCAGGTAAAAACTTCACCGCTTTCAAAAGAACAAACTCTTACTTCTTCAATATTTAAGACCACTAGTGGTTGGCAGGATGGTAAATATTATTTACTTATTAATGGTGTAGAGCCCGGAACGATCGTGAAGATCACAAATCCTTCAAATAGTAAAACCGTGTATGCAAAGGTTCTTTATGCCATGGATAAGATCAGGGAGAACCAGGGTGTTGATATTCGTATCAGCGATGCTGCTGCTTCCTCGCTTGCCGTTTCAGAAACGGATAAGTTCATTTTGAAAGTGAATTACTGATCATTTCTTCAATAAACGAACATACCAGGGAAGCCTGTTTATTCTAAGCACCGGGTAGGTTTCAAAGGTTGCTCCAAATCCTTCATAGAAAAAAGCAAGGTTGCGAATATCTGAGCCTTCAAAATCAAGAACCAGGCTTTGCCCGGCATGGTCTTTAATAAAAGCATCGATCAATGCATGGGAGGCGCCGATGGTTCTCCCATCGGGATGATTACCTACCATTATATAATAAGCCCGATTGTGAGAGAAAAAGAAAACTGCTGAAGCAAGAATTTTATTTTTTAACCCAACAATTGCATACGTTTTTACCTGGCCTTTGATCTTTAATAATTCATAAAGCTTTTTAAAATTTGGATAATCGCCTGGCTTTGTTCCGTCAATATGTTTTAATTGTTCTTTATTGATCTTCATTATTTCATCAACAGGAATTTCTTTACTTACTGTACAGCCAAGCTGAAAGGTTTTGGCGATATTTCTTTTATGATTGTCGCGATATGATCTGAAAAGCTCTTCGTATTGTTTGCCGAGAAAAAGTATATAATTGAAACTTCTTTTTGGAAATGGAAGAGAAGAATTGAGAATATTTCCATGGTTCAATGAAATTTCAATCAACTTAAATTTTTTTGGGATGGTTTTTATAAAATCTTCGATCACCCATTCATTCAAATTATTACCAAAAACTCCTAACGATGCAGTAAATGCTGGCTGATATAAATAATAAAAACCATATTTTTTGTTCCATGTTAATGGCATTACAGTTTCATAGTCATTCATTACAAGTGCATCCCAATGCTTTGCCATTGCATCGAGATAGAAGGAATAAGCATAAATAAGTCCATTGGGGGCATTGTCAATACATGCATCCCACTTAGTTTTATCAATTTCAGTATGCTGGAGATACTTTATTTGGTTCCCGGCTGTCATTAAAAATCAAGTTCCCGGTTTATTTTTCTGATGTTGAAGTTAGAAATATCTATACTGAATGAGATCGTTTTCCAAAATCTTCCTTCTTTTTCCAGTACCGATTGTACATAATCTTTATAGATGCGACTATAGAGTATCGGCACATAAATATTAACTGTATTGGCGAATAAGGAAAGCTGCAGGCCGGCATCAAAAATAAAACGATCAAGATCTGAGTCTTTATCCCATGCATCGCCATAAGTGCCAATATCAAGAAAGACTTTCAAAGGGATCTTAACCGGTAATAATGAAAGAGGATTTATCCCAGATGGAATAGTGGTAGAGAGGTTTAAAGCAGCAAGCCAGTCATCAGTTTTGCCAACTTTTTCAGAATAGAGATCAGTTCTTATTTTAAATCCCCCATCACGCATCATGATCTGTTGGCTTGGCAACTTATCGAATTTATTTCTGCCGATAAAATAATCACTGTATGTGTAGTCTTCATTGCCATTGGCGCCGGTCATATTCAGATGATATCTTTCTGTGTCAAATTGTTTGGTATAGGTTTTTGAGCCGAGATAAAAGAATTTACCCGCAAACAAGCGAACATCAAGACCGCCTTCTTTCGGGTAGTTGAAAAAGTAATTGCCGGTAAAAGCAGTCCTGACAAAATCTTTACCATGTTCTATATTAAATTCTGCTTTATAAGGATACAGTGCTCTGAAATTTTCAAAGACAAATTTCAATTGATGCAGAGTGCGGTTATCATTTTCAATATCTACTACTTGATTAATAGTCGTATCGCCAGGTGTGAACACACTGTCATAAGAAATACGGAATGATTCTTCATTTATTAAGAATGTTTTCCATTGAATATAGCGGCTCATATTGCTACGGGCATTTTTTTGATCAAGGGTAAGCCGAATGCCGGGAACAATTTTATTAAAGCTTGCAGTCACTACTTCGCCATCGTCTTTTTCGAAACTATTCATTGAAAAAGCAGAGCCATTTAGAAAGAGATCTATCTTTCTCAATGTGGTTGCCGGGAAGAATGAATAATTCACTTTACCGATACCGTTCAATTTCTTTGCACCGGTTGAGTATAAAGGAGCAGCAAAGAACTGGAAACGGGAGGCTGGAAGTTTGTAATTAGTAATAATGCCTCCGATCATGAATTTATCATAGCTATTTGCGCCGATCAATGGAGAAATAAGTATTGCATTTTTGGGTGGCTCTTTAATATAAGATGCAATTGCTTTTGGCGAATAGGGAAAAACTATTTTAGTCCCTTTTCTTTCCATTCCCGGCAAGATGCCCTTTTTATCAAGCATTGCAAATTCAGCGTCGAGGTTTTGCCCACTGACTGTTTCTAGAATTTTTTTAAGATCATCAGGATAAGGATGTTTGAATTGCCATTCTTTGTAGTACTGTTGCATCGCCTTGTCAAATGTTTCCTTGCCCAATTTTCTTTCCAATAACTCAAGCCATGCTCCTGTTTTATAATAAGCGATCAGGTCATAATTCATGTTAGTGAATCTATCACCCTCTGAATTTATTGGCTGATCTTTTTTAACAACTGCTTTGCTTTCAAATACCAGTCTTTCTGCATCTTTTATAGCAAAACTTTGTGTACCGAATTTTATTTCACCTTCATTTCCATATTTCCATTTGCTATAGCGGTTATCATAAAAAGTATTTATTCCTTCATCCATCCATGGATGTTGTCTTTCATTTGTTCCAAGTATTCCATAGAACCAATTATGCCCAACTTCATGAGCAATTGTAAAATCGAGCAATTGTTCACTTGCCTGCGGGGAAATTAAAGTGACTGTAGGATATTCCATTCCGCCACCAAAACTTGCTGGTCCTTGTACGGCGCTTACTACATTGTAGGGATATTCTCCCACCCATTCGCTTCTTGTCCTGATAGCTTCTTCCACAATTTGCAAACTGTTTTTCCAGGTTTCATTTTCTGATGGAGTGTAAAATACGTAAGCATCAATAATTTTTCCTGAAGCAAGTTTGCAAGTATCGTGTTTTACAATAAATCGCTTATCGGCAAACCATGCAAAATCATGAATATTGTTCTGCGTATATTTTAATGTTTTTAGTTCAGAAGATGAAGCAGGATATAAATGCGTTTTCGTTTGGGTTTGCCCGTATTTAGTTTTTATTTTTTCTTTTTGTGGTTGCCACGTAAATGTTGATCTGGCCAACAACCAATTTTTTTCTTCTTCATTTTGTAAGTCGCCTGTAGCAGCTACTACATAATTTTTAGGTAAAGTAATACGAACATCAAAATTCCCGAACTCGCTATAAAATTCTCCCTGGTCAAGATAGGGAATAGGGTGCCAACCCTTTCGATCATACACGGCTGGTTTCGGATACCATTGAGTTACCTGGTACGTTTCGCCTTCATGTCCGCCCCGGGAAAAATTATAAGGAAGTTTTACGTGAAAAGGAGTCGTGATAATTATTTTTTCACCGGGTGGTAATGGAGATGGGAGAACGAGTTTGACGATATCAATATGCTGCGGATGATCTTCTGTTGAAGCAGTTTGATTGTTTACTTTGAATTCAAGCTTATTGATATATCCGCGATCTTCTTTTTTTGAGAAATAAAATTTAGTGTTTCCATTTTCTAATGCCTGGTCAGTGTATGCAGTTTTGTCGTTCTTATATGCATTTGGCCAAAGATGAAACCATATAAATTTTAAAGTATCAGGAGAATTGTTAATGTATTCGATCTTTTCAAATCCATCTAATGCATGATCCTTATCATTCAGTGTAACATCTATTGTGTAGTTGACCTGTTGTTGCCAGTACTGGGAATAAGCCGAAAGCCATGAGCTATGAGCTGTGAGTAATAGGAAAAGGATTTTTCTCAAAAGGATAGAATTTTCTCAAAAATAACTTCAAAAATTGGAAATATAAAGCTTCTCTTTATTTGCCTTTGCCAAGGAAAATGATCCTTAAGGTATGTATCATGATCTTGAAATCGAGAGCCAGTGAAATGTTCTCTATATAAAGCAGGTCAAACTTACTCCGCTCGATCATTTCTTCTATGTTTTCTGCATAACCAAACTGCACCATACCCCAACTTGTAAGCCCGGGTTTTACTTTCAATAGATACTTATAGTAAGGAGATCTTGCAACAACCTGGCCAATATAAAATTTTCGTTCAGGTCTTGGGCCTACAAGACTCATTTCTCCTTTTATAATATTCCATAGTTGGGGTAGCTCGTCCATTCTCCATTTGCGCATTGTTCTTCCCCATGCAGTGATTCGTGGATCTTTTGCCGAGGAAAGAGATGGCCCTTCTTTTTCTGCATCTACGATCATTGATCGGAATTTATACATCATAAAAGGAGTGCCTTTATAACCGATTCGTTCTTGTTTGAAAACCACCGGACCTTTTGATGATAGTTTTACCCTGATAGCAATGTAAAGAAGTAGTGGAGATAGAATAATAAGAAAAAGAGCAGCAATCATTATATCAAGTACCTGTTTTATATTTTGTTGCCAAACGGGCATTAAACCAGTTTGAAGATCGATCAAAACTGCGCCAAACACATTGTTGGTTTTTACAGAACCAGACAAAATATCTAATGTATCCGGCAGAATTTTTATCTCGACGTCTTTTTCACTTAACCGGTCAATGATCTTTTCCATTCCTGCCTGTTCTGATTTTTCTAATGCGATCACCACTTGTTTTACGGTGTTTTCATCAATAACGTTTTCAAGCTGATCAATATGCCCCAATTCAGGCATGTATTTCCTGATGTTGTGATTGCCATTTGTTGCTGTACTTAAAAAACCTATGTACCTGTAACCGGAATTATGAAATCCTTTTTGCGTCTCATTAAAAATTTTTATAGCAGTCTGATCGTTACCGATCATTAGTGTATTAAAGAATACTTTTCCTGACCTCAATTGTTTTTCTGTAATGTTCAAAATTATCACCCTACCAAAGATCGTTAGCAAAAAATGTATACCGAATAAAGTGAAGAAAGCAATATAATAGTATCTATAAGAAATATCTTTCTGGATGTCGTTTAGGATAATTGCAAAGAAAAGAAATGCAGTGCCAATCAGGCTGCAAATAAATACGGTAGTGATCTCCTGCAGGACAGATTTTTTATACAAAGACCGGTACGAGCCGACCAATGTATAAAGTATTAACCAACCTAACGGGACAAGAGTAATACCTAGCCAGAAATTATCGTCAATGGTCAATTCACCATCTTCACTAACTGTAAGTCCCAAAAAATATTTACGCAAAAAATACATGATACCCCAGGCCAAAGAGGCCATTATAAAATCAGAGAAGACATACCAGGCGATATGAATGGTTTTGGTTTGCTTCATCAGCGGGTGATCACATTATTACCTATCTTTTGTAAAATCTGGTGAGCCACATCCATGGCCATTAATCCATCAATTTCAGAAACGATTGTTCTTGTATTTTTCTCGATCGCATTTTTAAATTCTTCCAGCTCTTTCTTAATTGCATTTACTTCTGGTATCTGTGGGTTTGATATAGCAATGCTTTTTTTACCACTTAGTGTTTCAATATCAAAAGTGAAGACATTTGCATCATCTGTTTCCTGGTCTTTTAATTTTATGATCTCTGATTTTTTATTCAGAAAATCGATACCGATATAGGCATCCTTTTGAAAGATCCGGATCTTTCTCATTTTTTTCATGGAGAAGCGTGATGAAGTGAGATTGGCTACACAACCATTGTTAAATTCAATTCTTACGTTTGCCATATCTGGTGTTTCAGTTATCACGCCTACACCGCTTGCTGAAATAAATTTTACATCGCTTTTTACAATGCTTAAAATAATGTCGATATCATGGATCATCAGGTCAAGTATCACACTTACTTCTGTTCCTCTTGGATTGAACTGAGCCAACCGGTGTACTTCAATGAACATTGGGTTTAGCTTCAGGTCTTTTACCGCAAGAAATGCAGGATTGAATCTTTCTACATGACCTACCTGGAGTTTTACATTTGATTCTTTTACCAGTTTTACTAGGGCATGCGCCTCATCCATTGTTTGGGCCAATGGTTTTTCTACAAAAACATGCTTGCCTTTTTTGATCGCTTTTTCACAGAGATAAAAATGATGATCAGTGGGAGCTACAATATCGGCAGCATCGATCTCATTTAATAATGCATTTACATCTTCAAATCGTTTCAGCCCATATTTTGAACTTACTTCATTAGCATTTGTATCATTCGGGTCATAAAAGCCAATAAGTTCGACACCAGGAATTTCCTTCCAGTTATTTAAATGAAATTTTCCAAGATGACCGACACCAAAAACGCCAACCTTGAGCATATTTTTAAATTAATGCTCAAAGATAAAGCTTGGCGGTTTTGAAACTAATCTTTGTGTTGATCAGCTAAGAATTGAAGAACTATGTTGATAAGCCGAATTAGGTGAATAAATAAAAAGACACGAACCGTCTTTAATAGCATTGATTATTGGCGTAGCCTCTTGTGGAGAAACAGCAGGGCAGCCCTGGCTTCTTCCTATATAACCAAGTTTTGGAATGTAACCTGGATTTACATAATCTGCTCCATGCATTACAATTGCTCTTTGATAAGCGTTATCATTGATCCCTTTTTCAAGCCCTTGTAATTTGAGAGAATAACCATGCTTGCCCATATAAGTGCCAAGCGTTTTATAAAACCCAAGACTACTTTTATTTGAGGAAGCATTATTCGAAAACGAGTTTGCCATTAGCCCACCTGAATTTCTTCCATGTGCAACATAAGTTTTATATAAAACCTGGTAATTCCTGAGATCAACTACGTATAATCTTTTTTCGGTACTGGGTAAGCTAAAATCGATAATAGAAATTATGTTGTCGTTCAAAAGGGCGCCTTGTTCTTTCAGTTTCTCATATCCTTGTTGCGCTAATTCAAATGCTCTTCTATTCAAGCCTGCAAGATTTAGGCGCAAACTATCATATACGGAAACTGCTGAAGGAATTGTGGGAATAATGTCATTAACACTCAGATTTGACACAGTGCTTTTGAAATGGGTGGCTCTTTTTTCTACAGATTTTGCAAATGCAAATGGAAAGGAAAATAAACCAACTACTAACGATGAGATGAATAAATAGGCATTCCTCACTTTTCTTTTCTGCATTGGTAAATAATTTTAAACCGTTAAAAAATAAAACTGCCCAAGTGATATGCTCACCGGGCAGTTAGTTTTGTTTCAAGGGGTCAATCTCTTCAAGAACCAGGATCTCTCAATTTTCGATGCGGACCGGACGGGACTCGAACCCGCGACCTCCGCCGTGACAGGGCGGCATTCTAACCAACTGAACTACCGATCCTTAAAAATGAGTCGTTTGGACGTCATTTTTTGGGATGGCAAAGATAGCCCTGTGCGGTTTTGCTGCCAAAAGTTTTTCCTTTAAAATATCTTGAGAAACCTTGAATTTTCCGATCATTACTCCTAATTAGACGAATTGCTTTCGAACAACTCTTGTAATGTGGATAACTGGCAGTAATTGTTTGCACGCCGAGCGGCCTAATTATTGAGTAATTTTCATTGAGTTAACTTCAATCGTTTATGATCAGTTCGGACACCATCAAACTGCTTAGGATCCCATTTTCTTTTTTCCTTTCTCCCATTTATTTTTTTGCGTTAGCACAAGTGACTGAGATCAATTGGCTGAAGGCTGGATTGATTTTCATTATTCTTCATTTTATTATTTATCCTGCCAGCAATGGCTACAATAGTTATATGGACAGGGACACAGAAAGCATCGGTGGTCTTGAAAAACCACCACCTCCTTCTCGTCAACTTTTTTGGGTTACTGCTGTTTTAGATGTTATTGGGATGTTATTGAGTCTGATAATTGGGCCCATTTTTACGTTAGTTATGTTATTTTATATTGGTGCATCAAAAGCATATAGCTATCGTGGTATTCGTCTAAAAAAATATCCATATCTCGGTTATTTGATCGTGATCGCTTTCCAGGGAGCTGTTACTTTTTGGTTGGTATATTATGGAAGTAGCCAGCATCAGAATCTATCAGTGCCATGGCAAGGCATGATTATTTGTTCTCTATTGGTCGGGGGTTTTTATCCATTAACCCAGATATACCAACACAAACAGGACTATGAAGATGGAGTTAGCACTATTAGTTATAAATTGGGTTACAAAGGAACTTTTATATTCTGTGCTTTGGTTTACATTCTGGCCTGGGTATTCATGGCACAATTTTTTATCGATAAAAATCAAGGGAATCAATTATTGATCATTGGCATCTTTTTTATTCCAGTTATCGTTTATTTCATTAGATGGTTTGTACTGGTTCGAAAAAATAATAAGGAAGCGAATTTTAAGAATACAATGAAGATGAATTGGCTGGCTGCAACCTGTACAAATATTTCGTTTTTGATCTTATTAATATGGAGGTGGTTTGAGTAAAATAGTATCAATAGGAACGGCTTTACCGCAATACCGGCATGAACAGCAAAAGATCTTTGAGTTTATGAGCCGTGTATATGCAATAAACGAAACAGAAAAAAGAAAACTTCGGTTCCTTTACAAACATAGCGGCATTCAGTCCCGATATTCTGTTTTACCTGATTATAGTGTTTCTGCCGACGAATGGGAATTCGTCACGCCAACGGAAAACCTCGATCCCGTTCCTTCTATTGAAAAAAGAATGAAAAGTTTCAGGGAACATGCCGCTCCATTATCATTAAAGGCTATCAAGGATTGTCTTACTGGTTTTCAAGATCACCCGATCACTCATCTTATAACGGTTAGTTGTACTGGTATGAGTGCCCCCGGTCTTGATCTCGAATTAATAGAATTGTTGAATTTACCTGCTACCACCTGGAGAACTTCAATAAATTTCATGGGCTGTTATGCAGCTATTCACGGATTGAAACTTGCGGATGCAATTTGCAGATCTGAAAAAAAAGCAAATGTCCTGATCGTGTGTGTCGAATTATGTACACTTCACTTTCAGAAAAAATACAATCCAGATAATATTTCCAGCGCCATCTTATTTAGTGACGGTGCTGCCGCAATGCTGGTTACTGGCAATAATGAAACAGAAGGATTGAGCATCGATCATTTTTATTCCTCCGTATCATTTAAAAGTAAACAGGAAATGGTTTGGGAGCTGTCATCAACCGGTTTTCTTTTAACGCTAAGCGGTTATATTCCTGGATTAATTGAAGAAGATTTTAATGGCATCGTAAGCGAATGCCTCAAAGGAACAGATTTAAAAAAAGAAGATATAACCCATTGGTGTATTCATCCTGGCGGGAAAAAGATACTGGAGGCAGTACATAATAGTCTTGGATTTACCAATGGCCAATTGCAACATTGCTATGATGTCTTAAATGACTATGGCAATATGTCTTCGCCTACAATTCTTTTTGTTCTAAAACGAATTCAGCAGGCATTGGTTAAAAAGCAACGCAATAATATATTTGGTGCGGCATTTGGACCAGGGCTCACAATGGAAACTTTTATCTTATCTGCATAACTTGAATTCAATTCCCGTATAGAAACTTGCAAGATGATAACACATACGATCTTGCCATTGTTGGCGGAGGTCTTGCAGGCCTTGCAGTATCTATTCAAACAGCCAGGTCAGGATACACGGTTATTCTTTTTGAAAAAGAACAATATCCTTTTCATCGTGTTTGCGGTGAATACATAAGTTTGGAATCATGGGGTTTTTTACAAAATCTTGGAGTTGATCTAAAGTCATTGGATATATCACATATAAATCGACTTTCTGTATCTGCAGTGAACGGAATTGCTTTTGAACAAAAATTACCATTGGGTGGTTTTGGTATCAGCCGTTATAAGCTTGATCATGTATTAGCAGAAATTGCCAAGCAGGCAGGAGTTATTATCTATGAACAAACCCGTGTTAATGACATTCAACTTTCTAATGAAATTTTTACTATCGGATCAACCAAAGGAAATTTTATATCAAAAGTTGTTGCAGGCAGTTTTGGTAAAAGAAGCAATCTTGATGTAAAATGGAAACGGCCTTTTATCATAGCTAAAAAGAGTAAGCTTAATAATTATATTGGTGTGAAGTATCATGTTCGTTATGATTTTCCCGGTGACCTGATCGCACTTCATAATTTCCCAAAAGGGTATTGTGGTATTTCCAAAGTGGAAGAGGATAAGTATTGTTTATGTTATTTAACTACTGCTGATAATTTACAGAACAGCAATAATGATATTCGAACAATGGAAAAAAACATTTTGTCTGTTAATCCTCATTTGAAAAAAATATTTAATGAATGTGAAATGCTTTGGAAGGAGCCTGTAACTATTTCACAAATAAGTTTTGATAAAAAGAATTTGGTAGAAGATCATGTGCTAATGATCGGTGATGCTGCGGGAATGATTGCTCCGTTGTGTGGTAATGGAATGAGTATGGCAATGCATGCAAGTAAGATCGCTTCCGAACAAATTTCTAAATTTCTGGATGGAACAATTTCAAGAGGAAAAATGGAGCAGGAATATTCGGAGAAATGGAATAAGCTTTTCCGTAAACGCTTAAGAATGGGACGGGTACTCCAAAGGTTAATGTTAAATGAATGGCTGATCGGTCTTACAATCCGGGTTGGTAAGAAATTCCCCAAACTAATGAGAGCTTTGATCAAACAAACACATGGTAGCCCCTTTTAGGGCATTATTATTTTATCCTTACATTCGCCATTCATAATTCGCCTATGCCTTCCAATGCAAACCGCCAGTTTCTTGATTTCGAGAAGCCTATCAAGGACCTGATCGAGACAATCGAAAAGTATAAGCATGATTCCGAGAAGAACAAGATGGATATGAGTGAACCTATCCGGCAGTTGGAAGAAAGTATTTTACAAAAAAGGAAAGAGATCACACAACATCTTACCAGTTGGCAACGGGTGCAGTTAAGCCGGCATCCCGACCGGCCGTATACGTCCAAGTATATAGATAAAATGACGAAATGCTTTTTGGAATTATATGGTGATCGCAATGTAAAAGATGATAAAGCCATGATCGGTGGTTTTGCAAATCTTGAAGGAGAAACGGTGATGATCGTTGGTCAGCAAAAAGGGATCAACACCAAGATGCGACAGATGCGGAATTTCGGAATGGCAAATCCCGAAGGTTATCGCAAAGCGCTTCGATTGATGAAGCTTGCTGAGAAATTTAATAAACCGGTCATTACATTGATCGATACGCCAGGTGCATTTCCAGGGTTGGAGGCAGAAGAAAGAGGCCAGGGCGAGGCAATTGCAAGAAATATCTATGAGATGATCCGTCTCAAAGTACCGGTGATCTGCGTGATAATTGGTGAAGGTGCAAGTGGTGGAGCATTGGGAATTGGTGTCGGCGACAGAGTGTATATGATGGAAAATACCTGGTACACTGTGATCAGCCCTGAAAGTTGTTCATCGATCTTGTGGCGTAGCTGGGATAAAAAAGAAGTGGCGGCAGAACAGCTACGTCTTACTGCTGATCACATGTTGAAGTTTGGATTGATCGATGGAATAATTTCTGAGCCAGATGGCGGTGCACATTGGGATTATGATGGATCAGCACAAATTTTGAAAGACTATTTGGGTCCTGTACTGAAAGAATTAAAACAAATGACACCTGAGCAAAGAATAAGTCAGCGAATAGTAAAGTTTGGAAAGATGGGATTTTGGGAGGAAGTTGAAGGTTAATAGTTAAAGGTTTTTATGTAGCCGGCTTTTATAATTCTATTCAACTTCCGTTGCGTCGCACTCTTCAACTTTCTGTAACTTTACTCAACTTTTAATTTTTGACTTTTAAATTTTTACTTTGATCATGTCTCTTCGTGAAATGTTTCGTGGTACTGGTGTGGCAATTGTTACTCCATTTACACAAGATGGCAGCATTGACTGGCCATCATTTGAAAAAGTCATCAATCACATCATTGATGGCAAGTGTGAATACCTTGTTGTGTTAGGTACAACAGGTGAAAGTGCTACAATACATGGTAAGGAGAAACAGGAAGTTTTTTCATTTGTAAATAAGATCAATAAAGGTCGTGTTGGTTTGATCGCAGGTATTGGCGGTAATGATACACACGAAGTGATCGAAGGATTCAGAACTTTTGATCTTACAGGTTATGATGCTATTCTTTGTGTATCTCCATATTATAATAAACCAAACCAGGAAGGATTATTCCAGCATTACAAAGCATTGGATACAGCAACGCCATTGCCGATCATGATGTATAATGTTCCTTCACGTACCGGGATGAATGTAACAGGTGAAACACAAGTTAGAATTGCAAATGAATGCAAGAACATTTTTGCAACCAAAGAAGCCAGCGGTGATTTCGCACAGATAAATTATATCATCAAGAATAAACCAGCAGATTTTATGGTCATCAGTGGTGATGATCAGATCACTTTGCAAATGATCGCTTCGGGAGCTGATGGATTAGTATCTGTTGTTGCCAATGCATATCCAAAAGATTATTCTGATATGGTTCGTCTTTGTTTGGATGGCAAATTCGAAGAAGCCCAAAAACTTCACTATAAATATATCGACATCATTGCTTCTATGTTTGCAGAAGGAAGTCCCAGTGGCGTAAAAGCTTACCTTACTGAAATGGGATTATGCCAGAATTATTTTCGCTTACCTGTTTGGCAGGTGAGTGAAAAACATCATTCAAAAATTAAGGAGCTGATGAAGAAGGTTAGTTCAGTCTTTTTACAGTATTAATGGGCAGAGTTTTAAAGATAATTTGTATCGTCTTCCCGTTCATTGGATTTTTTATAGCAATTGGATCATGGCTATTTAAAAAAGAAGAAGCAGCAGACGAGTTAATATTCTTCTGTGTTGTAGGAATTTTCGTAAACATTTTTGTCTTCTTACCGCTTGGGTTTATTATAAGAGCCTTTTTCTAATGTTTAGGATTATTACGTATTGACCTTTTGAGACCTTTTAGGCTTGAGATTATTTATATTCTCCAAAAAATCAATTAAATTGGTAATTGGTTTTTTAGTCATCCTGTTAATCCTCTTTCATTATGAAATATTCGCCTGTTCAGAACTATATCAACGGGAAGTTTGTTGATGCAACGTCTGCCCGTACACTTGATGTCATTTCTCCTTTGGATGGGAATCTTCTTTCCAAAGTGCCAATGTCAATAGCAAAAGACCTCGATAATGCCGTAAAAGCTGCTAAGTCCGCTTTTCCAAAATGGAGCCATACACCGATCAAGGAAAGGGTACAGGTTTTCTTCAAGTATAAATATTTAATGGAACAAAACCTGGCAGAGCTTGCAGCTTTAGTAAGTGAAGAAAACGGAAAGACAATTGGTGAAGCAACTGCCGAAATAGAAAAATGTATTGAGCTTACTGAGTTCGCCTGTTCATTACCGCAATTAGTTACTGGTGAAATATTGGAAGTAAGTAAAGGAGTTGAATGCAGAACAGAACATGTGCCGCTTGGTGTTGTTGCATCCATAGTTCCATTCAATTTTCCATCAATGGTTCCTAACTGGACAATTCCTAATGCGATCGGCCTGGGAAACTGTATGGTGATAAAACCTTCTGAAAAAGTTCCATTAAGTGTAGGAAGATTGGCCCAGCTTTTAAAAGAATCGGGATTACCTGACGGAGTATTCAATATTGTTCATGGTGATGGCGTAATAGTAGAAGCGATCTGCGATCATCCGGGAATTGAAGCAGTTTCATTTGTTGGTTCCACAAAAGTTGCAAAGATCGTTTATCAACGTGCAACCAAAAGCTTCAAAAGAGCTCTTGCATTAGGCGGCGCAAAAAATCATTTAATGGTTTTACCAGATGCAAAAGCGGATATGACGGCCCAGAACGTGGCAGCAAGCATGAGTGGTTGCGCCGGCCAGCGTTGTATGGCTGCATCTGCAATGGTTGGAGTGGGCAATGTTGATCATATTATTGAAAAGATATGTGATGAAGCAAAGAAGATCGTTCCGGGAAAAAATCTTGGTGCTGTAATTAGTAAAGAAAGCAAAGAACGGATTGAAAGATATATTGGAGAAGCCGAAAGAGATGGGGCAAAAATTTTAGTTGATGGCCGTGGAGTTAAAGTAGAAGGAAAAGAAAATGGAACTTATGTAGGCCCGACAGTAATTGATTTTGTAAAACCAGAAATGAGTGTGGCAAAAGAAGAAATTTTTGGACCCGTGATCTCAATAATGCGTACAAATACAGTTGATGAGGCATTGGCTATAGAAAATGCAAATCCTTATGGTAATGCCGCATCCGTATTCACACAAAATGGCGGATTGGCAAGATATATTATCGATCATGCAAGTGCGGGAATGATCGGTGTGAATGTTGGTGTGCCTGTGCCGCGTGAACCATTTTCATTTGGCGGATGGAACGAGAGCAAGTTTGGTGTTGGTGATATAACAGGAAAAAGTTCAATTGAATTTTGGACCAAACTGAAAAAGAGTACCGTGAAATGGAATCCTGAAGCGGGAGTGAATTGGATGAGCTAAAACTGTTTGGAAAGTTTAAAGTTGATCAGGCAATTTTTTTTATAAATCAAGCATGAAATTTTTCTCTCTTTTATTGTCTGCTATCTTTTTGATCGTTGGATGTATAAAACAATCGTCTATGTTCATTACCTCCGGAGCTGTATTATATGTGTTAATTCAGATAATAAACCTGGGAATGATTTTTAAGCAGGAAAGACTAAATAGGAGTGGAAAACTTAAAGTAAAAAGATTTACTGCACTGGCAGCACTAAACAATCAAGCAAGTATTTTATTAGAAATAGTTATTTTCTTTTTTGCCGCGATTGTCTTAATGTATTCACCGAAATGGTTGAGTATGGGCTGCGGCATCATCTTTTTTGGCCAAATTATTTTCTGGATTTTATCAGGATTGATCGCCAGGAATATTAAAGCTATACCTATCAGGATGGGATTTGGTGGATGGTATGTTCAAATTGAAAAGCTGGATAGAATTACAGGAAGTACAAGTGAGCAATTGCGTAGCGAAGCAGCAATTGGAAACAACAGGAGCTAAATAGAATTACAAATGCTGAAAACAAAAAAATATTTTCTTTCATTCATGTTTTACGGATCATTATCCGTGAGCCTTGCTTATGGGCAAAAGCCTGTTGACGTTGCAGAGAGTTCGGTGAAGATTGGCATAAAAGGAGAAGAAATGGTTTATTATGGCTTTGCCGAAGGAGATCAGCTTATATTTAGTTTTTCAGAAGCAGACGGCAAAGACATGAAAGAAGTGGAGATCATCGAAATGCCTTCTTCTTCAAAATTTTTAGAATTCAAAACAAGCAAGATTGAGAACAAAACAATTAATGTTCCCAGGACTGCGATCTATAAATTCCGTTTTGCCAATTCAGCACTGATACCAAGAGTATGTAAATTTAAAATACAACGTATTCCTGCCAGTGCTGCAACTCAGAACTTTAATTCAACTGTATATTTTGATGAATATAATGACACCACTTATACGAACGAGGTAGAGACCTTTATCGACAGATCCGATACTGTTATTAATAATTTCCAGGATAGGACGATAAAAGTTAATCCATTAACAGCGCCAGGCAGCAGTAAAACTACATTCAACTTTACGCTGCCTGAGAATACTGTTTCATGGAGCTATTATGTATGTGCTGATAAGGGAGGTCAGCAAGTTTACCAGGATGCAAACAGGTCGCTTGCCATTAACAGGCCATCAGTAGTTGAAAAATTTCCCAAGTATGGGCCATTGGCTGCCGTGGCATTAAATGCTCCTTCTTATCTCACAAAACTTGATACGGGGCAACATATAAATTATTGGATCGTGGTTGATGATAATGCTGAACTTTTCAAGAATGGGGAACAATTTCGTTTTATTAAAAAAGGAAAGGGAATAAATGAGTTTGGTCAAATGGAACCAGGTGACAGGGCTTTTGATTTTTGCCTGCATAACGATTATAAAGATGTTCCTGTAACTGTGTTAGTGAAGATCACCGCAATACTTATAAATGAAAAATTTACATCAGAACCGGTTCGTAAAATGCATGTAACGGTAAAAAAGGGAATGCACTTAAAGAACTAAAACAATGCCGTAATAAAATATTATTTTGAATGTTGAATGATAAATTTTAAATGAGCTCAATTCAACATTCAACATTTAAAATTCAAAATAAATGAGTACAAAAACGATCCCGATCGCTATCGGGACAGAGTCACAGGAAATTATTCAGAATAACCTTGATCACACATTATTTTCATGGAGCAAGCAAAAAGGCATCGCACCGATCGCCGTTAAGTATGGTGAAGGAGTTTATCTGTATGACTACGATGGTAAAAGATATATCGATTTTTCTTCAGGACTGATGAATGTAAATATTGGTCATGGTAATCAACGAGTAACTGATGCGGTGATGAAGCAGATGCAGGAGGTTAGTTACGTAACACCAAGTTGTGTGACAAAAGTTCGTGGTGATTTGGGAAAGAAAATCGCTTCGATCACTCCCAAAGGATTGACTAAAACTTTATTCACTGTTTGCGGCGCTACGTCAATTGATAATGCTATAAAGCTTGCAAGGTTGTACACAGGTCGTCATAAAATACTATGTCGTTATCAATCTTTTCATGGCGCATCTTATGGAGCTATGTCCGCCGGCGGAGATCCACGCAAACTCGCTGCTGACTCACAGCAGTCGCCAAACTTTGTTCATTTTGATCTGCCAATTGCATATCGCTGGGAATATGGCGAAGAGAATTTATTGAAAGAGGCGATCAAAAATCTGGAAAGAGTAATTGCATTTGAAGGCCCACAAAATATAGCTGCAATTTTATTGGAAGGTGAATCCGGTTCGTCAGGTTGTTTAAAATATCCTGTTGGGTATTTGAAAAAAGTTCGTGAGATCTGTGACAAGCATGGCATTCTCTTCATTGCCGATGAAGTAATGAGTGGTTGGGGAAGAACAGGTAAATGGTTTGGCTTCGAAAATCATGGGATAGTCCCTGATATGATCGCTACAGCAAAAGGAATTACTGCAGGTTACTTGCCATTGGGAGCATTAATAGTTTCTGATAAGATCGCTGCGCAATATGATGATAATGTTTTGTGGCTGGGATTGACTTATTCTGCTCATCCTGTCAGTCTTGCTGCGAGTTTGGAAGTTTTGAAAATTTATGAAGATGAAAATCTGATTGAGAATGCGGTAGCAATGGGAAAATATATTGATGCAAAAGTAGAAGGATTAAAACTAAAACATCCTTCGATTGGTGATTGGAGAAATACAGGTTTACTTGGTTGTATTGAATTAGTAAAGAATAAGAAAACAAAAGAGCCGATGGCTCCATTTAATGCAAAAGCCGATGAAATGGCTGTGATGAATAAAGTAGCAGCAAGATTAAAAGAACTCGGTATGTACACATTTGTGAGGTGGAATTACATTTTTGTTGCGCCTCCTTTATGTATTAATAAAGAACAAATAGATGAAGGATTGGCAATGATCAGTGATGCGATTTCGATTGCAGATGAGCATATTCAATAAACTCCGTAGGAGTTTAATATTTATAGAAAAGAATTAAAGAAGCATAACGACTCCGTAGGAGTCGAACCCAAATAACAATGCCAAATACATATACCCAATTATATATTCAATTTGTATTTGCGGTCAAAAATCGTGAAAGCCTCATTAAAAAAGAATGGAAAGATGAATTATTTAAGTATATAACGGGCATTGTTCAGAACAATAAGAGTAAGGTACTTGCTATTAATGGGATGCCCGATCATATTCACATTTTCATTGGTTATAAACCAACGATCGCTATTCCTGATTTAATAAAAGATATCAAGCTTGCCAGTGGTTCGTGGATAAATGATAAAGGACTAACCTCGCATAGATTTAATTGGCAGGAAGGGTATGGCGCTTTTTCTTATCGGCTTCGTGATGTGGATGAAATATGTAAATACATTCACAACCAGGAATCGCATCATCATAAAAAAACATTCCGTGAGGAATACACAGGGTTGTTAAATGATTTTGCTGTAGAATTCGATGATAAATATTTGTTTGAATTCTTTGATGATTTGTATTCAACTCCTCCGGAGTTGATGAAATCGTCCTAATAAACGTTTCTATAAATATTTGTCTCCTCGGGAGACATTAGGAATTGTATGGAGAAAGAAAACCAAACGCTGGGACACACTACTTTAATCAACGAGGATCTTGCTCCCATTCCACAAGAAAAAAGAAAATGGGGAACATGGAACTATGCGGCATTATGGATCAGCATGAGTTTATGTATCCCTACTTATATGCTGGCAAGTTCATTGATCGGTGGTGGCATGAACTGGTGGCAAGCAATACTTACCATCTTTCTTGGTAACACGATCGTATTAATTCCGATGATATTGAATGGCCATGCAGGTGCAAAGTATGGAATACCATTCCCGGTTTTTGCAAGAGCAAGTTTCGGAACGAAAGGTGCCAATATTCCTGCGATGCTTCGGGCTATTGTTGCCTGTGGTTGGTTTGGCATACAAACATGGATCGGCGGTGCATCGCTTTATAATATAATAAGAGCATGGGATCCTACATTGCCCGAGATCGACAATGGTTCTTTGTTTCCACAAGTGGTACCAATGATCTGTTTTTTTGCTTTCTGGCTGCTGAATATGTTCATTGTTTACCTGGGAACAGATAGTATCAGAAAACTTTTACTTTTTAAAGCAATATTCCTTCCCGTAGCTGCACTGGCATTATTGTTTTGGGCCATCTATGCTGCAAATGGATTAGGACCAATATTAGAACAACCATCAAAACTGCAAGGCTCTTCCTTCTGGAATTTTTTCTTTCCTGCATTAACTGGGATGGTTGGTTTTTGGGCAACTCTTTCATTGAACATTCCTGATTTTACTCGCTATGCAAAATCACAAAAGGCGCAGGTAAGAGGGCAGGTGATCGGCTTACCACCATCCATGACATTGTTTGCATTTATAGGTGTAGTGGTTACATCTGCAACTGCTATAATTTATGGAAGCACAGAATGGGATATTGTAAAACTGGCGGGTAAGTTTGAAAATAAAGTGATGCTGACATTTGCGATGATCGGTATTATTATTTCAACGTTGGCTACCAATATTGCGGCTAATATTGTCAGCCCTGCAAATGATTTTTCCAATCTGTCACCAAAGCGGATCAATTTTAAAATTGGCGGTTATATAACGGGGATTATAGGTATTTTGATCTTCCCCTGGAAATTAATAGCCACACCCGATGGATATATTTTTACATGGTTGGTTGCCTATTCAAGTTTGCTGGGACCAGTAGGTGGTATTATGATCGCTGATTATTATTTTATAAAAAGGCAAAAGCTGGTTGTTGATGATCTTTATAAACATAATGGCGAATACAGTTTTGGAAAGGGGTTTAATTCAAAAGCCATAATTGCTCTGTTGTGCGGGATCTTACCGAATGTGCCGGGTTTTTTAACGACTATAAAAGTTATAGACAAGGATGTGTTCCCGGCTTGGGTGAATGATCTTTATAACTATGCCTGGTTCGTTGGATTTTTTGTTAGCGCTATTCTTTATATCTTACTGATGCGATCTTATAAGGTAACAGAAACAAAATTAAAAGAAGCCTATGTCGCTATTGATTAAGAACGGAAGGATCATTACTGCCGACGCAGATTATGTCGCCGATATATTTATTGATGGAGAGATCATACATACAATTGGAAAGAATTTACCGGTCAATGCAGATGAGATACTTGATGCAACCGGCAAATTGGTTTTTCCCGGTGGCATTGATCCGCATGTTCATTTGGATATGCCTTTTATGGGAACATTCTCTTCTGATAATTATGAAACAGGAACAAGAGCAGCATTGTTTGGTGGCACCACAATGGTCATCGATTTTATTTTACAAAAACAAGGCAATAGTTTACGAGCTGCATTAGAAGAATGGAAAGGAAGAAGCGACGGCAATTGTGTGGGAGATTATAGTTTTCACATGGCTGTGACAGATTTTAATGACAACACTAAAAAAGAAATAAAAGACTTTATTGAGAAAGAGGGGATCACATCTTTTAAAACCTTCATGGCTTATAAAGGTGCATTAATGATCGATGACCGGCAGATGATCGGATTAATGGAAGAAGTAAAAGAACATGGCGGCTTAATAAACGTACATGCGACCAATGGTGATATGATCGATTATTTAATTGCAAAGCATAAGGGAGAAGGTAAACTTTCGCCATTATATCATTATTTATCTCAACCGGAAGTAACAGAAGCTGAAGCAGCAGAAAGATTTGTTGACATGAGTAATTACACAGGTTGTCCCGGATATATTGTTCACTTGACATGTGAAGGTGCATTGAACGCAGTTCGTAATGCAACCAAAAGAAATCAAAAAATGTTTGTTGAGACCTGTATTCAATATTTGATACTCGATGCTTCATTGTATGAAAAAGACCTGCCTACCGGACAGGCAGGTTTTGAAGGAGCGAAATGGGTGATGAGTCCACCATTAAGAGAAAAGAAGGACCAGGAAACTTTATGGGCTGGTATTAACCAGGGATTAGTACAGGTTGTTGCAACAGATCATTGCCCATTTATGTGGGAGCAAAAGAAAATGGGTGAGAAAGATTTTTCAAAAATACCGAACGGGCATCCGGCAATTGAGAATAGAATGGAGTTGCTATTCAGTGAAGGTGTAGTGAAGAATAAGATCACATTGAATAAATATGTGGAAGTGGCTTGTACCAATCCGGCAAGGATATTCGGTATGTTCCCTCGCAAAGGAACCATTGCACCTGGATGTGATGCCGACATCGTCATCTTTGATCCGCATGAAAAGCATACGATCTCTGCAAAGACACATCATATGAATGTTGATTATAGTGGATATGAAGGGTGGGAATTAACCGGTAAAGTGAAAACTGTTTTGTTGCGTGGACAAATTGCCATCGATAATAATGAATGTAAGATTCAAAAAGGTTACGGCAAGTTTATCAAAAGAAGTAAAGTCGAAAATAAAATATGATTTATGTTGAATGTTAAATGATAAATTTTAAATGTATTTCATTTAACATTCAAAATTCAACATTTAAAATAATTACGAGATGCCCAGAATCATTAAGTCCGGATTGATACAAATGTCCTTACCTAAGTCAGAAGGCGAAGGAACCATTAAAGAAATTGTTGATGCAATGGTTGCAAAACATATTCCTTTAATTGAAGAAGCCGGAAAAAAAGGTGTGCAGATACTTTGCCTGCAGGAAATTTTTAATACTCCTTACTTCTGCCCTGGGCAGGATAAGAAATGGTATGAAAGTGCAGAGACTGTTCCGGGACCTACAACGCAGCTAATGCAACAGTATGCAAAGAAGTATAATATGGTCATCATTGTCCCTATCTATGAAAAAGAACAGGCTGGTGTTTTATATAATACCGCAGCGGTGATCGATGCCGATGGAGCTTATTTAGGCAAGTACAGGAAGAATCATATTCCGCATACATCAGGTTTTTGGGAAAAGTTTTTCTTTAAACCCGGTAATTTGGGTTATCCCGTTTTTCAAACCAAGTATGCAAAAGTTGGAGTGTATATCTGCTATGATCGTCATTTTCCTGATGGTGCAAGAATATTGGGATTGAATGGAGCAGAGATCGTTTACAATCCATCAGCAACCGTTGCTGGTTTATCTCAATATTTATGGAAGTTGGAACAACCGGCACATGCAGCTGCCAACGGATATTTTATGGGATGCATCAATAGAGTGGGAATAGAGAAGCCATGGAATCTTGGTAAATTTTATGGAAGCAGTTATTTCGTTGATCCGCGGGGACAAATTTTTGCACAGGCAAGTGAAGACAAAGATGAATTGTTGATCGCTGAATTTGATCTGGATATGATAGAAGAAGTAAGAAGTGTTTGGCAGTTCTTCCGTGACCGCCGACCTGAAACCTATGGCAAACTTGTAGAACTTTAAGCCCCCTGTCCCCCTAAAGGGGGGACTTAGATTGTAAGACTTTAAACTCCGTAGGAGTTTAATCTTTATAGGACGAAGACACATTTAGGAACATTCAACTCCGTACGGAGTTGAACAAATAAATTCGATTTTTGTTCTATAAGTATTTGTCTCCTACGGAGACATGAAAGAATAACATTAATCATGGCAATTGAAAATAACAGGTTAACGAACGAACAGGCAAGCTTTAAACTCCGTAGGAGTTTAATCTTTATAGGACTCGATATGATTGAAGAAGTAAGAAGTGTGTGGCAGTTCTTCCGCGATCGCAGACCCGAGACGTATGGGAAACTGGTAGAGCTATAAGCCCCCTGTCCCCCGAAGAGGGAACTTAGCGTGGTTCTTTATTTAAACTCCGTAGGAGTTTAATCTTTATAGAAACGAAGAGACATATATGAACATTCAACTCCGTACGGAGTTGAACAAACAAATTTGAATATTGTTCTATAAATATTTGTCTCCTACGGAGACATGAAAGAATAACATTAACATGGCAATTCAAAACAACAGGTTAACAAGCGAACAATACGAACAAAACTTCGCTGACATTCGTCCGCCGTTTGAAAATAAAACAGCAGCGGTGGTGGAAGCCAATCGTTGTATATTTTGTTATGATGCGCCATGTACAAAAAGTTGCCCCACACATATTGATGTTCCAAAATTCATTAAACAGATCACAACCGATAATGTAAAAGGTTCGGCTCACACTATTCTTTCTTCAAATATCATGGGAGCAGGGTGCAGTAAAGTTTGTCCTGTTGAAAAATTATGTGAAGGTGCATGTGTATTTAATTTATTGGAAGAAGAACCGATACAAATTGCAAGACTGCAACAATACTCAACAGCAAAAGCATTAGAAAAGAACTGGCAATTATTTGAACGCAAACCGTCAGTAGGAAAAAAAGTAGCCATCGTTGGCGCCGGCCCTGCCGGGTTAAGCTGTGCTCATGTTTTATCAAGAGAAGGAATCGATGTAACCATTTTTGAAAAAGAAGCAAAAGGTGGTGGGCTCATGACTTATGGAATTGCGGCTTATAAAGTAACCCCACAGTTTTGCGAAGACGAAGTGAATTATATAACTGCTATCGGCGGAATCGAAATAAAATACAACCAGGAACTTGGAAAGGATATTTCATTGAAGCAATTGAAAAAAGAATACGATGCAGTTTACCTCGGCATCGGAGTTGGTGTAGCAAGACAATTAGATATTAAAGGTGAAAAACTTGAAGGAGTGGTGGATGCCATACAATTCATTTATGATATCCGTGATAAAGGTTATCCCTCAGTTCCTGTTGGTGATAAAGTTGCCGTGATCGGAATGGGCATGACAGCGATCGATGCTGCTACCCAGGCAAAAAGATTAGGTGCAAAAGAAGTAACAATGATCTACCGGAGAACCCAGGATGAAATGCCCTGCACAGAATTTGAATTAAATATTGCAAAGCTGGATGGTTGCGAGATCATCTGGCTGGCTTCGCCGATAAAAGTAAAAGGATCATGGGGAAAAGTAAAACAGCTTGTGTGCAGTAAAATGAAACTCGGCGAACCCGATGCAAGCGGCAGAAGAACCCCCGTTGATACTGGCGAAACTTTTACGCTGGATGTAGATATGGTGATCAAAGCAGCGGGACAGGTTCCTTTCGAAAAATTGATGAACAAAGTCAAAATTCAAAATTCAAAAGGCAAAATTGTGATCGATGATAATTGTTCAACAAATATAAAAGGAGTATTTGCAGGTGGAGATGCCGTGAATGGTGGAAAAGAAGTGGTGGATGCTGTTGAAGATGGGAAGCGTGGCGCTGTTGCGATATTAAAATTTATCGGAGTTAAGAATTAAAAGTTTAGAGTTAAGAGTGAGTTTCAATTTATCTACGCCATACTCTTAACTCTTAATTCTAAACTCTAAACCAGAAAATTGAAACTTACCACCGGGTGAATCGTTATACTTTAAAAGGGAACATGAAAAAGTTTTCATTATTGATATTACTGTGGTTTGGACTAAGCAGTACACATGCCCAAACTAATAGTTCACTTGGAATTGACTGCAATCCTAAATTGAATGAGCAGGAAGCCACTTATTTACACAATATGTTTGCCACCAGCAATTATGATTTTAAAAATAAAACGATCGGGTTTGCATCTCATCATGTGAACAAGCTTTGTGGAAGTGAAACGGTCTACTTGGGCGGATCCTTGCCCATCGATAAGAAAGAATATTTTGCTGCACTTACACAGGACAGGTGTAACGAAGCTGTTTCAAAACTTCTTATTTTAAATGATGCCCAGAAAAAGGAATCGAAAGGCTTTGATGCAATTGTATTGATCGTTAAAAAGAAAAAAGAGAAAAAGGTCGATGCAAAAATGATAGACAAGTTTGCTGAAGTTTTTGGATACAGGACATTGAATTACCCGGACAATCTTCTCTTAGTAGGAAATGATAATAGTAACGAACTGTCAGCTGAAGAGGAAGCTTTCTTTAACCAGATATATAACGACAGGGGTTTTGATTTCAAAGGCAAAAAGATCGCCTTTATGAATCCGCACCTGGATGGAAAAGAATCGATCAGGACAAAAAAAGAATTCATCGAAAAAATAAAGAAACACCTGGAAACTGATTTTTTATATCCTGCTTCAGAAGAATTGGAGATCCTTAGCGAAGAAGATAAAAAGGAAACGGGCGGATATGACGCAATGATCATTTATCAAACGAAGAAATCCAATCCAGGTCAACTGATAAAAATATTGAAAGAAAATAAACCTTAGATTATTTTAAATTATAAATTTTAAATGAAAACAGAGAATAAGATATTAGAGCTTTCATTTGAATTTTCATTACAAATAATTCAATTGTATAAGATCTTAGTTGAGAAAAAAGAGTTTGTATTGTCTAAGCAATTATTAAGAAGCGGAACTAGTATCGGCGCTAATGTTGAAGAAGCGATTGCTGCACAATCAAGAAAAGATTTTATTTCAAAGATGTCGATAGCATCCAAAGAAGCTAGAGAAACGAGATACTGGTTAAGATTATTAGATAAAAGCAAATTGGTGAATATTGATTATTCAGATTATTTAAATGGTGTTGAACACATCATCAATATTCTGACAAAAATTGTAAAGACGACTCTTGAAACGACAGTACAGTAATTTTAAATTTTGAATTATAAATTTTAAATGTATAAAAACGAATTAAGGAAAGTTCTTGAACCAACAATTCAAAATTTAAAATATAACATTTATAATAATCCAAACTAATTCAAAATTTAAAATTTATAATTTAAAATAATTAGTGATGGCAGACATCAGTTCAAATTTCCTCGGCATAAAATCCCCCAACCCTTACTGGCTCGCCAGTGCTCCTCCTACCGATAAAAAATACAATGTAAAACGTGCACTCGATGCCGGCTGGGGAGGTATCGTGTGGAAGACACTCGGCTCGCAGATAAAAAATGTATCATCCCGGTACTCAGCCGTTGATCTCAACGGCACAAAAATGATGGGCTTTAATAATATTGAACTCATCAGTGATCGTCCGCTGGAGATAAACCTCCGGGAGATCAGTGAGATCGTAAAAGAATATCCTGACAGGGCGATGATCGTTTCACTCATGGCCGATAACAATAAAAAAAGCTGGCATGAACTCATCAAACAAACCGAAGATACCGGTGCACATGGAATAGAATTGAATTTTGGTTGTCCGCATGGAATGACGGAACGTGGCATGGGCGCCGCCGTGGGACAAGATCCTGAGATCGCCTGCATGGTAGTGGAGTGGGTGATGGAAGCAGCCACCATTCCTGTCATTACAAAACTTACTCCCAATGTACATTCAGTGGTGCCAACGGGACGTTCGGTGGTCAAAGCCGGATCAAATGCTTTGTCGCTCATCAATACCATTCAATCGGTCACAGGTGTTGATCTCGATACATTGGTGCCCAATCCTTATGTAGCAGGTAAATCTGTGTTTGGTGGTTATTGCGGACCGGCGGTAAAGCCGATCGCATTAAAATTTCTCACCACCATTGCGCAGGATGAAGTGACGAACAAAGTTCCCATCTCCGGTATCGGCGGCGTCAGTACATGGAAAGATGCGGTGGAGTTTATGTTGCTCGGTGCAAGCAATGTGCAGGTTTGTACGGCCGTGATGAAATATGGGTTCCGGATCATTGATGATCTCTGTGAAGGTCTCAATAACTGGATGGATGAAAAAGGTTTTAAAACGCTCAATGACTTTATCGGTAAGTCGGTGCCAGCGATCACGCATTGGGAAGACCTCGATATCAATTATCATCATATCGCAAAGATCAACCAGGATAAATGTATTCATTGCGGACTGTGTTATATTGCCTGTGAAGATGCATCGCATCAATCCATCAGCCTGGAGTATGGCAAACCTTACAACACTTATACTGTGAAAGATGAAGAATGTGTTGGCTGCAATCTCTGCAAGCTTGTTTGCCCGGTTGATAATTGCATTACCATGGAAGAACATCGTGTAGCGCCGGAATATTTGAATTGGATCGAGTTCCAAAAGAGAGGACTACCCTTAAATGACCACTGATCCTTGTCACCCTGAGCGAAGCGAAGGGTGGATCGAGTTTCAGAAAAGAGTATTGCCGCTGAATGATCATTAAATCTTTTGTCATCCTGAGCGAAGCGAAGGATTATGTACTAAGCTGCATTGCTACTATCATCGTCTGTTGCGTCGCACTCTTATGCTTCTTGGAATTCTATTGAACAAATTTTTCAAGAAGGCAAAACTCATTTAGAGAATGGACTAAATGTCAAATCAGAAGAGATAATTTCTTCATCATCGAATAATAGTTCGCTAATCTCGTCCAGTGACATTTCTGTCTTTGTTGTTTCAAATTTAATTTCAACAACTAAATCTTTAATTCCATTAATAATGGTTGTAGCCATTACGTCATATCCAATGTCTTTAAGACTTTTAACAACATCATAACTCGGATGACCATGAATATTTTTTCCAACAGAGATAACAGCTGGACAATTTTTAGTAACTGCTATTCTTTCCCAAAATTTCGAGAAATAGTTTTTAGGGGATCCATGATGAGCCACTTGTCCAAGACATAGTTTTACTTTTTTTAATTCTTCTTCAAATTTAAATAGCACTCTTGCAAATGATCTTAAAGCTGCATCAGATGTAAGAAGGACATATTTCTTTTTATTTTGGATCTTAATAATAGTGGACAAATGATTTGCTGCTTGCCCACATTGATAATCTAAATTTTTTGAAGTTAAATAGTCTACACTTTGACAGTAGTGTGCAGTTTCATAGTCAGATGGAGATAGGCATTTAAGAAGAACATCTTTTTTGAGTTCAATAGTTGTATCCAAAGCTATCGGAGTGGCTGCTTGAATTAGCCCCCTATCTTCCATATTTCGAACTTTTTGAATTATAGCAAGCAACTCAACATTCTCTTTTTCTTCAAAATTTGCATATTCTAAATACCGATAGTCGGGAATAAGTGTGTGATAAAATCTTTCAATGTATATTTTATTGTCTTCACAAAAATTCAATAAATCTAAAAGACCTGAAAAATGATCGCTATGGGGATGTGAGAGAAGAATGAATTTAATGGCGACGTTAGGTAATGTTGACAAAAAAGCGATACAAGGGTTATCGGTTTTTGATTTTTGTTTACAATCGATGATCCCAACACTTTTCTTTTTCTTGGTACCCCATAGGAGAATTACTGAATCTCCTTGACCGACATCTTTAAAAATTACCTCCATTGATTATCTCTTTTTGAAAAAAGATGAATCAATCACATCTTTAAAAATACCTTTTACCTCTTTTTTAAATAATATTGAACTAGATGCTTCGCCTTTAGAATATATAAAGCGTTTTTCGAGTGGACGACTCCTTATAGTTATTTTGAGGATATCCCCAGGTATTAGATATAAGTCACGGATTGGAGTGTTCTCAATCTTTCTTTTTTGAAAAACCTTTTTTTCTGCGTCGACCAAAGAATTTACGATGATAAATTCAGGATGTACCTCTAAAACTTGAGATAGAATTTGTGTTTCCTCGAATTCACTTTCAAGAGTTCCATATGTAACATACTTTGTCAATCGTGTATTGCTGGCTCTGAACCATGGTTCACTTATTTCTGCAAAAGCTCCTCTACCTAAACGGGCTACAACCGTTGATCCTGATGAGCCTAAACTACTTAAGCCAGCTGTTTTAGGAAACATCGTACTTTTTAGCCTCCAGTGTATATCATGTATTTGAAACAATTCCTTATTAAGATCTTCAATCGAATAATCTTCTTCTGTTCGTGGGTTATTTTGCTCTTCCTTTACAACATGCCAGCCAGAAGAATGCGAATGAAGTCTTTTTAAATATTTTTCAATTGTTGCCATTCTTTCTATTTAACGGGATTTAAGCCTTTTGATTGTTCCAAGTCTCGTTCCAAAAATTCTATTCGTTTCAACGCAGTTTCAATAGAATCCTTTAAATCAATTAAATCTGATTTATCAAGATAAAAATAAATTTCCTCACTAGAGTCTGAATCATCATAAAGAATTCTTAATTGATTTGTAATCAACGACCCCGATAGAATTTCAGAGTCCTTATCTTTTATGAATATTGGTCGAATATCTGTAATAATTTTAGTGTCAACAAGTACCACTTCAAAAAGACTGCTGTTAACAGTTTTTGTTAGTGAGACTAATACGGGATTATTACTTTGGAAGAAGATATCAAATTTTGATTTGAATTCATCTTCGGGAATTGATTTCTCTTTAGCGTCTATCTTATTTAGATATGTTTTATATAATATATTGAGAAAATAACTTGAGTTTCGACCAAAAGTTATATAGCTAAATAGAATGCCTAATAATACTTCAGAATATTCTTCTTTTTCTTTAAGGTAATTCTTGAAATTAATAGGCTTTTCATCTCTTGGGAAGAGTTTAAATAACTCAAAAATTTCAGAAAAATCTTTTATCGGTAAATTGACCAGCTTTATAAAGGTAGCCTGTTGATCAGCGGGAATAGCTATATTTTTTTCCATTTACTGATTATAAATAATATGTAATATATAAAAAAAATCAAAGAATTCATTTTTGGGAATAAAAGCGGGGGCTGGCCTATGAAAAATAACCTGTATGATAAAAACTATCACTTTCCATTGCAGTCTTCATACTTTCCTTATTTCTAGCCTCCCGAAAAAATAACAATCGACCATTTTTACCCTCGTTGTCTGTAGTGTTCCTTTCTTCAAATCAATAAAGAATATAAAAAAATCTTGAGTCGTTATGCTTAGTTTCCCGCAATGCTGCGGGACAAGTGTAACTAAGCATCGGTTCCGAAGGAACCGGCAACATCTTTCTGCCAAAGTTCTCCGCAACACCAACAGAAAATGAATTAACTTCCTCTGCAATCCTTTCGCAAGCGGCTGGTTAGCGGTCATGCTTTCTTTCTTCCCAGACGAGTCTCCTCCCGACCAATGTAAAGCAATAATAAAAAAGAAAGCCGGGAGGGACTCGTCGCTGAAATCGCTACGGTGTTTGTAGCCGTAATTTTCAGTATCTTTTGAGTAATGTCTGTTCATACCAAAATAGATAGAGAAGGAATTTATTTTATAACCTTTACCTGCTATGGATGGTTGCCTCTTATTGAATTATCGCAGGGATATGATGCAGTCTATCACTTCTTCACAGCTCTTGGCAAGCAAGATCATACTGTTTTAGCGTATGTAATAATGCCTAATCATCTGCATTTACTTTTGCATTACAGCGGCGGAAAGAATTTAAATACAGTTATCGGTAACGGCAAAAGGTTTATGGCTTATGAAATAATAAGCCTTCTTGAAAAAAAAAGAGAACTAACTATTTTGAAAAAACTACAAGTTGAAGTAAGATCAAAAGATCGTAGTCGTGGAAAGAAACACGAAGTTTGGATAAGTAGTTTTGATGTAAAGGAATGCCGGACAGAAAAGTTTATTTTGCAAAAACTAATTTATATACACGAAAATCCTGTGCGGGGTAAATGGAAGCTGTGCAATACTTCATTAGATTATTTGCATAGCTCAGCACGGTTTTATTTAAATGGTACGCAACGGTTGTTTGAAGTAAAAGATTATCGGGATTTCGTGAAATGGGAAGAAATGTATGAGTAGTTAGCGACGAGTCCCTCTAAGTTTTCTTAAGGATGACGTATCTTTTAATTCGGAGGAGACTCGTCTGGGAAGAATAAAAAAGAAAGCCGGGAGGGACTCGTCGCTGCAAATGGGACGAAATGTATGAGTAGTCAGCGACGAGTCCCTCTAAGTTTTCTTAAGGATGAAGTATCTTTTAATACGGAGGAGACTCGTCTGGGAAGAATTGAGTTATCAATAAAGAAAAAAGCAGCAAAAAAGAAAGGTAATAATAGTAATACTCTTATTAAAAATCTATCTGAGTAAATCTAAAGGTTGGTGTTCGAATAACGAGCCTGTTCTTCCATAGTTCTCCTCACCAACAACCGATTTATTTCACGCCAAGACGCCATGGAGCAAAGGCGCAAGGTTTTCTATTTATTATTTGTAATTTAATAGGGCGAATCAAATTTATCGAACCAGGCCACCGTCATTAAAACTCACCTTTATGCGATCCGCTATAATCTTTTTTATTTTACTCACCTGTTTTATAAATTTGAGTATTGGCTGATATGTAATTGCACCACCACAAGGTTTATGATATGACAAAATCAATTCTTTCCATTGCAATCTTCCTGATTTTTTGTGTGAGCTTATCAGCTCAAAAAAAATTAAACTCAAAAATTCTTGACAGTTTAATAAAAACTGCAGAGTTAACGCAGACAGATGGTTTAGTTATTTTTTTAGATGGAAAACTATATAATGAATACTACTTCGGGAAAGAAGCAAAAAAAATTGAGGCGATGTCTTCAACAAAATCTATTGTTAACCTCGCTATTGGTAAGTTAATTACTGACGGTCTGATAAAATCAGTTGACCAACCTATTTATGACTTTTATCCGGAATGGAATCAGGGCATGAAGAAAGAGGTAACAATAAGACATTTATTAAACCAAACGTCTGGTATGCAAAATGTCCCAAATACTAATGTTGAAATATATCCAAGCCCTGATTTTGTAAAACTTGCTTTGGCGGCGGAAATTGTGAATAAGCCGGGAACGGTATTTAGCTATAACAATAAAGCTGTTAACCTTCTGGCAGGAATTGTAAAAATTGTCTCAAGAAAACGGATGGACAATTATTTAGCAGAAAAAATATTTACGCCACTTGGCATCGAAGATTTTGACTGGACACTTGATGACGAAGGTAATCCACATGCTATGGCGGGTTTTCAAGTGTTGCCTAGGGATTTAGCGAAGCTTGGACAATTGTTTATTCAAAAAGGGAAATGGGAAGGCAAGCAATTAATAAATGAAGCGTGGTTTACAGAAACTGGAACCCCAAGTTCTCTGGATCCAACATATGGCTTACTTTGGTGGATAGAATATGAGAATAGGTTTTCCATCGTTGACGATGAACAAATAAGAAAATTAGAACAGGCTGGTTTACCAGACACAATTATGCTTAAGATTCGTCCATTAAAAGGAAAATATTCATCACAAGATTTCACAAAAATTTTCGTTGAAAATATTATAAATACCACCCCTGATTGGAATACTAAATTTGCACCGATGCTCCGGGACAAAAGCTTAACTGTAAGCCGGAAAGAAACTATAAATAAGATTGGATACTCAACAAACGGCTATCTCGGAAACTATATGGTCGTTTATCCAGCTATGAATTTAGTGGTCGTTAGAATGATAAGCTATGACAGTTTTGTGAAAGGAAAAGGAAGTGAAGATGGTACTGGGTATAATAATTTTGTAAATTTTTTTGAGCTAACAAAAAAATTGTTACAGTAAAAAGATACAGCCAACAGCGGGCTTGTAGCTATGCTACTAATTCGTTACGCTGATGTTGGTGCTCGAATAACAAACTCTTTCTTCAATACTTCTCCGCATTAATTCATTAACTTTCTATACAAGAACTTGTATAAAATGTAATGTGTGCAATATTTAAACCCCAAGACTAAAATGAAAACATCCCTAAAAAAAATTATTCCAATCGTTTATTCTTTTTCCGTTCTGGTAGTTGTATCGTCAAGTTGCAATTCCAGCTCAAAAAAGGCCGACATCAGCAAAATATTGATGCAGTAAGAAAATATCACCAGGTTTGGTCAAATGGAAATATAGAAGAGCTTGACAAAATTATCGCACCCAATTTTACAAGTCACTTTATAGGTGGATTTGAATATAAAGGAATAGAGGGGGCAAAGAACTCTGTTCTTGAAACTAAGAAGGCCTTTCCAGACTGGAAAGAAGATCTTGTTGATATTATTGCAGAGGATGATAAGGTCGTGACAAGATATCATTCCACAGGCACTCAGCATGGAAACTGGGACGGTGTCGATTCAACAGGAAATAAAGTTGACATTTATGAGGCATCGATCTATCGTCTTGAAAACGGTAAGATAGTTGAACAATGGGGTTTCTGGGATGAAATAAACTTGAAAAAACAAATGACAACAAAATCAGGCCAATCTAAATAATATTCAGATTTGGTTTACGCTGATGTTGGTGTTCAAATAAACAAACAATTTCTTCTATAGCTCTCCTCACCAACAACTCCTGCTTACCAGTAACTCCCAAACCAGCTTTGTGATCTTGAAATAGGATTTCTATAATTTTTTTCTTCCTGCACCAAAACAATTCGGACAAACAAATCTTTCCTGCCACTCAGCAGTTACTCTTCCCGGCGTATAAGCATAAACATTAAAACTTAGTTGTTCCCATTGTCCGCCGGTAGATCTTATCTGTGTTTTATAGATTGCGCCGTGCCCTTTGCATTGCGAACAAAACAAATATTTATCCGGCGACACTTTGAAATGCTTATCAATATAATCTTCTGTTACCTCCTCAACATAAATAAAGAAACAGGACACGTTTTCATTCGTTTTAAAAAATGTTTTTTTCTCAGGTTTAAATTCTCTTGATACAAGCCGGTATTTTCTTGAAGAAGGATCATACTCCGCCAATGTATAATCTGATCTATCAAGCCATTTATAGTTCGGTTCAAGAGAAGTATTGGTAGCATACTTTGGTTTTACCTGCACCTGTTTTTGTGTAGTTACTGGTTTAAAACTGCTTTGAGGAGGTTCCGGTTCCCTTCCCTTATTAGCTTGTGCCTCGTTGATGAGATCAATTATTTTTTTTGCTTCTGTTCTGAATGTTTCTTTCTGACCCGGTGAAAGCTTTTCATACATTTTCTTTACGTCCAGGTCGCTGGAAACATTCATATAAATTTCATAGGCTGCATAAATATCTTTGTCAGCTACCTCTTTTATCAGGTCTTCAAATAGTTTTTGACTTTGATCTTTCGGAATCTTTTCAGCAAACAATGCATCACCCAGTCGGATTGTAGCATCCGCTGAAGAAGTTCTTCCAAAAAGGCCTCCCTTATATTTTGTAAGCAGCGAATCAATTACTTCCTGCTTAGTCCTTGCTTCCGGTTTAGTAAATTTCACCCATATACACAGGGAATCATTTGGTAACACACCAGAGTTGGAGATTAATAACAAATCAGTTTCTGATACATGATGTTTTGCATCCTGCTCCGCTGGTTTTGTGATCTTCTTAAGCAGGCTGTCAATTTTCGATCTGGCGTTTTCAAGTTTGTTTGTGATAGTACCTTTTGGTGCACTAGCAACAACAGCTACCCACTGCCAATGTGAAATTCCCTTTTCCCAATCAACATCAGTGTTCACAACATAACTTTTTTCACCACCTTCAAGTTTTACAGAACTCAGGTAAATTTTATTGTTGTATTGGATAGTCACAAAGTCAGTTGCCAGGTCACCTGCTGATTTTTTTGGATTAGCAGCTATAGCCAATACTTTTGTAACTGCACTTTTTATGTTCATTGAAAAACTATCAGTGGCAGGGTTCGCCGTGTACTTTGCATTTTGAGAAAAAACTATGTTGCAAGAAAATAGGAAGGCCAGGAATAATGGGGCTTTCATAACTGACAAGATTAACACTAAAGATAATAATGACGTTTGGGAAAAAAAAGCAGGGATGATGATCCAATCGTTGGCGTCTTTGTTTTTCTTTGTCTGCATCAGGCGCATGAAAAATATTTTAGACTAACTTTCTTGCTCAAATCACCAACTCATGGAAGTACACCACCACTCTCATACTGCAAGAAAAAAATGGACTCATTATTTCTGGGAGTTCTTAATGTTATTCCTTGCTGTGTTCTGTGGTTTTTTAGCAGAGTACCAACTGGAGCATACTATCGAACATCAGCGGGAGAAGAAATTTATGGAATCACTTATCGTGGATTTGAGAGCAGATACAGCCGAGTTGAACAGAAGTTTTAAAGAAGTGACCTACTCAAATAACTTACAGGATAGTGTTTTACTTTTCCTGCATAATTACAAACCGGAAGATTATTTGCCACCCCGTTTTCAGTACCTTATTGCCTGGTCATTGAACCGGTTCAGAGTTGTGTTCAATGATGTTACCGCTATGCAATTAAAAAATGCCGGGAATCTCAGGTTAATTAGAAATCAGGAAACCATCCGTAAAATATCACAGTACTGGACTGAACAGGAAAATACACGGATCTCACTGGAGCGATACCTGGAATACAGGAAACGCAACCGTGAATACAATGAAAAACTTTTTGACTTTGCTGAAATGGAATTAGCACAAGATAGCCTTATTGAAATACCACAAAGAGGAATGAAGGTGATTCAGAAAGATCCACTTTTATGGGCAGAGTTCGGTAATAATTTTGCTCATTGCAGACTTACCACCAGTTCACTTTTGGTCCAACTTCAAACACAATTGGAAATTGCTAATGAATTAATATTGGTACTTAATAAAGAGTATCATTTGAAATAATCCCTCGTTTACGCCATTGCTGGTGTTCAAATAACAGACTCTTTCTTCAATAGTTCTCCGCACCAACAACCGAACCAAGAAGTTTTTCGATTATCTACGATATGCAAAAATGGAATTTGATGCGAGGCCCCCGATTTCTATGACTTCACCAAATAGTTTTTACGGTTTATAATAAAAAGATCAGGCAGCAAAATCGAAATGCGTTTATTTATTCTATACACCTTACAATTGGAAATCATTAACTTTCTGTATAAGAACTTGCGTAAAGCAGAGAGTTGTGGCAATCATAAAGTCTTATGAAGCTATTTTTCCTTCTATTTTTTTGTTCATTATTATGCGACCTTAACGCACAAGTAGAATTTTATGACTGCCCCAAAGAAAAGAAGTACGAGTATGTGACCAATGCAAAGCTATTTCCTAAATACTTGTTAGGTAACGACAGTATTTATCTTAACTGGAAAATTGATACAGGAAAAGCTATTGTGTTAAAGTACGAGCATTATTATGACTGTTCAGGGACAGGTCATCTTGGAGTATCTGCTTCGTTTATTTGGTCGATTCCCATTGCTTCAACAAAATTTGAAATACAATTAAGCAAATTCGATTCTCTTCAAACTCCTCTTCTTTATATGTCAGGCTGCGGTCCACCTTGCAGACAATACAATTTTGAAATGACTCATGCCGAAGGCATTATTAGAGGTGAATTGATAAATAATGTTTGGCAAGTGACGGGAACAATTAAAATGATACTGTATAATAAATCTTCTAAGGTTTCTGCTGCTTCTAAAGATTTAGTTATTGATGGCACCTATGTTTTATGGAAACAAAAACGAAAAGATAGAAAAGGTCATAAGTTCAACGGATTTTAATGAAAGCCCTCATAGTCGGTAGTGTTCTTTTCTTCAAATCAATAAAGAGTATAAAAAAATCTTGAGTCCCTGCCTGCCGGCAGGCAGGGTTATGCTTAGTTTCCCGCAATGCTGCGGGACTAGTGTAACTAAGCATCAGCTTCGAAGAAGCTGTAAATTATTTGCTTTCTGTCGTTCTCAGCACCAACACCCAAATAAATCATTTAACTTTCTGAACAATAACTTATGCCAAGCGGCGAGTTGTACATCATGCAACCAAACACTATCTTAATTTAACCAACTAATAATAAATGGCAGAAAATACAGAAGAAGAACCTTCAAGTATCCGTCAAAGACTCAATCGAAATACGCCAATGAGGTTATCTCTACTAATGATTTGGAGACTATTACACAAAACCAAGAAACTGAACATATGGAAGTGCATCATCATCCTGACCTTCACCATAAGCCAAAAAAGTGGAAAGAATATTTTTTGGAATTTTTAATGATCTTTTTAGCAGTAACAATGGGATTTATTGCTGAAAATATAAGGGAGCATTTTGTTCTAAAAAAACATGAAAAGGAATACATGATTTCCTTAGTCAGAGATCTAAACAACGATATTGCCGGTTTAACAAGATCTGAAGCTAGAGTAACAAGATACGTACAAAGTGCAGATTCAATTTTCTCTCTTTTTAAAAATGCTGATTATAAAAATACCAGTAGTAATATATATTATTTCGGCAGAGATGTAGCACTACGAAATTTGTGGAGATCAAACGATGGTACGATTCAACAGCTTAACTATTCCGGGGGGCTAAGGCTAATAGAAAATAAAAGTGTGATCGATAGTATTCAAGACTATATAGATAAATTAAAGGTTTTATCACAATATTTATCCCTTGAAGATACCCAACTCAGTGAATACCGAAAGTCAATGAGCAAAGTTTTTTCGGGATTTGTACTTAATGATATGTTAGACATGCAAACCGGAATGGTTGCAACACACTTAAATTACAATCCTGAATTACAGTCTACCGAAAAAAATGATATAAATGATCTGGCAGTTCAAATCGCAATAGTTAAAGCAAACAGGGTAAATCAGTTGATAATAATGAAAAATTTAAAAGCCGAAGCCAGTTCAATAATAAATCTAATCAATAAAGAATATAGCCTCGAGTAATAATGAAAGCAAGAAGCAGAACGTTATCAGCAACTTTTTTTAGCCACCAGTTTCTTCCCAGACGAGTCTCCTCCCGATCTATGTAAAGCAATAATAAAAAGAAAGCCGGGAGGGACTCGTCGCTGAAATCGCTATGGTATTTAAGCACTGTTGTTTGAGGTAAAAGATTATCGGGATTTCGTCAAATGGGAAGAAATGTATGAGTAGTTAGCGACGAGTCCCTCTAAGTTTTCTAAGGATGAAGTATCTTTTAGTTCGGAGGAGACTCGTCTCGGAAGAAATTCTCCTTTACCCGGTAATCTTCGATTCCTGCCGCTCCTCAAAAGCAGCTTAATGTTTTAAAAGTATGTTTCCTATATTGATCCCGTCATGATAAAATTATTTTCAAAACTTCAGTTGGTTCCTCTACTATTCCTTGTTTTGTCTTCAATAGCACAACAAAAAAATGCAAACGCTGATCTAATTGCAAAACAAATGATCAGGTCTTCTGTATTGAGAGAATCCCGGGAATTACTTGTGTACACACCGGTCAATGTGTCAACAAAACTTTCGTTGATCCTTGTATTTGATGGGGGTGGTTTTTTTGACGCTGCTGTTTCAGCGGCCAGGTTCATGAATTACTATTCAGAAATTCCCCAGATGCCGGAAGCAGTCATAATAGGAATACAAAATACAGACAGGAACCGCGACATGCCCATACCTCAACAATATGGAGGAGAAAAACGGGAAGATAATTTTTTGAAATTTGTAAAAGATGAGTTGATTCCATGGGCGGATAAAAAATATTTATTGAATGGCCATGTGATCATTGTAGGTCATTCGCAGGGCGGCCTTTTTGTGTCCTACCTGCTGTCAAAATATCCTGAACAATTCCCATGGATCTTAGCCCTGGATGCCCCGATGAATGTTGAGCCAAAAATTAACCCTGTTAAAGAAATGATCGCAAAAGCTGTGAAGGATAACAACAAAATTCGCTATGCATCGATCGAAACAACATACGGCTGGAAAGAAGAATGGGCAAAATATTTTTCTGAAGATGACAGGGTGATGAGAAAAGAAATTTCAGATGAAACACATGAATCGATGGCCTTTAAAGGAGTATATGAAGGCTTTAAATTTTTATATAAAGATTTTGCACCTGTACGAAAAGATATGAGTCTTACTGAGCTCAGGAATTATTACCAGGTTATCAGCGGGAAATACGGTTATGACTATGAGATACCTTTAAGGGTTTTGATGGCAAGTGCATTGCGGAAAATACCCGAGAACAGGAAAACGGATATCCTGGCATTATTGGATCATGCTGAATTGAAATATGGGTCCTCTGACATGATCAAAGAATTAAGAACAAGATCATCGGCGCTTACAAATGCAACCAGGTCAATTGTTGATTCCTTTCTTGCATTACCTGCTCCTTCGCTTCAACAGGTCGACAAATATATCGGAACATGGACAGGCCAGTTTATTTCCAAAGAAGGAAAGTCTTTTTCAAGCACAATAGAAATAAGCATAAAAGACGGGAAACCAAAATTGCTTACTTCATTCGATCCGAATAATCCTGAAAAGAAACAGGAACCAGAAGTTCTTCATGTAACGAAAGAAGGAAAGTTGGTTTTTGGTATAAGGAACAGGGGAGGAGGAATTATAGTAAATATTCTTGATCTGAATAATAAAGCTGAGCTTGTCGGTGAAGGGCGGTGGTTGGGTTTCACGATTCCACAAGATGTTCCGGCGGAACAAAGAAAGCAATTGAATTTTCTTTTAACAACTCCAACAAAATATTTTTTGACCAGGAATTAATTTTTTATGCCGTTGTGGGTTTTCGAGTAACAAACTTTTTCTTCTGTAGTTCTCAGCACCAACAACCAATTTTATTTCACGCCAAGATGCCAGGGAGCAAACCTGCCTGACGGGAGGCAGGGACGCAAAGTTTTCTTGGCGTCTTGGTTTTAATCTTTGCGCCTTTGCATGATAAGAATTAATTCAAAATAATTTCAACTAACTTCCTCTCTCAAACCACTTATAAAAACTCACACATTAATCAAAACAGGTTATGAAGCAACTGAAACTTTGCATTGTATTGCTTATGATGATGGGCTGCGTAGATAATATCAAGAATTCGCAAGCAACACACGAGGTAAAGATGATCACGGGAAGTACTAATAACCAACTGGAAATTTTGGATTGGGGAGGTAATGGACAGCCGATGCTTTTTCTTACAGGTCTTACTAATTCGGTACATGTGTACGATAGTTTTGCCCTTAGGTTTACAGATAAATACCGTGTGTATGGTATGAGTCGTCGTGGCTATGGAAAGTCGGAACAAACAAAAGATGGTTATGGCATCGATACATTGGCCAACGATATACTTGCAGTATTAAATGCTTTAAAAATTGATAAGGTCATATTGATAGGCCATTCAATTGCGGGAGATGAGATCACCACCTTTGCTACAAAGTATCCTGATCGGGTTTCACATATTATTTACCTGGATGCTGCTTATAGTCATTTCAAATTGCCTGAAGCTTTCCCCGAATTTCCACGGGCAACTGCAAAGGATAGTTTATCTGTTCAGAATTTCAATGGGTATTTGAAACGGGTGAGAGGATTTACTTTTCCCGAAGATGAGATCAGGAATCAGTATGTATTCGATACTGCAGGAAGGATTGTTGAAAACATAAGTTCATGGAGTATAGCGGGGGCTATCGTTGGAGGGATTAAAGTGCCGGATTATAACTCAATTAAATGTCCGGCATTGGCGATCTATGGCGAACGAAATACAGTACAGGAATGGTTTCCTTCTTTTCCATTGATGGATTCAGTGAATCAACAAATAGCAACCAACGAATTTATGCCTGAATGGAAAAAATATTATGATGCAGAAATAAACCGTTTCAAAAATGAAAAAGCCGACGGTATTGTAAAAGAAATACCGGGAGCAGATCATTATATCTTTTTGACACATCCAGAAGCAACCGAGAAGATCATTAAAGAGTTTCTTAAAAAGTAAAAAGCTTGTGATTAGAAAGAGCTTTAGTCATTGTATGTTCAAATAACAAACTCTTCATTTATAGTTCCCCGCACCAACAACCGATTTATTTCACGCCACATTCATAACTCATAATTCAACATTCGCTGGCGTCTGCACAAGCGAGTAATGGATATATCAACCCCAAAGCGTTTGCGGCATCTATTCAATAATAAATTTGTAACCCCTGCCATGTACGTTAATAAATTTGATGGAGTTATCGTCGCTTAATTTCTTACGTAACTTCGAAACCAATACATCAACGTTTCTACTGATGACAACGATACCTTTATCTTCCCAGATCTCTTTCATCAGTTTTTCCCTTTCTACGATCTGATTTATATTTTCTGTAAATATTTTTAGTGCTTTTGTTTCTTTTTCCGAAAGCTCAATATTGCTATTCTCAATTTTAAGAATATTATTAGCTGGGTAGAATCTAAAGTTTCCTAATTGTATATGATCATCACTCTCGAAAACTGGTTCTTTCTCCTCTTTTTTACGAAACTTATTTGTTACATAAAAACCAACCAAACTCAAAGGAATGATCAATAGTAGCAACCAAAAGAAATTGAACTTATTTTTCTTCAAAAGTTCAATTTCAATAACATAACAACCAACTTCCAGCGTACGACCTCTACAGGGTGTTAGATCGCCTGTTTGGCTATTTATTTCGAATGCAAAGACGGTTTCATTTTGGTTACAATTCCTCAAATTCACTATATAGTCGTTTGCCAAAGCATTTTTTTGAAATGTTCGTTGAATTAAATTGATGAGTGTATCTGAAATAAAACCAAAGTCATTTTGAAAGGAAAGCTGGTACCTGTTTTCATTTAATTTCTTAACAGGCATCACCCGGGAGGTAGAATCTTTGGCTGTAAGTAAAAACTGGTGTCCTACATTACGTAATACAACTTCTACATGTTTCTCAGGGACCTCATTGTTTTTATTGATGAATGCAACAGCAGAGATCAAAATAACAATTACTAGGATTGAAGATCCAAACAAAGTAAATGGCTTCATGAGTGCAAAATAATTCATTACCCTTCAGTTTAGATGATTTTACAATGTTTTACTCATCTTTTACACCTTTTTTACTACTAAAAAACTTCAGGAGAGTTAACGCCCAATATCTTTACTTCATTCTTTCATCAAAAAAATTATAGCCATGAATTTTTATATTCTTCCTTTTTTGCTTCTTTTCTCAATTCCACACTCATCTCGTCTTCCGGATAGTCAGCAAGAACAAAAAGGTAACAATGCTAAAAGCGCAAAGATCGTTTTTAAATCTATTGATGGCGGACAAACATGGCAGGACATCAGCAAAGGGCTGCCCGAAGACTTGCGGGATGACTATGATATTGGCAGAAATGGATTTTTGGCAAATGATAAAGGGCTCTGGTTAACTGACGGGAACAGGATATATCACAGTAAACCAAATTCCAAGGCTCCTTTTTGGACCAAAGAGGTTGGAAAAATCTGGAAACAAATTCATACCGGAGGTGGAAGTAAAATAGTAGAGTCCAACGCTGTACTATTAACAACAAGCAATAGAGGTATAATACGATCAACTGATGGTGGAGAAAACTGGGAGTTAGTGATTAGTGAGGGCGGTGTGGGCATCGATGTAGCATGTATCAAAGGTGGGTTCGCTGCTATCAATTACAGTACAACGGCCAGGACCAGGAGAATACGAACATCCTACGACGGCGGAAAAACATGGCAGCCCATTGATGCAGGATTCCCGGGGCAGGCTAATATTGACTCACCCTTGCGGCCCATTGATGCCAGCAATCCGGCACAAAGCAGCAATGACTCAACCTGGCATCCTAAAGAAGCCTCCCCTCCGGCGCCAGAGTACAAAACTTCAATTATCCAGTTGGGTGAAAAATTCTTTTGTGGTCATACTGACGGCGTTTACATGACATCAGACAAAGGAAAAACATGGAAACTGGTACTTCCTTCTGAAAAGGGGAAGATGTTCAATTTATTTGTTTCCGGCAACGTGGTTTACGCTTTACAGACGGAGAATCATTGTTAAACCTGCCCGATAGTAAAGGATAAAGGAAGATGAAAAAACTGTTAGCGGTCATTCAGTCTTTCTTTAAGATTAGAGTTCATCCAATGTTTTATCAGTAAGCCCAGGGCAGACACGATCTGTCCCGGTCAAAATAAAAAAATAAAGACAATGAAAAAAAGTATAATGATTTTGATTACGGTAACATCAGTACTTTATTGTGCCGGGCAAACAGACTCCGTGTATGCAGGAAATTCGGATTCGGTAAAATCTAATGTTACTATGACGGAAGCGTGGCGTAAAGCCACACTTTCCGAAGAAATAGAGACTGGAAGGATCTATAATTCTATGTCGCCTCATCATAACGTGCTGCATGAGTTTACTTATTTAGTGGCTATGCGGGATTATTGTGATAAAACTTTATTGCAAATGCGTGCCAATGGTGAATCCGATAGCTATCGGATCAATAAGAAGCTTTCTAAGAAATTGAAAAAAGAATTGTCAAAGGCGAAGGCAGAATTAGCTTCATCAAAATATAATGGTTTAAAAATTGAGTCGGACTACTATGAACTGTTTTTGAAACAGATCAATGATAAATTTAAGGACTAATGTTGTGATGTTTTTATCCCGTTGCTGGTGTTCGACTTACAAACTCTTTCTTCTATAGGTCTCCAAAGCACTAACCAATTTTATTTCACGCCAAGACGCTAAGGAGCAAAGGTGCAAAGTTTCCTGGCGTCTTGGTTTTGATCTTTGCGTCTTTGCGTGATGCCTTAATAATAATTTGATCTCTCAAGTACACAAGCTCCAAATCCCAAAACTGATATATATTTTCAACAAACAGTTTTTCTACCTTAGTTCCAATGATCACTCAAAAACAATTGGACATGAACAGAACTAAATGGTTTGAAAGAAAATTTCCACTGATTGAAGATAATGGCTTGCTTCCTTCGATCATTGAACGACTTGCAGGAACGCCTGCAAGACTAGAGGAAACTGTACGCAATATAAATTCCGAAATGCTTCAACTAAAACGTGAAAATAAATGGAGTATTAAAGAAGAAGTTGGACACCTGGGTGATCTTGAACCTCTATGGCTTGCAAGACTCGATGACCTTATGAATAATGTCGCCGAATTAACTAAAGCAGATTTAAGCAATCAAAAAACACACAACGCAAATCATAATTCAAGTGATATAGATGTTCTAACAAGCCATTTCCGCTATCAACGAAAGGACTTTGTTGACAAACTTAGAAAACTTACCAATGAACAATTACAGAATACCGCCTTACATCCGAGATTGAAAACTCCTATGCGAATAATTGACTTAGCTTACTTTGTCGCAGAGCATGATGACCTTCATATAGCTGCTATTCAGGAAATTTTGCAGACTTAACAAGAATTTCCTTTTAACCGTCGTTGAGTTACAATAACAAACTCTTTCTTCTATGATTCTCCTCACCAACAACACCTGAGGACATACATCACGGCATCGAAAAAAATGAACTAACTTTCGCAGAGCAGCATATTAGCAGCAACTGGTAATGCTGCATTATTAAAATTTAATGTATGAAAGTAAGCCTGCAGGCTGTAAGTGATTCGCAAAAAAAAGCATGGGATACAGTTTCCGATGGGTGGAGGAAATGGAATGACTTTACCATGTATTTTTTAAAGCCAATTGGCGAAGCGATCATAAAAGCTCTGGATATAAAGAGTAACGATGTTGTTCTCGATATTGCTTCTGGCACCGGTGAGCCTGCGTTTTCAATTGCAGCCATTACAAAAAATGGCCGGGTGTATGCAACGGACCTGTCTGAAGAAATGCTAAGCATTGCCCGTACTTATGCAGGCCAACTTAATATCAGTAACATTGAATTTAAAGCAGCAAATGTTTCTGATCTTCCTTTCAAAGACAATTTTTTTGATAAGATAAGTTGCAGAATGGGTTTTATGTTTTTTCCTGATATGCAATTGGCAGCAAATGAAATGTTTCGTGTTTGTAATAATGGTGGTAAAGCAGCTATAAGTGTTTGGTCTGCACCTGGACAAAATGATTGGTCAACTACGATGACAAAAGCTTTATCAAAACACATAGAAATGCCAAAATCATCCATTGATGCACCGGGAATATTTCGATGTGCGGAGCCCGGGATTATGAAAAAAATATTTGAGAACGCCGGGTTTAAAAACGTGAAGGAAGAAACAATTTTTGGCAAGGTTGATTTTGAAACAGCAGAAAAATATTGGTTAAACAGAACAGAAATGTCGGAGGCAACTATAAGTTTATTAAACAAAGTGGATGATGTAACAATTAATAAAATAAAGAATGACCTGTTGGAAGATTGCAACAGCAAGCTTGTTAACGGAAAGCTTATCATGAAATTTGGAGCTGTAATTATATCTGCCGAAAAATGATCCACAATTACAACATAAAAATTTTCGTCCGTAAAAAGATCACTTCAACGGCGCCGGTGCATCAGCAAACATTTTATGTGCACCAGTTAATTTACCAATATAATATGTAGCAGGTATGATCACTTTTCTTACAACAGCAGGTAGCTCACTCATAGCAAATTCAGATTTGTAATGCATCAACAGGAAAGAGGTCCTTTTTGGTTCAGGGCGATGGTTTTTCCCTTCATCCAATGCTTTGTAAACACCTTCCAAAAAATATTCAATATTATTTGCAGGCTTCACCCATCCTTTGATATGTAATTCATCTTCGCCGGCATTCCAGAACTTGTGCCAGGTGCCTCGCATAAAAGTTGCTGTTTCACCAGAACCATAATAAACGGGTTCCTGCCCGGGGGTCAGGGTTCCCATTTTACCACTGATAACTGTGAGACTTTCTTCCTGCTACCAGTGAACATGAATTGGAGGACCTGCTTTTGGTGCGACAAAACCTTCCGTTATTAATCTATCACCATCAGGTTCTTTTATCCGGTCTACAAAGACCAGCTTCTCTCCAAATTTATTTTCAATCGTGTGTGGGTATTGATACATAGTGGCTCTTTTAGTTAGTTCAAAAATAAGGAAACAAAAGAGGAGATAACCGCGTGGCGTATACGGTGGTGTCGTGCTACTTAAGACAATAATAATTTAAGCTGAATACAATTAAGAAAAAGCATACCTTTCATAAGCAACCACCAATCACCGAACTCTATGCAACAGGGAAGCTGAAAACTGTTTAGAGTAAGCATCACTTTTAAATTAAAGACTATGCCAACGGTTGTAATTCGCCACAAAGTAGGCGACTTGAACACCTGGTTAAACGGGCACCAGGATCGTGTTGATCTGTTTTCAAAATTTTCATCTGGATTTCAAACATTCCAGGATACAGATGATGCCAAATCAGTTGTTTTAGTTGTTGAAGTTACTGACCTCGAAGCTATGCAATCATTACTGAGTAATCCCGAAGTGATGGAAAAGGTCGCAAAAGAGAAACACACGGTAAGAGAGCCAATAACGGTTTCGATGCCATTAGAAGTACATGCAGAAGTTTAAGGTTGCACTGCGATCAAAAAAATAAATTGAAGAGCCAGCGTTTCTTTGGCTCTTTTTATTTTCAGTCTGCCCAGCGTCTTTCGCTGTAACAGCTACAACATAATTGAATAATTTTAAAACCAGGGAAACAGGGAGGTACAAAGAAACACAGAGTATCTCCGTGTCTCACCCACCGTGTCTTTGTGTCTCCGTGGTTCATACATTTTATTTACCTCACATCCGATAGCTATCGGGCCATTACTCATAATTCTAAACTTCTTAACTTCCTCCCTCAAACCACCAATTCATGGAAGTCCACCATCCACATCATCCATCTCATAAAAAGAAATGGACCGAATATTTGCTTGAATTTTTAATGCTGTTCCTCGCAGTATTTCTTGGCTTTGTGGCAGAAAATATCCGGGAGCATCGTGTGGAAGCAATGCGGGAAAGAGAATATATCTCTTCACTTGCAAGAGATATAAAAAATGATATGAAACAAATAGACAGCCTCATCATTGAATATACTGCGAAGAGACTTGGATGCGACACTTTAATGACTGAATTGACTGGCAAAGAGATCTTGTCTGATTCATATACTGCATTTAAGCGATGGGGAACAGTTGCGGGGTTTAGTGAATTTGTACCCAACGATGGAACGATCGAACAATTGAAAAGCAGCGGGGCACTTCGATTGGTAAAAAAGAAAGAGGTAGTGGATAAAATGATCGACTATTATAAAATAACACAACTGATCCGTATTCACCAGTCGGTCATGAATTCTTTTTTTCTTCAGCAAACCAACCAGCATGATCTGTTCAATGTACCACGGTTGGTCAGTTCAAAAGGTGAATTTCCGGTTCCCCTGCTAAGTACAGATGAAAAAGGCATCAGCCGCTTTTATATGTATATAATGCAGTGGAAGGGGTTCTTGAGAATTTTGCATACTGAATATTTTGTATTAGCACAAGCCAAAGCGAAAGATCTGTTGCAGGCTATCAGTAAAGAGTATCATGTAGAAAATGATTGATGCTTCAGTATGTTGATTTTTGAATAAATGTTGAATGGATAGAATATTTAATATAGCTCAGGAAAGTTGTTATTTCTTTGCATCCATCTTATCAATTGGCTTTAAAATTTTTTTTGCCTTAGGTCCGGCATCAAATTGTCGGGCAAGTGTTACTCTTACATTTCCTGCCCGTCCAAAATATCCCTCAGCAGCAGATGGTCCCCTCACGGAGATCCGGTTACTTACCCATGATACATTTACATTCCATGACCGGCTATTATATCCCGCAGCCATACGCCAGAGAAAATTTGGTGCAAAGCTGAAGCAATCCTCGCTGCCGGTTTTGTTTGTTTCCTTAGCCCACCCTACACTAAAATTTGTGTTGAACGCACCGGTTATAAAGAAATGGTGCAGCAAAACAAATGTATGGGCATAACCTGCACCGGGTCCCAATTCAACAAATTGGATCTTATGAATGCCCTGTTGTTTATATAATGGGGCCATAGCTTCGGGTACCAAAGCGCTGTCACCTTTCACAATACCGTAATAAATTTCACCACCAAACAAAACAGAACCTGCTGATCTTTTTTGCCATTCATTTTGTACCATAGCGGCCCTATAAGAGAATTTTCTATCATTCAATACACGAAAAGGAGCAAAACCAAATAAGTTGAACTTTATATCCGGCCGGATATAATACAGATCCTGGTTATTTGATCCAACTCCTTTAGGATAGAGATAGTAACCTTTATAAAAATTTGCATAGAGATCGTAGCCCCACTTACGTCCATACTTGTGTCCCTGGTTTTCCCAGTATTTGGTTTCGCCTTTTTGTTCTTCACCTCCATTCAAAAATCCAAAACCAAAAGCAAGATTCAATGTAAAGGAACCATAAGTGGCACCGACTCCCATATTTAAAGTTGTATTAGGCGTATAGCGAAGTCGGTGAGTTGTTTCGTTACTTCTATTTATCTCGAATGCTGTGTATTTCTGAGAAAGATAAAGGCGGCCGGTAATTGTTTTACCAAAGAAGGACTCGTAAAAAGTTGTATCATGATCTGTTTCGGCAGCAGGTTCCTGTGCCGGTGTATGCATGCCAAGTAACAAAGCAATTATCCATAAGACCGAGTAACGATAATTTGTAATCACTAAAAAAAAATGAGTTGAATGAATAGAACGTAAATAGGATTTCAATTTAATGTTTTTTTAAATCACGGAGACACAAGGGCACAAAGAAACACACAGTTCCGCGATTCACCGTGTCCTTGTCCCTCAGTGATTCATATGTTTTCGATTTGACTACTTGAAAGAATTCCGTTGTTGCATAGCCATCTTAAATACTTTGTCAAGTGAGCCTTGAACAACAAGTATCTTGGTTTCCAATATTGCTTTCTCACCCGGTGCCAACGAAACTTGTGGATCCACATGCTGACAAGTCAACTCAGGGTTGCTCCACAGATTGCCTGTATTGCGGGTGAAACTTGCGATCACCCAACTACTGTCTTTGGAAAGCGTGGCGATGAATGGCGCATCAACTTTTCGTGACTTATTGTAGTGTGTGATGTCATCACGCTGTTCGATCTTATTCGTTGGTATTGGCCATGTGTATGAAACGAGATATCGGCAGGGCAACCATTGATCAAGCGGCATCGTTAAACGGCCAGGAGTTTCCGAAGCAAGCAAATCGAAGCCATTTGCATGATGGACATAGGTTCGTTCTAATCGAACGTCATAAAAATTTGAAGTAAGCCGCGGATCAATTGGTGCATAGACAAGATCATAGGTCATGTTGGATTTGTTATTAAACTCGAAGTGAAAGCGAACGCCATTTTCTTCGAGGGTTGCCCGAGCCAGCATATCAAGACCTGGAAATTTTTTCTCATATTCCAATGACTTATCAGATTGTTTCCATTTCGGTGCCTCACCCACTTTCCCCGGTACCCACATGTAGGGAAAAGTTGGATCGGTTTTTCCATGCGGTCGTATTGTGACATGTTCAGGAAAGATGATCTCGATTGAACGATCTGAGGTTGGTTGACCTGGCAAAACGATTCGCAAAGTTGGTTGAGTATTTTCTTCTACTATCCTGAGCTGCATGCCATCTTTGTTGCTGATTGTTCCAGTGACTGCCGGAGTAGTCTTATGAAATGCCTGGCGACTTGCTAATACGGCAACGAGAAGAGATATCACAATGATAGTTATTAAACTTATCCTGAGCATTGCTTAGTGAAACGTGTTATAATTTAAACATTGTTCTATCAAAAGCAAATGTTTGTTAAAAACACTTGATAAAGCTATGAAAGACGCAAGGAAACCTTTCTATGAATTGAAAACAATTATCATTTAAAATAACCAGGTAATTTTAAATGATCAATCCGGTCTAAAAAACTCACTGGTTTGGATTCGTTCTTCTTCTAAGAGAATCTTCAACTCGTTTTTTATACGGCTCAAACGTGGCATCAGAAGAATTATCTTTTAGTAACGAAGACAATTTTTTGATCTCCGCACTATATTTTTGATCTTTTGCAAGGTTGATGAACTCACCCGGATCATTATCATGATCATATAATTCAAGGCCCAGCTTTCCTCCATCCCATTCTGTATATCGCCATTTTTCAGTACGAACACTTCTGCCCATGATCACCTGGTCATTCAGTATCCTCGTTACTTGTGTATAGGCTGCTTTATTCCATCCGGCATCCGGTTTTTTTAAAAGAGGAACTAAACTTTTTCCCTGCAAACCGGCAGATGCTTTTAATTGGCATAGCTCAGCAAGTGTCGGATAAATGTCCAGCAATTCAACTGTACGTCCGCTCTTTTTACCGGAGGTGATAGCCGGAACTGAAATAATAAGCGGTACCCGGGCGGAAGGTTCAAAAAGACTTTGCTTCATCCACTGTCCATGCTGACCAACATTATAACCATGGTCGCTCCAAAAAACGATAATTGTATTATCAGTTAATTTCAAACGATCGAGTGCATCAAGCAGCTTTCCTACCTGTGCATCCATAAAAGTGATAGATGCATAATAAGCTCTTAATACTTCGCGGAGTTTAGTATCATCAAGGCCCCAGTTCAATGGCGTGGTGAACTTTGCAGCTTCCGGCTTAGCATCCCAATCTGTAGCACTTTGCTTTGGAAGAGAAATTTTTTCCAATGGATAAAGATCAAAATATTTTTTTGGTGCAACATAAGGACAATGAGGTCTGAAAAAACCCACAGCAAGAAAAAAAGGCTGATCCTTATTTTTCTCCATGATTTTAATTGCTTCAGTGGCTATCATCCCATCTGTTTGCTCGTCATCGGTACCATCAGCTGCAAGGAATGATAAAGTCGAGCCCAACCCCCTGTTCGGTGTATAGTTGGTTAATTTATTTTCCTCTTCTTTATCTCTTCCTTTTGGATTGACTCTTTCATTCCATGAAACGGCATCGTCCTTGCCATTAGTACCAATATCACCTGGCACTCCATAATGATATATCTTGCCAACCCTTGCCGAATAATACCCGTTCTTCATGAATAGCTGTGGTAAGGTGATCGTTGTAGGCAGCGTTTCTCTAAAATCCGTTTGAAGATTATAAACACCAGTGACATCAGGACGATAGCCTGTAAGCAAAGAAGCACGACTTGGATTGCAAAGCGGGTATTGATTATATGCACGATCGAAACGTGTGGCTCTTGTTGTTAACCGGTTTAAGTTTGGAGTTTTTACAAGCGAAAAATCATAACATTCCATGTCATTATTCAGATCATCAGAAGCAATGAAAAGAATATTATATTTCTTTTTTTGTTGGTATTGATTGTCTCTGCCGCTGGCTTGAGACATTAGGAGGAGAGAAATGAATATCAAAAACAGGCTATAAGTTGAAGACAGTTTAATTGGTTTCATAAACAAAAAGTTTTGCAGTTAATATTTTCCGACTGATATACCCTTTTTGTTCTTGGATGTGCTATCAAAGCTGACTTATTTATTTTAGGTAGCCAAACATCCATCTTCTTTTTTGTGCACCGCCTGAGGCTGTCTTTTTAATATTCAACATAATACTATAGAGTTGTATCTTCCACAAAAACAACCCACCAAATAATGGAAGTTCATCATCATGCACACCACGCGGGAAAGAAAAACTGGAAATCTTATTTCTGGGAATTCTTAATGTTATTTCTTGCAGTTACACTTGGTTTCTTTGTAGAGAATCAACGTGAGCATTATATAGAACATGTCCGTGCAAAAGATTTTTCAAAAACCCTGGTGAAAGATCTGCATAATGATACTGCCATTATTCATGATTATAAAAAAAATGCAGGACTATACATATCGTTTGCAGATACTTTACTAACATTAAGTCAAACGAGGCTCGAAGGCCTTACTGCATCCCGGTTTTCATTTTATACCCGCTTTATGTACTGGACAGGTGCTATTACCTGGAACAATGCCACATTTGAGCAAATTAAAAACTCAGGTAGTCTGCGGTACTTTAAAAATTACAAATTGCTGGAAAAAATGATGAGATACGAAGCATTAACAAAGCGGGTGGATATGGAAGCTTATAATAATACGATCAGGGGGAATTTGATGTTGAAGCAAATTAATGTAATCCTTGACCCAATATATCACCAGGAGCTGTCAAAATATTTTTTAGTTTCACTAGACACTATACCCAGTAAAACGTTAGAACAACTATCCTCTAAAAATCCCGGATCGCTGGAAGATAAAAGGGCTGAAATAAAAGAGCTATTAAATATGGTTGTCGTTCAGCAAAGAAATTTTCAACGAAACATAGATGTAAGCTGGAAGCAGGCAGAAGAACTGGCAATTGAATTGATCAGCGATCTTAAAAAAGAATATCATATTGAGTAACTGAATTTAATTTATCCTGCTGTATTTTCCTGCAGCTTTTCTTTTGCTTCATCAATCTTTGCATGAATGATAATTGAATCGGAAATGATCAATCTTACTGTGCCGGCTGCACGATACAGGGTGTCAACAACTAATTCCTTTCCTTTCTTTATTGTATAAGGTATTGAATCTTTTTGACTGATCATTTTGTATCCCTTGATGGGTTCAAGTGTAATAGTTGAATAGCCAATATATTGCACCGTGGGTTTTTGTTCGTCGGAAATGACGAAATCTTTTAATGAAATTGTAAAAGGATAGTCATACTGAAAATTTCCTACTAATTCATCCCTGTCTGCGATAAAACCTGAAAGAGTCCATTCATCTTTCCTTCGGAGGGTTTGAACAAATGGCATTGTGAAAAAACTTTTTAAAGTATCGTTCCAGTAACCTGCGAATTCAGACCAGGGAACATCACTGTCTCCTGTCAATTCTATTTGAAGAAAAACTGATTTGAAATGAAGGCTGTCTGACAGATCTTTTATAGTTACATCATCAAGATAGTCTGAGGCCTCCAGCTTTATTGTATCTGAAATATTAATTGCTTTGTTGCGAACTATTAAAAGATTTCGCTGGGGAAAAAGACTATTGGCATATTCCAGGCTATCAGAATAGTAATACCCGGCCTGGATGCTTATAAAGTGATCTTTCAAATCAAGACTACCTTTTTCAACATACTTGTCAAAGTTGAATAGGATTTGAGTACTGTCTTTTATGGGCAAAGCAGGACTATTACTCTTTGAACTATCTTTTTTTCCTTTGCAGGAAATGAAGGAGAGAACTAAACAATAGCATATTCTTTTTAAATAACTCATTTTACAAAGCCGATTTTTTATCATATGTTTTCCCGGTAACAATGAGAAAAGTTATAACTTTCGCAGGACCTTTTCCATAGAAAATAATTTATAATTCTAACGTGTCCACTAATTCAAAAATACATTCAGGGTTTTTTATTATTGCCGATATAAGTGGCTATACAAGTTTTGTAAGCGGTACTGAACTGGAACATGCCCAGTCAATTGTTGAAGAACTAACAAAGCTGATCCTCGAGCATATTCAACCGCCATTAAAAATTGTGAAACTGGAAGGAGACGCTGTGTTCTATTATGCACCAGCCGAAATGCTTCCTGATGCAGAACGTTTACTCGAACATATTGAATCCTGTTATTACGATTTTATCAGTCAGATCCTAAAAATAAAACGTTTAACAAGTTGCCAGTGCCGTGCCTGTGCATCCATGCATACCCTTGATCTGAAATTCTTTGCTCATTATGGTGAGTATATGATCCAGAAAGTTCCCGGAACTGCCGAGGATATTGTTGGCCGTGATGTGATATTGTTACATCGCCTGTTAAAAAACACCGTGACAGAGAAAATGGGACTGCGCGGTTATGCATTGATTACAAATGCATGTCTTGAACGAATGGATAAACTTTCATCCATCACACCGCATACAGAAACATACGAACATATTGGTGAAGTGAAGGGTGGTGTATTTGATCTGCGTGCATATGAACAAAAGCTGCGTGAGACAAAACGTGTTTACCTTGAAGCAAATGATGCCGATTATATTTTTGAACGTGTTGTAAAAACTTCACCCGAGTTGTTGTGGAGCTATATTATCGAACCGCAAAAAAGAGTGCAGTGGCAACAAATAAAAAAAGTTACCAATACACATAATAGTTCCGGTCGCATGGGTGTGGATGCAGCATTTCATTGTGATCATGGTTCTTTCAGCCGGATCACTCGTGTGCTCGATTGGCGTCCCTTTCATTATATGTCGAATATATCTGTACATTCTTTTCACTGGCTTCCATTCAAAGCACCGGCTGTTGAAGGTATATATGAGTTTATACCTGTCGATGCCGAACATACTAAAATTTCAATGAGGCTGCGCAGCCTGAAGCGCAGTTGGTTCAATATGCTGGTCGTACGTTTGTTTATGAGGCGAATGCTGGATAAAGAGAATAAAGTTGAATTTAATAAACTTGATCAAGTGTTATTGGAATTAGAAAAATAGTTGTTTAAAATTTTGAATTATGAATTTTAAATGGGTAATTCAAAATAATATTCATTCCACCCTGAACTTCTTCACAAAAATTTTCTGCTGGTCGTTCTTGTTTGGTTGAGTAAGATCTTTATCAAACAAGCGATTCAGGTTATTTCCTGCAAGGTCTTCAAGTCTTGCTTCGATATTTATAATATACTCACCAGCTTTCCACACCTGGCCAGGAGTGAAACTGAGAATGGTTTCTTTAGAAGCCGGTTCAAAACTTCCATTAATAATTTTGCCATGGTCGTCAGTAATACTAATCGCATTCTTCAACAGCAAATAATCAAGTGACTCATGCAAGTGAATTGTAAGAACATTTTTGGTTGCTGCTTTTGGTGAATTGACATTCCAATTTGCAGGATCGGGGAAATCACTATCTCTTTTTCCAACTATAAAGCTCTTTTCATAGTTTGCCCTGATGGCAAGCCCTCTTTCATCTCTCCAGTTTTTATCAATGATCATTTTATACCGGGTATTTTCCTGCAAAGGCGTTCCTAAGTTTTTGTTGGGTTGCAGATCTCTTTTAATTCTTCCAGGGTCAAACCATAATGTAAGTGTTGCTCGCTCCTTGTCCCATAATTCCTGGGCAAGATCAAGAAATACAGGAACTGTGTCCTTATCGTTTTTGATAAAATGAATATTATGCAATGCCTGTCCTTCCTGCATGGGTTTTGAAAATACGAGATAGAGTTTTAACGCATTCTCTGGTAATGTGTCTGCTGTTGGATAGATTGCAACAACTTCCGTCAAATCCTCTGTACTTAAGGCCGGAATTTCAAAGTGGCCAATTCGATGATTAGAATAAAGAACTTCATATTTTAAGCCATGAGTAAATGTGATCAGTGGTTTGAAGAAGACCGATTCGTTGTTTATTTCGATCTCATCATGAATAACAGGCACAGGGTTGTTGATCAATCTTACCTGCAAATTGCCGGTAATAGAATCTTGGTTCGTTGTTGGAAAAAAACTAAGTGGAATACGGATAGCCTCCGCCTTGTCAGTCTTCCATTGAATAATTATCTCATTATTTTCTTTTTTATTTTCCTTGCAGGCCAACAGTAAAAAAGAAAAGACCAGGTTCCATAAAAGAAACCTGATCTTTTTATGTTGAGATGAACTTGTATTCATCAGATCCATCTGTCGGCTCTTGCTGTCCAGAGATCCAGATCTCCATTTGGTTTGCGCTGTAGCACCACCACCTGTGTGTCATCAAGTTTATCCATTTGCAACACGTTTACAGTTGGCAGGTTGATAAAATTTACGCCAGCTGTTGCATAAGATTCTTTGATCGGTTCAGTTAATGTTCCTTCATACGCTTCAATATTCTTATAACTGATACGCATAACTGGGCGGCTGCTGTTAGCCATAAATAAATAAGAATTACCATCTTTCTTTAATGTTACCATATCAAGAGGCGAATTGCCGGCGCCAAATTCTCCAACAGTTCTGCCTTTTACATGTTTGCCTGGTTTTAACTCATCCAATGGAAACAATACAAGAGGAGTACAAGTGTAACTCGCAACCAAATATTTTTTTCCATTCAATTCTGCTGTTGTAAAAGTCCTGATAGGAGAATTTGTTTCATAGCGGCCATGTGCCGCATGATAAATTTCCAAAGAAGATTGCTCCTGCTTATCAGAAAAAGGAAAAGCGATCTTTCTGAAAGTAGAACCAAACTCCTGGTTTGACAAACCACTTAATAAAACACTTCCATCAGCATAAGTAAGATCGGATATTGACTGCTCACGCAGGGGGCGGCCACCCCTGTCTTTTGCATCTTCCCCGGGAACATTCGCAATGGAGATAGCACTATGCATAATATCTTTCAGGTTCACGGCTTGAATTTTCTCTCCCTCGATCGTCAACAATACCGGTGTTCCATCAGCATTATGCACGGCACAATAGATCTTTTTAGAAATAGGATTAACAGCAATATCCTTTATCTGTATGTTCTTTGCTTCGGTACCCAGTGCAGCTGCAATCTTCTGGTCAATGTTCTTGATCTCAACAGCAGCAGCTTTCTCTGTCGCTGTTTTATCTTTTGTATCAATAGCAACTATGCTTCCGGATTTTGAATCGCCGATGAACAGGATCCCATCCTGTCCGAACGCTATAGCGCTGATAGATTGAATATGTGCAGGCCCTCTTTTTAATCCATAGGGGTTATTGGAACTTTTGTTCGCAGCAATAAGGACTATAAATGCTGCGCAGACTGTAATTAAATAAAATAGCTTTCTCATAACCTATGAAATTTGATTAGAAAATATTTGGACTTGTAATTTACCAAAATTCAGACTTTCATGAAAAAGTTATTTTAAATTTAGAATGACCTTTTGAAGTAAATTCAATTTTCGAATGCCGGGAGATAAAAGACAAAAACGTGAGTTGCATGCTCTCAATGAAGATGGCATGGTGATGTGTAATCCCCGCGATAAAGAGGCAGCGCTTCGAGCCCAAACAGAAGGGATCGCCACCTACGAATGGGAAAAGGTAACATGTCGTAAATGTTTATCATTAATTTATAAGCACAATAAAGAAATAAAAGAAAGGAAAGAATATAATGACAAAAAAGAAACTTAGCACCCGCAGGGATTTTATATTCCAATCAACAACATTAATGTCTGCTTCGTTGTTGGCGCTTCATGGTTTTAAAATCGGTTCTGCATCGAAATATAAAATGGGTCTTCAGCTTTTTACTGTACGTGGACCACTGGCAAAAGATCTCACTGGAACAGTTAAAAAGATCGCTTCCATCGGTTATGAAGATTGTGAAACTTATGGTTATGATCCAGAACAGGTAAAATATTATGGATTACCTGCTTCTTCATTTAAGCAATTGCTTGCCGATAATAAAATGATCACCACCAGTGGGCACTACGATTTTACAAAGTGTTTCGATAAACCTGCAGATAAAATGATGAAATATGTTGATCAGTGCATAGAAGGTGCCAATGCATTAGGTCAACGATATATCACCTGGCCATGGCTTGATCCTTCCTTCAGAACATTGGAGAACTTTAAAATACTCGCAGGAAAATTAAATATGATAGGGGAGAGGATTAATAAAGCAGGATTGGGTTTTGCTTATCATAACCATGATTTTGAATTTACTGATCATGAAGGACAAAATGGCTATGATATTATTATGAAAGAGACAGATGCGGCTCATGTTAAACTGCAGATGGATCTTTATTGGGTTATGCATTCATCGAAACGGAGACCTTCAGAATTATTCAAACTTCAACCGGGACGTTTTGTAATGTGGCATATTAAGGACATGGACAAAGTTAGCCGTGACTATTCGGAATTGGGGAATGGGTCCATTGACTTTACTGTTATTCTTCCTGACTCATCTCTTGCAGGACTTCAATATTATTACATAGAACAAGGTGGTAATTTTGCAAAGGATCCGATACAAAGCATTACCGATAGCGCAGCCTACTTCAAAAAAAATCTTGAAAAATATTTGAAATAAGTTATAAGAAGAGATAAGATTGCAAAATGCCTCAGTATAAACCGAGGCATTAAATCAAGTTTTAATCAGGCAAAAGAATAACTTATTTTTTTGCGGGTGGTTCTGGCGCCAGTTTTTGCGAAAACTCACTCCATGACCTTATCTTATTATTCTTTATCAGGAAATAGGCGTGTATCCGTGCTGAATCTACTTTCCCCATCGCATCAACAGTATGCTCACGACTCCATACGAGCACATAATCATCCTTTTTATCATTTGATTTTACGGATATCCAACCGTCCATATTTATTTTTAGAGAGGCCAGTTGTTTTCTGAAAAATTTGGCCATATTCATCATGCTGTCCACTGTATTATCGCCGAATTTATTTCCATCAGGAAAATCTATACTAACTGAATCTGCTAATAAAGTTTTCATATCATCAATTTTATTTTCCTCCCACATCTTATACAGGTCAAGTACCATCTTAGCGTGGTTTGGATCTCCTATGCTGAAATCAGAAGAGTAATCAGCTGTGTACGGATAAGATATTGATGTTGTCGAAGCTGTTTTTTCTTCCGCCTTTGCAGCTGTGGCATCATCTTTTTTTTCATCAGTGCAGGAGAAAAAAAACGTACTTGCAATCAATGCTGTTAGTAACTTTTTCATTGTTATAAATTTTAATTAAAAAATATTATATAGATAGAATGCGGACAAAAGAGGAGTCTTCGTAAGCGAATCCGGGTGAGTTATAGGTGTACTAATGTAAGAAAGTTTATTTGTTCTTGCGAGGAAATTTAAGCTATCCATTTCTTTTTATCACGGAAAGACCGGTTGATCGTATCGTCAATCACCTCTCAAATAGAAAAGTTATAACTTTCATAAAACAAAATGGAATGAGAAAACTAATTGCCGCGATCAACATGACACTTGATGGGTTTTGCGACCATACGTCAATGACCGCTGATGAAGAAATACATGAACATTATACTGAACTATTAAATAGCGCCGGCACAATTTTATATGGCAGGATAACATTCCAATTAATGGAATACTGGCCAACTATACTAAAAGATCCGACAGGCAACAAAGCAATGGATGAATTTGCAGTTGCAATAGACAAGATACCCAAGATCGTTTTTTCTCACACACTGAAAGATATTCAATGGAAAACTGCAAGGCTGGCAACCAGGGATATTAAAGAAGAAGTTTTAGCACTCAGGCAGGAAGCAGGTAAGGATATTCTAGTGGGCAGCCGGAGTTTAATTGTAACATTCCTCAATCTTAATTTAATTGATGAATTCCAACTCCTCGTACAGCCAACAATAGTAAGAAAGGGTTTGTCATTATTCGAAAACATACAAGATAGAATTGATCTTAAGCTTTTAAAAACAAAAGCCTTTAATAATTCTGGTTCAATTTTGTTTTACCATGAGCCCGTAAAAAAATAACCAGTTATAGCTTTCGAAATAGAGCATTAAGCTCCATATTCATTGTAGTATCTCGCAATTATAATTTAAAGAAGTTACAATACTGATTATTTTTCTTTCTAAAATAGTATTGCCCTGAACCCGTAAAATTCTGTCGCAGTCAGACAAGTCAAAATTTATTTTGTGTTCAGGAAATACTTCCGCAAGTTTTTGAATGATAAGTTTCGCTTCACGAGTGTTTCGAACATTAGTTTTAAAGACTTCCACCATAAAACCTGAATTGTTAGATATTCGTATCAATGGTTTAATTATTTCATCAGCTGCTTTTTCCTGATAGCTATCGGGGCGTAGCATCAACTCCATATTGTATTGCATCTGCAAGTATATCAGTGTTTATATCTTTCAGCGCTTTGAACTTAATGCAATACCCTGTTACACTAGCCTTGCCTAACTTTTTTCCATACGTCTTAGATAGATACGTCTTATCTTTTAAACCCATGATGTAAACAGATATGCCGGTTGTGTTTGCACTCAAGCCGATCTGATAAAACTCTTTAGTTGATCCATCAGCATATTTTATGTTGTAAGATCCATAGCCGATGTTAGGATTTGAAACAATTTTTCCCTTATCATCTTTGCCATCCAGGAACCATAATTTACTTTTTGGCATCACTTGAAGTATAAGTTTATGCAGGGCCTGCATCTCGCTTTGTTTTGCTTCAGGTTGACCAGCGATATATTTTTTAATTTGTTCTCGTGTGTTCATATGAAATATTAGTTAGAGGTGCTTACTATTTTTTATTATTCAGTATGCATATCTATTTCCTTACTTTAAAAAATTGTTCAAATATTCAAGAATCGTTGTTGTCTGCATCATCAGGCCGACATGCGTTTGTGAGGGAACAATAGCCAATTGCGATTTTGGCATTGGTTCCATATCAGCAGCAACCCCACCTCCTAACAATTTATATGTTTTCATCAATTCAATTTTATCAACTCCATCATTGTCTCCGGATATAATTAATACAGGCGCAGCAATTTTCGCAATATTAGAATCACCAACGTTGAATGGTTCCTGGGCAAAAACAAACATCTGCTCTAAAAACTTTCTCCATTTTGTTTTATCTGGCGCCACTGCATCGTATGCAGTTTGTAGTGGTGAGTTATCAAAAAATTCAGGCTTAAAATCTTTAAATGCGCCATTAACTATTGGTAGCCAGCCATCAGTTTTATATGTAGAAGAAATGATCACCAGTTTTCTTAACCGTTTAGGACTTTGTACTGCAAACTGGTAAGCTACAGAGCCACCCATACTATATCCTGCTACATCGGCACTGTCAATTTTTAGATAATCCATTACTTTTTCTACATCATTTGCTAAACCAGTGATCGATAATTTTCTATCTGAATAGGGGCTGTGTCCATGTCCCTGCATTTCAATGGCAATTACTTTCCTGGTTTTTGATAGCTCAGGGATCAATTCGCTCCAGTTCATATCAATGGTGTAAAAAGCACCATGTAATAAAATTATGGGTTGCCCCTTACCATATACTTCGTAATAAACTTTGATGCCATTAACAGGCGCATAACCGCTATTAGAAGGTTTCATTTGTTGTGCGTTTGATTGGTATATCGAAAAAATAATACTGATCGCAATTATCGGTATTGATTTAAATGTAGTACGTATTTTGAGTAGATCTTTCATGACGTTATGTTACATTAGTTTGAATTCTTTTTATAATATAAAGCCTACGTTACTTTTATCCATTATCTCTTGGATCAAAGCTCACCATCCATTCAATTCCATATTTGTCTCTGAACATACCGAAATATGAACCCCAGGGACTATCACCGATCGGTCCTTCTATTTGTCCTCCTGCTGAAAGGCCATTAAATAAATTGTCTGCCTCTTCTTTACTTTCTGCAGTTATTACAATTTTACTTCTGTTCTCATTTTCGTTTGTTCTTCCCATAGCTTCAGGAACGTCATTTGCCATCAACTTACATTTACCGATAGGTAATTCAATATGCATAACCTTGTTCTCTTCTTTTTTATCAATTGGGAACCCGGCGCTCGCAAGATCTTTGAAACGGATAATTTTTGTAAACTCTCCACCAAATACTGATCTGTAAAAGTTAAATGCTTCTTCAGCATTTCCATTAAAGTTGACGTGAGGATTGATGAGTGCCATGATTTTTATTTTTTTTATTTTTTAAAAATTTAGTTGTTCAATTTTTCTAATAACTCGTCTAAGTTTCCAAGGCCCATTGTGAAGCCTTCTTTAAAGCCCATTTTGATAATATTCTCCAGGGCTTCTTCCGTTTCAAATTTTATTAAAATATCTACCGTTGAGGTGGCATCCTTGCCAGTAAAACTGAGATCCCAGTTCATACTTGGCATTGCAGGATTATCAATGCCTTGTTCATCACAAAATGAATCATGGTAAGCAAATCCATCGTTGGGTTGTATACTGGTGTAATATGCTTTGCAAAAATGCTTTTCTCCTTCAGGACTTTTCATAAAATAATGCCAACTGCCGCCCACCGAAAAATTCATGCTGATGGTTTGATTTTGATAGGGCTTTGGCGCCCACCATTGATCTAAAAGTTCATGTTTTGTCCAGCAATTCCATACAAGATCTTTTGCTGCATCAAATTCTCTAACAACATGAATTGTTTTTGCTTCCTTATTGACTAAAAAATCGAATTGTAATACGGTTTTCATTTTTTTTAATTTTTATTGTTTCTTGATAAGGTTGTTAATAGATCTTCAAGGTTACTTAATGCCATCTTCATTCCTATTGTGAAACCATCAAGTACCCTTTCTAATCTTTCAAGCGATTCATTGTAAATGCTGATACTTACTTTAGTCCTTCCATTTTGTTCACTGAAAGTATGATCCCATTCCGAGCCATATGGTTCGGGATTTTCATCTTTGTCAGCAAAAGTATTATGCATTTTAAAATTTGTCTTAGGCGTAATGGAAGTGTATTCCTGGATCGCCCAAAGCTCCCGTCCATCGGGACTGATCATTGCATAAAATCTTTTGCCACCAACTTTGAAATCCTGGTATTTTGTTTTAGCTACCATGGGTTTGGGTGCAATCCATTGATCAATGAGTTCTGCTTTAGTAAATGCATCCCATACCAGCGACTGTTCAGCATCGAATTCCCTGTTTATTAAAACTGTTTTTGTTGATTTGTCAACGATAAATTCAAATAGCAGATCGTTTGTCATTTCTTTTGTTTTTTAATTGTTGCTAATAAATTGTCCAATTGGTTGAAACGAGTTTCCCAAATTTTGCGGAACTGCTCGATCCATTTATCTATCTCTTTCATTTTATCGATTTCGAGTTGATAATAAATTTCTCTCCCTTTATATTCTTGTTTCACCATCTCACACTCAGTCAAAATGCGCAAGTGCTTTGAAACTGCTTGCCGTGTAATGTGGAAATTGTCAGCAATAGCATTTGGTGTCATCGCCTGTACTGCGATCAATGTTATGATCGCTCTTCTTGTCGGATCTGCTATTGCCTGGAAAATATCTCGTCTCATCTTATTTAAATTTTGTTTTCGCAACTGTTCGGTTGCAAATATATGTGCAACTATTCAGTTGCGCAAATTTTTTTTTTCATGGGATAATAAATGTATTACTCTTACCCTGATAACTATCTGGTCTTGATTTTGAAATAGCTGTAAATTTTGGATATTTATATCATGACTGATAGCAAAAGCTTTTTTGGGAGACATAAGGCAACAATTATTTACAGCATAAGCCTGGCTCTTCTTTTATTCCTTCTCAAATGGCTTGAACTTCGTTTCATCATTTTTAGCCACTCTTTTGAAATTTATGCCGGGTTTATTGCAATTATTTTTACCATCCTGGGAATTTGGCTTGCATTAAAACTATCAAAGCCAAAAGTTGAAACTGTGGTAGTGGAAAAGGAAGTGTATGTAAACGGGGATGAAACTTTTGTATTGAACACAGCTCTTATTTCCGAACTGGAACTCAGCAAAAGGGAGCTAGAAGTTCTTAGCTTAATGGCAGAAGGGCATAGCAACGAAGAAATTGCCGGGAAACTTTTCGTTTCAGTAAGCACTGTTAAAACACACAATCAAAACCTGTTTTTTAAATTGGATGTAAAAAGGCGGACACAGGCGATTGAAAAAGCAAAAAGGTTGAATCTAATCCCTTAAATACTCATACTTTGTGATGAAAGGATGATTATAAAAGAAAAATGGCCGAAAGTATGAGAGAAAAAGGTTCGGCAACGATCACATTTGCACCAACAAAAAAAATTAAAATGAAAAAGAACATCCTTATTTACGGACTTATTTCGGGAGTGATCGTCTCAGCTTTAATGGCAGTCAACGTAAGTATGTGCGTTAAAAGTGGTGATTTTGAAAGCAGCATACTGGTAGGTTATGCATCCATGCTTATTGCCTTCTCAATGATATTTGTTGGCATTAAAAATTACCGTGATAAATATAATGGTGGTGTCATCGGTTTTGGCAAAGCTTTCAAAGTTGGCTTATTTATGACATTGATCGCTTCTACTATTTTTGTGATCGTTTGGCTGATCGAAGAGCATTTTTTCTTTTCTGATTTTATGGAGAGGTATACGGCACATGAAATTAGCAAGCTACAATCAAGCGGGATCAGTGCAACCGAACTAACCAGCGAGATAAAAAAATTGGAGCAAGCTAAAGAATGGTACAATAATCCTGCTTTAAAGATACTTATGACCTATGCAGAAATTTTACCAGTCGGGCTGGTCGTTACACTTATCAGTTCAGTAATTTTAAAAAGAAAGACGTCAAAAAAATAAGTATCATGAAAAAAATTGCTTTAATAGCTTTAGCATTAGCCGCATCATTTTGTTTTGGCTTTACTTTCAATTCCATTACAACAAGTAATTCAAATGACAACCCAGGCCTGAAAAGAGTAACAGGAATAGGCGGCATTTTCTTTAAATGCAAAGACCCCAAAAAAATAAGAGAATGGTATCAAACACATTTGGGTTTAAACACAAACCAATACGGGTCAGTGTTTGAATGGTACCAGGGAGCGGATAGTACAAAGAAAGGTTTTTCGCAATGGAGCCCGTTTAAAGAAGCGACAAAATATTTTGAACCATCAACAAAAGAGTTTATGATAAACTACCGGGTTGAAAATTTACAAGCACTTGTTGAAGAACTTAAAAAAGAAGGAGTAACCTTAACCGACACCTTGCAAACATTTGATTATGGAAAGTTTATTCACATCATGGATATAGAAGGAAACAAAATTGAATTGTGGGAGCCAAACGATATTGTATATGAAAAACTCGGTATCCAGATGGGTAGCAAAACGACCAAATGATCTTACAACAAAAAATCAAACAAATATGAAGAAAGTAACCGGTATTGGAGGCATCTTCTTTAAATGCAACGACCCTCTCAAAATGAAAGAATGGTATAAAACACATTTAGGAATTGATGCGGGCCAGTATGGGGCATCTTTTGAGTGGTACGAAGATGCAGAAGGCAAAAAGAAAGGACTTACACAATGGAATCTTAATTCCCAAACTGCAAAACTCTATGAGCCTTCAACAAAGGATTTTATGATTAACTACAGAGTTGAAAACCTTGAAGCATTGGTTGAAGAATTAAAGAAGGAGGGAGTAACGATGGTGGATGCAATAGCAGTTTATGACTATGGTAAATTTGTTCATATTCTTGATGCAGAAGGAAACAAAATACAACTTTGGGAACCTATTGGTTGAGTTATTCCTGCTCAGCCAATACAATTTTAAATTTTGAATTATATATTTTAAATGACATAATTCAAAATTCAACATTTAAAATTTAGAATGATCTTTAACGCCATGAATAAAGCAGAGATATCTGGTATTGCACCATTTTTCATCGTAAAGAATGTTCCCGTTGCTTTATCGTTTTATCGTGACTGTCTTGGCTTTGACATCACTTTCCAGGGGCCCAGTGACAATGATATTTTCTTCGGCATTGTGCAACGTGGCGGAGCGATGATCATAATGAAAGAAATTGGTGTCGATCCCGTTCCAAATTATACACGAGATATCAAAAAAGGTATTGCCCGTTGGGATGCTTATTTGCATGTTCCGGATCCTGGTGCACTGGCAGAAGAATTTTCATCACGCAATGTTGAGTTTTTTACACCACTCAAAGTCAATGATGATAATTTGCTTGGATTTGAGATCAAGGACGCTGACGGATATTTGTTATACTTCGGGCGGCCTCAATAGATAATTGAAATACTTTAAAAATGAAAAAAATATTAAATAAACTTATCCTGTCCTCAGTATCTATTTTCGTTTGCATCACATTGAACTTGTCTTTGCAAGCTCAAAACACAGTTATAAAAGCAGGTCACTTGTTCGATTCAAGAACAGGAAAGTTTTTAGACAACCAAACTATAATCATTAGGAATGGTAGAATAGCACAGGTCGGTTCTAACCTTTCATATGGAAAAGATGATAAAGTGATCGATCTTTCCAAATCATGGGTGTTGCCCGGTCTTATGGATTGCCATGTTCATATAACTTCTAACTACCCTTATAGACAGTTTACCGGGATGGAAGACATTTATGTAAGGGAAAGCTCTGCTTTTAGAGCATTACGTGGAGCACACAATGCTGAACTGTTTTTAAAAAGTGGGTTTACAACTATAAAAGATATTGGCAATGATGCTAACTATGCGACAGCCGATGTAATAAAAGCAATCAGAAATGGATGGGTAAAAGGACCCACTATTTTTTATTCCGGTAAAATTATTGCTCCTTACGGCGGACAAACAGGAGGCATTAATCCTGAAAATGAGCATGCCTGGGATTTTGAATACCTGGATGCAGATACAAACGATGAGATCATTAAAGCGATACGTAAGAATATTTATTACGGAGCAAATGTTATCAAGATAGTCCAGGGAGATCAACGATATTTTTATACTGAAGATAATATCAGAACGGCAGCTAATGAAGCACACAGGGCAGGTATGAAATTAACATGTCATGTTTTCCAGGGTGAGCCTGCAAGAAATGTTATACTGGGAGGTGCTGATGCAATTGAACATGGTTTATTTTTAGAAGATAGTCTTTTGCAAATGATGAAGGACAGGGGAACATTCCTGGTTGGGACAGATCTTACTTTTAATAACATGTATGCGTATGGAATGGATTCGACCTCAGCAAAACAATTTACAGATGGAATCCTTGATCGTCTTAAGCGGGCATATAAGATCGGTGTAAAAATGGCTTTTGGAACAGACGTCATTATCGATCTGCCAGGAAAGAACAGGGTTGAATCAAATCTTGAGATCTTAAAACATTGGAAAGCGGCGGAGATACCTCCTTCTTATATTTTACAAACAATGACTATTTATGCAGCTGAACTATTGGGTATAGAAAAAAGAAGAGGCATTCTTGAAAAGAATTTTTGGGCAGATATTATTGCGATTAAAAATGATCCACTCAACAATATTGATGCGATTAAAAATGTTCATTTTGTGATGAAGGAAGGTGAAATAATTAAAAATGACTAATTGGTTTAATAAAAGATTAGAGTTAAGAGTTTAGAAAAACTCTTAATAAATAGATTCGTAACTTTCTATTTAAATCGAAAATTATTTAATATGTCAACCAACAGCGTAACATTACACCGAGTGCTTGCAACAACACCTGAAAAAGTTTATCGTGCCTTTACTGACGCCAACGCTATGGCATCATGGCTCCCTCCTTATGGGTTTGTATGTATTGTTCATAACCTCGAGGCAAAAGTTGGCGGTAGTTATAAAATGACCTTTATAAATTTCACTACGGGTAATGGACATTCTTTTGGCGGAAAATATTTAGAACTGAAACCCAATGAGTTTTTAAAGTACACCGATAAGTTTGATGATCCGAATTTGCCGGGTGAGATGATCACTTCAGTTTGGATCAAAAAATCTGTTGCGGGCACAGAATTGAAAGTAACACAGGAAGGAATTCCCGAAATGATCCCTGCTGATATGTGTTATTTAGGATGGCAGGAGTCATTGGATAAATTGAAAAGATTAGTCGAGCCGAATATTCCGGATATGTAGAAAAATCCTTCATCAATTATTAAAAGTATGGAAGCATATCATAGCTGCGAAAATTGCGGCAATGACGAGCCCGGAACTGATCTATACTTATGCCCGAAAGACCATAAATTCTGCTATATATGTTCCATAATTAGAAAACTTTCTTTGAAGTAACGATTATAAAAGAAAACTATCTTAGTAAAAAGAACCAATGTCTGCCACCAACCCCAGCTCACGATTAGAAGCTTTTTGCGACGGCGTATTTGCAATAGCCCTGACCTTACTGATCATTGATATTAAAATTCCTTCTACAGAGAAGATCACCAACACTGCTGAGTTTTGGAAGGCATTGGGTCATATCGCTCCATCCATATTTGCTTTTGGCCTAAGCTTTATCATCATTCTTATTACCTGGGTCAATCATCACAATGCTTTAAGACTTACCAATAAGTTATCCAATGCATTTATTTATGCAAATGCATTTTTATTGCTCACGGTTGTTTTTATGCCTTTTCCTACCTCTTTGCTGGGTGAATTTCTATTAACAGACCATGCTGCTCCAGCAGTGATCCTTTATAATTCTACTATGGCACTACAGGCTATTGGCTGGATCTTATCAACCCATGTATCACTTAAACATAAGTTAGGTAAAGATGAAAGATCAATTTTGCAAATGCATCAAAGCAGGAAATTCGGATATTTTGCATTTGTACTTTACTCTATTTTAGCGATCATAGCCATTTGGTTTCCTTTTACTATCGCGGTCATTACTACTTTAACCTGGATACTCTGGCTAATATGGGGCATTAGTATTAAACATGAAAACTAAAAAAAAGTTCAATTTCATTTGCGGTATAAATTATTTTCCTGGGCATGTTACATTGGAATCTTACGTGAGATTTATTTCATAAAATCAGCAAAAATTACGGTTCCTTCAGGCTTTATAGTGGTTACCTTTGCTTTCCCGGACTATAAATAATTAACCCCCTGCTATGAAAAAGACCCTTCGAAAAGCCCTGAAGATCACGGGAATTACTTTTTTGGTACTTATTGTTTTTGCTTTCTTAATTCCCATACTTTTTAAAAAGCAGATAACCGAACTGGTAAAAAAAGAGATCAACAAATCACTGATCGCTAAAGTTGATTTTAAAGATGTAAGCCTGTCGTTGTTCCGTCATTTCCCAAAAGTTTCTATTTCATTGAATGAGCTTTCAGTAGTTGGTACAAACGAATTTGAAAGAGATACATTGATCGCTGCAAAAACGTTTGATGCCTCAGTCAATTTGATCAGCGCTATAAAAGGAAAAGACATAAAAGTATATGGCGTGTTCCTGGAATCACCACGCATACATGCACTGGTAAACAAAGATGGAAAAACGAATTGGGATATTGCCCGTCCTGATGGAGATACAACAGGTTCACCGGATACATCTCCTTCAGAATTTAAAATGAATCTTCAAAACTATGCGATAAAAAATGGCTACCTGCTTTACAATGATGAGACATCAGGCATAAAAACCGAGATCGTCAATTTCGATCATGAAGGCAGCGGAGATTTTACATCAGATGTATTTACATTGAAAACAAAAACAAAAGCTGATGATGCTGGTTTTATTTATGCGTCTGTTCCTTATTTGAATAACGCAAAAGCGGAGATCAATGGGGACATTCAAATTGACAATGCAAACAGCAAATACAGTTTTAAAACAGAAGAGATCAAATTGAATAATCTTAAGCTGAATGCAGAAGGGTTTTTCCAGTTAGTGAATGATAGCACGTATAACATGGATATTAAATTTAACACGCCTTCAAATGAATTTAAAGATATTCTTTCGCTGATCCCCGGGATTTACAAACAGGATTTCAATAAAATAAAAACAAGTGGACAGGCAGCATTCAAAGGATTTGTAAAAGGAACTTATAGCCCCCAACAATTACCAGCTTATGACGTGAACCTTGATGTGACCAATGGATTTTTCCAATATCCAGATCTTCCAAAGCCGGTAAAAAATATTCAAATGGCGATCCATGCCAGCAACCCTGATGGCAAACCTGATAATGCAATTATTGATATTTCAAAAGGACATATCGAGATGGATAACGAACCATTTGATTTCAAACTTTTATTTAAAAATCCTGAAACAATAAAATACGTTGATGCGATCGCAAAAGGGAAATTGGACCTTGCCAATGTTGGAAAATTTGTCAAACTCCCCGGTGATACTAAGCTTGCGGGTTTGGTTTGGGCGGATGTATTTGCAAAAGGCAATATGGAAGCACTGCAAAACCAATATGGGAATTTTACTGCCGGCGGATTTCTTGATATCAAAGATCTTTTCTATTCGTCAAAAGATGTTCCGCAGCCGATTGAGAATGGAAGTATGAAGGTTAATTTGGAAAACAGTGGTGGGATTGCTGACAATACATCGATCAATATTTCCGATGCGCATATCGAAGTGGGGAAAGATCCGGTTGATTTTTCCTTGAAGCTTCAGCACCCGATGTCATCTGTTGATTTTTCCGGAACCGCTAAAGGAAGATTTACGTTAGACAACATAAAACAATTTACCACACTGGATCCCGGTACAATTATTTCAGGGATATTAAACGCTGATCTTGGCTTTAGTGGAAATAAAACTGCTATTGATAAAGAAGAATATGATAAGATCAATGTAAACGGTACGGCTGCTTTAAATAATTTAAAATATGTTTCTAAAGATTACCCAACAGGCATAACAGTTTCTAATACCGAGCTTGGATTCAACCAAAAAACTGTATCACTTAAAGATCTTAATGGGAATTATTTGAATACAAATTTTGCAGGGAACGGGGTTTTAAATAATCTCGTCGGTTATGCCATGGAGAATCAAACATTGACAGGAGTGGTAAATGTGTCTGCAGATAAAATGAATTTGAATGACTGGATGGGAACAGATACAACATCTGCAACAACAAGTTCCACTACATCGTCTTCTTCTGAACCATTTGCTGTTCCTGCAAATATTAATTTAACGGTAAACGCAAAAGCCGATAATGTAAAGTATGACAAAGTCGATTATAAAAATATCAATGGAACTCTATTACTGGCAGATGAAACTGTAAAACTCCAAAATGTAAAAACAGATGCTTTGGATGGTACCATGACTTTCAATGGCTCTTATTCTACGAAAGCAAATAAAAAAGATCCGGTTATTAATATTAATTACGATGTAAAAGATGTTAGTGTTCAAAAAGCTTTTTATGCATTTAACACCGTTCAGAAATTGATGCCTATCGGCCAGTTCCTTGATGGTAAGCTGCACTCGCAACTTTCAATGACGGGTAATTTGCTTGGTAATATGATGCCTGACCTGAATACGCTGACTGGCAAGGGAAATCTTTTATTGGTGGAAGGGTTACTGAAAAAATTTGCACCACTCGAACAATTAGCAAATGCACTGCAGATCGATCACCTGAAGTCGATCTCTTTAAAAGATGTGAAACAATTTATCGAGTTTGCCAATGGCAAAGTGCTGGTAAAACCATTCAATCTGAAAGTGCAGGATATTGATATGCAGATCGGGGGTCTTCATGGTTTTGATCAGTCAATCGATTATTTAATTGACATGAAAGTTCCCAGGAAATATTTGGGAAATAAAGGGAATGATCTTGTGAACGGTCTTGTTGCACAAGCAACTAGTAAAGGTATTCCAGTAAAACTCAGTGATATGGTAGACCTGAGTGTTAAAATGGGAGGCAGTCTTACGAATCCTTCTTTGAAGATTGATCTGCAAAAAGTAGTTGGCGATGCAACTGATCAGCTAAAAGAACAAGCAAAAGATTTTGCACAGCAAAAAATTGACAGTGCAAAATCAAGAGTAAAGGATACAGTAAGTGTACTGGCAGATAAGGCAAAAGATAAATTGCTGGAGCAGGTATTTGGAAAGGATACAACCAAAACAAGTCTTCCGGCTGATAGTTCTAAGAAGAAAAAAGATTCCACACTTAATAAGCTAAAAAACTTGTTTACGAAACCCAAGAAGCCTGCAACAGATACGACTAAGAAAAACTGATACAAGTGATTTTAGTTTGGGGATTCGATTTTGACGTCAGCTTTAAAAATTCTTATTAGCTTAGTTGCGTCTCTCCCGATAGCTATCGGGACTTGTACGTTCGGTAATTCTATTCAGCAGATTTTTCTTTACTTTGAAGCATGGTGAGAAAAATAATTTCAATTGCTGTTATAGCACTGGTCACATTACCAGTTTTGTCGCAACAAAAGGTCAGGATTGAAATAAACTCTTTACCCGCAAACACACCTGTCGCCAGCAATATCTACATCGCCGGCAGTTTCAATGGATGGAATCCACAGAACAGAAGCTACCTGTTTCAAAAGACTGATAAAGGTTATATGCTTGAGCTTTCTCTTAATGCAGGTAAATATGAATTCAAAATAACAAGAGGAGGATGGGATAAGGTAGAATGTACTAATGAAGGAAAGGATGTAGGCAACAGAATTCTTAATGTAGGAAGCGATGTTGAAGTTGATCTTACAATTGCAGGTTGGAAAGATCTGTTTGCTTCATCAAATCAACTAGGAAAGAGTACCGCGAATAAAAATGTAAGCATTCTTGATACTGCTTTTTTTATTCCTCAATTAAATCGTACAAGAAGAGTGTGGATTTATTTACCGACAACCTATAATAGTTCGACTAAAAAATATCCTGTACTATACATGCATGATGGACAAAATGTTTTTGATGATGCTACGTCTTTTTCCGGCGAATGGGGAGTGGATGAAGCGATCGATACACTTGGATTAAAAACAAAAGAATGTATTGTTGTGGGCATCGATAATGGCGGAAGTAAAAGGTTGAATGAGTATTGCCCTTATGACTTTAATTTAACTGCCAACAATGTGTCCGGTAAAGGAGAGGGGGCTTTGTATGTGGATTTTTTGGTTAAGACGTTGAAGCCTTTTATTGATAAAAAATACAGAACGCTGAAGGATTCGAAAAACACATTTACTGCCGGCAGCTCGATGGGCGGATTAATCTCAATGTATGCTGTATTGAAATATCCAAAAGTGTTTGGAGGAGCAGGGGTTTTTTCGCCGGCATTTTGGGTTGGTCCAAAGGTCTTTGATGATATAAAAAATAAAGGGAAAAAAGTAAATGCAAAAATTTATTTCTACGCCGGCGATGAAGAAGGTGAAACGATGGTGCCAATGACATTACAGGCCTTCAATGAAATGCATAAAGTGTCCAAATCAAAAATGTGTGAAGTGATAAGAGCAGGAGGAAAGCACAATGAACCAAGATGGCGGATAGAGTTTCCTTTGTTTTATGAATGGCTTTTTTCAAATTAGGAATTGGTAATTTGTAATTAGAAATTTGAAGACTCCCTAATTCCAAATTCCACTAAACCGGGTAAACAACTCCCTCTAAAGCAATCTCGGTATTTTCAAAAACCACTCTCGCTTCTTTTTCAAATTCATCCAATTCAGCGTACTTGCTACTGAAGTGCCCGATCAAAAGTCGTTTCACTTTTCCTTTTTTGGCGATCATGGCTGCCTGGCTTGAAGTGGAGTGAAAACGTTCGATCGCTTTATCTTTTAAATGATCCAGGTAAGTTGTTTCGTGATAAATAAGATCGGCTTCATGTACATGCGGTAGCAAACTCTCATCATATTTTGTATCGGCACAAAACACATAGCACTTCCCTTTGGATGCCTCTGTAGTTACGGTTTCATTTTTTATCAGCACATCATTTTTTGTTGTGTAGTCCATGCCTTCTTCCAGCTTCTTATAAAATGAAGCAGGAATTTCTGCCGCTTTTATTTTTTCAATATCGAGCTTTCTTGGGCTTCTTTTTTCACGGAAGGAAAATCCGTAACATTCTATCCGGTGATTGGTCTTAAAACAACGTACTTCTATTTTACTATCCTCCATCAACAAGCCTTCTCTATTAATCGTATGGAAGAAAAGATTAAAGGGCAGAACAGTCTTTGCGACTTTAAGTTGTAAGTCTATTATTTCCTGTAATGGCGATGGTGCAAAAACATGCAGGTCCTGCTGATGACTTAACAAACCAAAACTTGTAATAAGCCCGACCAGACCAAAATAATGATCACCATGAAGATGAGAGATGAAGATATGTGAGATCTTACCGCGACGGATCTTGTATTTGATCATCTGTATTTGTGTTCCTTCGCCACAATCGACCAGGTAATTATTGCCATCTAAAGTTACTACCTGGCTGGTAGGGTGACGATCAAAGGCCGGGACTGCAGAATTATTGCCGAGAATTGTTACCGATAACATGCTGGCGAATTTACGTGAATAGTCGTGAATCGTGAGTCGTCATTCGTAAGTAGATCAATTCACGATTCACGTCTCACGATTCACGAAAAGATGAATAGAATTTCCGGACGTACAAGAGTGCGACGCAAGAGAAGTTGAACAGAATTTCCTAAGTTGGGAAAATAATTTTATTCCTCGCTCAAAAACTCTCGTTCTATCTCTTCCATCTGCACAATATCCATAGCTTCGCTTTCGGTAGGCGTTGTGTTCATCATTTCAAGGAGATTTACGCTATCAAGAAAACCTTCGACTGCCTTTTGCATCTCGCAGAAAACAAACGAAGAATTTTTTTCGTAAAAATTTTGCTGTAGCTTAACTAACTTTTCGGCCGCCACCTCATCTAATGATTGTAGTTCTTTTAAGTTGAGTATAATATTTTTCACGTCATTTTGGAGGTAAGTAAGCAGCAAATCAGTGAGTTCTGCTGCCATAACAGCAGACAACCCGGCTTCCTGAACAGTGATGACATGAAATTTTTCTTTGGTATCTGTTTTGACCTTCATACAACTAATATTATCAACATTCCGTTTATAAGTAGTGACAAACCGTATCCAAAAATATTTGTTATTATTGTATCACAAGCAATTATCTAAAATATGGATAACAATTTTTCGACACAAGTAAAGGAAATCATTTCGTTTAGCAGGGAGGAGGCACTGAGATTGGGGAATGATTTTATCGGAACCGAGCACCTGTTGCTTGGTCTTATCCGGGAAGGGGAAAATACAGCCATTAAGATCCTGAAAAGTTTCAACGTTGACCTATACGAATTACGGAAGGAGATCGAGCTCGCCGTTAAGGATAAAACGGGGAAGAATATCGCCAATATAAACAGCTTGCCATTGACAAAACAAGCTGAAAAAGTAATTCGTGTAACAGTGCTTGAAGCGAAAGCTTTAAAAAGTCCAACCGTGGAAACTGAACACCTGATGCTTTCAATTTTAAAAAACAAAGAAAATATCGCTACACAAATTTTAAATCAATTTGATGTAGACTATGATCTGTTCCGCAATGAAGTAGGAATAATGAAAAGTAATGAGCCCCGTGCTGAATTTTCTGATGAAGGAGATGATGATTTCGATGAAGAAAAGAAATATCAGCAAAAGGGAGGTCGCCAGGGTGCTGCAAGTACAGCAAAAAGCAAAACTCCCGTGCTTGATAATTTCGGAAGAGATATAACCCGCCTTGCAGAAACTGGGGCGTTGGATCCAATTGTTGGTCGTGAAAGAGAGATCGAGAGAGTTTCGCAAATATTATCACGCAGAAAAAAGAATAATCCGATTTTAATTGGTGAGCCAGGAGTAGGCAAAACCGCAATCGTAGAAGGCCTTGCTTTACGTATCGTGCAAAGAAAGGTTTCCCGTGTATTGTATGATAAAAGAGTTATATCACTTGACCTTGCCGCATTAGTGGCAGGTACAAAATACCGCGGGCAATTTGAAGAAAGAATGAAAGCGATCATGAACGAACTGGAAAAAAATCGTGATGTGATCCTTTTCATCGACGAGATACATACCATAGTTGGTGCAGGTGGTGCCAGTGGTTCACTGGATGCTTCCAATATTTTCAAACCTGCTTTGGCAAGAGGTGAGTTACAATGTATCGGCGCTTCTACCCTGGATGAATACAGAATGTATATCGAAAAAGATGGTGCATTGGATCGTCGTTTTCAAAAAGTGATGGTAGAACCGCCTACGGTGGATGAAACTATCCAAATACTTACTAATATTCAAAGTAAGTATGAGGATTATCACAATGTTGCTTATTCTGTAGATGCAATTGAGGCTTGTGTGAAACTAAGTGATCGTTATATGACGGACCGTTTACTTCCAGATAAAGCGATCGATGTAATGGATGAAGTAGGAGCAAGAGTGCATTTGAAAAATATTAATGTGCCACCAAATATTCTTGATCTTGAAAAGAAAATAGAAGATGTAAAGAATGAGAAGAATAAGGTGGTAAAAAGCCAGAAGTTTGAAGAAGCTGCTTCACTTCGTGATACTGAAAAAAGATTAGCAGAAGAATTAGAAAAAGCAAAGAATGAGTGGGAAGAGGAAAGCAAGCACAAGAAATATCCTATCGGTGAAGAAGAAATAGCTGAAGTAGTAAGTATGATGACTGGCATTCCTGTGAAAAGAATGGTGCAAGCAGAGACAGAGAAACTTCGCAGGATGGCAGATGATATGAGGCATATGGTTATTGGGCAGGACGAAGCGATACAGAAAGTGGTAAAGGCCATTCAAAGAAACCGTGTTGGATTAAAAGATCCCAAGAAGCCGATCGGTACTTTTATTTTCCTTGGTCCTACCGGTGTTGGTAAAACAGAGTTAGCAAGAGCATTGGCAAGATATATGTTCGACAGTGAGGATGCATTGATAAGAATTGACATGAGTGAATACATGGAAAAATTCACTGTCAGCCGTTTAATCGGTGCACCTCCGGGATATGTGGGTTATGAAGAAGGTGGACAGCTGACTGAAAAAGTTCGCCGTAAACCATATAGTGTGATCTTGCTTGATGAGATCGAGAAAGCTCACCCGGATATTTATAATATCCTCTTGCAGGTGCTGGATGATGGCCAGTTGACTGATGGATTGGGAAGAAAAGTAGATTTCAAGAACAGCATGATCATCATGACTTCTAATATTGGTGTTCGTCAATTAAAGGATTTTGGTGATGGAGTTGGTTTTGCTACAGCAGCAAAAACTCAGAACCAGGATGAAACGAATAAGGCGGTTATTGAAAAAGCATTGAAAAGAACATTCTCTCCTGAGTTCCTGAACAGGATCGATGATGTGGTGATATTTAATTCACTTACAAAGGATCATATTTTTCAAATCATCGACATCTTAATGAAAAGTGTAATGAAACGTTTGAGCAATCTTGGTTTCAGCATGGAGCTAACAGAAGATGCAAAAACTTTCATTGCTGATAAAGGATATGATCAGCAGTTTGGCGCAAGACCGCTGCACCGGGCGATCCAAAAATATCTTGAAGATCCACTTGCCGAAGAAATCCTGAACATGCAGGTAAAGCAAGGAGATATATTAGTTGCAGATCTTGACAAAGAAAATCAAAAAATCAAATTTTCTTTAAAGCAAGGCAAGGAAGGGAAGGAAGGAAAAGAAGAGAAATCCAAAGCGTAAAGCGACTTAACAATAGATCAACCCCGGCGATTGCTGGGGTTTTTTATTTGCCATAAATCACAGTTATTTGCAGCATGAAGAAATATGCAATTATTGTAGCAGCGGGATCAGGAACAAGAATGGGTGGAACAACTCCTAAGCAATTTTTGTTGGTAAATAATAAGCCGGTACTTTATTATACACTGCAAACTTTTTTGAATGCTTTTGCTGATATTCAAATAATACTTGTGCTGCCTGTTGACTATACCGACATGGGCCAGGAGATCATTGATGCGTATTTTGACAGTGATAAAATAAAAGTGACTGCCGGTGGCGATACAAGATTTCAATCCGTAAAAAATGGTTTGCAGCTAATAAAAGGCGATGCTATTGTGTTTGTTCATGACGGAGTAAGATGTCTTCTAACGGAGAATCTTATTCATCGTTGTTATGCAAGTGCGGTTGAAACAGGAACTGCAATTCCCGTTATTACCAGTAAAGACAGTGTAAGAATAGTTCATGAAGAAGGTAATGATGCGATAGACAGGGACAAAGTGATGCTGGTACAAACGCCACAAACCTTTCATAGCAAGATATTATTGCCTGCATTTAATATTGATTACAAAGAAAAATTTACTGATGAAGCTACGGTGGTAGAGGCCTTTGGCTTAAAAGTAACATTGGTGGAAGGAGAGGAAAACAATATCAAGATCACCAAACCTATGGACCTTCTGATCGCTGAGAAAATAATTAATGAAAGAGACTGATCAGCCAAACCGATAGCCGCGAAGAAAATCTTCGATACTCATTCTTTTCTTTCCTTCGAGTTGAATATCTTTTAAAAGTATATACCCATCTTTTGCGGCAAACTTTAAATAAGTTTTTCCATCACTTTCCCATTTGCCTGGTTTTGAAGTAGGGAAGGATGGTTCTTTTTCACTTTTAAATATCTTAAGCGTTTTATCACCTAATTCTGTAAACGCAGTTGGAAAAGGAGATAGACCACGGATTAAATTCTGAATTTCATCAATTGATCTTCTCCAATCGATATTACATGTTTGAGTGAATATTTTTGGGGCATGCTTTAGTTGTGAATGGTCAATGGTCAATGGTGAATTAGTTTCCGGATTTTGGTGATTGCCAATAGACGACTGAGGCGTCTCATGTAATGACCCATCAGCAATTCCTTTCACCGTTTCTACCAACACTCTTGCTCCGATCTCTTTCATTTTATCATGCACATCACCGGCCGTTTCATTTTCATCAATTAGAAAACTTTCCTGTAGTAAAATATCGCCGGTATCTATTTCATGTTTAAGTTTAAAAGTGGTTACACCTGTTTCTTTTTCTCCATTTATCACGGCCCAGTTAATAGGGGCAGCACCACGATATTGTGGCAATAAACTTCCATGAAGATTGATAGTACCAAGTGGTGGCATGTTCCAAACTGATTCGGGTAACATACGAAATGCAACTACAATTTGCAGATCAGCATTCAATGATCTTAACTCTTCCAGGAATTGAAGATTCTTTAATTTTTCCGGTTGCAATACTTTTAAATGATGGCGAACTGAATATCTTTTTACAGCGCTTTCGGTCATTTTCATTCCACGACCTGCGGGTTTATCAGGAGCAGTAATAACGCCAACAATATTGCATTTTGCTTTTACCAATGCATCGAGTGATGCAACAGCAAATTCCGGTGTACCCATAAAAACTATTCGAAGCGATCGATAATCTGTCATCGCAGCGAAGTTATTATATAAAGGAGTAAAATGAGTTGCGGGGGTTTATTTAATACTTGCAAACATCTCCTGCGCCATTTGGCCAATGACCGGAACAGGTTTTTCCTGACCGTTAATAGCCGAGATAAGCCCTATGATCCAAAGAATAAATAAACCGAGGGCCAGTATTCCCACAAAGAGAGCAAAAAAGTATATTGTAAATAATAAGATGTAGAAAATGATCGAACATGCAATTCCAGAAAGGATCAGCGCTAATGACTGCCTGATATGAAATGCGGCAAGTTGAGATTTATTGCTATTATATAAAATAAATGCAATGATCCATCCTACCACTGAAAAATAACTGATGATAGCAATTGTTTTTCCATCAATCCCAGATGCTGCAGGAGTTGGAGTGGTTTCGTTTGACATAAAGTTGATTTTGGCATTGAAAGTTATTCAAAGTCCTCATATAATAAATATTTTTTACGCACAGCTTTGAATTCGTTTAGTTTAGGTTCCCAACTTTTCCTTATTTCTTCTTCGCTTTTACCATCTTTAATTTGTTGCATCAATACGTCAGTTCCTGAAAGACGATTAAATGCACTTACTCTTGCAAAAAAGCTGTCTTTATCAGGAAATAATTTATATGCTTCGATGAGCCATTTCAATTGTATCCTTCCGTCCACTTTTCTCAAGACCTCATCTACTGTACCGCCAAGATCCCATCCATAACAAAGTTTGCCAAAATGCTTTGAGCTTTTCGATCCTTCGTTAGGATTTGGAGTAAAAGAGAATAAATTTTTTGGCAGATCAGGATGGCCAATATATTGAAACGGTTTATCGGTGCCGCGACCTTCACTCAATGCTGTTCCTTCGAATAAACATGTAGAAGGATAAAGGTAGATTGACTGCATATCAGGCAAATTAGGTGATGGCTTTACAGGCAATACATATTTGCTTTTATGAGTATAGTTCTGGCATTTGATAAATTGTACATGAAACGGAGTATCAGCAGTTGGTTCAGTGGTAATATTATAAGCATTTATTGCATTGGCTTTTTCACTTAGCCATTTTTCACCCATCAACATCCTTGCATACTCAACCATTGTCATTCCATAGTTGATGGGAATTGGTTGCATTCCTACAAAGCTTTTGAATTTTGGATCAAGTACAGGTCCATCAACATAAAAACCATTGGGGTTTGGCCGATCAAGAATAAGCAAGGGCTTATGATTTTCCAATGCAAATTCTAAGAACTCCTGCATGGATGAGATGTATGTATAGAATCTTGTTCCCACATCTTGTATATCAAAGACCAAAACATCCACATCTTTAATGTCATCGATGGTTGGCCTTCTTTTGCTACCATAGAGTGAAACAACAAGTATACCTGTCTTTTCATCTTTGTAATCCATGATCTTTACTCCATCGGGCACATTGCCGCGAAAACCATGTTCCGGTCCGAAGATGACCCGTATATCAACTCCAAGCTTTTTTAGTGTATCAACTAAATGACTATTGCCAACTGTGGAAGTGTGGTTGGCAAAGATGCCCACCTTTTTATTTTTCAGGAATGGCAAATAAACATTGATCCTTTCTGCTGCAGGAATGATCTTGTTTGTTTGTGCATGGCAGTTTATTACCAGTAAGGATAGTGCTAAAATGCCGGAAAAGATTTGCTTCATGTTTTTTCTATTGCTTCAAATTTCTGGAAAATTACCAGTAAGACCAGAATTAATATTGGAAAGGTTGCATTGGGCATTTTCAGTTAACTTGCACCTTCATTTATTCTTTTTATCTTCCTGATGCTCCGCAGAATTACAGCAGTACAAGTGTGCGACGCAACGAAAGCTAAATAGAAATACATAAGTTGATCACATAAAAACATTAATCATGCAACAAGTAAAAAACGGTGATAAAGTGAAAGTTCATTATCATGGTCGCCTGACAAGTGGAGAAACATTTGATTCATCAGCTGGTCGTGACCCACTCGAATTCGAGGTAGGCAGCGGAATGGTGATAAAAGGATTTGATGATGGTGTAACGGGTATGAAAGTAGGAGACAAGAAGACGATAAATATTCCTGCAGATAATGCATATGGTCCAAAGAATCCTGAAATGGTCATTGAATATCCGAAGGCACAATTTCCTGAGCATATAGAACTGCAGGTTGGTACGCCGCTTGTGATGAGCAGTGCATCAGGACAACAGTTCCAGGTAAAGATCACTGAAATAAAAGATGATGTTGTTGTTCTGGATGCGAATCATCCATTAGCGGGTGAAGAATTAGTTTTTGATCTTGAGCTGGTGGAGATAGTTGGTGCAAAGCCGCTGATCATAATGCCTTAATTCAATAGACAATAGTCGTTTTTTAAATAAAAAAGTTCATAACGTTGCATCGTTATGAACTTTTTGCTTATGCCAATTATTTATTGTCAATTATTTTCTATTCAGCCACCAACCTAACCAAAGTCCGCAAAGACCCCATGATACAAACGCATCAAGAAGATGACCTGTATAACTTTCTGTTGTTGTTTGAAACCAGTTATGCATCATGTAAGGCCCGGTTATAAAAGTAAACAAGCCAACTGCTATTGAACCGATAAATACTTTCATACTACCTGGTGTGCCTGCTGCAGTAAGTACATATATTAAAAGGAAGACAGCAATAAGATCTATTAAAAAGCCACGAACTAAGGGCAACACCATATCAATTTTATAGGCCTTTCTATAGATCACAGTTGCCCATGGCTTGCCTTCCATACTACTCATTAATTTTTGGTGCTCGTCCATAGATGCTTCCGGCGGAGCAGTAGGCAGCATGTAAGTGCCATCTTCTGTGATGGAAGCAGAAATTGCATTCATTACTTCTGTTTGTGCAGCGGTGTATTTCGCTTCACCGGCGTGAACGGGCAGTATTGTCCATGACAAGAACTGCCATAAAAAAACTAGAATTGCTCCTACTAAAGAGCCGATTAACCATTTTTTCATAATAGTTGATTTTGGTTTAGAAATAAAAGGTAGAAACTTATACTTTGTTTTGCAAGTGGAGTTATTAACGATTGTGAATGACAATGGTGAATGGTCAATTTTTAGAAGCTTATATTCTCTATTGACTATTCACCATTCACCAGTTCGCCGTATCTTCGCTGTCCATTTTTTATAAAGTATGTTTGAAAACTACAAGTTCACCGCGGCAGAAAGATTTTTGCGCTACGTTCAGATAGATACCCAAAGCGATCCTCTTTCAAAGTCAAATCCTTCAACAGAAAAGCAAAAAGACTTAAGTAAGATCCTGGCTGAGGAATTAAAGAAAATGGGCATCAGTGATGCACACATGGATGAGTGGGGTTATGTTTATGCAACTGTTCCTTCCAATACCCAGAAAAAGGTTCCGGTTATTTGTTTTTGTGCTCATGTTGATACTGCTCCTGATTGCAGCGGTACTAATGTGAAACCTATCGTTCATAAAAATTACCAGGGGCAGGATATTGTTTTGCCAGATGATAACACACAAGTATTGAGAACAAGTGACTATCCTTATTTACAAACACAAATTGGGAATGATATTATTACAGCATCTGGAAAAACATTATTGGGAAGTGATGATAAAGCCGGTGTAGCCGAGATCATGGACCTGGCAAATTTTTTAATGACGAATAAGAATGTGAGGCATGGTGAAATAAAAATATTGTTTACGCCTGATGAAGAAGTGGGAAGAGGAACCGAGAAAGTTGATCTGAAAAAATTAGGTGCCGACTTTGGTTATACATTAGATGGTGGCGATGCAGGCAGCCTGGAAGATGAAACTTTTAGCGCAGATGGAGTGCAGGTAGTCATTCATGGTGTAATTGCACATCCTGGTTATGCGAAGGGAAAAATGATAAATGCGATGAAGATCGCAGGGGAAATTTTGGCAGCACTTCCTAAGGACAGGCTATCGCCGGAATCTACCGAAGGCAAAAGAGGTTTTATACACCCCGTAAGAATTGACGGCATCGCCGAGAAATGTATCATTGATTTTATCATTCGTGATTTTGAAACGAAAGGGCTGCAAAAAAAGGAAGATTACCTGCGAACACAAATTGAAGAGTTGATGCGTCTTTATCCTAAAGCAAGTTTTGAATATAAAGTGACGGAGCAGTATCGCAACATGAAAGAGATATTATTGCTGCATCCGCAAGTAGTGGATCATGCAAAAGAAGCAATTAAAAACGCAGGGCTTAAATTGAAAATGGAAAGTATTCGTGGCGGTACCGATGGAAGCCGTTTATCATTTATGGGTTTACCTTGCCCCAATTTATTTGCTGGTGAACAAGCGATACATTCAAAACTTGAATTCATCAGTATCCAGGATATGAACAAAGCGGTTGAAACAATGGTTCATTTAGTAAGAATATGGGAAGAGAATTCATAATGCTCACAATTCATCTTTCCAGATCCTCATATACCAATAGATAGGGTAGCCAATAATTCCTGCAAATAAGAAAACAAGTATCCAGATTATTCTTTCGGTTGAATCCATTGCTTTGTGTCTTAAGAGATGCATGATAAAGAAGACAAGAAGGCCGATCGAGAGTATAGCCATTCCAAATCCTAATATAAATATTGGACCGAAAGAACTAAAGACTTCCTGCGGAGCTGGTTCATACCTGTCCCATTCAACAAAAGTTGGAATAAGACCTATGATCATAATAAATAGAACAGCAAGAAGAATTATTGGTAAAAAGCTTAAGATACCGATAAATAGTTTTGAGCTGCGTGACATAAAACAGAATTTATGTAAAGTTAGATTTATTCCTTTTGCCTGTTACCAATTCTAAAATAATTCCCTGCCATTGAAATTCTTGCTACTTTAGCTCATTCAAAAAATATTATATGCAACAATTTTGGTCACAATATTGGTGGACGTTAATACTATTAATAATCTTCTTTGGTTCTTTTTATACCATTAACCAGGGTTTTATCGGTGTTATTACCATGTTTGGCAGGTATCGCAGAGTGGCCCGCCCGGGATTGAGAATGAAATGGCCAATTATTGAAACAGTACATAAAAAAGTGTCTATTCAGAATCGTTCCGTGGAACTGGAATTCCAGGCTGTAACACAGGACCAGGCAAACGTTTATTTCAAAAGCATGCTTTTATATTCTGTGCAGAATGAAGATGAGGAAACGATAAAAAAAGTAGCATTTAAATTTATTGCCGACAGGGACCTGATGCAAGCGTTGATCAGAACCATTGAAGGTAATATACGTTCTTTTGTTGCTACAAAAAAGCAAGCGGAGGTATTGGGTCTTCGCAAAGAAATTGTTGAGTACGTAAAAGAGCAAGTTGATCATTCATTGGAAAATTGGGGATATCATTTACAGGATCTGCAGATAAACGATATCACATTTGATAAAGTGATATTAGATTCAATGAGCAAAGTGGTTGCAAGTAATAATCTGAAAGCTGCGGCCGAGAATGAAGGCCAGGCTTTATTAATTACAAAAACAAAATCAGCCGAAGCAGAAGGTAATGCAATTAAAATATCAGCCGAAGCCGAAAAAGAAGCTGCAAGACTTCGTGGGCAAGGTGTTGCTTTATTCCGTATGGAGGTAGCTCAAGGTATGACGGAAGCGGCTGAACAAATGAAACAGGCCAATCTTGATACCAATGTAATTTTATTCAGCATGTGGACAGAGGCGATCAAGAACTTTGCAGAGTTTGGAAAGGGTAATGTCATTTTCCTTGATGGCAGTGCCGAAGGAATGGAAAAGACAATGAAACAAATCCAGGCAATGATGATGAAGCCGGTTGGCTCTACTCCTAAATAGTTATTTGCGAAAGTTTAACTCTTTTATCAATCTATTGATTGTTTGTTGTTAAAGAACTCTAAAACTTAACAGGCCTCCACAACGTGGCATTATTTTTCTCGTTTCATCCACAGTTGTTGAAAAGTTATCTATTCTTAAAAATCTCGTAGTACTACTTTTACGAACCAAAGAAAAAAGAAATGATTGATCTTTTACAGATTACCGACTCAGTTACGCAGATTGCAGGTCATATCAATGTTGATCGCAATAATGATGGCAGTATAAGTTTTATGGAGCTACTTTTTATGGGTGGGTGGATCATGATCCCACTGGCTCTTATGCTGTTAATGGCTATCTATGTATTTACTGAACGTTATATTGCTATCCGTAATGCTTCAAATATCGATCAGAACTTCATGAATATAGTTCGTGATCATATTGTAAGCGGCAACCTTACTGCTGCAAGAAGTTTTGCAAAAAATTCAAATAATCCTGTTGCCAGGATCATCGATAAAGGATTACAGCGTGTTGGTAAGCCCATTGAGAACATAGAAAAAAGCATGGATAATGTGGGCCAGCTGGAAATGTATAAACTAGAAAAGAACCTGGGAATATTGTCAGTTGTTTCGAAAGCTGCGCCAATTTTTGGTTTTGTGGGTACGCTGATCGGTTTGATGCAGTTGTTTGCAAATATTCAAAAGGCAAATGAAGTAGAGATCAATGTGGTTTCGCAAGGTATCTATACAAAACTTATTACTTCGATCACAGGTCTTGTTATCGGTTTGATCGCTTATTTCGCTTATAGCTATCTCAATACACAAATTGATAAGACATCAAACAAGATGGAAGCTGCTGCTGCCGATTTCCTTGATGTATTACAAGAGCCCACTCACTAATCAATTGAAGAATGAAGTTTAGAAAAAAACATAGGTCAGAGTCGGAAGTATTTACGGATTCACTGAATGATATTCTTTTCATTTTGTTGATGTTCTTTTTGATCACGACCACACAAGCTAACCCGAATGTAAAAACAGTAAACACGCCTCGTGGATCAAAGGACAGAAAAGTAAAACAAAGCGTAACAGTTTCTATTGATGCTGCACAAAAAGTTTATATCGGGCAAAGAGAAGTGGCCCCGGCTCTTTTAGATTCATTCTTGAAAATGGAATTAGATAAACATCGCAAATTCCCCGATGATACGCTGACAGTCGTTGTCAATGCGGATTCGATCTCTTATCATGCTGGCTTTATAAAAGTATTGGAAGCTGCAAAGAAAAATAATGCGAAAGTTGCAGTGAACGTAAAGAACTAATTCTTGTAGGCTTTGATCATTCTGTCTCTTCCCTGCATATCTTTTCTTAATTCAATACTGGTAAATCCTTTTTCGCTGAAAAGATCTGCAACATCTTTTCCAAGAGCTTCATTTATTTCAACAAATAAACTACCACCAGGAAACAGGTGAGTTCTTGCAAAGTCAGAGAGCTTCTGGTAAAATAGCAATGCATCATTATCGGGTACGAATAAAGCCCGATGAGGTTCGAAATCCTTTACTCTTTCATGGATAGTCTGTATCTCACTTTGTTTTATGTAAGGTGGATTGCTAACTATAATATCGTATTGATCTAACTCATTCCATTTTGATTCATCAAGAAAATCCAGCAATTTAAAATCAACTTCAGCTTCCAGCTCTGTTGCATTTTCAATAGCTGTAAATAATGCTTCACTGCAAACATCAATTGCCGAAACGTTGGCTTCCCTTATTTTCTTTTTTATAGTTATTGGTATGCATCCACTGCCTGTCCCAATATCAATGATATTTTGACTTTTAACTTTTGACTTTTGATTTTCGTTGACTATCCAATCGACAAGCTCTTCCGTTTCTGGTCGTGGTATCAATACATTCTTATTCACTTTGAATTTCATACCAGCAAACCATGCTTCGCCTAGTACATATTGAACTGGCTCATTTTTTTTCAATCTTTCAGTAATACTATCAATACTTTCAAGTTGCTCACAGGTGAGGTAGGATTTTCTGTCTTTTACCTGTTCTATCCTTGGTAAACTGGTTATATGTTCAATGACAAGATCAGCAATGTTGTTCAATTCATCGCTGTCGTAAACATTTTTCAGCTCTTTAGTTAAAACGGTTCTTGCTTCATTAAATGTCATAGGCAAACTTACGATGTGAATGGTGAATGGTCAATTTAGCGTCAATTAGCATTATATTATAATTATTTTTGCTGCTCATGACTCACGACTCACCGCTCATAACTCACAGCTTTTTCATGCATCGTTGCCTCGAACTGGCGCAACTTGGTTCGGGCTATACAGCTCCGAATCCTATGGTCGGCGCCGTGCTTGTTCATGAAGGAAGAATTATTAGCGAAGGATATCATCAGCAATATGGCGGCCCGCATGCAGAAGTAAATTGTATCAATTCGGTTAGCAAACAAGACAAGGATAAAATTTCAAGATCGGTTTTATATGTTTCATTGGAACCCTGTAGCCATTTCGGCAAAACACCGCCTTGCACAGATCTAATAATAGCAAGCAAAATTCCTGAAGTTGTTATTGGTTGTCGTGACCCTTTTAAAGAAGTGGATGGAAAAGGAATTGAAAAACTTCAAACTGCAGGAGTAAAAGTTGTTTATGGAATTCTCGAAAGGGAATGCCAGCAACTCAATAAACGCTTTTTTACATTTAATATAAAACATCGGCCATATATAATTTTAAAATGGGCTGAAACAGCAGATGGGAAAATTGCTGGTAATGGAACAGATCGTTTGTTGATCTCAAATGAACAAACAAGCAGGCTTGTTCATAAATGGAGAAGCGAAGAAGCTTCCATCCTGGTTGGTACAAATACAGCTTTATTGGATGACCCTGAGTTAACAACAAGAAACTGGAGCGGTTCTTCGCCGATAAGATTAGTGATTGATATGGATCTGAAACTGCCATCAACTTTAAAACTCTTTAATAAAAAACAAAGAACCGTTATTTTTAACACTATAAAAGACGAAGAGCAAGAGAATCTCACTTACTACCAGGTAACTGAAGATGTGAGTCTTGTTCATCAAATTGTAAATGCTTTGTACCAGATGAAAATTCAAAGTGTTTTAGTTGAAGGAGGAGCAAGATTATTACAATCTTTTATTGATGAGGAAATGTGGGATGCGATCCGAGTAATTAAAAATGAAGAATTAAAAATTAATAATGGTCTTAATGCACCAGAGTTTATAGATCGAAATGTGGATGAAGAGATAAAGATATTAGGTGATTCAATAAAAATTTATCATAATGAACTGGGTTGAGTGGCTGGGTTATTTAGCAGCAGCGCTTGTTGTGCTTAGCTTTTTGGTTGGCCAAAAAGTAAGAAGGATCCGTTTTATAAATATGCTGGGGGCAGTTGCTTTTTTGATCTATGGTATTTTGCTGGATGTCAATTTCCCGATCATTATCCCCAATGCCTTTATTATCTGCATACAGTTTTACTATCTCTTTATTAAAAAAGACACACAGCCTGGCAAACAACAATAGCGATAATAATTTTTATTTAACGATCGAAAAGGAATCTGTTTCCGAATTCAAAGACCGGGGCAGTCGCTTTCTTGCTTATGCTTTTCCAATTTCATCTGCTGAGGATTTTAAAAAAAGATTGAAGGAGCTAAAAGAAGAGCATCCTAAAGCTGTGCATCATTGCTTCGCATATCGCATCGGTACTGATAAAAATAATTTTCGGAGCAGCGATGGCGGTGAGCCGGCTGGTAGCGCCGGTCGTCCTATTCTCGGACAGATCGATAGTAAAGAAATAACTAATGTTGCTATAGTTGTTGTTCGATATTTTGGTGGTATTTTGTTGGGTGTACCGGGTTTGATCAATGCCTATAAAACATCAGTTTCTTTTGCTCTGCAATCGAATTCGATCATTAAAAAACCTGTTTACGAGAACTACAGGCTGCAATTTGATTATACTATCCTGAACGAAGTAATGAGGATCATTAAGAAGAATGATTGTTTGATCCTGAAGCAGGAGCTGCAACTGTTTTGCATGATTGAAACGTCTATCCCAAGATCACAAACGGAGTTGTGTATTCTCCAGTTAAAAAGTCTTAGGAGTATGGAATTATCAGCTATGTGAAATTTTATTTTTTACCGGCATATTCACTCATAAAATAATTTAACTTCATCGCTCATTTTAAAATCACGTTATGCTTGCAAGAACCTTCTTACTACTTACTTTTTTTGCAGTAATCGTTTCTTCTTCATATTCCCAGGTTTCGATCATTCCCGAACCTGTTTCATTAAAACAAAATGAAGGAACGTATAGTTTTAAAGACAAGATCGTCATTGGAGGAGAAATATCCAATGGATCTGTAAAAAAGATCGTTGATTGGTTAAAGACAAAACTGTCTGTAACCGGACTGCCTGTTTCTGTAGGATCTGCAAATGAAAAAGCGGATATCAATTTAATCCTGAACAAGACACCAAATGCAACAATGGGTAAAGAAGGTTACCAATTTACAAGCTCTTCAAATGGTATTGCCATTAGTGCAAATGAGCCGGCAGGTTTATTTTATGGAGTACAAACTTTCATTCAGCTTTTGCCTGCTGCTATTGAAAGTAAAACTGTAGTTAAAAACGTTTCATGGTCTGTTCCTTCGGTTGATATTACCGATTACCCACGTTTTGGATGGAGAGGTTTGATGTTTGATATTTCCCGCCACTATTTTAATAAAGAACAAATAAAGCAATACATGGATGCAATGGTGAAGTATAAATACAATATGCTACATCTTACCTTGTCAAATGATGAAGGTTGGAGGATCGAAATAAAGGCATTGCCAAAACTTAATTCTGTTGGCTCGTGGAGGGTAGATCGAACAGGTACATTTGGAAATTTTATACCGCCTACTGATGATGAGCCTCGTAATTATGGCGGTTTTTTGACCCATGAAGATGTAAAGGAACTTGTGCAATACGCAAAAGACCGGTTCATAAATATTTTGCCTGAGATCGATGTGCCGGGTCATAGCCTGGCGGCAATTGCTTCTTATCCTGAATTAGTTTGTACACCGGGAACTTATAGAGTTCGTTCCGGTGAAAAGATCATGGAGTGGCCGGCCAATGCACATTTTTATGGATTAATAGATAATTCACTTTGCCCTGCAAATGAAAAAGTGTATGAGTTCTTAGATAAAGTGTTTACTGAAGTTGCCCAGCTATTTCCATTTGAATACATACACATGGGAGGTGATGAAACAGCAAGAAATTTTTGGGAAAAATCTGATGCAATAAAAGCGTTGATGAAAAGAGAGAATTTAAAAAATCTTGATGAAGTACAAAGCTACTTTACAAAAAGAGTCGAGAAGATCATCAATTCAAAAGGAAAAAAGATGATAGGATGGGATGAGATATTGGATGGTGGACTTGCACCAAATGCAGCAGTGATGAGCTGGCGGGGAATGAAAGGAGGAATAGCAGCAGCTAAAATGGGACATGAAGTTGTAATGAGTCCAACCACTTACGCTTATATTGATTATATGCAGGGTGATGGTATAATTGAACCACCTGTTTATGCATCCTTACGTTTAAGTAAAACTTATGAGTTTGAACCTGTGCCTGATAGTGTGAATCCAAAATATATAAAAGGAGGCCAGGCTAATTTATGGACAGAGCAGGTATATAATATGCGGCAGGCAGAATATATGACATGGCCAAGAGCTTTTTCTATTGCTGAAACAATGTGGTCACCAAAAGAAAAAAAGAACTGGAATAGGTTTGTTTTAAAAGTGGAAGATCATTTTAAGCGGTTTGACTATGCACAAACAAAATATGCACCGAGTATGTATGAACCTGATTTTAAGTTTACAAAAAATGATAAGAACAGGATAACGGTTGAGATGAAGACAGAAGTTTCGGGCATTTCTGTTCACTACGCATTTGATAACTCGTTCCCTGATAATTTTTATCCTGCTTATTCAAAGCCTATAGAAATTCCTATTGATGCTTCTACTATGAAAGTGATAACTTATAAAGGTGATAAGCAGGTAGGAAGGTTAATCGTTTTTCCAATCGCTGAAATGAAGAAGAGGGCAGGAGTGAAGTAACAACTCATAAAATGTTTGAAACGTCATCCAATACTGGATGGCGTTTTCGTTTAGTAATTGTACGAATAAACATTTTTCAGGAAGATTTTTCCCTATCTTAGGACACTTACTTCCCTCCATATATTTTACCTAACCAAAACCATCGTTATGAAAACGAGAATTCAATTGATCGCTGCAACGCTTTTCCTCTTTCTTGTTTCCTTATCATGTCAAAAAACAGTAAAAACAGAACCAATCACTGAAGAAGTTACGGCAAAACCACCACCGCCGCCGCCACCACCACCAACAGGAGAACTACAACCTATACAAGTATATGGAGTATGGCATGCTGGCAATGATTACTGTACATGGACAACTGTAAGAACAGTGTCAGAGTTTGATTCGAAAAATCATTGGCTCATTGATCGCGGTAATGGCCAGCCCTCAGTAAATATCGTGATCTTAAGTTTTGTAAACCCATTGAAGCTATTGAACAAAACAACTGATGCAGGAACACTTAACGGTGTTCCCCGCGGAATGACTGCTGACATTGTCAATTATTTTAAAAGTCGTGGCATTCGTGTCATGCTTTCTATTGGAGGTATCACTTATACAGATTTTTGGAACACTGCTTTAAGTACTAATGCAACACAATTAGGGTTAAATGCAGCTGAAGTAGCTCAGCAATTGGGTGTGGGGATTGAAATTGATTATGAAGAGAACAGCAGCCCTAATCTTACGGGTTTGCAAGCTTTTATTACTGCTTATCGTTCACAATTACCTTATGACGCAACAGGTGCAAATCATGCTGCAAGACTTACAATAGATCTTGCTGCTGGCGATCGTTGGCTTATTGACATTTGCAGAAAAGCTACAGGTGATTGGCTTAATACAAGTAATCCTGTTCTGGATTATGCAAATGCAATGGTTCCTGCTCGACAACCAAGTTCATCCGCTGCTATTGCTAGTTGGCAGGAACATGTAGATGGAAAGCCTCAATATGGACCACCGATACTGCCATTAGCACCTGCAAAATTTACGGGATCGTTATGGCTTGTGGATAGAACTGCTATTCCTGAATGCAAGAACTTCGACAACTCACTGCAAAAAAGTACTTCAAATTTTGTTCGCTCCGTTGCTCCGAATGGCGCAGGTACTACACGAGGTATGCTCGGCTATATGTTTTGGGCTGCGGAATGCCAGGGAACAAGAGCAATATGCACTACACCACCAAATGGATGTGAAGGTGGAATAGGTGTCGGTGCAACAACATTTAATATACCAATACCAATGCCTCCATTAAGACAGCAATAAGATAGAATGAAATTGTTTTAAGAGAATGTTTTATTTAAATACGTTATAGGATTTAAATAAAACATTTTTCTTTTTCCCTGTATGCTTTTATCTATTCGCCAGGGATAGGGGATAATTGTTTTGATCGTATAATGCAAATGCGAAGGTTTTCCAATTGCATTTCCCGTATTGCCAACCGTACCAATGAAGGCTTTTGAAGAAACAAATGAAAATCTTGTTGCTTTTATTTCATCGAGATGGGCATAGTAATGTATCCGCCATTTTGGTCCAAGGATCATAACAAAGTTTCCACCTCGTTCATTTACTCCGCGACGAATTACAATGCCCGGCGTAGCAGCAAAAACAGGTGTTTTCTTTTTCGCAAAAATATCAACGCCTTTGTGTGTCACTGATCTTCCCCATGGATAAGCCCAGAATGAGTTTTGAGAATAACTTTTTAATGTGGCTCCTTTCACCGGCATCACCAGTTTTTGTGGAATGATAAAACCAATGATCACTAAAATAAATAACCCGGCAGATACTCTTTTAATAATTCTGAATATTCGTTGCCGGGTCATAGTCTGAAATTCGATCCTGGTTAACTGGTCTTTCAAATATGTTTATAACAGGTCGTCTTCCTTGAATTGATATTGACTTTTTATTTTCCGCATCACTTCATCCATACTTGCACGATGATCCTCCGGCTTCCACTCACCACGTTCCCATTTGTCTAGTTCTCTGTCAATATTTTTTTGCTGGAGCTGTACCACTTTTTCAGCAAGCGTTTCACTCATCTCTTTTTGTTTTTCATGATAAACTTTTCTTCTTTCAAATCTTTCCACCTTATCTTTTCTTATTTCGCCTTCTTCATTTGCCATGTGCAGTAATTCTTCTTTAGCCAATGCAATATCATAAGGTCCAAGTGGCATCATTAATTTCGATAACACAGGCCCGATCTCAATTAAAACGATCAGCATAGAAATTAAAAGACTTGCCCAGAAAACACTATTTTCTTCTGCAGACAGATCAGCCAATGCCTTATTGCGTTCGAGAAAACCCATATTCGCCATTGCTGTTGCTTCAAACTGCTTTCTTTTTTCTTCCATTGAAGCTTTTGCAGTAGCTGTCAAACTATCCTGGCTTTTCATATTCTGTTCAAGCAATAATAATTCAGGAGCAAATTGAGTTCTTGCAAGGTTAAAAGCATCCTGTTTTAATCGAGTAATATTTTCTATGCCTCGTTGCCTGCTGCCGCCTGTGCCATCTGCCTCCTGCAAATAGGCAGTTCGCAAGTTGTGCAGCGTGTCCTCGATCGCCAGCTTACGACCGAGGAGTCGCTGTCTTTCAGTTTCTGCATTTGCAAGTTGATTTTTATATTCCATGGCTAACAGACTATCATTAAGCCGGATCTTGTCATGGAGGTTTTTCGTCATTTTAACATTGATCTCTTTTTCAAAAATTTTCATTTCGAGTGGCCGTGCAATCACCACACCGATAAGCAAGGCAAGAGCAAGCCGCGGCAACGCCATCATGATCTGTTTGCGCCGGGATACTCCATATTTCCGCATTGTAGAAACCAGGAAGCGGTCGAAATTAAAAATGATCAATCCCCAAATGATCGCAAAGGCAATAGTCCACAACCAATTTCCAAACACTGTATAAACTGCATAGCCTGCCGAGATAGTTGCCAGTACAAATGTTGCCAATAGTACAGCACCAAGCCCTGAGTATTTGCTATGTTCTGAGGGGAATTGTTTTAATAGTTTTTGATGTGCACCTGCACACCACCATAAAAAATTATTGTCAACCGGTTTTTTCTTTTCGCCGAATGAGTCGTAGGAATACAGAAAGTCTTCCTGGCCATTGTTGGTATCTGCCATTGTAGGTGTTTTTCAGTAAAAAAAATAAAAATGGAATGTCCGGTTTGAAGTTGAATAATTTTTAAACGCTGATAATTTCTGCTAATTACAAATAGGCTGTTAAGAAAAGGATAAAGAAGATATGAACCGAACATTTGTTCCCTGGTTATGCTTTTGTTGCGACGCTCCGTTCATCGTTCAGTAATTCTATTTAACTATTCTTTTTACTTAGCAATATTTCTTTAATTTCAGTAACACAAAACTAACTATATGCGAAAGCTTATTATCATCATTTTGCTAGGATCTATCACTATTTCACTCACAGCACAGAAGCAAAAGGAAACAAAGACCAGTTTTGTGATCAGCTACGATTCCGTTTTCCAGGCATTGAAATGGAGATGTATCGGTCCCTTTCGCGGCGGTCGTGCCAATGCTATTTGTGGTGTGCCGGGAAATGACCAGGCATTTTTTGTTGGTTATACTGGTGGCGGGGTTTCAAAAACTGATGATGGTGGGTTGACATGGCGGAATGTGTCAGATGGATCTTTTAAAGTAGGCTCTATTGGCGATATAGCAGTTTCCGAATCTGATCCCAATGTTGTATATGTTGGTACTGGCGAACATGCTATTCGTGGTGTGATGACCTCTTATGGGGATGGTGTTTACAAATCTGTTGATGGTGGCAAGACATGGAAGAATATCGGTTTACAAAATACCCGTCATATTTCGGACGTGGTTATTCATCCCAACAATCCTGATATAGTTTATGTTGCTGCGCAGGGAACTGCACATGGCCCAAACGTTGATCGTGGAATTTTTAAATCAAAAGATGGCGGACAAACATGGCGCAAAGTTTTATTTGTAAATGACAGCACTGGTGCAAGTAGCTTAAGCATGGATATGAAAAATCCACGCATACTTTATGCAGCTACATGGCAGCATCGCCGTTTACCATGGAAAGTAGAAAGCGGTGGCAGTGGCTGCTCCATTTGGAAAAGTAATGATGGTGGAGAAACATGGCATAAAATAAATGATGGACTGCCTGCACAGATGGGAAAGATCGGTGTATCTGTTTCCAGAGCAAATCCTGATCGTGTGTATGCAATTATAGAAGCAGAAAAATCAAAAGCAGGTTTATATCGTTCTGATGATGGAGGCACGACCTGGTCCTTGATGACAAATAATCAATTGATAACATCCCGTTCGTGGTATTATATGGAAGTATTTGCCGATCCAAAAAATGAAGATGTAGTTTATGTATTGAATGCACCGATGACAAAATCAATAGATGGAGGAAAAACATTTACACAGGTAAGAGTTGGTCATGGAGACACACATGATCTTTGGATAAATCCAAAAGATCCTTCTATAATCGGGTTGGCTGATGATGGTGGTGGTGAAATAACTTTTAATAATTGCAAAAGCTGGAGCTCATTAAACAATCAACCGACTGCCCAGTTTTATCGTGTGAATGTTGATAATCGTTTTCCTTATTGGGTGTATGGAGGCCAGCAGGATAATACATCAGTGATGATCCAAAGCCGAAACAATTCATTTGGTATAACAGAAAAAGATTGGATGGTTGGTCCTGGTTGTGAAAGTGCATGGATCGCATTTGATCCAAACAATCCAACGCAGTTTTATGGCGGTTGCTACCAGGGATATATTGAAGTGCTGGATGCAAAGACAAAAGAAGTAAAAGACATCCAGGCTTATCCTTCCGTGAACCTTGCTATTGAACCAAAGAAAATGAAATATCGGTTCAACTGGAACGCACCGATCATTGCCTCACCACATGATCCGTCAACGATCTATCATGCAGGAAATGTTTTATTGAAAACAACAAATGGTGGTATCAATTGGGAAGTGATCAGCCCCGATCTTACAAGAAATGATTCAACCAAACAAGGACTCGGTGGCGGTCCAATAACGAATGAAGGGGCTGGTGGTGAAAACTACAACACCATTTATTATGTTAGCGAATCGTCATTAGAAAAAGGAGTGATATGGACAGGCAGTGATTGTGGTTTGGTTTACATGACAACTGATGGAGGAAAGAATTGGAAAAATGTAACGCCTGCCGGTTTACAGGAATGCATGATCAACTCAATTGAACTTTCACCAAATGATAAAGCCACTGCTTACATCAGTGCCACAAGGTATAAGTTCAATGATTATGCATCGTACACATACAAAACAACTGACTATGGAAAGACATGGACAAAGATCATTACAGGAGTTGATGCCGATGATTTTATCCGTGTGATAAGAGAAGATAAAAAAGTAAAAGACCTGCTTTATGCCGGAAGTGAAAGGGGATTTTATATTTCTTACAATGGTGGAATGAACTGGAGTAAAATGCAATTGAATTTTCCAGTGGTACCTGTCACAGATTTGATCATTAAAGACAATGATCTTGTTGCAGCTACTGCAGGAAGATCATTCTGGATACTGGACGATCTTGGAGCCCTCCAACAATTTGGAGGTGTAATGGCTGCTGGCAAAATAAAACTGTTTACTCCGAAAACAACTTATCGTTATAGTGGTGCCGCAAGTATTCCTGGTCTTGATCCCGGGAATTCAAATGGTGCAAACCCGGTGGAAGGAGTGATGCTTGATTATTATTTTCCGGAGAATGCAGATACAAACGTGGTGAAGCTTGAAATAATGGATGCAAATAATAAAGTAGTAAGAACATATACCAATAAAAAAGATAGTTTGTTCAAGCCGTATCCCGGTGGCCCGCCTCCTGCACAGGTGATCCCTGCTATGAAAGGGATCAATCGTTTTGCATGGAATTTTAAAGGTGAGAATATTTCGCCTGATATCCAGGGAGCTTTTGTTTATGGCGATTATTCAGGCTATCGTTTGCCACCCGGAAAATATAAGGCAAAGATCACTTACAAAGACGCTTCTTCTGAAACCGAGATGAATGTGATACAGGACCCTGCTTTAAAAGTAACTGCTGCTGATTGGAATGAACAACAGAAATTCCTCAATAATATCAGCAACGAGGTAAGTGAAATTCACAAATCCATCATTGCAATGCGTAAAGTAAAGAAACAGGTAGAAACATATAATGAATTGCTGAAAGACGTGAAGGATAGTAAAGAATTGGTTGAAAAGGGAAAAGAATTGATAAAGAAGATCGATGAATGGGAAGCTAGCCTGATCGAAACAAGACAAAAGACCTTCCAGGATGTAATTAATTTTTCAAGCAAATTAAATGTAGAGTTTCTCTACCTGAAAAATCTTGCTGATGCACATGATCCAAGAGTAACAGAAGGATTAAAGAGCAGGAATGCTGACCTGGATAAGGAATGGGTAAAATATAAAGGCGTTTATAACAACGACCTGCGAAAAGCTATTGATAATTATAGCACTTTATTTAAAAATAAAAACCTGCCAGCGATTATTTGGGAGTTAGGTGTTCAGTAGAAATTCCCTCGATCAGCAAAAAAAAACTTTTTATTTTTTGAAGTGTAATTGGGTGCCGGACATCTGTTCCCTGATTAGGCTTTTGTTGCGTCGCACTCTTGTGCATTCTGTAACCCTATTCAGCATAAAGTCACATTACGCCGTTGTTGGTATGCAGCATAGCATGTGTGTGGCGTACCAACAACCGAAGTTTATAGGTGTATAAGTTGTTGGTAGGCCTGGCTCCAATATCCACGCATCATACCAACAACGGCGTAAAAAGTGTGGATATTCTGTAATTATATCTGCCATGACAGAATAAAGTTACTCCGTTCGACGTGTTGTTGGTGCTTAGTGAACTATAGATGAAAAAGAACTCAGCAGAACACCAACAACGGCGTAAAGAACAAAGAGCGGAATAAGACCGAAAAACCCCATTGGCTAAAAGCCATTACAACATGATCGTCCCCGCTCTTTTTCTTACCCGATGCTGAACAGTTCAACAAGCCTCAGTAAAAGCCTGCATTA